>Ga0075423_10005050_pt1 | contig 12297 bp, 17 predicted proteins | sample SoiMethybrSBSTD2_FD_80114 | JGI IMG/M metagenome (GOLD analysis project Ga0075423, IMG submission 80114) | Bulk soil microbial communities from a Populus tree surrounding site in Tennessee, USA - Soil MetaG P. TD hybrid SBSTD2 | ecosystem: Environmental > Terrestrial > Soil > Tree plantation...
CCGGCGACCGGCGAGCTCACGATGCTCGTGCCCGCGACCTCCGCGATCGCCGTGGACCGCCGCACGGTGCGAAACGGCGATGCGGTCGCGTTCACCGGGCGACTGGCCGGTGGGCCGATCCCGGACGGCGGCAAGCTGATCGACCTGCAGGCCTATTACCGCGGCGGCTGGCGGACGTTTGCGACCCCGCGGACCGACGCCCGCGGGCGCTGGGCCTACCGGTACCGCTTCGGCGCCACGCGCGGCACAGTCCGCTACCGCTTCCGCGCCCGGATCAGGCGCGAGGCGGCATACCCCTATGAACTGGGCTATTCCCGGCGAATCAGGGTCACGGTGCGCGGGTAGCGGCTCCCCGTTTTACCCGGGCTGAGGCGGGGGTACCCCATCCCGCGTCCCCGGTGCGCTAAGAATTCGATCGTGTTGAACAAGCAACGGCTGCGAGAGCTTGCGGCGCTGAGACCGCAGGGTCACAAGGTCATCAGCCTGTATCTGAACCTCGACCCGAGCGAGGTCCCGACCCCTCGGCAGCGCTCCTCCGAGCTCCAGTCGCTGCTGGACGGGGTCGAGCGGGAGCTGCGCGAGGACTCCCTGCCGCACGCGCAGCGGAACGAGCTGCGGCGCGACCTGGAGCGGATCCGGGCTTACTTCGAACGCGAGTTCGACGCGAGCGGAACGCGCGGCGTGGTCGTCTTCGCCGCCTCCGGAGCCGACCTGTTCGACGTCCACCACCTCTCCCGGCCGGTTCGCAGCGAGGTCACGATCGACGACTCGCCGTTCATCGAGCCGCTCACGGCGCTGCCGGGCGACGACGGCTGGTGCGTGTTGCTCGTGAACCGCCAGCTCGCGCGCATCCTGTGCGGCGACGGCACCACGCTGCGCGAGGTCGTCAGCATGGTGGACGACGTCCATCGCTGGCACGATCAGGGCGGCTGGTCGCAGGCCCGTTACCAGCGCGGCATCCAGAAAGAGACCAAGGACCATCTCAAGCACGCATGCGAAGAGCTGTTCAAGCTGTCCAAGCGGGGCATGGTGCGGCGCCTGATCATCGGCTCGCCGGAGGAGATGCGCGGCGAGGTCGAGCACACGCTGCACAGCTACCTGCGTGATCGCATCGCCGGGTGGCTCGACATCGACGTGAAGGCGCGTCCGGCCGAGGTCGCGCGCGAGGCGGCGCCCGTGATCGAGGGCGACGAGCGCTCGCGCGAGCGCGAGTGGCTCGACCGACTCAAGAGCGAGCTTGGCCGCAACTCGCGGGGCGGCGCGGGCTTGGCAGACACGCTCGAGGCCCTGAACGAGCGCCGAGTCGAGGGCCTGCTCGTGAAGAGCGGCTATCGCGCCCCCGGCTATGCGAGCTCCGCGGCCGACTTCCTCTCCACGGAGCCGGGCACGTCACCGGTCGGCGAAGAGCTGCAGCAGCGCGACGACGTGATCGAGCCAGCGTTCGAGAGCGCGCTCGAGCAGTCCGCCGAGGTCGTGGTGGTGCGCCACCATCCGGACCTCGACGCGCTCGGCTCGATCGGCGCCGTGCTGCGCTACTGAGCGGCTGGGCAGGCTCCCCAGAGCCCCCGCTGCGCGGACCGCGCCCCGCGCTCGAGCGCGGCGAAGTGACCGGCGCGGTCGTCGTTGGGCGGGATCGTGAGCGTGCGCGCGAAGCCATCGCGCAGGAGCGCGTCCTCGATCAGCGGCCCTCCTTCCACGCGCACGTAGGCCAGCAGGCGCCCGTACTTGTCGGTCCGCTCCCGCCCCAGCACGAGCCGTACACGCCGGCCCGCCACCATTCGGCGGTTGAACGCGCTCGCCGCCTTGCCGTAGCATTGGACCGACTCACCAGGTTTGACCGTCTCCGGCGTGTCGACGCCGATGTAGCGCACGGTGCGCTGCTCGGCAGGGCGGTCGAGCCGCACGCGGATGGTGTCTCCGTCGATCACGCGCACGACCCGGCCGCCGATCGTGGCGTCGAGGCGGTCGTCCTCGGTGCGGCCGATCAGGCCGCCCCGCGTACCGACCAGCACCAGGATCGCGAACAGGGCAAGCCAGAGCAGGGTCGAGCGCCTCGGTCTCACGTGCCGACGCTAGCGCGTCGCGGTTGACGAGGGACGCGCCGCGTCAGTCATCTTCGGAACGGGGCGGACGCCGTGCCTGCTTGCGCTGCGCGCCGCGCCGCTTGGCGGCCAGACGACGCTCGCGCGAGGCTGTCGTGGGAGCCGTCGGCCGGCGTGCACGCGGGACTGCGAGCGCTCGCTTCAGGCGCTCGCGGAGCCGCTCGAGTGCCAGCTCGCGGTTCTGCGCCTGACTGCGCGCGTCCTGTGCGACTGCCGTCACGCGCGGGCCCACGCGATCGATTACGCGTCGCTTTTGAGCCTCCGTGAGGGCGCTCGAGGCCGCCACCTCGAACACCGCCTCGACGCGCGAGGCCGTTACGTTCGCGTGCTGCCCGCCCGGGCCGGACGAGCGGCTGGCGCGCAACTTGATCTCCGAGAGCGGCACCTCGACGCCGCGCTTGACGACCATCGGATCGTCCATCTCGCGGTGAAGTTAGCGTCGGCCGCGGCGTGCCTCGGAATGCGCGGGCTCTCAGGCAGGATCGAGCTCGACGCGCTCGATGACTTGCTTTTCCCGCGGGCGGTCCTGGGCGTCGGTCTCGGCCGACTCGAGCTTGTCGATCACGTCCATGCCGTCCGTCACCTGGCCGAAGACGGTGTGCTTGCCGTCGAGCCACGGGCATTCCCGGGCCGTCACGACGAAGAACTGCGAGCCGTTCGTGTCCGGCCCGGCGTTGGCCATCGCGAGCGCGCCGCGCACCACGCGGTGCTGGTTGGGCTCGTCCTCGAAGGTGTAGCCGGGGCCGCCGGTGCCGGTGCCCTGCGGGCAGCCGCCCTGGATCATGAAGTCCTTGATCACGCGGTGGAAAGTGAGGCCGTCGTAGAAACCGTCGGTTGACAGCTTGCGAAAGTTCTCGACCGTCTTGGGCGCGTCCTCGTCGAAGAGCTCGACCGAGATGGGACCTGCATTGGTGTGCAAAGTGGCGTGAGTCATGGCGAGTAGCCTAGTGACTGGCGATGGCCGGGTCAGTCGAGAGCATCTACATCGCGGCCGACGCCGAGGGCGAGACGCTTCCGGTCGGGGAGATCCGGGCGATCGCCGGCCAGGGCCTCGAGGGGGACCGCTATTTCGCCGGCGGCGGCACCTTCTTCGACGAGCGCAAGACGGGCCAGGACATCACGCTGATCGAGGCGGAGGCGATCGAGGCGCTTGCCCGCGTGCACGGCATCCAGCTCGGCCCCGGCGAGTCGCGCCGCAACGTCGTGACGCGCGGCATCGGCCTGAACGATCTGGTCGGGCGCCGCTTCACGGTGGGCGAGGTCGAATGCGTCGGCCGGCGTCTGTGCGACCCGTGCAGCCACCTGGAAGGGCTCACGCAGCCCGGCGTGCTGAAAGGTCTAGTGAACCGCGGCGGCCTGCGCGCCGACGTCGTCATCGGCGGCCGGATCGCGATCGGCGACGCCGTCAGCGACCTGGGACCGTCGTAGCGACACGCGCGCCAGCGCCGAGTCGAGATAGTCCTCGATCAGGGCCAGCCCCTCGAGACCTGGGATGTCGGCGATCGTGCGATCGATCTCGCGGGCGGCCTCCAGGCCCTCCGGCGAATCCCCGAAGAGGTAGAGCGCCAGCGCGTCGACCTCCTCCTCCGACTTCACGCCCGCCCCGACCGGCGTCCAGAAAGCCTTCAGCAGCAGGCGCACGGCGCGCGCCGCGCGCCGGTTCGCGGACATCCGCGCCTTCGCCTGCGCCCGGTAGAAGGCAAAATGACGCCGCTCGTCCTGGACGATGCGGCGAAGCATGTCGTGGAGGACCGGGTGGCTCGAGCGGCGCATGAGCTGGTGGTAGCCCATCAGCGTCGTCAGCTCGTTGATCGCCCCCCAGGTCATGTGCAGCGCCACGAAGTCGCGCATCACCAGCGAGCCGAAGAGAGTGGGGAGCAGGAACAGCTGGTGGCCGACGCCCATTCGCTCGCGGAACTGCTTGACCCGGTTCGGCCGGGTCGGCATCGGCGTCGTGCCGTCCGGCAGCTTCGGCTCGGCCGGCACCTCGATCCCGTATGCGCGCAGGAAGTCCGAGAAGGCTTCACCGTGCCACAGCTCCTCGTACACCCAGCACGACAGAAAGCCGGTCACGTACGGGTCGTGCGCGGCGCGGGTCGCGAGCAGATCCCGCAGGTAGACGACCGTGTGCGTCTCGATGTCCATCATGTAGTGAAGGCACATCACGTCCCCGTCGCTGAGCGCGTGGTTGGGGATGTCCTCCCAGTCGATTCCGCTCAGGTCGAGGCGTTTCGAGTTCCGCAGGTAGCGGTCGATGTCGAACTCGATCACCGTTTTCGATGTCATCGAGAACCTCCTACGCGGCGGCGTCGTGATCGGTTCACCGCGACGGCGCGCGGACCACCTCGAACGCGTCGCCGTGCACCTTCTGAAGCTGGTGCAGGTCGTCGTTGTTCCAGCCGCGCGCCGGTGCACCGCTGATGTACCAGGGCGAGCCGTTGTCGGCGAGGATCATGCCATAGCGCTTGAGCGCCTGGAGTACGACCCGCGACTGCCGGGGGAAGCCGGAGATGTTGTAGCTCGATTTGAGCCGGACGCGCAGGCCCATCGGGGGCAGCGTTGGGTCGGTCGAACTCGAGGCATAGTGGCGAGCCGGGTACACGAAGGCCCGCCGGGTGCGTGGCGCCGTGAACCGCAGTGCGTGATCGATGCTTCCGCGCTTGACCTCGTCGTAGCGAGCGAGGCCCGGCAGGATCGGAAGCCCGGCGGCGTCGGCCGAGGTCCAGTTCTTCGGCCGTAGCCGGTTCGAGCGCAGGTTCCAGATCGCGCCCGAGCCCGCGCGCCAGCGGCTCCCGCCCGCCACCGGATACGCGGCGTAGAGCTCGTACGCGCGGCAGCGGTCGCGGTCGACCACGATCACGTGGCGATCGCCGTCCGAGCCGCGGCCGCCCTCGATCGGCACGTTGGCCGGGATCGGGTACGGCCCCCTGTCCGACTCGTCCGCGTAGCCGAACGAGACAGGCACCTTCCGCTGGCGCTTGGAGACGGTCACGTACGGGATGCCGATCGGGGCGCCCTCCCAGGTTCCAGACCCGAAGTCCGGATGCACGTAGGCGCCCAGTCCGATGCTGCGCACGAGCTGTGCCGAATCGGGGGCGACGGGCAGCCGGTCCACGCGCTGGTTCCACGGGTTGTCCTTCGGGAACACGGGGCAGCGCGCCGCGCCGCGCAGCGGGTGGGCGGAGGCAAGCGCGACGGCCGCCAGCGTGACGACGACGGCGGCGAGCCCGAACATCGGCTTCACGCGCATCGGGGCCAGCGTAGAGACGGCCGCGGCGATTTCGGGTTGGAGGCGGCCGTAGGATCATCCGGTGCGATCATCGTCCAATGAGCCACGCTCGCCGGATCGCCGTGCTGCTGATCGCCTTCGCCGTCGCGGGCTGCGGAGGCGGCGGCTCGCAGTCGCGCCGCGCGGCGCTGCACACGGAGCGCGACGCGCCTTCGGTGATCCGGGCCTGGGCGGACACCCTGAGGCGCGGCGACATCCGCGGCGCGGCGGAGTTCTTCGCGCTGCCGAGCATCGTCTCGAACGGGACCCCGCCGATCGAGCTCCACACGCGCGCGGATGCGCGGCTCTTCAACGCCTCGCTGCCATGCGGCGCACGGCTCATCAAGACGACCTCCTCCGGTCGCTTCACGACCGCGACCTTCCGTCTCACGGAGCGTCCCGGTCCCGGCACCTGTGGCAGCGGCACTGGTCTGCTCGCACGCACGACCTTCGTGATCCGGAACGGCAAGATCGAGCAGTGGCGCCGCGTGGCGAACGTGTCGGCGCCCTCGGGCCGCACGGTCTAGCCGAGCGCGGGCAGCTTAGGATGCGCGCGTGAAGCGCCTTGCGGACGGCCTCTACCAGCTGAGCGGCTTTCCCCCCAACGCGATCAACGTCTACCTGATGGGAGACGTGCTGGTCGACGCGGGGACCCGCTATTCCGCGCGGCGCATCATGCGCCAGCTTCGCGGCCATCGGGTGGCGGTCCACGCTCTCACCCATGCGCATCCTGACCACCAGGGCGCGAGCAAGGAGGTCTGCGAGAAGCTCGGGATCCCGCTGTGGTGCGGCGAGCACGACGTGCACGCGATGGAGACGCGCGATTTTGGCCAGCAGGCTCACTGGGTCAACCGTCTGATCGAACGCGCCTGGGCCGGCCCCGCGCGGCCGGTCGATCGCGCGCTTCGCGAGGGCGACGAGGTGGGCGGCTTCGTGGTGCTCGACGTGCCGGGGCACTCGGCCGGCCACGTCGCGTTCTGGCGGGAGGCCGATCGCGCCCTGGTGCTCGGCGACGTGCTCAACAACATGAACGTCCTCACCGGCCTGCCGGGCCTCTACGAGCCAAAGACGATCTTCACTGCCGACCCCCAGCGCAACCGCCAGTCCGCCCGGCGCCTGGCCGAGCTGGAGCCCGCGCTCGCCTGTTTCGGCCACGGCGCACCGCTCCGGAATCCGCGCAAGATCAGAGAGTTCGTCGCCCGCCTTCGATGACCGGCGAACGCGTCGGTTTCATCGGCCTCGGGATCATGGGCTCCCGCATGGCCGCGAACCTGCGGCGTGCCGGCTTCGAGCTGGTCGTATGGAACCGCACCGCCGAGACCGCCGAGCGCTGGGCGGAGGAGCACGGCGCGACGGTCGCCCCGTCGCCGAAGGAGCTGGGCGCGCGCTGCGACCGTGTCGTGACGATGGTCGTCGACGGGACACAGGTCGAGTCGGTCCTCCTCGATCACGGCGTGGCCGACGCGATGTCCACACACGACGCGCCACTTTGCATCGACATGTCGACGATCGGGTTCGAGGCGGCGCGACGGATCGGTGCTTTGCTCGAGCAGCGTGGCGTGCGTTTCCTGGATGCGCCCGTGACCGGCTCCTCGCCCAGGGCGGAGGACGGCACCCTCACGATCATGGTCGGCGGCGCGGCGAAGGACTTCGACCGCGCCCGGCCGCTCTTCGAGGCGATGGGTGAGCTGATCGTCCACGCAGGCCCGCTCGGTGACGGCCAGACGGTCAAGGTGATCAACAACACCGTGGCCGCCGCCAACACGGCGATCGTGGCCGAGGCGCTGCTGCAGGCGGCGCGCGCCGGCGTCGACCTCGACGCGCTCGTGACCGTGATGAAAGCCGGATCGGGGGCGTCGGCGATGCTGGAGCTGAAGGAGCGACCGATGCGCGAGCACGACTACGCGACGCTGTTCAAGCTTGCGCACATGCTGAAGGACGTGCGGCTGTGCCTCGCCCAGGCACGAGAGGTGGGCGCGCCCTTCGAGTTCGGCGAGGCGACCGAGCGGATCCTCGCGCGGGCCGAGGCCGAGGGCCATGGCGACGAGGACTTCGCCGCGCTCGCCGAGACGCTCGAGCAGCGCCGGATCTAGCGGCGGTCGGGCGGCCTGCCGGGGTCCGAGAAGGACCCGCCGCGGGACCGGCGCACGAGGTAAACGATGAGGGTGGCCGCCAGCACCGCGACCGGCAGGCTCCAGGCAGTCGGCCCGGCAATCACCTGGATCAACAGCGCGGCGGCCGCGCCGCCGAGCCCGATCAGGATCGTTTGACCGACCGTCAGCGGGTCCTTCCCCGGTAGCGCCAAGCGCGCCAAGCCGCCCACCAAAAGGCCGGTGAGCGTGAGGTAGAGGACGGCCGCAAAGAACATGGCCTAGTGCGGCGAGCCCGGCGGCCCTCCCGACGCGACGCGCTCCTCGCCCTCCGGCAGCTGCCCGTCGCGGCCGACGTAGCCATCCTTGCCGCCCACGATCACATACACCGCGTCCTCGTCCGAGACGTTCTTGACCTTGCGAATCGTGGGCGCATCCACCCGCGCGATCCCGCCCGGGCCCAGCACGTGCTTGGAGCCGTCGCCGAACTCGAACTCGAGCGTGCCGCGGTGGACGAAGTAGATCTCTTCCTGCTCGTCGTGGTAGTGGCGGCCGGTTTCGATCCCGGCCGGGAGGACGATCGCATTCATGCCGAAGGCAGTCACGCCCAGCGCGCGCCGGATCTTGCGAAAGCCGTAGCCCTCGCCGATCGTGTCGATGTTGGCGACCGCGTAGCCGTCGCCGACGACCACCTCGTCCACCTCACCCTCAGCCATCCGAACTCCCCTTTCTCGTACCGCTCGATCGCATCGTAAAGAAACTCATTCACGTAGCAATGAGGACCAAAGGCAGAAGTTGGATGTTCCTGAAAAGCTGCGCTCGTGCTGCACCCTGCATCTCGGTACGTCAAGCGCTTCATCCAGAAGGCGTATACGGACAACATCACCGGTCTCGCGGCGATGGTCGCGTACAACCTGCTGCTGTCGATCCTGCCGCTGGCGCTGCTGGCGCTGTTCATCGCGGGCCAGGTGCTGGGGAGCGGCGACCTGGAACAGAGTGTCCTACGCGACCTCAGGCGGATCTTCCCGGACACGGCCAGCTCGACGCTCACCAACCTCCTCCACGGCCTCGAGCGCAACTCGACCAGCCTCGGGATCGTCGCGCTCGTGACGGGGGTGTGGTTCGGGTCGTCGTTCTGGGGGGCCCTGGACACGGCCTTCTGCCGCATCTACGCGGTCGAGTGCCGCTCGTGGGTGCGACAGAAGCGGTTCGCGCTCGCAATGCTGGTCGTGGTGCTGCTCTTCATGGCCGCCACCGTGGCGGTACCGGCCGTGCAGAGCTTCCTGATCGCCGGCAGGGAGAACCTCCCGTTCGGGCTCGACAAGGTCGGGGCCCTCGTCTACGTCGGGACGCTGGTGCTGGGCCTGGCGGTGCTGTTCGCGATCCTCTGCCTGATCTACCGGGCGGTACCGAACACGACCGTGCCGTGGCGCGCGATCTGGCCCGGGGCGGCCGCCGCCACGGTTGCGATCGCGATCGTGGACTATGCGTTTCCCCTGTATTTGGGGAACGTCTCCACGATCGCCAACTTCGGCAATACGTTCGCCTTCATCGCGATCGTGCTGGTTTGGTTCTATGCGCTGGCGATCATCATCCTCGGTGGAGCGATCATCAACGCGCTCCGCCTTTCAGGCGCCTAGCGTTATCCAAATCTTCACCGGATCGGCGTATATCGCTAAGGTCGCCGCCAGTGTCGCGACTGTCCAAGATCTTCGTCCCCAAGGAGCAGGAGTTCTTCGATCTCTTCGAGGAGGCATCGGGGAACATCCTGCGCGCCGCCGAGCTGCTCGAGCGGATGCTCCGGACCTATCCCGAGCACGGAGGCCTGGCGCGCGACATCCTCATCTGCGAGCAGGACGGCGACCGCATCACGCACGACATCATCCGCCGGCTGAACCAGACGTTCGTCACGCCGATCGACCGCGAGGACATCTATCAGCTCGCCTCCGCCCTCGACGACATCGTGGACTACATCGAGGAGGTCGCCGATTTCCTGGGCCTCTACAAGATCGAGGCGCCGATGGAGCAGGCCCAGGCGATGTCGCGCGTGCTGCTCGATGCCGCCCGGCAGGTGGATCAGGCGATGCGGCGCATGCGCAACTTCGCCGACATCCATCACTTCACGGTCGAGATCAACCGGCTCGAGAACGAGGGCGACCGGCTGCAGCGCGAGTCGCTCGCGGCGCTGTTCCAGGAGGGAATCGACCCGATCGTGGTGATCCGCTGGAAGGACATCTACGAGCGCCTCGAAGCCGGCATCGACTCCACCGAGACGGTCGCGAACATCCTCGAGAACATAGTCATCAAGAACTCTTGAGTTGAACAGCGATCTCATCTTGGTCATCGTCGTGGTGACGGCGCTGGCGTTCGACTTCACCAACGGATTTCACGACACGGCGAACGTCGTCGCGACCTCGATCTCGACGCGCGCCGTCCCACCGCGGCTCGCCGTGCTGTTCGCGGCGGTGCTCAACTTCGTGGGCGCGTTCATCTCGCTTCAGGTCGCGGCCACGGTCGCCACGGGGATCGTGAATGCCGACGTGATCACCTCCACGATCGTGTTCGCCGGCCTGATCGGTGCCATCAGCTGGAACCTGATCACGTGGTATTTCGGCCTTCCGTCGAGCTCTTCGCACGCGCTGATCGGCGGCATCGTCGGGGCCGCTCTCGTAGCGGCGGGCGCGGACGCCGTGATGGGCGACGAGCTCGTCTCGAAGGTGCTGATCCCGGCCGTGATCGCGCCCATCCTCGCCTTCTGCGTCGCGGGACTCGCGATCCTGATCGCCTACCGGGCCGTCGGCCGGATCCGGCCCGGCCCCGTGTTTCGGGGCTTCCGCCTCGGACAGCTTCTGTCGGGTGGCCTGCTGGCGCTCGCGCACGGCACCAACGACGCCCAGAAGACGATGGGCGTGATCACGCTCGCGCTGATTGCGCACGGGAACATCTCGCCGGACAATGTCCACGTTCCGACGTGGGTGGTGATCACGTCCGCGACCGCGATCGCGCTCGGTACCTACAGCGGCGGCTGGCGGATCATCCGCACGATGGGCATGCGCATCATCAAGATGGACCCGGCGCAGGGCTTCTCGGCCCAGACCGCGGGTGCCACCGTGATCTTGGCCGCGTCGCACTTCGGCTATCCGCTGTCGACCACCCACGTGATCTCCGGAGGCGTGATGGGCGCGGGCGCCGCAAAGCGCCTGTCCGCCGTGCGATGGGGTGTGGCCGGCAACATCGTCGCCGCCTGGGTGCTCACGATTCCGGCCGCCGGCGCGATCGGCGCGGCCGTCTACGGTCTCACGCGGATCTTCGGCACCGGCGCGCTCGGGCCGGCGGTCATCTGCGTGGCGGTCCTGTCCGTCTGCGCCGCCGCGTTCACCCGCAGGGTCCAGCGGGGCGGCCCGGCGGCGAGCCCGACGGAGGCCTAGAAATGTTTGCCGCGAAGCTGATCGACACGCACGCGCTGTGGAACGTCGTGTGGGTCTCATTCGTGGCGGCCGTGGGCGGCACCGCCGCGTTCTCGATCGCGATCGCGGGCGCGGCCCGGTTCGTCGACCTGCGGCGGGAAGGCCGGAGGGGCGAGGCGAGTTTGTTCGCGGCGGTCGTCGCGGTCGCGCTGCTCCTGTGCCTGGGCGGCGTCGCACTCGGGCTTTACGAGATCATCAACAAGTGATGAAGGTGATTGTCACCGGCGCCAGCGGATTCGTGGGCCGCGCGACCTGCGACGAGCTGGCCCGGCGCGGACACCAGGTGATCGCGCTCGTCCGGCGGCCGGGCTCGGAGCCGCCCGGCACGCGGGCGCTGGCCGGCGACCTCACCGACGCGTCCTCGCTGCAGGAAAACGTGCCGGCGCAGGGCGCGGACGCGGTCATCCACCTGGCCGCCGAGATCGCCTCCCAGCGCGACGTGCGCAAGGTCTGGGAGGTGAACGTCGAAGGCACCCGGCGCCTGCTCGAAGCATGCATTGCCGGGGGTGCGGACGCCGGACCGCGCTTCGTGCTTGCCTCGACCGTCGTGACGGGCGATGCGCACGGGCAGCTGCTCGAGCCAGACAAGCCACTCCCGGTCGAGACTCCATACGGCGAGTCCAAGCAGGAAGCGGAGAAGCTCGTGCGCGAGTCGGGTCTCGACACGGCGATCGTGCGCCCCTCGCACGTGTACGGCGCGGGCGGCTGGTACGCGGACGAGTTCGTCAAGCGGCTGCGCCAGCCGGGGCGCTTCGCCGTGATCGGCCCGGGCGACAACTGGTGGGACGTGGTGCGGGTGGAAGACGTCGCGACCGCGCTGGCCGACGCGGCCGAGCGCGCCCCTGCCGGCGCCGTCTATCACGTGGCCGACGATCAGCCGATCAGGTTCTACGACTTCGTGGCCCTCACCGCGAACGCGCTCGGAGTGGGGGCGCCCAGGCGGATCCCGGTGTGGCTTGCCAATCTGGCCGCCGGCCGCAACGCCGTGCGGGCCGTGGTGCGCTCCGCGCGCTCGTCGAACGCCCGCATCAAACAGGAGCTCGGCTGGCATCCTCGCTATCCGAGCGCAGCCGAGGGCGTCCCGGACGCGGTCGCGCGGCTCGGATAGCGGGGCTCCCGAGAGTTACAGAACTCAAGTTGCAGTTGACCGCCTATGACGCGGTCAAGTGCAAGATGAATGTTGTGACACGACGGAATGCGCGACGTCTGTGCCAAAGGCGTCGCGCATCAAGCACCGCTTTCGCATAGCCGCCTCCCCTGACCCCTCCGCCTTATTGCCAGGTTTTCGAGGGGTCAGCGCGAAGGCGCCGCCGTCGCCGGATGCCCGGAGGCAGGCGTCCGCCCGGACGAGCTGCCGCTGACCAGCGTCG
>Ga0075423_10005051_pt1 | contig 12297 bp, 10 predicted proteins | sample SoiMethybrSBSTD2_FD_80114 | JGI IMG/M metagenome (GOLD analysis project Ga0075423, IMG submission 80114) | Bulk soil microbial communities from a Populus tree surrounding site in Tennessee, USA - Soil MetaG P. TD hybrid SBSTD2 | ecosystem: Environmental > Terrestrial > Soil > Tree plantation...
GGGCTGGTGATCGGTCTGCTGGGAAGCTTGGCGACTTCCCTGCCGCGTGTGTCACAACTTGAGGAGGACTTCGAGCTCAACTGGCTGTTCCATCTGCGGGGCGCCATCCAGGCGCCCCCTGAAGTCATCGTCGTCGCAATCGACGAGCAATCCGCTCAAAAACTTGGCCTGCCAAGCAAGCCTAGCGAGTGGCCCCGCGATCTGCACGCTCAACTCGTCGAACGTCTTGCGCAAGCCGGCGCCCGAGTGATTTGCTTCGACCTTACCTTCGACACTCCGAGCCGAACGCCGCAACACGACGTGGAATTCGCCGCGGCGATCGATCGGGCAGCCAATGTCGTGTTGACCGACTCTCTGCGCAGAGAGACGGCTCCTCGGCAGACAAATGCCTCAGGCCAGCCGATCGGTGAGATCCATCTCGAAAGGGTTTCCGCGCCGATTCCAATGCTCGAGCAAGCGGCGCTTGCGCACGCTCCATTTCCTCTACCCAAGGAGTCCAGGGTGAACACATTCTGGACCTTCAAGAGCAGCGCCGGAGACAGTCCAACGTTGCCCGTAATCGCGTTCCAGATTTACGCCTTCGACGCGTATGACGACTTTCTGGGTTTGTTGCGCAGGGTCTCTCCCCATCTCACTATTGCGCCGCCGGTCAGCGCCAAAGCCCTTGTCGCCTCCAGCGGCGCGGGAGGCCTGATCACGACGTTGCGGAACGTGTTTACAAGTGATCCGCAACTCGGAGAGCGGATGGCAAGCGAACTGAAAAACACCAACGATCAGGATCTGACGCCAGAAAAGAAACACCTCATTCAGTCGCTCCTCAGCCTGTATCGCAGCAGCGAAGTAGCGTACCTGAACTTCCACGGGCCGCCGCGCAGCATAGCGACCGTGCCCTATTACGAAGTTTTGAACTTGCCGAATCGCGATGCGAAAGCCCGCTCCGTCAACGATTTCGAAGGCAAGGCAGTCTTTGTCGGCTTCTCCGCGTTTTCGCAACCCGAGCAAGATCGCATACGCGACGACTACCAAACAGTGTTCTCGCAGGCTAGCGGTCTCAACATCAGCGGCGTCGAGATTGCCGCGACCGCATTTGCCAATCTCCTGGAGGATCGGCCGGTGCGACCGATCCCGTTTCCCATGCAACTCGGATTTGTCGCTTTCTGGGGAATCGCGCTGGGTGCGGGGTGCAGGATGCTTCGTCCGGTCGGGGCCGCGCCTTTCGTCCTGATTCTAGCGTCGGCGTATCTGCTCGTAGCCCTCCGCCAGTTTTCGGTGGCGGGCATGTGGCTGCCGTTGATCGTACCGCTGTTTCTGCAAGCACCCGCGGCGTTGTTCGGCGGAGTATTGCTCAACTATCGTGACGCGAGACGGGAGCGCAAGCTCATCAAGCGGGCATTCGGGTATTTCTTGCCCGACAAGATCGTCGATCAACTCGTCGAAAACGTGGGCCCCATCAACTCGGCCGATCAGCTCGTTTATGGCGCCTGCCTGGCAACCGACGTGGAGAAGTACACCACGCTCGCCGAGACGATGAGTCCACGAGACCTGGGCCAGCTGATGAACGAATACTACGCGGAGCTGTTCAAGCCGGTTGAGCGGCTCGGCGGCGTTGTGAGCGAGGTGGTCGGCGATGCGATGCTCGCGATCTGGGCTGCGTCGTCGGCGCAGACATCCGTAAGGAGGCAGGCGTGCGAAGCCGCGCTCGACATCGTTGAGGCCCTGGAGCGGTTCAATAAGGCAGTCGTCGGGAGGCCAGCGTTACCCACGCGTTTCGGGCTGCATTCGGGACAGATGTTCCTGGGCAGCATCGGCGCCTCTCAGCACTATGAATATCAGGCCGTGGGAGACATGGTGAATACTGCGACCCGTATCCAGGGACTCAGTAAATACCTGGGCACGCGCATCCTGGCCTCCGAAGCAACAGCCGATGGGCTGGAGGAGTTTCTGACGCGGCCTGTGGGCTGTTTCTTACTTGCGGGAAAGACTGAAGCGGTGTGCGTCGTCGAGCTGGGTGGCCGCAAGCAGGATGCAAACCCGCAAGTTACACTGCTATATCAAAGATTCGCTGGTGCTCTGGAGGCTTACCGCACGCGTCAATGGCGCGACGCAGTGAGCCAGTTTTCAAACATACTCGACGTGTTCCCCGAAGACGGTCCATCGCGGTTCTACCTGCACCGATGCGAGGCGTATGTTCTGAAACCGCCCGACGAGCCATGGCAACCAACGGTACGCGTCGACCAGAAATGATGCGCAACAGGAAGCAACACCCCCGACTGGGCTGGCCGTCGCCCCGCATCAGCGCTTTTTGACTTTTCCCGTTGCCGAGACCGCCGCCCTGAGTCCGAGGAGGTAGCTGTCGACGCCGAAGCCGCAGATCTGGCCTTTAACGATTTCGGCGAACACGGAGTGATGCCGGAACTCCTCGCGCGCGTGGATGTTCGACATGTGGATCTCCACGATGGGCACCGTGAGGACGGCGAGGGCGTCCCGAATCCCGTAGCTGTAGTGGGTCCATGCGCCCGCGTTGATGAGCACAGCATCCACTTTTTCGACGAACGCCTGGTGGATCCTTTCACACATCACGCCTTCGCTGTTCGTCTGGAAGCTCACTACTTCGACGCCGAGCTCCTTCGCGAGCGACCGCAGCTTCCCGTCGATCTCGGCAAGCGTGATCGTTCCGTACTGAACGGGATCTCTTTTCCCGAACATGTTTAGATTGATGCCGTGAAGCATCAGAAACTTTTTCATATCCGCTCCAACGAAATGTGACGGCTTCCCGAAGGACGCCTCGGCTCATGGAATTTCCCGGACCACGAATGAAATGCTGTTATTCGCCGGCGGCCGCGGTGCGTGGAGGCCATCGTTATCGGCGCGCTACTCTGTATCGACGTTGACCACCCTTTCGGTCTTCACTGCTTCGGCGATGGCATCTGTTACGCGCAGATTCTGCAGGCCGTCGCGTCCGCTGACCAACGGCTTGGCATCGCCCCGGATCACGGCGGCGAAGTGCTCGATTTGCCGCGCGAGCGGATCGGCACGTTCGAGCGCGATGATCTCCGTCTTGAACGGCTTATACCACGACCGGTCTTCCCTCCTTGCGTAGTACTTCAGCCGCATCGTCGGAACGGCCAGCGACCCGCTGGTACCCATGACCACGTACGCGTCCTCATCCGGATAGGTGGCGTAATCCTTGTTCTCCTGCGACGTCTGCTCCCAGCTCTTGGGCGAGCCGGCGGTATCGGAGAGCAGAAACGTTCCCAGCGCGCCATTGGCGAAACGCAGATTGATCGCTACCGTGTCTTCGACGGGGAATTTCCGGGTTGCGTTCGAAGCGAAGGCCTGCACGGCGACGATCTCTCCCACCATTGCGCGCAGGTTCCCGACCTCGTGGATCATGTTGATCAGAATCGGACCGCCGCCCGGCTCGCGCCGCCACGGCGTCTCGTCGTAGTAATTATCAGGCTTGTAGAACACGGCGCTTCCCATCACCGCGACGATGGGTCCAAGGATGCCGGACTTGATGACCTCGACCGCCTTGTGCAGTATCGGGCTGTGTGGACGGTGATGCCCCACGAGCAGCTTGGCGTTGGCGCGTTCGGCGGTTTCGACAAGCCGTTTCCCTTCCTCGAGCGTATGCGCAACGGGTTTCTCGACCAATACGGGAATTCCCGCGGCAATGCATTGCAGGCCCTGCTTGACGTGCATCTGATTGGGCGTCGCGAGGACGATGCCATCCGGACGCGCCTTCGCGATCAGTTCGTCCAGCGAGCTGTAGATCGGAACGCCTTCTCTCTTGGCGATTTCCGCTGCCCTGGGGGAGGGATCGACGATCGCCGACAATTGAGCCGACTGACTTCTTTGCGTTTCCTCTATATGGCGAAGCCCGATCAGGCCGGCACCCGCGACTGCGATTCGAACCTTGCGCATCTGACTTTTCCCTCACGCGTTCGACAACGCCTGCGCCTGCGAGGCCATTCGTGCCGGTGCGTTCAGCGCGCCGTAGGCGTCGTAGCCGCCGACGCGCTGCACGATTTCGAAAAAGAAACGGTCCGCGAAGCTCGTGGTGTAGATGTGGAAATACTCTCCGCCGGGGGACCGGTCGTAGAGAATCCCGAGGCTGCGCAAGCGGTCGACGAGACCGGCGTCGATGTCCAGCCGGGCCAGCAAGTCATCGTAATAGTTCGGCGAGATGGGCACGAACTCGACGCCGTTCGCCCGCAGCTTGGCAACCGTTGCGACGATGTCGGTGCAGCCCAGTGCGATGTGGTGAACGCTTCCTCCACCGATAGCGCTTACGGTGCGCGCGGTGCGCGTCCTTTGACTCAAGGACACGTTGAGGACGAAGCGGACACTGCGATCTGCGCTGGCCACGCCGCAGCTGCGAATCAAGCCGTAGGGATCGGAAAGCTCCAGGCTGTCTCCGGGCTTCATGCCGAGGACCGCGCGGCAGAAAAGTACCCAGGTGTCCAGTTCGTCCTCGGGCAGCCCGAATGCGATGTGGTCGATGGATTGCAGTCCGGCACCCAGGTGCCGGCGTGTGTCCCCGGCGCCGAGCTCGAAGTCGATATCGAAAGGCCCGTTCGTGTCCAGCTCGACCGAAACGAAATAGATCGCGCCGCCGTCCGGCGCCCGAATGGCCGGAATCCTGAGCTCGCGCGGCCCGAGCGCGGTGTCCACTCGCGCACACTGCAGCGCGGTCGCCCGATTCAGCGCCCGGACCGGATCATCGGTGCGCAGTCCTGTGGCGCAGATCGACGGGCCACGCTCGTCGAAGTACGCGCGTGCAGGCGAGTTTGGCTCCGCGTTGAGGATGAGATTGATGTCGCCCTGACGCAGGAGCGTCACGTGCTTGGAACGATGCTTTCCGGCATAGCGGAAGCCGAGACGTTCGATAAGCGCACCCAGCGCGCGTCCCGAGTCCTCGTCCACGGCAAATTCGAGAAATGACATTCCCGCCAGCTTTGGCACCGCGGGCGGATCGAACAGCTCGATGCGGTCGAGCACGCGGGCACCCGTGTCCTGCGAGCCTTGCGGCGCCGCTCGCTCGAGCCGGTTTCGTACCTGCCCCTCCAGATAGAGCAGCGATCGCATCGCGTCGATGGCTGTCCGCCGGCTCGGCGCTTCGCGGAACAGGTCATTGAAAATTTCGAGCGAGAGCGGACCGGAATATCCCGTCAGCAGGACTTGTTCGAGGAAGTTCTCGAGGTCGAATTGGCCTTGCCCCGGAAAACAGCGGTAGTGCCTGGCCCATTGCAGCACGTCCATCGAAAGCAACGGCGCGTCGGCGAGCTGCAGGAAGAAAATCTTGTCGCCGGGTATCTTCGCAATGCCGGAAGGGTCGTCGCGCAACGAGAGGGTATGGAAGCTGTCGAGGATCAAGCCCAGATGCGGATGATCGGCGCGCTTGACGATCGACCACGCCTGCGAATAGAGCTTCACCGCCCTGCCCCAGGCAAGGGCCTCGAAGCCGATGCGGAGATTGCGTTGTGCCGCCCGCTCGGCGAGCGCGTAGAGCTGAGCCGCCATGCGTTGCTCATCCGCGATGAGGTTGGGAGACGTGTTGGAGCAGACGAGCATGAGTTGCGCGCCCAATGCCTGCATGACATCGAATTTCCGTTCCGCGCGATCGAGGTTGCGCTGCAGAACGGCATCGGGCATGCCCTCGAAGTCCCGGAACGGTTGATAGAGGTCGCAGGAGAGTCCGAGATCCGCCGCAAGCGCGCCGACTTCGGCAGGCGACCCGTTGAAGTAGATCAGGTCGTTTTCGAACAACTCGAAGCCGTCGAAGCGGGCGGCGGCGATGGCCTCGAGCTTCTCCCGCAACGTACCGCTCATTGAAACGGTTGCGATAGATCTTCGCATGACGTACTTCTCAAAGGATCCGGCGCCGGCCTTCCTAGTACTTGATCTTCGCTACTGCGCGCAACTCGTCGGGCGTGGTCGTCCCGAATCCGAAGAATTCGAGGTACGCCGGAATCTGCTCGAACAGCATGTCGGTGCCCACCTGGACCGCACAGCCCCTGGCCTTTGCCGCGCGCAGGAACGGGGTCATCTCCTGCTTCATCACCACTTCGCCCACGAACGCGGTCGGGGCGACCCGGGCAACGTCGATCGGCAGCGGGTCGCCTTCCTTCATACCAAGCGGCGTCGCGTTGACCACGACGTCGTAGCCTTCGGGCTCCTTCGACCCGGTCTCGACCTTGAGCTTGGGGAAATGTTCGCTCAGTCGCTCACCGAGCGACTCCGCCGCAGCCGAACTGGCGTCGAACAGGCCGATAGCGCCGATGCCGGCGGCAGCAAGCGACGCGGCGATGGCCGATCCTACGCCGCCGCTCCCAACCACCAGCGCCTTCGCGCCTTTCAGTTTGCGACCCTTGCGCTCCACGCCACGGACAAACCCGGTGCCGTCGAACATGTCACCGAGCAAGGAGCCGTCGGGGCGGCGGAGGATCGCGTTGCACGATCCTGCGATCTGCACGGTCGGCGTGACCTCGTCGAGCAAGGCGACCGTCGTCACCTTATGCGGCATCGTCACCAGCGCGCCGCGGATGTTGGTCAGTCGGAACAGCGCCTTCAACACTTGCGCATAATCTTCCGCCTTGACACCCATGGGCATGACGACCGCGTCGATCCCGGCCTTTTCGAAGTACGGGTTGTAGATCATCGGCGCCTTGAACGTCTCGGTCGGATAGCCGAGGTGGGCGATCAATGTCGTCTTGCCGCTGATCATGATTCCTCCGAAGTGTTTCGAAAATTCCCATGCGGCTGCCAGCGATACTGCCGTGGCGATCCGGGGTCGTCAAGCTCGTCGTCCAGAATGCCCAGCGCCACATACTTCGACAGAAGTTTTTGTCGGTATCGCGCGGAGAAAAAGAACGCGCTCTTCAAGCCGAGTACAGCGATTGCGCTAGACTTGGCACCGTGACCACCGCCTTTGCTGCGCGCCTTTCGAGCGTTTTCCAATCTTCACCGCTGCGGCATGCTCCGTTCCGGCTGTTTTACTTCGGATCGGTTGCAACCGCGCTCGGCTACACGATGCAGGCGACCGTCGCGGCATGGTTGATGGCCACCTTGACACCGTCACCGCTCATGGTGGCGCTGGTCCAGACGGCGAGCACAGCGCCGGCGCTGCTGTTCGGATTGCTCGCCGGCACATTGGCGGACATCGTCCACCGGCGCAAGATCATCGGCGCTACCCAGGTGGTTCTGCTCATCGCGACGGCGATGCTCGGCGGAGCGACGCTCGCAGCAATCATCGGCCCCGGAGCCTTGCTGGCACTGACGTTTCTGGTCGGGGTCGGTTTCACTTTCTATATGCCGGCGCAGCAGGCGAGCATCAACGAGCTCGTGTCGCGAGCAGATTTGCCGCGCGCCGTCGCTTTGAGCGCCGTGGCGTTCAATGTCGCGCGCGCGCTCGGCCCCGCGCTCGCCGGTGCCATTGCCGCGTGGCTCGGCTCGGGCAGCGCGTTTTTGGCAAGCGGACTGTTCTTCATCTTGATGATCGTTGCCGTCCGCGGATGGAAACACCGCGAGTCGGCCCTTCCCGGTCTGCCGGAGACGCTGCTTTCGGGCGTACAGAGTGGCTTGCGGTTCGCCCGTCACTCCGCGCCGATGCGCTCGCTGATCATTCGCAATCTGAGCTTTTGCGTGTGCGCGAGCGCGTTGTGGGCGCTTTTGCCGGTCATCGCGCGCGACCAGCTCGGACTCGGCGCGGGTGGCTACGGGTTGCTTTCGGCCGGTTTCGGGATTGGCGCGGTGGTGGGGGCGCTGGCGATCCCGGGCCAGCTGCAGCGCAGATCGCTGAACGCCATCGTGACGTCGGGCGTCATTCTGTGGATCTTCGCCGCGTTACTCATTTCGGCTAGCCGCTATCCCGCGGTCGCGCTGGTCGGCACGTGCGGCGCCGGCGTAGCCTGGGTGAGTGTTCTGGCGAGCCTTTCGGCCGGCACCCAGAGTACGGCGCCGGCCTGGGTGCGTGCACGCTCCGTCTCGATGAACCTCATCGCGACGCAGGCGAGCCTTGCGCTGGGGAGCGCGCTTTGGGGAGCGTTGGCAGCGGGGACGGGAACCCGGATCGCACTCGCGGCCTCGGCCGGCTTCATGGCCGTGCTGTATGCGCTCAACCGCCGCGTTCGCGTCGAGATGGGGACCGAGGCCGACGTGACGCCTCGCCCGCTGCTACCGGACCTCGCGATCGCGGTCGAGCCATTGCCCGACGACGGTCCGGTGCTGATCCAGCTCGAATACCGGATCGATCCCGAGCATCGCGAAGCATTCTTGCGCGACATTCAGGCGGTCGAGCCGATGCGGCGCCGCAATGGCGCGGCAAGGTGGCGCGTTTATCGCGACCTGAGTGAAGAGGGGCGCTTCGTCGAGCGCTTCGTCATCGCGTCGTGGGCGGAATATGTACGTCTGCGGACGCGCATGACTATGGCCGACCGCAGGCATGAGGAACGCGTCGAGCAGTTGCAGCGACCGGGCGTGCCGATTCGCGTCTTGCGTCTGATAGGCGTCCGGCGTTAACGTGGGCGTACCAGTCACCGCGTCCCTGAAGGGTAGTCTTATTACGCGGACAATTCCCTGGTGGGGCGCACCTCGACGCTCCCCACGCGCGCCGGCGGAATCTTCGCGGCCAACTGGATCGCTTCGTTCAAGTCCTTGGCGTCGATCAGGTAAAACCCAGCGAGCTGCTCCTTCGTCTCGGCAAAGGGACCGTCGGTCACCGACACTTTGCCGTTGCGCACCCGCACGGTGGTTGCCGTATGAACGGATTGCAGGGCTTCCGCCGCGATGTGATGCCCATTCTTCCGAAGCTCCTCCCCGCAGGCTTTGCAATCGCTGTCTGGAACATCGTCGAGCTTCTTTTCTTCCAGGTATACGAGGCATAAGTACTTCATGGCTCACTCCTGATGGTCGTGAAAGTATGTAGACGCCGAATCGAGCATTGCGCCAAGCCCGTAGAGGACGCCGGCCCAGCGACCCTCCGCGCGTTCCGCGTGCTCGCGCGGCACGTCTTCATGGATCAACGTCAGCTTGCAGCCCTTCGTGAGCGCTGCGATCTCGACCGCTACGCGGGTGTTGACGTACGCGTATTTTCCCGCAGACAGGGTGAAGACCAGGCGCCGGGGCGGAACGATCTCGATATATTCGCCGACGTACCGTGTCATATCGCCTCCGTTTCGCCGATCCACGAAGCAGAATGAGCCGTTCACGCGTGCATCGATTTCGACATGGGCCAGCGGACGAGACGCCGTCGCGAACAACCATAGGCGCGCGAGCGCGGGATTGAGCCAGGCGTCGAAAACGCGCCCCGCCGGCACGCCGTACCTGCGTGTGACACGTAACGCCGTAACCCGTGGCGTCTTCGAGCGCGAATTTTTTGTCTTCCCAGGACCTGCCAGGGCAACCCGACCGTCGTCATAGCGCACCCCGGGCACGCAAGGCCATGGATCAGGCGGGCGCCATCTGCTTTTCACGTCGACTTCCAGTTCCATCGGCATTCGTTCACCTATCTTCGGTCGAATTCGACATCGGGGCGAGTGCAACAAAGGCTTGCGAAGGCCGGAGATAACACGATTGCGGCAGGGAAACAGCTTGTCGGAGGATGCTCCCAAGCGCAAGCCTGCCGGCAAGCACGGTCCGCGACACGATGCTTCCGATATCGAGCTCGCTGCGCCGGTACAGGAAAAGCAGGAGCGCCAACACAGTTCCGCCCGGCAGCAGGATTTCCAGCATGAGATAAGGTCCCAACCCGTGTCCCAATCGACGCAACATCCCTAAACGGCTCATGACGATATGCATTCGCGGCTCCCGCATTTTCGGACGGCCCTCAACCCCTGGCCTTCATTAGCTAATCGAACGGGGAAGCGCCAAATCGACAGAACCGGTCGCCTACTTCGCGTCGTGCCGCGTCGGGAATGCGTTGGGGCCTTTCTCAGTGAGTGTCCTGCACGACCAATCCGAGCGCGCGGAGCGTCTGCGCGTCCTCCGCGATCGGTCGTACCTCGACGCACCCCATCTTCGCCCCCGGGATCCTCGCGGCCACCTGTGTCGCTTCCTGAAGATCCTTGGCCTCGATGACGTAATAGCCGCCAAGCTGCTCCTTGGTTTCCGCGTAGGGGCCGTCAATGACCGAAACCTTGCCTTGCCGTACCCGGACCGTGGTCGCGGCATCGGGGGGCTGGAGCCGGTTGGCCCCGATGAAGTGGCCGCTCTTCCTTATCGCTTCGGTGAACTCGCGGTATTCCTCGTAATGCCTCTCCGCGTCGGCCTCCGCCATGTGCTCCATCATTTTTTCGGCGCAGATCAGGCACAGGAATTTCATCGGGCGCTCCTTGATGACAAGTCGGTTGCGTCGGTGGGATTGCAGCCGAGCCCGCGCGCAGGTCGAGTAGACCGTGCACAGGCCGTTTATATCGGATAGTCGAACAGGGACGGCCGAGATCGACAACCCGCCCCGGGGGCGCGGCGACTGCCTCAGTCCCGCAGCTCGCGCAGCCTGCCCTCGAGAAAGCGTCGTTCGGGCTCCTGTCGTGTGAGCTCATGGGCCCGTAGATAAGAGACCCGTGCCTCTGCCGCTTTCCCCAATCGCCGGCACAGGTCGGCCCGCGCTGCATGCGCCAGGTGGTAGTCCTGGAGATCGCCGCGGGCGAGGATGGCGTCGATGAGCATGAGACCGGCCGCAGGGCCGTCGCGCATGGCCACCGCCACCGCGCGGTTCAACTCGACTACCGGAGACGGATCGGCGCGCAGCAGGACGTCGTAGAGTCCGACGATCTCGCTCCAGTCCGTGGCATCGGCGCTGACCGCCTCGGCGTGCACCGCGGCGATCGCCGCCTGAAGCGCATAGGGGCCGAAGCGGCGCGAGGCAAGAGCCTTTTCGACCAGCGCCGACCCCTCGACGATGTGGTCGCGGTTCCAGAGCGAGCGGTCCTGGTCACTGAGCAGGACCAGCTCTCCCGCGCGCGACGTGCGCGCGGCGCGCCGCGATTCCTGCAGCAGCATCAGCGCCAGCAATCCGATCGCCTCGGGCTCCGGCAGCAATTCGACTAGCAGTCGTCCGAGACGTATCGCCTCGCCGGAGAGATCAACTCGCGTCAACGACGGGCCGGACGAAGCGGAGTAGCCCTCGTTGAACACCAGATAGACTACGCGCAGCACACTGTCCAGCCGCTCCGACAGCTCGTCCGGCGCCGGTACCTGATAGGGGATGCGGGCGTCGCGGATCTTCGCCTTGGCGCGCACGATGCGCTGTGCGAGCGTGGGCGCGGCACTCAGGAAAGCCTGCGCGATCTCTTCGGTCGTGAGTCCGCAGACTTCACGCAGCGTGAGCGCGACCTGCGCATCCGGCGACAGTGCGGGATGGCAGCAGGTGAAGATAAGGCGCAGCCGATCGTCTTCGATGCTTTCGTTGTCGCCGGGCAGCGGCGCATCATCGACGACGGCTTCGACTTGCTCCGCGACATCTTCGATGGCGTCGAATCGCGCGCGCCGGCGTATGCCGTCGATGGCCTTGAAGCGACCCGCCGACACGAGCCAGGCCCGCGGGTTCGCGGGCACGCCATCGCGCGGCCATTGCTCGAGCGCTGCCCGGAAGGCATCGTGCAGCGCCTCCTCGGCGAGGTCGAAATCCCCTAGCAGCCGGACCAGCGTGGCGAAGACGCGGCGCGATTCGGCGCGATAGATGGCGTCGGCCGTCTCGCGCACGCGCTCGGCCGCATCTGCGTTCATCGGTGACCTGTCCCGGTAAGCTTCACAATCCTCCCTGCTTCCCGGTGCTTGATCGAAGGGTAACGTTCGCCATCGGCAAATCTTTTCAACCGCCGGGCAGGTTGTGGATTTCTTCGAAGAAATAGTCTTGCCACGAATTCGGCTTGTTCTTTAGCGCCTCGATCCGGTACATGAAATCGGCGAACTTCATCGTACCGACGGGCGTCATGGTGAATTGCACCAGTGGATCGTCGAGGATAGCCACGATGTCCGCGACCGCCTCCTTGCTGTTCGTCATCTCGAGGTAGATTCTGGCGACACCGTTCTTGTCGCGATTGATGATAGCGATGGCCTCCTTGATCGCGGCGAGGAACGCCTGGAAAGTCTTGGGATTCGCGTCATGAAACGTGCTGGTCGCATAGACCATCGTGAAGGTGTGCGGGCCGCCCATGATGTCGTTGGAGGATGCCAGCGTGTGGATTCCGGGCACCTTGAGCTCGGCGTACTGAAAAGGCGGCAGGCTGAAGTTGGTGTTGACCTCGCCCGCGCCCGAGCGCAACGCTGCGCTCGCATCCGGAGAGTTCATGCCGA
>Ga0075423_10005052_pt1 | contig 12297 bp, 9 predicted proteins | sample SoiMethybrSBSTD2_FD_80114 | JGI IMG/M metagenome (GOLD analysis project Ga0075423, IMG submission 80114) | Bulk soil microbial communities from a Populus tree surrounding site in Tennessee, USA - Soil MetaG P. TD hybrid SBSTD2 | ecosystem: Environmental > Terrestrial > Soil > Tree plantation...
ACGGTTCACATCTTCCTGAACGTCGCGCACCGCCTTAGCCGGATCTTCACCGGGAATGCTCTTGAACAACAGGCCCTTCATCTCCGCGAGCGACGCCCGGCGCGCCAGATCGAATGGATCTTGTTGGCCCTCGTGGGCGTGGCAATGAATGTCAATGGCGTCTTTGACTTTGATATGCGGCGGGTGAACCGTGCCCGGCTTGTACTGCGTGCGCGCCGCGTAGGAAGTCACACAACGCACATGGGTCGGTGTGGACACAACATTGGTACTCATGAACCTACCCTCCGTTTAGGGCCAATTACCAGTCCAACTTATGAACCTAATTTATCAGCCAAGCGGCTTTTTGAAAAGTGACTTCGTGCTTGACGCCTCCCATTCGACTAGCTTATTTTCCGCCCAGCCTGAGGAGCGGCTTTTGGCAGCCGAATTTGCGCCTGAAATGCGGCGCGTTCCAAGGAGTTCGACAATGAAATGCGGTTCGGTTCGGACGGTGATCGGCTTCTTAATTCTGATGTTTCTAGGCTTCGGTGTCGATAGCAATCCCGTCGTCGCAGCCGACCGCCTCAACTTCATTTACACGGCGCGCGTGATGTCGCAGTCTTATCCATATATCGCTCAGGAGGCGGGACTTTTTAAAAAATATGATTTAGACGTTCCGGTGGTTTTTGTCACACCCGGCGCGCCGGCGGTAGCTGCGATTCTATCGGGCGATAGCGAGGTGGCTCAGATCAGCGCCGCAAGCATTACCCGGCCCTTCGTGCAGGGAAACAAAGACCCGGTGTTTATCGCCGGGATCAAGAGCATGCTGACGCACAGCATTCTCGCCAAGCCGGATATCAAACGGCCGGAGCAACTAAAAGGAAAAAGAATCGGCGTCTCGCGCATCGGCAGCAATCCGCATTACTTCGCGGTGCAGGCCCTGCGCCACTTCGGCATCGACTCGCGCGAAGTGAATTACATTCAAACCGGCGGCGCGCCCGAGACCTTGGCCGCGCTCATCGCACAAGCGATCGACGTCGCGGTGCTGACCGTGCCGACGGATGCCCAAGCATTGAAACTCGGCTATCATTATTTGATCTACGGTCCGGACTTGCGGATCGCTTACTTGGCTACGGGCTACAGCACTCGCCGCTCGATCATTACCAAGCGTGGGCCCGTGATCGGGCGTTTCGTAAGAGCGATGGCCGAAGCAGCGAAGATCATGCACACCGATAAAGAATTCACGTTCAAAGTGCTGCAAAAGTATTTGCGCGTCGATGATCGCGGTCTGCTCGAGTCGAGCTACAATGTCGAAATTAAAGCACTGGAGCCACGGCTGGCGATCAAGCTCGAAGGGATTCAGTCGACCCTCGATGAAATCGCGCCCACCGAGCCGCGCGCCAAGACGGTCAAGCCACAAGAGATGGTGGACACGCGCTACCTCGATGAGATGGAAAAGAGCGGATTCTTTGAACAGTTGTGGGGAGGAAAGAAATAGCGGTGGACGACAAGAGACCTGGCACAGCGGAACCGCAACCAAAATGGGAGAAACGGGATTCACCGCAGGACCAACGGAGTGCGCAGAGATTTAATTTTCAAGCTCTCCCCCTCCGTGTCCTTAGCGCTTCCGCGGTGAATCATTGTGATTCCATGAAATCTCCAAAAAGGGAATGTCTATGTTTCACAAGATTGCTAGCGTCGTTGGGTTGATGGGTTTCTTGCTGGGCCTTTTTGTCGTTACGCCGGTTCGGGCCCAAACCAAAATCACCATCGGTGTTGCCGCGATGAGCCCACGCACGATCCCGCTATTCATAGCGCAGGAGCAGAGACTCTTCGCCAAGCAAGGCATCGAAGCGCGCATTGTGCTCATCAAGGGCGCGCCTATTTTGGTCGCCAGCCTCATCTCCGGCGATCTCGAAGTCGGCTACACCGGCGGCACCTCGGTGCTCGGCGCGGCAGCGTCGGGACCGTATCTAAAAATTCTTTCCTCAATCTCCAGTAAGCTCACCCACACGATGCTGGCCCATCCGAGTCTCAAGAGCGCCGAGCAATTGCGCGGCAAGCGCTTTGGTATCCAAAGCATGGGCGGTACCACCTGGATGCACACAATCCTCGGGCTCGAACATGTCGGGCTCGACGTCAAACGGGACAATATCAGCATACTGATGATCGGCGACTCGGTACTGATCGGCCAGGCCCTCGAGGCCGGCCGGATAGACGCTGCGGTGCTCGATGGCGCGCTGGCACGCCGGTTGATCAATAAAGGTTTCTCGGTCATCGTCGATCTTACGCCCTTCAATATCCCCATGGTCAATCAAGCCGTCGTCGTCGCGCCAGATTTTGTGCAAAAACGCGTCGAACTCGCCGAACAGATTCTCATGGTGCTGGTGGATAGCCTGGCGTATACGCTTGCGCCGATGAACAAAGGCGTCGTGGTCAAAACGATCATGCGCCGGCTCCAGATCGACGATCCAAAGATCGGCGAGGAAGGTTATAAGGATCTCATGACGAGCATCGAGCGCAAGCCGTTTCCTTCGCTCGAAGGGCTGCGCAATATCCGTCGGCTCATGGCGACGCAAAATCCTAAAGCCGCGAATGTTAAAGTCGAAGACCTCATCGACGCCCGGATAATCCGTAAGCTCGATGAAAACGGCTACATCGACAAAGCGGCCGCCGTTTACGGAATAAAGTAGCGCGGGCAAAGGACTTCAGCGAGCCCGACAGTAGCCCCGATCCAGTGCTGGGAAGCGAGAGCTCGTGTAGTGACCCGGAAAATCGCGATATAATTCCACTGTCATTCCGGGCAAGCTGGCGGCGATTCCGCCAGAGGCGGATCAGCCTGAGGTTGAAGCTAGCGCGACCCGGGAATCCAGGAATTTCAAAGACGTCTGGATACCGGCTTCCGCCGGTATGACGGTAAAGAACGCAACGAATAATTTAGCGAACTTCTGGGGTCAGGACACTAGCATGTGAGATGATTGCATAAGTCAGGCAATTAGCACCAAGTCCGGGACCGCACTCTTGCGCATTAACCAGCGCGATTCCGCAAGACGAGTAAATCAAGAGTGTCAATGATCGCAGTTGGTTTTGTTTCATTGGCCGCGGCTCGCTCGAGCGCCTCCTGGCGAGAGATAAATTCGTGGTCCGCCATCATTGCCAGCGTCGTGTCGGCACGCAGCCGGGTGCGGGCGGCCAACTCCGTGAGGTTCGAGCAGGTTTGTTGGATCACTCGCTCAACGGTTTCGAACGTAAAACCGAAATTGCTGAACGTTTGAACGGTTTTCTCCATCGTTGGAAACTGCGCGCATATGGCTTTTGCCTCAGGAAAATAGTCGAACATCGTAATCTCTCCCAGACGGTCCGCGAACGCGCCGCGGATCAAAGCCTGGCCGCCCGTTTTCAAAACGCGGCGGAGCTCCGAAGCGCACGCCGCTTTATCCGCGACGTGGTGGTAGACATTTGACAGAATGGCTGCGCCGAGTGATTTTCCTCTCAGCGGAAGCTGCTCGGCACGCCCGGCGATGTAGAAGACCTTCGAATGCTTTCCTGGACTCGCGGCCATATCGCGCATTCCCTTTGCCGGCTCCACTCCGATGACAAGCGTGTTGAACCAATGAGCGATGAGAGTTGCGAATCGACCCGTCCCGGAGCCAAGATCAAGAACAATATCCGCCCGCCCAATATGCGGTTCCAAGGCGGCGCGCCACACCGCTAGTGAGTGAGAGGAGAGGGCCCGACCGCAGTTGAAATCGCGGGACATCGGGCCGTCGTAATCGATGCTGCCGGGAACGAATAAACGCGGCATGATTCGGATCACCACGCGATAATAGTTGAGCCCAGGGAATTTCGGGAGGCTCGGAAGATATTTAGCGGCGCGCCCGGAGCAAATTGCTCATTGGCCGGCGCGCCGCCACAAAGGAAATGAATGTCTAGGCTTGTTGTACAGCGGTTAGCTTCCAAGCATTGGGACCCACCGGCCGAGCGAAGGTCCAGTACTCTTCGAACTCGATCGGCTCGGAGTTGCTGCCGCTGACGACCGCGCCGCTCTTGGCGTCCACGGTGTAGTCCAGCAAATTGGCCCGCAACCTCGTGGTAATGTAATCTTCACCGTTTTCAGTCCAAACTTCGGTGATTTCACTCTCGCGCAAGGCGATGTTTTCCATCCTATTTTGCTGTCCGCGGGCGCGCAGTGAAGTCAATTCCTCTTCCCACGTCTTCATGAGCTGACTGCCGCACAATGCGTTGAGCGCGTTGGTGTCTTGTTTGTTCCACGCACCTTGAACTTTGAAGAAGCTGTCTTGAGCGGTCTTGAGGAATTGGTCCGGATTGAAGCTTCGGTCCATCAACGTCAGCGAGCGGTAGTCAATCTCGTTGGACGAGGGTGTTTCTTGTGCGGGCGGATTGGACGAAGTGTACTGCGTGTAAGGCTGGCTGTTTTGGTATTGCATCGAGCCGTAACCGGTCGCAAGCGCGGGGCTACGGAACTTGCGATAGATGAAATATCCAATGCCGGCGAATAGCAGGATTTCGATCATGCCGATGCCGCTGCCGCCAAGACCGCCAAATCCCGCATTAGCCAGACCTGAGAAAAGCATCGAGCCGAGAAGCCCACCGAGCATGGCCGTACCAAAGGTGCGCATAAAACCGCCGCTTTGCGGCGCCATGGGACTAGGCTGTTGCGACGGAGTAGTCTCTCTGCGGGGTTGAGCCGGATTACTAGGCTGCGTAGGCCGGGCCGGCGACGAGTAGCTTCTCGACCCACGGAAACCGCCGGACGTACCTCCGCCGGCGCGGGCGTCAGCATAACTTTCGAGCACCATCTGCGCGAGTGCGACGAAAAAAAGAATACTCATTGTGGCGAGCAACATTTTCGCCGTTGAAAATCGCATAGGCTAGATTCCTCCTCTTATGTTGGATCCTGAGTTAAGTGAGTTTACTGGAAACCACTGGTGCATTCAATGCCCGTGCAACTAAAGTCTTAGCAACCAGGATGATTTGTCCCGAGTGCTGGGATGAACTGAAAGTTGCCCGTTCCTCTAAACCCGATGCGTATCGACGCGGGCAATCACCGGATTCATTATGGTTCGGCGGTTCCACTCCCAGGCAACGACGGCCCCGGCGAGAACAAATCCGGCGAAATCGGCGATCAGCCAAGCGTCGCTCCAAGCTGGAAGGAGCAGCATCAAAGCAGCGAGCCAGAGGAGCCCACGCTTCGTCCAACTGAGCGGGCGGAACAGATAGCCGGCGCAACCGGCGCCGAGTAACACCACACCGACAACAGCGGTGAAGATGGCGACGAGAATCTCCTTGGCCGTGCCCATGAAGATGAGCGGCGGATGCAGCGCAAAAATGAATGGGACTATGTAGGCGGCGATGCCGAGGCGCATGGCGGTCCAGCCGGTCTGCCAAAAGTCTGCGCGCGCGATCGACGCCGCGATGTAAACGGGCAGGCAGTCGGGCGGTGTGATCAGCGACACCATGCCGAAATAAAAAAGAAATAGATGGGCCGCCAACGGAGGTATGCCCAACTGCACCAGCGCCGGCGCGGCCAAAACGGCCAGGGTGATGTAGACCACGGTGGTCGGTAGTGGCAGGCCGAGAAACAGACAGCCAAGCGCCGTGATCAGTAAAAGCAGAAAAACATTATTGCCGGAAAGCGTAACGAGCAAAAGAGAGATTTTAAAAGTGAAGCCGGAGAGATGGAGCGCGCCGATAACGATGCCGGCCAGGGCGGTGATAACGGCGATGTCGAGCAGGATCTTGCCGGTCTCTTCAAATGCGTTGACAATTTTCTTGAAAGACGGCCGAGTTTCTTTCTGAATGGCGCCGACGATGAAGACTGCGACGACGGCGAACATTCCTGATTTGCCGGCTTCCCAATTCTCGATCATCAACGTGTAGACGAGGATCGACAGCGGAATGAGGAATACCCAGCCTAAACGAATGACGTTGCGAAACTTCGGAATCTGCTCGGTGGGCAAACCGAGCAAGCCGCGTTTGGCGGATTCCAAATCGATCTGAGTGAACAGCGCGAGATAGTAAAGCGCGGCCGGAATCGCTGCCGCCAGGGCGATCTGCCCGTAAGGAATATTGAGGAACTCTGCCATGAGAAACGCCGCCGCGCCCATCACCGGCGGGGTGATTTGTCCGCCGTTCGACGCCACGGCTTCGATAGCGGCGGCCATGTGGGCGGGGAAACCGGTGCGCTTCATAAGCGGGATGGTGATCGCACCGTCGACGACCACGTTGGCGACGGCACTGCCGGAAACCGTGCCGAACAGCGCTGACGAGACTACGGAGACCTTCGCTGGACCGCCGCGGTAACGGCCGGTCGCAATAAGCGCGAGATCGGTGAGAAATTTGTCACCGCCGACGGCGTAAAGCGCTTGGCCGAATAGAATGAACGCGACGACGACTCCCGCGGCGACGTCGATCGGCAAACCCAACATGCCATTCGAATCGAGATACAAATAGCTCGCGATGCGCGCCCACGATGCGCTCTTGGCGTAGAAGATTCCCGGCAGCCATTCGGCAAATCTGGTGTAGAGAATCACGCCGAGCGCCAGCCACGCGAGCGTGCCGCCCGCGACCCGCCGCGTCGCTTCGAGAATTAGAATGAGCGCGAGGCCGCCGAAGATCCAGCGGTCGGGCGAGAGGATGCCGAGCCGGTAAGCGATGGTCGGATACAGTATCGTGACGTAGAGTCCAACCGCCAATCCGCCGAGCGCGAGCAGCCAATCATACCAGGGAACGCTGTCGCCCGGTTGGTTCGGGTAAGTTTTGACCGCAATAAAAACACTACCGAGCGCGAGCGCGAGAAACAGCGCCAAATACTGCTGCTTGAAAAAAGCTATTTCAAAATAGTTGTGAACTTCCAGCGCCCAGGTTGACCCCAACACCGAGAGGGAGATCAGCAGGACGCGAAGGATCGTTGCCGGACTGCCGGTTAGGACGCGAAACCGGCCGGGTGATGCGGCGAGCTCGTCACTCATTTAAAGCAATCAAAGCGTTCCAATCGTTCAATCGCTTTGCTCCGTTCCAGTCGTTCCATTTGTTCAATCCGCATTGCAGGTTCAAAATTTGCTCGAATAGACAAATTCCGATTCACGGGTTGAGAGCTAAAAGCCGTTTTTGCACCTCATCCATTTTGGCCGGCCACGCGCCGGTGTCCTTATAATACCGCACCGCGGCGGGATGATAGGGTATCGTCACTTCACTGTCGACAGCGCGTGCTCGCGTCCACTCCGTGAAGCCGGGATGGAACTGCGGAAGCTTTTCGATATTCACCCAGATCGCCTGCAGAACGTTTCGAACCACGGCGTCCGGCAACGCTCTGTGGCCGACGAGATAAATGTCGTAAGTGTAGGCGCAGGTGTCCGCGACGATGCCAGTGGACGAGCCGGCTTTGACGACCGAGAGATAGTAACCCGGCACGGCTTTTTTGATGCGCGCTTCGCCCTGCTTCGAGCAGTCGAGCGAAATATAGCGGATGCCGACCGCAGCGTCGGCTTCCTTGACTTTGGCGGTGCCGATCGCATGCGTGGTCACGTCGGCGCGACCTTGAACCAACGCGTCGACGCCTTCATTGACCGCGGGCACCGGAACGACTTTAACATCATTCCATGTGAGCCCGCCGTTCGAGAGCGAGCCGAAGACATTGTACCAGACCGCAAGCTGCGCGGGGTATTCGCCGGTGACGCGTTTTCCTTTGACGTCGCCAATATTTTTGATCGGCGAATCTTTGCGAACGATGAGGCTGCTTCGGAGCGGCGAGCCACGCATGATCAAGCGTGAGCTGGCAACGTGAGGAAACGGGTTTCGCCCGCCGATCTTGAGTCTTTGGCCTTGGTAAACCATGCCCATATCGACCGCATTCACCACGCCAAAGTCGAGCTCGCCGCTGTCGAAGAGCGGCACGAAAGTGCTGGTGCCGGCATAGGGTTGCACTTGGGCCTGCATTGGCGATGCCTCGCTTATCACCTTTGCCAGGCCGCTAGCCAATGAGTAGAAGAGGGAGCCCGGCGGATTGGAGCCGACGCCGACAGACTTGGGTAGTTGCTGTGCCTGTGCCGCGCAAAGCTGAAGGAGTAGCAGCGTCAGTAGTGAACCGAAAAAGAAAGCCCGCGTGTTCCAAGCTGTCGTCATACGGTCTCCTGTTCTTTCAGCCAAGAAGTAATTTTGCATTGCATGCACGTTGAAGCCGGTGACTCACGGGTTGAGTGCCAGTAGCTTCTTCTGTACCTCGTCCATCTTCGCCGGCCAAAGCTTTTGCTCCTTATAAAAAGAAATTGCTCCCGGATGATAAGGAATGGTTACATCAGAGTCCACCGCCCGCTCGCGCGTCCATTCTTTGAATTGCGGATTCAACGGCGGCAGTTTTTCGATATTGTCCCAGATCGCCTTCAACGTCGCTTGCACGACGTCGCCGCGCAGCGCTTTGTGGCCGACAAAATAGATGTCATAGGTCAGCACGCAAGTGTCTGCGACAACTCCCGGGGACGCGCCGGACTTCACTGTGGTGAGATAGTAACCGGGAACCGCCTTTCTGACGCGCTCTTCTCCCTGGGGTGAACAGTCCAAGGAAATATAACGGACACCCGTCGAAGCATCGGCTTCACGTACCTTGGCAGCGCCGATTGCATGGTTGGTGACGTCGGCGCGGCCTTGTACTATCGCATCGACGCCGTCGTTGACGGCGGGAACGGGCACGACCTTAACATCGTCCCAGGTGTATCCGGCGCTCGCAAGGCCGGCGTAGAGATGAAACCAGATGGCGACGTTGGCCGGATATTCTCCGGTCATGCGTTTTCCCTTGACGTCGTGGACGGTTTTGATCGGAGAATCTTTTTTGACCACCATGCTCACCGACAGTGGCGAACCGCGCATGATCAGCCGCGTGTTCGGCACATGCGGCAACGGATTTTTTCCGCCTATTTTCAATCGCGCCGGCCCCTGGTAAGAGAGGCCCATCTCGATGGCATTGACGATGCCAAAATCGAGCTCACCGTTGTCGAGCAGCGGCAAAAAAGTGCTGCTGCCGGTATAGGGCTGAATTCCCGCCTGAAAGGGTGCGCCGCCGCTGATGACACTGGCCAGACCGCCGGCCACGGGATAGAAAACCGTCCCCGCCGGATTTGTACCGATCGTTACAGACTTGGGCAGCTGCTGGGCCTGGGCAGGACCAATCAGAAATAATAGCGCGATGAGAATCGACCCGGAGGTGTTCCGTTGCGCGCGCATCTGGTTTTTCCTTTCTTAGGGCCGGTCAATCTAATCTGAGCCAGCACCGGGTGTCAACGATATAACTTTTGCATGAATGAATTTGATTTCTTTGACTGAAGTTCCCCGCAGCTTGTTAGGTAACAAGCAATTCCCAGTCCTCTAAAGGTCTGTCATTCCCGCATGCTTTTAGCGGGAATCCAGGCGAAACTCTGACTGGACCCCCGATAAAAACATTCAGGGGTGACAACTTTGGAGAAATTATCATACATGTTTTTTGATACCCCGCGGCTTGCTGTGAGTAGTTCATTCGGCTGGAAAAAATTTTCACCGGCAAGACACGAAGGACACGAAAGATTCAGGTCGTTCACGACACAGGCGCCGAGGACGGGCAAGTAGAGTAGGGGCGACCGGCCGATCGCCTCTACTCTGCGTACCCTATGGGGTATTAAGTCGTCAAAAACTTAGGCAGGTGTCGCTCCCAGATGCTTCGCGAGAAAATCGCCAATCGCCGGACGGTAGCGGAACGGCATGTTGTTGCAGACATGATTGCCGCCTTCGAGCAAAAGCCACTCTTTCGGCCCTGAGGCTTCGTCGTAAATCCGCTTTGCCTGCTCCACCGGCACGAAATCTTTGTCGCCGTGGACAACCAGCAGCGGACAGCGGATTTTTGACGCCAAGCCGTCCAGCGTGCAGCGGCTGTGCAGTTCGACCAATTTCTGTTTGTCATAGACCTTCCAGATATGCGCAACGCGCGCGAACTCGAAGGGGTCTTCGAGGCGATTGAGCACGCGGGTGCGATCGTACATGCCGCCGGCGAAGGTGCAGGCTTTAATGCGCGTGTCGCAAGCGGCCGAGCGCGGCGCGAGATAGCCGCCCAGGCTCGGCCCGAAGACGCCGATCCGGCTGACATCGACTGCAGGAATTTTTTCGAGATAATCGATCACGGCCGAAGTCGCTCGCTCGAATTCGACGATCAATCCGCCTTGAAACCAGCTCTCGCCCTGGCCCGGCCCGTCGAAGGTGAAAGTCGCCATGCCGCGACGGAGAAAACCGTCTTCCATTGTGCGCGCTTCTTCTTTAGTCGATTCCAGACCGGAGATGATCATTACGACTGGCGGTTTCTTGATCCCCGCCGGCACGCGCAGATAGGACGCCATGCGAAAATTGTCAAAGGGTACTTCGTGGCGCTCGGCCGGCGGATTCAAATACGGCGCCGCCTTGGCATAGCACTCAACGCGCTTCTTCGCCGCCGGAACGTACTCGTCAAGATTATGCGGCGAGTTGTTGCAACCGAAGTGATACGCCATCGACGCCATGAGATACGCCTCGGTGGCGCTTTCCCGGTTGCCCGCAGCCTCTGCCTGACGCGCAAACTTTTCGTGCCCGGCCGCGGTTACGCACCACTCGCGACACCAGTCGTCCCAAGTGCCGATGCGCGCGCCGGTCGTCATCAAATCGTTGTAATCGATCCCCTGAACGATCATGCGCGGCGCCCAGGTCTTCAGAACGTGATCAACGGTCGGGTCAGGATGTTTGGCAAGCATGTGATTGTCTCCTTGTTTGATAGCGATAGGCTGCCAGGGAGCGTTCTCAATTTCCGGTTAGGCTCGGACTTAGCGAAGGGCATCGGGATAGCGCGCGGCTAACTCGCGCATAAAGCCTGTCTGCTCAAGCTCATCAATAAAGCGGTTGGTGTAGAAATCCTGCGGGTTCGCACCCCGGGCTCGCGGGTTTTGGTCTGCGAGCGCTTCAAGGACATTTCGGACCGCGCCGTCGGTGGTCCGAGGAATTAGCCGGACGACCTTCCTGTTGGTCTGATAGGTCTCCTCCAAGAGGTTTCGGTCTGTTGAGCGCGTGTATTTCCCGATAGCACGAAGAGCCGCCTCCCGATTGCCCTTGAAGGCCCAGATCCCTTCAACCAGCGCCCGGACTACGCGGCGGGTGGCGTCACTACTGGCGCTTGCGTAGCGCGCTGTGCCGGTGAGACCTAAACCCGTAAACTCAATATCACTCTGGTTGAAATCAAGAAGTTCGACCATCCCCAGACGTTTAGCCTCCGTGGAGAAGGGTGGCGGCAAAACGGCGGCCTGCACAGAATCTCCCTTCAGGGCTAAGAAGGCCTCTGGGAGCCCTCCCAACTGGATGATCGTCACGTCTTTGGCGGGAACCAGGCCCCACTGCTTGAGGGCAATCCGTGCACCGAAGTCCGTGGGCGCTCCAAATCGCGTGACTCCAATCCGCTTGCCTCGCAGGTCGCCCGGTTGCTGAATCAGCGGGCGGGCGATAACGGAAAAGGTGAACCCACTGATATAGGTGACTAGTATGAGCGGATCCGCACCGCCGAGGCGGGCCTGAACGCTGGGAATGCTGGCTCCAACGGTAAAGTCGGTCTCCCCGGCCAGCATGGCCTGGTAAGCAAGTGTCGAGGCCATGTAGATCGGGCTTGACTGGACCCCCTGTCGTTCGAACAGGTCTAACTCCTTTGCCATCCAGAGCGGCGTGAACGAGCCCGCTAGGGCTGTGTAACCTACTCGAATCGGCAACGGTTGCGCTTCGGCTGTTTTTAGACCGCCACCAATGACAAGCAGAAAAAGAAGCCTAAAGCTTTTTTTCATAGTTCCCCCCGGTGGTTTCCGGCACAGTCAGTTCGAAACGTGCAAAATTGCATTGACCTCACTGAATTTGTCGCGCTACTCAACCTTTCTTCTTCTCAGCAAGTTTTTGCTTTATTAGCTCGAGAGAATCCGGTCCGTCCAAGACTCTAACCAAGGCAAAGGCGGTCAATGTCCTTCCCTGAGCAACTGCAGGATCGGGCTGGAACACGGCTCTTAGATCATACACTCCTGGTGGGTTACTGATATAAAGCTCATCAAAATAGGTTTGCGCTCCCGGTAATCTAGCGCTTTCGCTCATTGCGCCCGCTCCAGAGAATCCCGATGCCGCGGCCAGCTCCCTAAACTGACTAATGAATTGACCCAATCTGTTCTGCCTGATTGACTGCGGCTCGAGAATGTCGATTGAAACCGACAAATAATGAACTCCGTCGCCATACCCTTGCCCGGAGGAAAATGTACGAATCGGCAGCAGTTCCCGTTC
>Ga0075423_10005053_pt1 | contig 12297 bp, 10 predicted proteins | sample SoiMethybrSBSTD2_FD_80114 | JGI IMG/M metagenome (GOLD analysis project Ga0075423, IMG submission 80114) | Bulk soil microbial communities from a Populus tree surrounding site in Tennessee, USA - Soil MetaG P. TD hybrid SBSTD2 | ecosystem: Environmental > Terrestrial > Soil > Tree plantation...
CTGGCAAGTGCCGTGAGCGTTCCGTGCCGCCGGCCGTAGAAGTAGGCCGAAGCAATAGTGGGCAGAACGTAGAAGCTCAAAACCATCCGCTGGGCGGCGATCACCTGGTTGAGCAGTAGCGCGATCGCAAACAGCGACAGAACGACCCACAGTTCTTTGTTGACGCGCTCGAGCGCGCTCTTCACGAGCAGTCTTCTCATGGCGGTTGCTTTCACACGACGGGCCCAAACGGCCACATCCGTAGTAAGCCTGAGCAACTGCTGTTCCGGTGGGTCCGAGGTGAGCCTTTGGGGGTAACTTTCTGAAAATCAGCGCATTGCTTGTGTGCAGAACGCTCGCCGGGGAAGGCCGTCGCCGTGTCCCGGTGTGCCGGGCCGGGACACGTTCGACCGTTTTCTTCTAGGGTCTACTGACTTTCTGAACACGACACAAGACACCGGGTGTGATTTCCGTACGAATCCGCAGAAAATCACACCCGGTGTCCTTACTTGCTACCTGGAGGTCGAGGCTGGCGCTGCTGGAGGCGCGGTAGGTTCGATCCGCAGTAATGCCCCCTGTGCCTCGCCCGTAACGAGGTAAAGCAATCCGTCTGGCCCTTGCCGGACGTCCCGGATTCGCTGGTGCAACTCGCGCAGCATCGGCTCGCGCCGAACCTCTTCCCATTTCTCGTTGAACTCGATGCGCTGCAGTTGCCCAGTACGCGGCGTTTCACCTTCTCGCAATCCACCCACGAAGTAGCTTCGCTTCCATCCGGTGAAGACGTCCCCGGTGTAGAACGTTCCACCCGTCACGGCGATGGATGGTACCCATACGACGTGAGGCTGTTCAGTGCCCTGCTGGTAGGGAACGTCAGAGATCTTCGGCCCCATGTAATTGCGGCCGTTGCTGACGAACGGCCAGCCGTAATTGGCACCCGGCTTCAGGATGTTGACTTCATCTCCACCGTTGGGACCCTGCTCGGTCATCCAGAACTGCCCGGTCTCTGGATTGAGCGACATCGAGTGGCCGTTCCGGTGTCCCAGCGTGTAGATCCCAGGCTTGTATCCGGGCTTGTTCACGAACGGGTTGTCCGGTGGGATGGTCCCATCGTCTCGTAGCCGAACTGTCTTCCCCGCGTAGTCGTTCGGATCCGCCGAACGGAAGACGTCGGGGCCTGTACCGCTCGCGCTGATGGACATGTACAGCATCCCGTCGCGGCCGAATCCGATACGCGACGACTCGGTGTTGGTCGCACCAGACGCGAAGATGTCGCGGACGTCGGTCAGCGCCGTCCCGTTCCACACGCCGCGCGCGAGCGTTGTTTCGCCAGCCTCGGTTCCAGTCGGTCCCTTCACCGGCTTGTGGTAGGCCAGATAGATGAAGTGGTTCTCGGCGAAACGCGGGTGCAGCACGACGTCCATGAGCCCCTGCAGGCCGGCGGCGTGAACCGCGGGCACGCCGGCAACCGGTGTGGGATCGAGCACACCGTTGCGGATGATCCGGAGCTGACCTCCCCGTTCTGTGACAAGGATTGCGTTGTCAGGCAGAAACGCGATCGACCACGGCTGACGCAGCCGCGCCATCACCACGACGCGAAGGTTGCGGTGTTCCGGGCGCGCTGATTCGATGAGGAATGGACCGTCACCGAGCGGCGGATCGGCCCAGTTGATTGGTGTCGCGCCGACGTTGCACTCGGCTGCGGGAATCTTGGGATTGACGCATTCAGGCCGTGGATTTCCGCGACCGCCGGCCTGACCGCCTGCGGCGCCTGCGCCGCGTTCCTGGCCTTGCTGCTGCGCTTCGAGAGTGACCGCCGCTGCGCCCATCGCAACGATGGCCAGTGCCACCCGCGCGAGAGCGCGCATCGTCTTCTTCACTCCATCATGCATCCGGGAATCTTACCTCGGTTGCGCAGTGCGACCACCGCCGTCACCTCCTCCGGATCCGCCGCTCGAGAAGCCCTGGCTCGATACGTTGCCCCCGCCGCCTCCTGATGACGACGATCCGCCAGACGAAGAAGCAACGGAACCTGGAGAGCCGTGCGGTGTGGGCTCGGCTTCGCGCGGGCGCACGCGCGTATAACCGAGTCCGTCTACAGCTCGTCCGCCTCCACTCGGCCTGATCTGCCCGCCTCCGCCTCCGCCGCCCGAACCCGAGTCATCACCGTAGACGACGTAGTACGTGTTGCCGAAGTAACGAGGGTAGTACCAAGGCAGGTACGCGAAGAACGGTGAATAGAAGTACGGTGAATACGGTCCGTACAGCGGCGAGTAGAAACCAAAGTCGCCCCACATGGGATAACCGAACGCATATCCAACGAAGAACGGGTCGTCGACCAGCGCCGTTGTTGGCGTGGTGTCATCGTGTCGCCTCCGTTCGACGATGAAGCGCTCGGGATAGGACAGCGCGACGATCAGGTCGGTGACGGTGCCGGGCACCTTGGCGTCCTGCAGCGCGAGGAGATCCTTTCCGGACAAGTCAAACGCGGAGCCGGTCTCGACCAGTGCCGCTTCGAGCGTTCGCGGCGACACTTTCGTGCTCGCTTCTTTCACATCGTCTAGCGTGAGCGGCGACGCATGTGTGAGGCCCCGTCCGATCTTTGCCACCTCAGAGACGCGGCGGTAGCTGCGAACGCGTACCGTTTGCTGTCCGCTGACGTCGACCGCCTGGATATCCGTCCACGTTCCATTGGCACCCAGAATCGACATACCCGACACGCGCCGGGTGCCCTTGTCGTTCGAGCACGTGAGATCGGCCCGTGAAAACAGCTTTCGGCCATCGGCAGACCACTCGGCGCGCTGCGTGCCACGGCACTCCGCGTCGGTGATCGGGCGCTCGGCGCCGTCCGCTACGATCGTCTGTTGAATCGCGGTCTGATTCGCGACCCGCGTCGTCAGCGTCGCGCCATTCCCTGAAGGCTCGACGCATATCTGCGCCCGCGAGTCAGCGCCGTTCTGTGAGAACGTACGGCGAGCAGGGTTCGGGCGTGTGCTGGCGTCTCGCGCGTTTTCGACGACCAGCTCCCAGCATCCGAGCCAGGCATTCCACTTCGGGTCGGTGGCCTGCGCATGCGAGACCAATGGGAACAACAACACGGCAGAGGCAAGGGCCAGCGTCTTCATCCGGTTGCTCCTCAAATGGATCCTACTCCGCCTCAGAAGACGAAGTTGATTCCCGTTCCCACGTGCAAGCCCGAAAGGTCAATCGGATCGAAATCGATCCAGTCCCTTCCGAGGTCGCCCTTGGCCCATTCGTACCGGGCCTCGACAGTCAGGTACATGCGTTTGTTCAGCTTGACGTCGGCACCGCCGAAGACGTGCGCACTGGGTGACCATCCACTGGATACGAACGCGTCCGAAAAGACGGACAGATCGACGAAATCGACGAAGTCGCCCTGCTGAGTGAGCTTGAACCAGTGGGTGCCGCCACCGGCGCCGACGTATGGCACGACCGTGTTGGGGACCCATGCCACGCTCCCCACCTCACGTCCACGCGGGACGAGAAAGTACTTCAGGCTGCCGCTGATCGTCGTTCCGCGAAGCTCGGTCCTTTGATTGATAGGAAGGCGATTGTTATCGACGAACCGCCGGTACTCCGAGTCAGTCGATGTACCGGAGAAGTCAACACCCGCCAGGACGTCCAGCCGGGGCTTCAGCAGAAACCCGACCTCGAGTGTGACGCCAGGCGCGTTGAAGGCGCCTTTGTCGATGGTCAATTGGTCAGTGACGAAGTCGTACCAGTCGCTGCCGCCGCGGTTGAAGACCCAATTGCCGCGAATCCCAAATGTGCCGCTTGGCCGGCCGAACAGGAAATCCGGACTTCGGCGTGACCCGCTACCAGGATCCGGCTGATCTTGCCCGTCCGGCGCCGCGTACGAGGGAACGGCGGCCAGGAGGATAAGAACGGCTGGAAGCCAGTAGCGCATAATGCCCGGTTTGGCAAACATCACGCCATCGAAGAAACGAAGAATGCCTAGAAAGTATCTGAGGCAACATCGTGATGTCCATGTGACATGACGATGGTGGCTGGCCCGTGTCTTCGAGAGACGACGCCTCTCGCGCGGGGTCAGACCCCTTCACAATACTGCACTCAAGGGGTCAGACCCCCTTCACAGTTTTGCCAGACTGCGGGCCCGCCCCTCAGGAGGGCAAGGCTAGAATGACCGCATGTCCGGACGCGGCGAGGACGTCGCGGTTTCGCGATTCGTCGAGTTCAGCCGCGCCGAGTGGGCACGGCTCCGCGCCGCGACACCGCTGCCATTGACCGAGCCGCAGCTGCGCGGTCTCGTCAGCCTCAACGAGAAGACATCACTCGACGAGGTTGCCGACATCTACCTGCCGCTGTCACGCCTGCTCAATCTCTACGTTGCCGCAAAGAGGAACCTCCATACCGCGACGGCGACGTTCCTCGGCTCGCAAAGCGCGCACATTCCGTTCGTGATTGGCTTGGCCGGCAGCGTCGCCGTTGGCAAGAGCACGGCGTCGCGGTTGTTGCAGGCATTACTTTCGCGATGGCCGAGCCATCCCAAGGTCGATCTGGTGACGACGGATGGATTTCTGTTTCCGCTGGCGACACTGGAGACAAGAGGCCTGACGCATCGCAAGGGTTTCCCGGAGAGCTACGACCTCCGGCGACTGGTGCTCTTCATGGCCGAACTGAAGTCGGGCGTTCCCGAGGTGCAGGCTCCCGTCTATTCGCACCTGCGCTACGACATCGTGCCGGGGGAGTATCAGGTCGTTCGCCGTCCCGACATCGTCATCGTCGAAGGACTCAACGTCCTGCAAACGGGAAGCGGCCGAGCCGGACGGCCCATGCCGATGTTCGTGTCGGACTTCTTCGATTTCTCGATCTACGTCGACGCTGCGGAGAACGATATCGAGCAGTGGTACATCGAGCGTTTCCTGGCGCTGCGGGAAACGGTCTTCACGAACGCGTCCTCATACTTTCATCGCTACGCTGCGCTCAGCCCCGCCGAGTCCGTCGAGACGGCGCGTCGACTCTGGACCTCGATCAATCTCGCAAATCTGCGCGAGAACATCCAGCCGACGCGCGAACGCGCGCATCTCATCCTGGAGAAAGGCCGCGATCACGCCGTGCGCCGGGTGCGACTGCGGAAGCTGTAATCAGGAAGCCGCCGGCAGAGATTCCACCGCCGACTCGCTGGCGAGCAGCGGCGCCATGTCGCTGGCAGTCAGCGGCCGCGAGAAGAGGTAACCCTGTGCGTGCGGACAATCGAGGAGGCGCAGCTGTTCGACGTGCGTAGCGGTTTCGACGCCCTCGGCGATGAGCCCCATTCCCAACTCGCGTGCGAGCTTCACGATCGCGCCGCCGACGCCGTCATTGCCGGGCGTCCCCATGCGAGCCACGAAGGACTTATCCAGTTTCAACGCGTCGACCGGATACCGCTGCAAGTAGCTCAGAGAGGCGTACCCCGTTCCAAAGTTGTCCAGGTGCAGGGCCACCTGCAGGGCGCGCAACCGGTTGAATTGATGTCCGACGACATCCGCGTGATCGATGAGGACACTTTCGGGGATCTCGAGGCGCAGCGTCCCGGGAAGCAGTCCGCTCTCACGGATGGCTTCCTCGACCTTGTCGATGAACTCGGGTCGCGAAAACATCTTGGACGAGATGTTCACTGACAGATCCAGCGGCCGTCCGAACATCTGTTGCCACGCCGCCACCTGGTGACACGCCTGGCCGAGTACCTGATACGTCAGCGGGACGATCAGGCCGGTTTCCTCTGCAACGGCAATGAATTCCGACGGCGCCATCATCCGGCCATCGGCACGCTCCCACCGGACGAGCGCTTCCAATCCGCAGATGCGTGACGACGATAGCTGGACGATCGGCTGATAAAAGACCGCGAGATGGTTGCGTTCGATCGCGCGACGGAGCTCGGTTTCGAACGTGAGCTGTTGCAGCGCGGCCGTGTGCATGTCCGGGTCGAACAGCTCGTAGCCGCCTCGTCCGGCCGCTTTCGCGCGATACATAGCGATGTCCGCGTCGCGCAGCAGGGCATCGACCGACCGGGACTGTGCGTTGCCCACGACGATTCCGATACTTGCGGCGCCGCGGGTGCGTTGTCCGTTGACCAGGAACGGCTCGGCCAGCGCCTCCTGCAGTCTTTCCGCAATCGCGCAGACATCGTCCGCCGTTTCGACGTTGTGCGCGAGGACACCGAATTCGTCGCCACCCAGCCGCGCGAGTACGTCCCCGGGACGCAGATGCGACTGCAAGCGCTTGGCGATCGCCTTCAGGAAGCGATCGCCTGCCACGTGCCCGTGCGTGTCGTTGATCGCCTTGAACCCATCGAGATCGATGAACAACACTCCATAACCAGGTGAGCCGACACGCGTCGTCTGACCGATCGCACGCTGAACGAGCTCGCGGAACAATGTTCTGTTGGGCAGATCGGTCAGCGGATCGTGCTGAGCGGCCTGTGCAAGCGAATCGCGGATTCGGCGCGGCTCGCTGATGTCCGTCTGCGACCCCGCGAGTCGGATGGCGCGCCCCGACTCGTCACGTACAGCGATGCCGCGGCAGTGAACCCAGCGGACATTGCCATCGACATGACGCATCCGGTACTCGATCTCGAAATGCGATCGCTCGCCGGTGAGATGCGCCTCGATCGCTTCCTGAAGCCGCGCGCGATCCTCGTCGTCGGCAAGGTTCACCCATTCCTCCAGCGTGCATACGCTGTCGGTCGGCGACAACCCCATCATCAGCTTCCAACGTTCGGAGCAATAGAGGGCGTTGGCGCGCACGTCCCAGTCCCAGAGACCGTCGTTCGAGCCGGCGGCGGCAAGCGCATAGCGCTGTTCTGACAGGCGAGCGGCCTCGAGCGCGGCCAGCGTGTCGCCATGCAGCCGGAGCACTTCTTCCTTGTGGCGCTCCTCGGACTCGAGCCGCTCGACGTACATCCGGTAGGAGCGGAACATCAGGTAGAGGGGCGCGCCCGCAAGTGGCAGCAGCCACCACTGCTGCGTCTGCCAGACCAGGGCGCCGGCCACTGCGGCACCGGCACCCACGTAGTAGCTGGGGGCGGTCCACAAGAAGTTCGATTGCCAGACGCTCCACACCGACTTCCGATTCGCCAATGCGATCGCCGTCGCGACGATCGACGTGTTCACCAGGTAGTAGACGAGGGCGCTGGCGACCAGCGGCTTTGAAATTTCGCGCAGACGCAGATCCAGCGAACCGGGTTGCCCACCCATGTACTGGAAGGCGAGTCCGGCAGCCTTCACCGTCAGCACAAGCGCCGCCGCGTTGAAGACCGTTCGGAAGACAGGGTTGCGCCGGCGGTCGTGACCGAAGGCGGACTGAAGCCACGCGCTCACACCCGCCACGACCATCGTCAGGTCGGTGCCAATGAGCAAAAGGGCGGCGAAGTCTACGCTGTACGACACCGAGAGGGTCGACGAGCTCGCGCCGAGCGGAACTTTGAGCCGGAGACTCGACGCGATCGCCGAGGCTGCGAGAAGAGTCCCGAACAAAACTGGATTGGGTACGTGTCGCGGCCCCCACAGCGCGAGCACGGTGACGCCAGCGGCGATGATCACCGACACGAAGAGCGTCGCGCCGAGTGGTTGCGAATCTGCGCCCGCATCCGACACGCCTGCGCGCGAGCGCGCGGGCGCCGTCTTCTCCACGCGGCTGCTGCCGTCGACGTAACGCGTGATGGGCTCGCCTGCCACGTCGAACCTCAGTCCCGCTCTATCGCGCGCACCTGGTACGCGAGGAGGAGCGTTCCGTCAAGTGCGAGCAGCCCGGCGACGAATTTCGACATCGCTCCCTATGCAGCAACCGGGAAGCCAAGTGCACCCCGCGTGCTTGCAGACAGCCGAGATGCGTTTACGTGCACATATCGGCTTACCAATGCGGGATCAGCACTACTCAAAAGTGTGATCTTCCAGTCTGAGAATGTCAGAGGTTCTCAATTTGATAAGAAAGCTCCCGTTCGGGTGCCTTCTTCGTGTTCATTAATGATCATTGAGCGGACACGGCCGCTGTCTGCCACCTACTTCTTATTGCCCGCTTCGAGAATCCAGCGAGCGAGAGCGCGAAAGGCTTTGCCACGGTGTGCAACCGCGAGCTTGTCCTCTTCGCCGACCTCGGCGAGCGTTGCTCCATATGGCGGGTAATAGAAGATAGGGTCGTACCCGAATCCGCGACGCCCCACTGGCGCTGGCGCGATGACGCCTTCGACCGTTGCCGTTGTTTCAAACGCGATCGCATCCCCCTGCACGACAGACAATGCGCACACGAAACGAGCGGTCCGCGGCCGATCGGGGTGGCGGGCCAGTCGTTCGAATATGGCGGCGAATCGCTCCGGGTACGACGCGTCGGGTCGCAGGAACCTCGCCGACTTCACACCCGGCTCACCGTTCAGGGCATCGATCACGAGGCCGGAATCCTCGGCGACGGTCAGCGCTCCCGAGTGCTTTGCGTAATAACGAGCCTTCAGCCGCGCGTTATCTTCAAAGGTGTCGCCGGTCTCTTCAGGCTCCGCGACCGGTGCGAGATCGGCAAGCGTGATTAGTTCGGCAGGGGCGCCTGCCAGCAACGAACGAATCTCGCGGATCTTGTCGCGATTGGTCGTGGCGATGAGCAGCCGCATCGTCAGCCCGTTATGCGGCTTCCGGCGCAGATCTGGTGTCAGTTCTGTTTTCCAAGATACTGGCCGACCAGACCTCGTTGCAGCGCGATGAGTTGCCGGATTCCCGTGTCGGCGAGGTCGAGCAGACGATTGAGCGCTTCACGCCCAAAGGGCAGGGCTTCGGCAGTGCCTTGCAACTCGATGTACAGTCCCGCCCCGGTCTTGATGACGTTCATGTCGACGTCGGCCTTGGAGTCCTCGGCGTAAGCCAAATCCAACATCGGCTCGCCGCCGACGATGCCGACGCTGGTTGCAGCGACGAAGTCGGTCACCGGCATCGTGCGAATGAGATCCTGCTCGCGCATCTTGTTGATCGCGAGCACGAGTGCGACAAAGGCGCCCGAGATCGATGCCGTACGCGTGCCGCCATCGGCCTGGATCACATCGCAGTCGAGCGTGATCGTTCGTTCGCCGAGCTCTTCCAGTTTGGTCACCGCACGCAGCGACCGGCCGATGAGGCGCTGAATCTCCTGCGTGCGGCCGCCGACCTTGCCGGCGCTGGCTTCACGCTGCGTGCGCGTGGTCGTCGCACGCGGCAGCATGCCATATTCGGCCGTCACCCAGCCTTTGCCCGTGTTGCGGCGAAACGGAGGCACGCGATCCTCGACGCTGGCAGTGCAGATCACCTTTGTCTTGCCGGCTTCAACCAGCACCGAGCCCTCGGCGTGAATCAGGTAGTTGGGAGTGATACGTGTTGGTCGGAGCTGTTCCGGAAGGCGGCCGTCTGTTCTCATTGAATGAACACTGTAATGCAATTACTTCTCGTCCGTCTCCCTCACCAGTGAATCGTTTCGTGTGAGCGGACGACGAAGGTCGACGTGTCCCGCGATCGTGTCCGCTTCCTTGCCGTCCACGAGGATCTGCACGCGGCGAACGGCCGGCAGATTGGCCGCCACTGCATTGACGATGGCGTAGACCGTCAGGAGCTCGTTGAGGGATCCGCCCGGATGCGCACGAACGACCTCGGCGCTGAGGTCCACGAACGCATCCCCTTTATCGGTGACGTAAAGGGCGCGCAACGTGGTGCCCATCGGGATGACGCTGACGAAGGGGGCGGGCGGGGTTTCTGCCAGCTGCGCCGTCAGGATCTGCCGGCCCTGATCGACGACGGTCTCGGCCAGTGGTACGTCGCGTCGCACGGGAGCGAGCGACTGGCCATCGGCCGCACCAAAGAAGAGCGTCGCTGTGATGTGCGCGGTTTCCTTCGGAGTCACCGGTGCGCTCGCGACCGGCGTCTCCGCAGGCACGGCGCGCGGCGGCGCATACATGCGCGCGATGCTGATCGCGATGAGCACCAGGGCGGCAAGTCCGCCGATGAATGCGAGCCACCAGACCCGCATGCTCATGGCGTCTGCGACTCCTCAGACCAGGCGCGGAAACGGACGATGGCGCTGAACACCGCCTGCGCCACTGTTATCTTGAAGTCGTCCGTTTTCAGCCGCGCCTCCTGCTGCGGGTTCGTCAGGTAGGCGACCTCGACGAGCGCGGCCGGCATGTTGGCCGCCGCGAGCAGACGCATGGGCGCCTGACGGACCGGATGTCCGCTCATCGGGACCTGTCGTTGCAGTTCCTCTTGCAGCACGCTGGCGAGAACGGACGACTCGTCGAGGTGCCGCGCCTGCGCGAGGTCCCATGGAATCAGATCCAGGCGCCGCACGCCGCCACCGAGCGCCGGGAGCGATGCTCCCTCGGCCGTGGCCACCCGCACCACTTGCGCGCTTTCGCGATCCAGCTGGAGATGGAAGATCTCGGCGCCCGATTGTTCCGGCACGCGCGAGCCGTTGACGTGAAGGCTGATGAGCAGATTCGCCTTGCCGTTGTTGGCAACGGCGGCCCGTTCGTCGAGGCCAAGGGCGCGATCGTCTTCTCGCGTCATGATCACGCGCAGACCCAGCCGATTCTCGATCATCGCGCGCAGACGACGGGCGATGTCGAGCGTCAGCTGTTTTTCCTCGATACCTTTCGGGCCGCGAACACCGACATCGTCACCCCCATGGCCCGGGTCAATCACTATCGTTTGCCAGTTCCGGGTCGCGACAATCGATACGGGAGGAACCGGTTCCGGGGCGCGCGGTTCGGCATCGGGCGGTCGTGGTTCGTTGGGCGGGGCCTTGGACTCCGACGTGGCGGCAGCAGGAACCTCGATTGCGACGTGCGCGACATTATTAGCTGTTGTAACCGTCGCGCGTGGCAGTCCGGCTGCGTCCGTCAGGGTAACGACAATCTGATTCGGTTGGTCGCCCTGGCGAATCAGCTGAACGAGGCCTCCGCCGGTCGCGGAAGGAAAGTCGAGGGCGTCGGCGTCGACCCGTACTATCAGCCGTCCTGGCTCTGTGCCGACTGTAACAGCGGCCGCAGGAGCGACGTCGATCGACGCGCGCGTTGGCGGACCCGCGGAGTCGATATTCGTGGTCACGCGCGGCAGCCTCACATCCCCGACGACGACGAGTCTCGATGCTCGCCGCAGCTCGATACGCTGGTCGTAGATGGACGCCAGCGCCACGGACAGGAACTCGATCGGGACCAGCCAGCGGTTCCCTGCTCTGATCACCGGAGAGGGCAGGGACACGACGCGTCCGTCAACTGAGGCCATCGGCCGATTCGCCGAAGCAACGATGGTGCGGCCACGGTATGACACCGTGACTCCGCCGGCCAGCGTATCTTCCTTGACGGTCACCCGGAACAGGCTTGCCACATCATCGAGCGCGACGACCTCCCGGCCGGCCTGGACGGTGGTCGGGATCGGCCGCCGGCCCTCACGCGACACCAGTGTGAGCGGTGTGGCCTGCGTCAGGTCCTGGCCACCTGTGCCGGCGACGAACGCCAGGATGAGGATTGTGACGGCAAGAGTGCGGAGCTGCACTGCTTCACATGATCGCATTCGTGCGCCCGCGTCGCAATGGATGAACTCGCGTTCAAGGTTCAGATTCATGTCGACTCCGAACCTGGAACCCAGAACCTGCAACATCGAACGTGAACTTAGAACACGAACTCGGAACTCGGAACCCGGAACGTGGAACTGCACCCATTCGGTGTAAAGTGTCGTTACTTATCCAGCCAGGCCGGAAGGAGGGGTTATGAAGACGTTCCCGCTCGCGCTCGTGCTCATGCTGGCTTCGGCGCCGTTGGTCTCCGGCCATCACTCATTCGCTGCGCACTATTTCGAAGAACAGTCGGTGACGGTTCAAGGGACGCTGGTCGACTTCGACTATAGCGCCCCGCACGCGTGGGTCCATCTGACGGCCGCCGACGAGCGCAGCGGTTCGCAGCGATATTCAGCCGAATGGTCGAATCCGAATCGGCTGTCTCGCGATGGCATCACCAAGGAAACCCTCAAGCCTGGTGATGTCGTCATTGTCACAGGCGCGCCCGGGCGCAACGCCGGCGAGAACCGGATTCATCTCAAGCGCATCGAACGCCCAGCGGATGGCTGGAAATGGGGAATGCGTCCCAGGTAGCTGAGAGTAGCTAGGTCGCTAGGTCGCTAGGTGACTCAGCCACCCAGGAACGCCGCGATCAGCTCAGCCCGCTAACGCAGCAGTGTCCGGCTTCGGTCGACATGATCCAGCCGTCTGGTCTTCGATCGCGACCATAGGGCGGGTCTTGCTTTATAGACCCGTCGACAAACGAGTCCTGTAGAATAGGTGAGACGCGGCGTAGGA
>Ga0075423_10005054_pt1 | contig 12296 bp, 11 predicted proteins | sample SoiMethybrSBSTD2_FD_80114 | JGI IMG/M metagenome (GOLD analysis project Ga0075423, IMG submission 80114) | Bulk soil microbial communities from a Populus tree surrounding site in Tennessee, USA - Soil MetaG P. TD hybrid SBSTD2 | ecosystem: Environmental > Terrestrial > Soil > Tree plantation...
CACCTGGAACGCTGGCCGCACCGTCCGGGCCCGCTCGGTGAACAGCCGGACCGCCTCGAACTCGCCCAGGGTGTGCAGGTCGGGGAGCCGCCGCGGATCCGGCAGGTCCAGCGGCGGCACCGCATACACCTGCTCGCCCCGCAAGGCCAACACCACGCGGGAGGTGACCAGCACCTCAGCTCGAGAGCCGCGGTGAGGAGGTCCTCCAGCAGCGGGGCCGCCTCCGCCACCTGCTCGAAGTTGTCGACCACCAGCAGGAGCTCCTTGTCGCGCAGTCGCTCCTGCACCGCCTCACGGATGGAGCGACCGGCCCCCTCGGGGACGGCCAGGGCCCCGGCCACGACCGAGGGGACCAGCGCGGGATCGGTCACCGACGACAGGTCCGCGAAGAAGGCGCCATCCTTGAACCCGGCGAGGAGCTCGGCCGCGACCTGGAGGGCCAGGCGGGACTTGCCCGTGCCACCCGGCCCGGTCAGGGTGAGCAGCCGGGTCTGCTGCAGCAGCGCCCTGACCTCGGTGATCTCCTGCTCGCGGCCGACGAACGAGGTGAGCTGCACCGGGAGGTTGCTGGGTCTGGCGTCCAGCGTCCTCGGCGCCGGGAAGTCGGCCGGCAGGCCCTCGATCACCAGCTCGTGCAGGTGCACGGGCAGGGCGATGTCCTTCAGGCGGTGCTGGCCCAGGTCGCGGACGGAGGCCCCGTCCGGCAGGGCGTGCTCCACCAGTCCCCTGGTGGCCTCCGAGATCAGGACCTGCCCGCCGTGGCCGGCGGCGGCGATCCGGGCGGCCCGGTTCACGTCCATGCCGACGTAGTTGTCCCCGCCCAGGACGCCCTCGCCGGTGTGCAGGCCCATCCGCACCCGTACCTGGGGGGCGGGGGACCACTCGTGGGCGGCCAGGCCACGCTGGGCGCCGACCGCGGCCCGGATCGCCCCCACCGGGCTGGGGAACGCCACAAAGAAGGAGTCGCCCTCGGTGCTGACCTCCACGCCGCCGCCCGTCTCGATGGCCTGGCGCACGATCGCCGCCTGCTGGTCCCGCACCGCGGCGTACCCGTCGCCCAGCTCCTGCAGCAGCCGCGTGGAACCCTCGATGTCGGTGAACAGGAAGGTGACGGTTCCGGTCGGCAGCGCCGCCAGGCGCGATCGGCGCGGTCCCGGATCGGACCGCCCGGCCGGTCCACCTGCGGGCGCCGCCCGCTGCACCTGCCGGCGTCGGCGCAGCTCCAGGCCGATGCCGAGCACCATCGCGACGACGCCCAGCAGCGCGACCACGCTCCACAGGATGCCGGGGGCGTGTCCAGCGCCCTGCCCGAGCCCGTCCACTCGGCGGCGGCAATCGCGACGGCGATGACGCCGCTGAGCAGCGTGGTGGTGATGACACCACGGTTCTCGGCGAGCTCCGGCGGACGGCCGCCGCCACGGGGAGCCTCGCCAGGGTCTGGCGTCCCCACAAGGTCGCCTCCCTTCGAGCAGCTCCGGCCATCCAGCACCGCGGACCCCCACGCGACCACGGTCGCGGGCAGCTCATGAGCATAGCCCGGCTCCCGGCGTGGCCGCGCCCGTGCTCCAGGCGATCACCCCGCCGAGGGCGTTACGAGATCGCCGTCGCCCACCACGCGGGATCAGGACGGAACGGGGCCGCGGGCCGGCCGGTCGCCCCGGTGTCGAACCGGTAGGTGAGCCCGGCACCTGGCTCGGCGCGACGCTGCTCGTCGCTCCAGTCCTCGGTCGCCGTGGTGACATACAGCCGGTGCAGCCCGGGCCCTGCGAAGGCGCAGGATGTGGTCTCGGTGGCCGGGACGAGCAGCTCCTCGCGGAGCACGCCGTCGGGGGAATAGCGTTGGACCCGGCCGCCGCCGAAGATCGCCACCCAGAGGTCACCCCCGGCGTCCACCGTCAGGCCGTCGGGACCTCCGACCTCCGCGGCCACCTCGATCAGCACCCGGCCATCCGAGATGGTGCCCCGCTCGCCGTCGAACCGGAACGCATGGATGACACCCGGGATGGTGTCCGCGAGATACATCGTGGCGCCGTCGGGGCTCCAGCCCAGACCGTTGGAGATCGTCAGACCGTCGAGCATCGGCTCGGTCTGTCCGTTGCGATCCAGCCGGTACAGCGCGGCGCCTCCGGCAGCATCGGCCTTGGTGCCCGCCCAGAACCGGCCCTGGGGATCGCACGCCGCGTCGTTCATCCGCGTCCCTGGCGGCGCGACCTCGGCGAGCGGGCGCAGCGCGCCGTCCGCAGACAGGTGGGCGAAGCCGCGGCCGGCGGCCAGCAGCCAACCCTCGTCACCCTGGACCGGCGCGACCGCCCCCACCGTCCCCGCCACCTGGTAGATGGCGACGGGGAGGATCGCACCGTCGTCGGCGACGCGGTCGCGGTAGACGCGCCCGTCCAGGATGTCCACCCGCAACAGCTCACCGCGGCGGGCGTCCCACCGGGCTCCCTCGCCGAGATGGTGCTGATCGGTCGTGCACGCGATCGCGTCGCCCCTCACCCGCGGCATCCCGTCTCCTCCCTCGTCCTCAGGTCCTTTGGCCGCTGCTCAGCGATGTTGACGGGGCCGGTCGGCTGGTCGGAGGGGTCCTCCGGTGGGCGCGTCGAGGGCGTCGGCGATCTGGTCCGGCATCGCGACCGCCGTCTGCTGGCGCTCCTCCGGCCAGTCGGCGCGGAGCCTACCTGGAGGAGCGGCGCCTCGCCCACCTGGCCACCGTGGGCCTCGACGACCCCCAGGGCGGCCCCAACACCCGTGACGTCCCAGCGGGCTGGCCTCAACCGGTCCTGGACGAGTCAGGGCCTCATCCTCTCCAGCCGGCGAGTGGGAGAACACGAGCGGCGCCCGGGCGCGGCCAGGCGCCGCTAGCTGAGCGGCTTGGGTGTCCGGCGCCGGCTGCCCGGCGTTCGCGGCGGCGCTGGACGTAGCGGCGCTTCTTGGCCTCGGTGCCGCAGTCGGCCATCGAGCACCAGCGCCGGCCCCCGCCACGGGAGTGGTCAAGAAACAGCCACCGGCACCCTGCGCAGCAGTGCAGGACCGCCAGCTCGGCCTCGCTGGTGAGCAGCCCAATGGCGGCGTGGGCCAGTCGGTGCACCGGCGTCTGGGGGTCGCCGGCCGGCCAGGTCCAGGCCAGGGCGTCGCCGCGAGGAGCAAGGTGGGCGGCGGCCAGCGCGGCGCGGGCGGCGGCCTCCACCGCGGCCCGCGGTGCGGCGGGCGGGTCCTGGCCGGCGAGCCGCGCCCGCAGGACGGCGTCCAGTGCCTGGCGCAGCGCCACCGCCGACCGTAGGGCGTCGGGGCTGGCGGGGGTGGCCTGGTCGGCAACTCCGAGGCGTCGGGCGAAGGCCACCAGGTCCTCGGGGGCGGCCAGGACGTCGGCCTCCACCGGCCCGTCGGGTTGCCCGTAGACCGTGTTGACCAGGTCGAGGGCGGGGTGGCCGCCGTCCAGCCGCATGGTGGCGACGGTGGCCGGCCGCGCGACGCGTGTTACCTCTGTCATGATGTTTGATGGTAACACCCGACGGGTACCGGCGTGACATGATCATCATCGCCATCACCTGCGTCGCCCAGTTCGTCGTCGTCCTGGACGTCACCATCGTGGCCATCGCCCTGCCCGCCGTGCAGGCCGACCTCGGGCTGTCCACCACCGCACTCGGCTGGGTGATCACCGCCTACACGCTGGTCTTCGGCGGCTGCCTGCTGGCCGCCGGTCGGCTGGCCGACCGGGTGGGCCGCCGGCGTGCCTTCACCGCCGGCGTGCTGCTGTTCGCCGCCGCCTCCCTGGCCTGCGGACTGGCCCCCAGCGGCGCGGCGCTGCTGGCCGCGCGCTCCGTCCAGGGCCTGGGCGCCGCGCTGCTGTCCCCCGCCGCGCTGGCGCTGATCACCGCCACCCATCCCGAGGGGCGGGCGCGGGCCCGAGCCTTGGGCTGGTGGACGGCGGCGGCCGCCGGCGGCGGCGCGAGCGGCTGGGTGCTCGGCGGCCTGCTCAGCGGGCTGCTGGGCTGGCGCTGGGTCTTCCTGGTCAACCTGCCGCTGTGCCTGGCCGCCGCCGGCCTCGCCCCGCGGGTCCTGCCCGAGTGGCGCGACCCCTCCCCCGCCCGACCCGACCTGGTCGGGGCCGTGCTGGCCACCGGCGGGCTGGGCGCGCTGGTGCTCGCGCTCACCCTGGCCGCGGCGCGCGGGCCCCTGAGCGGCCCCACCCTGGCCGCCCTGGCGGCCGCGGTCGCGCTGCTGGCCGCACTGGCCCGCGTGGAGGCGCACCCGCGACCCACTGGTTGACCGGGCGCTGCTGCGCCGCCCCGACGTGGCCGGGCCGAACGCGGTGGCCGCCGTGCTCACCGCCGCCACCACCCCGCCGATGTTCTTCTGCATCCTGCACGCCCAGCAGGTCCTTGGCCTGGCACCGACCGCCGCGGGTCTGCTGTTCCCGCCCTTCAACCTGGCCGTGATCACCGGCTCGCTGGCCGGCCCCCGCGTGGTCGCCGCCGCCGGGGAGCGCCGCACCATGGTCGGCGGGCTGCTGGCGGTCGCGGCCGGCGCGCTGGCCCTGCGCGCGATCGCCCCCGGCGCACCGGCGCTGCCGTCGCTGCTGGGCGGCTTCCTCCTGCTCGGCGCCGGCCTGGGCGTCGCCTCGGTCGCCTCGACCACGCTCGGCACCGCCGCCCTGGACGCCGCCGACCAGGGGTTCGCGGCCGGGCTGCTGGCCACCAGCGCCCAGCTCGGCACCGCCCTGGGCCTGGCCATCCTGGTCCCGCTCGCCTCCGCCCACACCCGCGCCCTGGGGGGCGCCCCGGCGGCGCAGGTCGCCGGCTTTGAGCTTGGCTTCGCCATCGCCGCCGCGCTGGCGACCACCGCCGCCGGGGTCATCGCCATCAGCCACCTGCGGGCAAGCCAGCGCCAGCGCTCCGGGCACACACAACCCAGGCCGGCGTCGGCCTCAGGGGGCCGGTGAGGGCGGTCTACGCCTTGTCGACGTAGTGGATGTCGAAGGGCTTGTTGGTGATGAACAGGAAGGTGCAGTCACCCTCCGCCGAGGCACCGTGCTCCATGATGCCGCCTCCGGGAACCAGACGAAGCTGCCAGGCCCGAAGGTGCCCTGGTGCGTGCTGAGGCTGCCTTCCAGGATGTAGATGCCGTGCGCGCAGGGGTGGGTGTGCCAGGGGTTCGTCCAGCCCGCCTGGTACCTGATCTTGAAGACCTGCATGCCGGTGTCGGGGTCGTCGATGAGCGGCATCGCGGGCAGTTCGACGCCGAGCTGAGGGATCGGGAACCCGCCCCACTCCTGGGTGGTTGTGTCGACGATGGCCAGCTCGACCGGCTTCAAGTCGTCTGACAAGGTTGACCACTCCCTTCGGTTGTCGTGGATGCCGCCCGAGGCATTCGGGACGAGACCCAACTATCGGAATGCCCCCCGGGGTGAGGTCAAGCGTTCAGTCGGCAAAGGTGAACCTGGTCGCATCCTTGGGGAACGACGACCATGCGATGACCCGCCGCGGGTGCAGCGCCCCTGGCTCGGAGTAGGAGCTCGCCTCGAACTTGAGGCCGTACTCGGCGTACTTGCTGTTCGCGAGATCGGCGAGCCGCTGGGCCAGTTCCGCCGGAGGCTTCGACACACGAACCTCTCCCTGCACCACCACGACCTTCCACGGGTCCGGCAGGTGCATGGTCACGTGGGGGTTCGCCCGGACCATCTGCACGTGGATGGTTTCGGGGCTGCCTCGCTAGTACCAGACGTCGTCGACCCACAAGCCGTCGACCGGCACCACATGCGGGCTCCCGTCGGCGCGGTTGGTGGCGAGCCAGTACTGCTTGGCCTGCTCAAGCTGGGCACGCACACCCTCCCAGGCCAGTGTCTCCGTCGTCTGCCCGTAGCCCTGAGGCAACCCCAGCTTCTGCGCGATCGGCATGCAGGCGCTCCTCGTCGTCGTTCCGTCGGCAGCACAACCCGGGCGCCGGTGGACATCGTTCGGCGGTCACTCCGGCTCGCGCAGGTGCTCGGCGGCCAGGAGGGCGACCGCCGGGTGGTGGGTCCACATGCCTTGTGGGCGGTCCAGCCCCAGGTCGGCCAGCACGGTCTCCTCGCCGTCCCCGACCACCACGCCCAGCCGGTGGCCGTCCGGTTCGGGGTCGAGGCGCCGCCGGATGCGGACGTGCTCGCCCCGCGGCAGGTCCAGCTCGGCGCCGTCGCCGGCGACCAGCTCCAGGTCGACCCCGCGCTCGGCGGCCGCCCGCAGCGCCGGCGCCAGGTCGGCGGCCGCAGCGGCCGGGACCGCGGCCAGCAGCCGCTGCCGTGCCCGGTCGATCGCCGAGCGCATCGAGTCGACCACGTGCCCACGCCCGGACAGGCTCCAGGTCAGCTTGGTGTCCTGCTCGTGGCCGAGCTGGGCCAGCCCCTGCTCGACCGCGTTGAAGGTCGACTCCATCCGCTGCCGGAGCGCGGCCACCAGCTCCCGGTGAGGGACCGGCGCCCACAGCGTCGGCTCGGAGCGCTGCACCAGCACCGCGCCCTTATGGAGCAGCCGCTCCAGGGTCTCGTAGACCTTGGAGGTCGGGATGCCGGCGGTCTTGGCGACCTCGTGGCCGTTGGCCGGCGACTTCTGCAGCAGGGCGCAGTAGGCGCGCGCCTCGTACTGGGAGAACCCCAGGGCTTGGAGCCGCTCCACAAGCTCATCGAGACCGGCCACGGCCACCTCTCCTTGACTGCACTACTGCGGTAGTGTCACACTGTCCACACGCTACTACCGCAGTAGTGTAGCAGAGAGGAGCTGTCGCTGTATGCACGAGCTCATCGCCGGCCACCTGGCCGTTCAGCAGACCCGCGGGCTGGCCCGCTCCGCCCTACCCGACGCGCCAATCCGCCGGCCGCCCGAGCCCGCCGCGGCCCGACCGCTGCGCCGCCGGACGGCACTGGCCCTGCGCCGGGTCGCCGACCGCCTCGAGCCCGCCCCGAGCCTGTCCACCCAGGCCCGCTAGCAACACCCCATACCCGCTCGGAAGCCATCCGCAGCCCCGGCCACACGTCGTGCCGCCGGGGCTGCGCTTCTCGTCGAGGCATCATCTCGGCCCGACCACACGGCCACGCCGGCCACGGTACCGGCGGCGAAGGCGGACTCAGGTCTGCGTGACCTCGAAGGTCGTGGCGAGCTCGGCTGTCGAGCTGCCGCCGACCCAGAGGTCGAAGATGGAGTTGTCGAGGACCCAGTCCCGTTCGGTCGTGCTCCAGTGGCGCCGGTGCTCGGGACCGATCCTGACCTGCACCTGCTGGGACGCCTGGGGTGACAGGGTGATGCGTTGGAAGCCTTTGAGCTCGCGCACCGGCCGGGAGGCGGAGCCGTGGCGTTGGTGGAGGTAGAGCTGGACGACCTCGGCGGCTGCTCGGTCGGCGGTGTTGGTGACCTGCACCGACACGGTGATTGTTCCCTCGGGGGGGATCGACGGCTGGTCGACGATGAGGTCGGAGTAGCTGAACCGGCCGTAGCTGAGGCCGTGCCCGAACGGGAACAGGGGTGTGCTGGGCTCGTCCCAGTAGCGTCGCCCCTGGTTCTGCGGCTCGTGGGAGTGGGTGTGGGAGTAGACGAGGGGCACCTGCCCGACGGTGCGCGGCCAGCTGAACGGCAGCTTCCCTGAGGGCGAGACCTCGCCGAACAGCAGCTTGGCCACGGCGGTGCCGCCTTGGGTTCCCGGGTACCAGATGTCGAGGATTGCCGGCACGTGCTCGGCGGCCCAGCGCAGGTCGAGTGGCCGTCCGTTCATCACCAGCAGCACCGTGGGGGTACCGGTGCCGACGACGGCCTGCAGCAGCTCCAGCTGCCGTCCGGGCAGCCCCAGCGACGACCGCGAGGCCGCCTCACCGATCATGTTCTGCCACTCGCCGACCACGACGACCGCGACATCGGCCCCGTCGGCGACGTCCACGGCGCGGCGGAACTCCGCTTCGGCGTCGAAGTCCTCGGGGTCCTCCGGCCGGTTGCCGCCGAACATGTCGAACATCGAGGGAAACACCCGCTGGACCACCGGGATGCCGGCGGCGAACTCCACCCGCACCCGGTCCTCGACCTTACGCCTCAGGCCGTCGAGCACGGACACCGTCTCGCTCAGGTCGAAGTCGAACACCCAGGGGCCGAGGGTGTCGCGGCGCGAGTCGGCCAGCGGCCCGATCACCGCGACCGACGCGAGCTCGTCGGGGTCCAGCGGCAGCAGGTTGCCTTCGTTGCGCAGCAGGACCGCGGACCGCTCGGCGGCGACCAGGGCGACCTCGCGGTGCCGCGGATCGGCGAGCACCTCGCGGGCGCGGTCCTCGTCGACATAGGGGTTGCCGAACAGCCCGAGGCGCAGCTTGGCCTCGAGGATCCGCCGCACGCTGGCGTCGAGCACGTCCTGGCCGGCCGTCCCGGCCTGGAGGGCCTCGGGCAGGTGGGCGTACGCGGGATCTTGGATCGCCATCTCCATGTCGACACCGGCGGTCATCGCGCGGGCGGCGGCGTCGGTCAGGTCCGCGGCGAAGCCGTGGGTGACCAGATTGCGCACCGCGTTGGCGTCACTGACCACGAACCCGCCGAAGCCCCACCCCTCGCGCAGCACCTCGGTGAACAGCCACCGGCTGGCCGAGGCCGGGACGCCGTTGAGGTCCATGTAGGCGGTCATCACGTTGCCGGCGCCGGCCTCCACGGCGGCCTTGAACGGCGGGAAGATCGTGTTCTGTAGCTCCGCATCGGACAGGTGCACCTCGTCGTAGTCGCGGCCGCCGAGGGCGGCGCCGTACCCGGCGAAGTGCTTGGGCCCGGCGATGATCCGGTCCTCCTGCCCGTAGTCGGTGCCCTGGAAGCCGCGGACCTGTGCGACGGCGACCGCGGCGCCCAGGAACGGGTCCTCGCCCGCGCCCTCCACGATCCGGCCCCACCGCGGATCCCGGGCGACGTCCACCATCGGGGCGAAGGCCCAGTGGATGCCGACCGCGCGGGCCTCCCGCGCGGCCACGGCCTGGCCCTGTTCGATCGTCTCCATATCCCAGGACGCCGCCATCGCGATCGGTACCGGGAAGATCGTGCGGAGTCCGTGGATGACGTCGAAGCCGAACAGCGCCGGGATTCCATGCCGGTTACCCGCGAGTGCCGCCCGCTGGAGCCGGTTGATCTCGGCCGGGTCGGTCACGAACAGCAGTGATCCGACCGCGCCGCGCCCCAGCGCCTCCTCCACGGCGCGGGGCTGCGCATCGGGGTCCATGCCGAGGGCCGGTTCGGCAGCGGCCCCCGCCGGCAGGCGGAAGTAGAAGTACTGCGTCACCTGGCCGGCCTTCTCAGCCGGGGTCATCCGACCCAGCAGCTCGTCGATCTGCGCCTGGATTCCGTCCGCTTGGATCTGCCGCTCGGTCTGCCGCGGTTGGTCGCTCACACGCGTCACTCCACTTCTCGGCGGGATGTCGGGCTGAACGTGATGTCATCGGCACTAGACACCTCTGGATCACCAGCGCAAGTTGGTGGGTGGGCCGGGGTCAGCGGCTGGGGTCCGCCTGAGGCGGGGAGGGGACCGGAAGGGGCCGTAGGGCGCCGGTGATCAGCGTGGATAGGGCGAGCACGACCGCGACCGCGACCAGTGCCCGCAGCACGGTCACGTTCTGGCCCAGGTATCCGATCAGGGGAGGGCCGCCGAGGAAGGCGCAGTAGCCGATCGAGGCGACCACGCTGACCCGGCCGGCGGCCGCGGCCGGGTCGTCGGCTGCCGCGCTCATCCCGACGGGGAAGCCGAGAGAGGCGCCCACTCCCCACAGCAGCACCCCGGCGAACGCCAGGGGCGCCGTCGGGCTGAACACGAAGACCAGCACGCCGGCGATGGCGAGGACCGTCTGGCCGCGGATGACCGCGACCCGGCCGTACCGGGCGAGGACGCCGTCGGCGAACCAGCGCCCGATGGTCATCGAGGCGAGGAAGGCGGCGAACCCGAGGGTGCCGAGCACGGCGGGCAGCTGGTAGCCGTCGATGAGCGACAGGCTGATCCAGTCGATGCCGGCACCTTCGGCGAACGCGAACGCCAGGACCACGATGCCGACCAGGAGCGTGCGTGGTTCGGCCCAGCGCCGCAACGCCGTCGCGGTCGTCCCCTCGGCGTCCGCGGCGCCCTGGGCTGCGCCACCGGTGCCGTCGGGGGGCTCGACGTCGGGGAGGAAGCCGCGCACCGCGGCCGGGATGACCACCGCCACGGCGACGGCCACCACCAGGAGGTGCGCGGTGACCGGGACATGGAGGGCGACCATGGCGGCACCCACCAGGGCGCCGGCGACGGTGCCGACGCTGTAGCCGGCGTGGAACCGAGGCATGATCGCGCGGCCGAGCCGCCGTTCGACGGCGGCGCCCTGGACATTCATCGCCACGTCCCAGGCAGCGGCCGAGAAACCGAAGACGAACAGGCCGCCGACGACGGGCACGACCCCCGCCAGGTACCCGAACGCCACGGCCGCGAGCGCGGCTCCCTGGAGGGCCGCCATGGCCGTGACCGTTCGCCGGGAGTTGAACCGGGTCACGATGACGCCGGCCAGCAGCAGCGCCGTGATCGATCCGGCCGCCAGGGTCAGCAGCACCAGCCCGAGCTCTGCCGAGGTCAGGTGCAGCCGGTCACGGACCTGCGGAATCCGCGAAGCCCAGCTGGCGAACGCGAAGCCGCAGCCGATGAACGCGACATAGGTCGCGCGGGCGGCGGCCGACAGCCACGGCTGGGCCGGGGCCTTGGCGGTTTGTCGGGCGCTCACCCCGCAACAGCCCGACGTTGGTCATGGGTGTCGGGCTGGACGACAGCGCGGGCGACGATGCCGCGGATCTGCTCCCGAGGCAGCGGCGAGGTGGACAGGGTCTTGTGCATGACCAGGCCCTCGATCAGCGCGTCGACACCCCGGGCGGTGGCGGGGTCGACGAACCGCTCCAGCACCGTACGGCTGGTGCGCATCCACGTCTCGGTGACGGCGCGCAGGGCGGGGTCGCGCAGCGCGGCCAGGTACAGCTCGTAGGCGACCGCCCAGTCGTGGGCGTCGGCGCCCGCGTCGCCGTGGATGAGGTCGGTGACCGCCTCGACGAGCTGCTCGTGGGTCTGCACGCCGTCGAAGTGGGCGGCGTACCTCACCGACATGCGCTCCGCGTGCCGCCGGAACGCCTGCGCGCGCAGGTCCTCCAGGCTGCTGAAGTGGTAGGTCAAGGACCCCAGGGGCACGTCGGCCGCGGCGGCGATCAGCCGGTGCGTGGTGCCGGCGACGCCGTGCTCGGCGATGACCTCGATGGCCGCGTCGACGATGCGGTCCTTGCGGTCGGGGTCGTGGCGTCGGGCCCGCATCACAGCGCGCGGACGACGCGGGCCGGCGACCCAACCGCGACCACGCCGGCCGGCAGGTCCCGCACCACGACCGCACCGGCGCCGACGACCGTGTCGGCGCCGATCGTCACGCCGGGGCAGACGACGACGCCGCCGCCGAGCCAGACGTTGTCGCCGATGACGATTGGCTCCGCGGCCTCCCACTTGTCCCGACGCGGGCCGGGCTCGAGGGGGTGGGTGGCCGTGAGCAGCTGCACGTTCGGGCCGAGCTGCACGTCGTCGCCGATCGTCACGGTGGCGACGTCGAGGCTGATCAGCCCCCAGTTGGCGAAGCAGCCGGCGCCGACGAACGTCTGATACCCGTAGTCGCACCGCAGCGGGGGCCGGATGTCGCTGCCCTCGCCAAACGCGCCGAGCAGCTCGGCCAGCAGTTCCCGCCGCCGCTGGTGATCGGTCGGGTCGATCGTGTTGATCTGGTGGGTGAGCCGCTGTGCCCGTGCCGAGTCCCGGGCGAGCTCGGGATCGTCGGCGATGTACAGCTCCCCGGCGAGCATGCGCTCGCGCATGCCCTTCTGCTTCTGGTCCATGTGTACAAGGGTACACTCGTTAGGTACAGATGTACATATATCGCAAGGCCCGGGTGCAGCGCCGCCAGGGCACGACTGGCCAGTTGGGCTGGCCGCTGGCGGATGCGAACGCCCCCCGGTGCCAGCGACAGTAGGCGGGCCGCCGGCGCCGCGGCGACACCGCAACCGCAACGAAGGTTCCGGACGACCGAGGGGTGCCCATCGGTTGTCCCCGTACCGATGAGGGGAACGGCAATGTCGGAGAGCACCACCGTCGGCCCGCGTCCCGCCGAGGGAGCCGCAGCGGCCGAGGACACCACCATCCGCCCCTTCCGCGTCGACTTTCCGGAGGCGGCACTGGACGAGCTTCGCCGGCGCATCGCCGCGGTGCGCTGGCCCTCCAAGGAGCTGGTCGCCGACCGCTCCCAGGGCGTGCAGCTGGCC
>Ga0075423_10005055_pt1 | contig 12296 bp, 14 predicted proteins | sample SoiMethybrSBSTD2_FD_80114 | JGI IMG/M metagenome (GOLD analysis project Ga0075423, IMG submission 80114) | Bulk soil microbial communities from a Populus tree surrounding site in Tennessee, USA - Soil MetaG P. TD hybrid SBSTD2 | ecosystem: Environmental > Terrestrial > Soil > Tree plantation...
CGTTTCCGAGCGCCGCCGCGATGTCCGTGGCGGGTACCCGGAACACGCGGAACCGCTCCTCGTCGAGCGACTGCTCGAACGTGGCTTCGTTCACGAGCACGACCCCGCCCGTGCGCACCTTGGGCGCCACCGGCGCCCAGAACTTGTCGTGCATGGCGACGGCGGACCAGGTGTGCGAGACGAGTGGCGGCGCCTGGAGCGGCGCGTCGCCGACGACGACGGTCCCGTCGGTGTTCATGCCCCGCATCGCGCCGCCGTAGACGCCGAACAGCATCACGTGGCGGCCCTCGAGCGTCGCGCCGCGCGCGATCACCTGGGCCGCGAGCTGCACGCCTTGGCCGCCCATTCCCGTGATCAGGAGCTCACGTTCCACCCAGCCCTCCCAGCACGAACTGCTCCAGATGCGCGACGTCGTCCTCGGTCGGACGACGGCGGGCGACGAGCGCGTCGTTCATGCAGCCGATCGCGAGGTGATAGATCGCGTCGGCGTCGCGCGTCGGGTCGCCGCCGGCGTCGGCCACCGCGTCGCGCAGCGGGCGCACGAGGAGCTCGCGCGACCGCTCCACTTCGTCGGGGAACCGATCGGCGAGGCGGGCGTTGTTGATCGCGAACGGGCGCGTGTTGTCCGCGGCAGCTGGGTTGCGGGCCTGCTCCATGACGCCGCCGACCCACGCGCGCACCCGCGCCGCACCGGGCTCGGCGCCCGCCATCCGGTGTCCGAGATAGGTGAGGAGCTGACGCTGGCCGTCGTCGAGGATGGCGACGAGCAGCTCGTCCTTGCCGCGGAAGTGCCGGTAGAACGCCTGATTCGAGAGCCCCGCCTCGCGCACGATGTCGTGCACGCGCGGGTCGAGGGTCTCCGAGCGCCGCATCACCGCGTAGCCGGCCGCCACCAGGCGGCGGACCTCGTCGGCGTACGCCTCCGAGCGGACCGAGAGGGTCCTCGACGCCACCCGCTCCGCGACCGGCGTCTCGCCACCGAGGTCGGCCCCGGCAGGAACGGCGTTCTGCACAAGCGGAATGCTATTCCAGCGCCGGCGGCAAGGAAAGTCTCCGCCCAAGTACCGTCCGTCGACGTGCCGCCCGACTGGCAGCTCCGCACTCCGCCGGGTGACCTCACGCGCCGCTACGTCGCCGACGGCTCGTGGAACGACGACACGCTGGGCGAGATCCTCGCTGCCGGCCTGGCCGACGGCGCCGACCTCGCGTGCAAGGTCCGTTCACGGTCGCGTCCGTACTCGGGCACCCTCGGCGACGTGGCCGATCTCGCGCGCCGCGTCGCCGGTGGGCTCCGGGCCCGGGGCGTCGGCGCGGGCGACCTGGTCGCGTTCCAGCTGCCGAACTGGGTCGAGGCGGCGGCGACGTTCTGGGCGACGGCGTTCCTCGGCGCGGTGCCGGTGCCGATCGTGCACTTCTACGGCATGAAAGAAGTGGGGTTCATCCTCCGCCAGTCCGGCGCGCGTGTCCTCGTGACCGCCGACCGGTTCGGCCACCTCGATTACCTGGCGAACCTCGACACGATCCGTCCCGATGTCCCCGACCTCGAGACCGTCGTGGTCGTGTCCGACGGCGACGTCCCGCCCGGCCTGCTCCCCTTCACGACGCTCGCCGATGGCGACGCGGTGGACGTGCCCGCGCGCGTCGACCCTTCCGCGCCCGCGCTCGTCGCGTACACCTCCGGCACGACGGCCGATCCGAAGGGCGTCGTGCACGCGCACCGCACCATCGGCTTCGAGATCCGCCAGCTCGGCGCGATGCAGTCCGGCGGCGGCATACCCGCGCTCGTCGGCGCGCCCGTCGGCCACGGCATCGGCATGCTCGCTGCGCTCCTGCTCCCCGTCTTCCGGCGCGAGCCGATCCATCTCATCGACGTGTGGGACCCGGCGACCGTCCTCGCCGCCATGCTCGAAGACCACGTGTACAGCGGCGCGGGCGCAACGTACTTTCTCATCAGCCTGCTCGACCATCCCGACTTCACGGACGAGCACCGGGCGCTGATGCGCCACATCGGGATGGGCGGATCGTCCGTCCCGGCGGCCGTCACCGACCGGGCCGATGCCATGGACATCTCGATCGTGCGCATGTACGGGTCGACCGAGCACCCGTCGATCACCGGCGCCCGGCACGAAGAGCCCCGCGACAAGCGGCTGCACACGGACGGCCACCCATTGCCCGGCGTCGAGCTCCGGCTCCTCGACGACGACGGCAAGGAGGTCGCCGCCGGCGTCCCCGGCGAGATCCACAGCCGCGGGCCGGATTGCTTCCCCGGCTACACCGATCCCGCGCTTACGAAGGCGTGCTTCGACGCCGACGGGTGGTACGCGACCGGCGACGTCGGCGTGCTGGACGACGACGGTTACCTCTCGATCGTCGACCGCAAGAAGGACATCATCATCCGCGGCGGTGAGAACGTCTCGGCCCTCGAGGTCGAGGAGCTCGTCCTGCGCTTGCCAGGAGTCGCCGAGGTCGCGGTCGTTGCCGCGCCGGACGCGCGGCTGGGGGAACACGCCTGCGCGTTCGTGCGCCCGCTCCCGGGCGACGACCTGCCGACGCTCGACGCCGTCCGCGCCCATCTCGACGCCGCCGGCCTCGCCCGCCAGAAATGGCCCGAGGAGCTGCGCGCGATCGAGGAGTTCCCGCGCACCCCGTCCGGCAAGATCCAGAAGTTCGCGCTCCGCGACCAGCTGCGCCGGGAGGCGGACGGGCTCGCCTAGGGCGCTCGTCGACAGACTCAGCGACGGACGCGGTAGCGGATGTGCGTGGCCTCCGGCGTGTCGATCACGAGGACGATCTCCAGCTCGACGCGCGACGGCAACACCTCGAACAGCCGACGGCCACGACCGAACAGCACCGGGATCTGGTGAATTTGCAACTCGTCCAGCACGCCGGCCTCGAGCGCCCGTTGCGCCGTGTACGCGCCATGCACCATCACGTTCCGGTCCCCGGCGGCGGCCTTCGCCTGGGCCATCGCGCTTGCGATCCCATCGGTCACGTACGTCACCAGCGGATAGTTCGCGACGGACGGGCCGGGCGGCCGGTGACTGGGCACGAAGATCGGGATACCGGAACCGTGATGGTCACCGCCCCAGTGATCGACCTGCTCCGCGGTACGCCGACCCACGAGGACCGCGCCGGCCGCGTCCATGATCTCGTCGTACAACTCACCGGCGGGCCCGGGCGGCCGGAAGAATTCCCCTTCCGGAGTGGTGAACCATTCGTGCAGGCGGCCGAAGTCGTCGCCGCCGGGGTTGCCCGGCCCGTCGTTCGGGCCCGCGATGCACCCGTCGAGGGACATCGACATGTAGAGCACCGATGCAGACACTTCGACCTCCTGTGGTCTCGATCCAAACCGGTTTCACCATGTCGTAGACCCGGCGTGGCACCACTTCTCATCGGCGGGACTCAGGTGCCGGTGCCGATGCGCTCGACGAGCAGGGGGCGCTGCACCTGGCCGGTCGCCGGCGTTCGCGGCAGCTCGTCGACGATCTGGAGGCGCCGCGGTTGCTTGAAACCCGCAAGCGCGCCGGCGCTGTGCGCACGTAACTCGTCGAGGTCGACGGGCTCGTGCGCGCCCGGCTGGGGGACGACCACCGCGCACACGATCTCCCCCCACGTGGGGTCGGGGAGTCCGACGACTGCGACCTCGCGGACGTTCGGATGCGTAGCGAGCGCGGCCTCTACTTCGCCGGGCGCGACGGTCTCGCCGCCGGTGCGGATCACGTCGCGCGCCCGACCCACGATCGACAGGTACCCCTCGTCGTCGAGCGAGCCGAGGTCGCCGGTGTGGTACCAGCCGTCGCGGAGAGCGTCGGCGGTGGCGTCGGGCTGGTCGAAGTACCCGTCCATGAGCAACTCGCTCTTGATGCACACCTCGCCGTCATCGAGGCGCACGTCGACGCCCGGCTGAGGAAGGCCGACGCTCCCGGGCTTGCGGGCGAGGTCGACGTGTGCGAGCACGGTGCCCGGACCGGCCTCCGTCGACCCGTAGAAGACGCGCGTGACCGTGTGGGGGAGCGCGTCGCGGACGGCGGCGATCAGCTCGGGCGGCGTCGCCGACGTGCCCGTGTCGGCCTCGGCGAGCGACGACAGCCCGTAGCCCTCCACGCCGTGGTCGAGCACCCGGGACCACACCGCCGGGATCAGGTAGATCCGGGTGGCGCGCCTGCGCTCGGCGGTGCGCAGCAGCGTCTCGGCGTCGGGTGTCTGCACGAAGTGGATCGGCCGGCGGGACTGCCAGCAGCCGAGTGCCAGCGACCAGCCGGCCATATGGAAGAGCGGGAACATGCACACCGTGCCGCCGTCGGAGTCGGCGGCGAGGGGCGGGAAGCTGCGTAGGCAGCTGGCGCGGTGTGACAGCACGACACCCTTCGACCGCCCCGTGCTCCCGCTGGTGAAGAAGATGACGTGCGGATCGCGCTCATCCATCTCGGGCGCCTCGACGTCTGCGCCACTGGAGTGAGTCGCTGCGTCCGCGAGGTGCGCATGCGTCGCCATCGGTGCATCGATGTCCTGGACGAGATCGGCGTGCCCGTCGTCGACGACGACAAGACGGGGCCGCGCGTACCCGACTACCTCCGCCGCCTCGTCCGGGCCGAGCCGCGCGTTCACCGGCGCGAACACGGCGCCGAGCTTCGCCAGCGCGAAGAAGATCGGCAGCGCTTCGAGCGAGGTGTCTCCCCACCACGCCACCCGGTCGCGGTGGCCGACGCCCATCCCGGCGAGCGTGTGAGCGATCCGGTTCGCCTGCTCGTCGAGCGCGCCGAAAGTGACCGCCTGGTCGCCGAGCGTCGCCGCAAGCCGGTGGGGCGTGTACCGCGCCGCATGGCGCAGCACGTCGGCGACCAGCAGCCCCATCAGCCGCGCGCGGTGGCCTTGAACTCCACGAGCACGTTCCGGTACGGCGCTTCGCCCACGTTCACCGCGGCTTCGACGCTGCCCTGCTTGAGGAAGATGGTGTGGCCTTGCTCGACGGGCGCTTCGATGTAGTCGCCGTATTCGCTGGAGTAACCCGGCACCGACTTGGCGGCGATCTTGTCGCCGGCAACGTCGACGATGACGTAGTCGCACGTGTGCCGGTGCGGGGAGGACTCCTCACCCGGTGCGAGGCGCAGCTCCCAGATGCGGATCTCGTCGTCCTCGAACAGCACCCTGCTCCCGATGTCGCCCAGCGGGATCTTCTCGTCCCCCATGCCTTCTCTCCCCTCGGTGGCCACGCGGCATGATGACGGACATGTCAGCAACCGGCAACCACAGGACGGCCGTCGACGACGCAGGTGTGCTCGCCCACGCGCGAGCCCGTCCCGATCACGTGGCGTTGCGTCAGGGGGAGCAGACCCGGACCTACGCCGAGCTCGACGACCGCGCCCGCCGAGTGGCGCACGCGCTCGCGCGGTTCGGCGTGCGGCGAGGCGACCGGGTGGCGGTGATGGTCCCCAACTCGTTCGAGTTCTTCGAAGCGGTGCACGGCAGCGGTCGCCTTGGTGCGGTCGTCGTGCCGGTGAACATCCACTTCAAGGCGGACGAGGCGGGATGGATCGTCGACGACTCGGGTGCGTCCGCTGTCGTCGTCGCCGAGGATCTCCAGCCGGCCCTCGCCGGCGTGCCCGACGTGCCGCGGCTCGTCGTGGGCCGGGGCGGCGACTACGAGGCCGCGCTCGCGAACGCCCCCGAGCGAGGCGAGGTCGAGCCACCCGAGATGGTGGGGGACGGATGGCCCACGGTCATGGCGTACACGTCGGGCACGACGGGACGCCCGAAGGGCGTGGCGATCGGCGAGGACGACTTCCGCCGCCGCGCCGTGGGCGTCGCGGCATCGAAGGACCGGTGGGGCTTCAGCACCGACGACGTGCACCTGCTCGTCGGCCCGTCGTACCACATGGGCCCGATGTTCTGGGCTCAGATGCACCTCGCGTTCGGCGGGTCGGTGGTGATCATGCCGAAGTGGGACCCGCGCGGCGCGCTCGAGCTGATCGATCGTTGGCAGGTGACGAACACGCACATGGTCCCGGCCAACTTCACTCGCATCCTCGAGCTCCCGGAAGACGTGCGCGGCAAGTACGACTTGTCCTCGCTCAAGATCGTCGTGCACGCGGCCGCGCCGTGCCCCGTGCCACTCAAGCGCGCGTTCATGGACTTCGTCGGAGCCGACAAGGTCTGGGAGTACTTCGGCGCGTCCGAGGGCGGAGGCACGGTCATCAGCCCGCAGGACTGGCTCGAGCACCCGGGCAGCGTCGGCAAGCCGTTCCCGGGGAACGAGTTCGAGATCCTCGACGACGACGGCCGGCCGTTGCCGCCGGGGAAGGTCGGCACAATCTACGCCAGGCCGGCCGCATCGAGCTTCGAGTACCACAACGACCCAGACAAGACGGCGTCGTCACATCGCGGCCGGTGGTTCACCGTCGGTGACGCCGGCTACCTGGACGAGGACGGCTACCTCTATCTCACCGACCGAAAGAGCGACATGGTCATCTCGGGGGGAGTGAACATCTATCCACGCGAGATCGAGGATTCGCTCTACCAGCATCCCGACGTCGTGGACTGTGCCGTCCTCGGCGTTCCCGACGACCGCTGGGGCGAGGTCCTCTATGCCGTCGTGCAGCCGCGCTCGGGCTCGTCGCTCGACGCCGACGGCGTGATCGGCTGGTGTCGAGAGAACCTCGCGGACTACAAGCGTCCGCGTGTGGTCGAGTTCGTCGACGAGCTCCCGCGCGACCCGAACGGCAAAGTGCGCAAGCCCAAGCTGCGGGAGGCCTGGATCGCACGAGAGCGAGCGTGAAGAATCGGATCGCCTGGAGGCGAGGAGGGAACCATGCCCTATTACCTGATCCAGACCGGATACACGCCCGAGTCTTGGGCGACGATGATCAAGAACCCGCAGGACCGTGTCGAGGCGGTCCGACCTGCAATCGAAGCGCTCGGGGGCCGCATCGACGCCGGTTACATCTCGTTCGGTGAGTACGACGTCACCGCAATCGTGGAGTTCCCGGACAACGTGAGTGCAGCTGCGTTCTCGATCTCGGCGGCAGCGAGGGGCGGGTTGAAGGCGTTCAAGACCACGCCACTGATGACGATGGCCGAGGGCCAACAGGCGATGCAGAAGGCGGGCGGAAGCTCGTACCGGCCGCCACAATGACGACGGTCTTCCACGACGAGGACGCCGACCTCGCGGCCGTGGCGGGATCGAGTGTCGCCGTCGTCGGATACGGGAACCAGGGTCGGTCGTGGGCGCTGAACCTGCGCGACTCGGGCCTCGACGTCTCGGTGTGCGTGCGCGCGGACGCGTCACGTGACCAGGCGGTCGCCGACGGGTTCGAAGCGGGGGAGATCGCCGACGCGTCCGCGGCCGACGTCGTGTGCGTGTTGGTGCCCGATGACGTGATCCCGTCGCTGCCGCTGCGGCGTCCCCACGACGGGCTCACGATTCTCGCCAGCGGCTACACGCTCGCGTTCGACCGGTTCGATCCACCGGGCGACGTCGGCATGGTTGCGCCCCGCATGCTCGGGCCCGAGGTGCGGCTCTGCTACGAGGAGGGAATCGGGTTCATCACCGCCGTCGGCGTGCATCGCGACGCCACCGGCTCGGCGCGGGAGCGCACGCTTGCGGTCGCGAAGGCCGTCGGCGGATTGCGCCAAGGTGCCGTCGAGCTCACACCCCGGCAGGAGGCCGTGCTCGACCTCGGGGTCGAGCAGGCGTTGTCGCCCGCGCTCACTTCGGTGCACACGACGTTCGTGCAGGTGATGCTGGAGCAGGGCATCCCGCTCGAAGCCGTGCTCACCGAGCTTGTGCTCTCGGGTGAGGTCGAGCGCACGATGCGGCTCGTGCGCGAGTCGGGCTACGCCGCGCAATTCGGGTACCACTCGCCGACGAGCCAGTACGGCCAGCTCACGCGGCGGGGCGAGTACGACCACCTCGACCTCGCCACCACGATGCGGCGACTGGTCGGCGACATCACGTCGGGTCGTTTCGCCGACGAGTGGGACGCCGAGCGCGACGCCGGTTACCCGAAGCTGACTGCGTTGCGGGAGCAGCACGCCGGCCCGGCCGTGGCCGAGTTCGAGACCGCGCTGCGCCGGGAGCTGGGGGAGGGGGCTACGAGGCGTTAGCCGACCGCGGTTGGCACATGACAACAATTGTTGATAGTGTCTGGTTGTCATGAAGACGGTTGACGAGCTCACCGAACTGTTCCGGCAGCAGGGACTGCGGGTGACGCCCCAGCGCCAGGCGATCTTCGGCCTGTTGCACGGCGACGACCGGCACCCCACGGTCGAGGCGATCTACGACGCCGCCCGGGCCCAGATGCCGACGATCTCGCTCAAGACCGTCTACCAAACCGTCAACGATCTTGCCGCCATGGGCGAGGTGGTCCTGCTCGACCTCGGGACGGGTACCCACCGCGTCGATCCGAACGTCGAGGACGAGCACCACCATCTCATCTGCACGCGCTGCGGCAAGGTCCGCGACGTCCCTGTCGACCTTCCCGACGTCCGGCTCCCGCCGCGCTACCGGCGCGGGTTCTCGGTCTCGGCGGTCGAGGTCAACTTCCGCGGGCTGTGCGACGAGTGCGCCGCGCAGTCCTCGTAGTCCCCCCTGACTCGACGACCATACAAGGAGCACGATGCCCAAGCTGCAAGGATCCAAGACCCACGACAACCTGAAGGAGGCCTTCGCGGGGGAGAGCCAGGCCAACCGGCGTTACCTCTACTTCGCGCAGAAGGCCGACGTCGAGGGCTACCCCGACGTCGCCGCGCTCTTCCGCTCCGTCGCCGAGGGCGAGACCGGCCACGCGTTCGGTCACTTCGACTTCCTGGCGGAGGTCGGCGACCCGGTGACGGGCGTGGAGGTCGGCCCCACCGACGCCAACCTCAAGTCGGCGATCGAGGGCGAGACCTACGAGTACACCGAGATGTACCCGGGGTTCGCCCGCACCGCCCGCGACGAGGGCTTCGAGGAGGTCGGCGAGTGGCTGGAGACGCTGGCTCGCGCGGAGAAGAGCCACGCCGGTCGCTTCACGCAGGGTCTCGAGCAGGTCAGCACCAGCTGACAAAGCGCTGATCCGTCTGTGCGCGGCGGCCCCGGAGTTCGTCCGGGGCCGTTTGCGCGAGGAGTGACCATGCACAAGCTCACGCTCGACGACATCAAGGACCTCCGCGAATACGAACGCGAGCGCGACGAGTTCCGGCGGCACATCGTCGAGATGAAGAAGCGGCGTCGCGTGCAGCTCGGCGACCTGCTCACGATCACGTTCGAGAACACCGACACGATGCGGTTCCAGGTCCAGGAGATGGCGCGCATCGAGCGCATGCTGACCGACGAGCAGATCCGCAACGAGCTCGACACGTACAACCAGCTCATCCCGGGCCCGAACGAGCTGTCGGGCACGCTCTTCGTCGAGATCGACAACAAGGCGCGCCTCTACGAGTGGCTCCCCAAGCTGGTTGGTGTCCAGCGGGCGGTGTCGATCTGGCTGCACGACGGGTCGTCGGTGCCGAGCACGCCCGAGGACGAAGAGCGGCTGACCCGCGAGGAGACCACCACCACCGTGCACTACCTCAAGTTCCGCTTCACGCCGGAGCAGGTCGACGCCTTCGCCGCGGGCTCGGTGCAGATCGTCGCCGACCATCCGAACTACGACGCCGTCGTGGAGCTCACCGAGGAGCAGCGGTCTGAGCTGGTCGAGGACTTGCGCGTAGCCTGACGCCTCGTGCATGTCCGCATTCGGCGGCTCGACGCCGACCTGCCCCTGCCTGCCGCACAACATCCGGACGACGCCGGGTACGACCTCCACGCCGCCGGCGACGCGCACATCGACGCCGCGGGTGGACGCGCACTCGTCCCGACCGGCATCGCGATTGCGGTCCCGTCCGGGTGCGCAGGCCTCGTGTTGCCCCGTTCCGGCCTGGCCCTGAACCACGGTGTCACCTGCCTGAACACACCCGGGCTCATCGACCCGCTCTACCGCGGCGAGGTCAAGGTGCTGCTCGTGAATACCGACTCCACCCGTCCCTACGACGTCAACCGCGGCGATCGGATCGCGCAGCTGGTCCTGCTCGGCGTCGAGATGATCGAGTGGCTCGTGGTCGACGAGCTCGGCTCGACGGAACGCAACACGTTCGGGTTCGGCTCGACCGGGAGCTGACGCGGGCGTCGGATAGCCTGCCGACCGGTGGCACACGACCGGAAGTTCCGCTTCGGCGTCATGTGCTCGCACGCTGCGTCGGCTTCCGACTTTCGTGAGAAGGCCCGCACGGCCGAGGCGCTCGGGTACTCGACGCTGTTCGTGCCCGACCACTTCATCGACCATCCGCTGGCACCGATGCCCGCGATGGCGACGGCCGCTGCCGTCACCGACACGTTGCGGGTGGGGTCACTCGTTCTTGCCAACGACTACAAGCACCCGGTCGTGCTCGCCCGCGAGGCGGCGACGCTCGACCTGCTCTCCGACGGGCGCCTCGAGCTGGGCCTCGGTGCCGGCTGGATGACGGCTGACTACGAGAAGTCCGGGATCGAGCTCGACCGGGCCGGCGTGCGCATCGACCGTCTCGAGGAGTCGATCACGATCCTCAAAGGCCTGATGGCGGACGGGCCGGTCACGTTCCAGGGCAAGCACTACGCCGTGACCGATCTCGACGGTCAACCGAAGCCAGTCCAGCAGCCGCATCCGCCGTTCATCATCGGCGGCGGCGGCCCCAAGATCCTCGCCGTCGCCGCACGGGAGGCGGCGATCGTCGGCCTGAACGCCAACCTGCGCGGCGGCGTGGCGATCAGCGACGACGCCGCCCGTTCGATGACGGCTGCGGCCACCGACGCGAAGGTCGCCCGTCTGCGCGCAGCCGCCGGCGACCGGTTCGACGACCTCGAGCTCCAGTCGTTCGTCGGGTTCACGAACTTCACCGACGACCGCCGCTCGCTGGCCGAGATGATGGCGGGCGCGTTCGGCGTCGCGCCCGAGGAAGCATTGGAGACTCCGGTTGTGCTGGCGGGGACGCTCGAGGAGATGATCGACGACGTGTTGGCGCGCCGCGCGCGGTGGGGGATGAGCTACGTCGTGGTCGGCGTCGACGTGATGGAGCAGTTCGCGCCGGCCGTCGAACGATTGGCAGGGACGTGATGGCACACGATCGCAGGTTCCGTTTCGGAGTTCAGACCGGGGGAGCGACGTCGGCGCAGGAGTGGAAGGAGAAGGCGCGCAAGGTCGAGGCGCTCGGGTACTCGACGCTGTACATGCCGGATCACTTCGTCGACACCCCGTACGCGCCGATGGTCGGCATCGCGATGGCGGCCGAGGCTACGGACTCGCTGCGTGTCGGCACGCTCGTGCTCGGCAACGACTACAAGCACCCAGCGGTCGTCGCGAAGGAGTTCGCGTCGATCGACGTGCTGTCGGACGGCCGCGTGGAAGCAGGTATCGGGGCCGGGTGGATGACGGCCGACTACGAGGCTCTCGGTCTCCGATACGACTCGCACGGCACGCGCATCGAACGCCTCGGTGAGGCGCTCTCGATCCTCAAGGGCGCGTGGGGCGACGGACCGTTCTCGCTCGATGGGCGTCATTACACGATCAAGGAGTACGACGGCATCCCGAAGCCCACGCAGAAGCCCCATCCACCGATCCTCGTCGGGGGCGGCGGTCCGAAGCTGCTCCGGCTCGCCGGTCGCGAGGCCGACATCGTCGGGATCAACCCGAACCTGCGCGCCGGCGAAATCAGCTCCGACGCGGTACAGGACACGATCGCGGCGATGACCAAGCAGAAGATCGAATGGGTCCGAGAGGGTGCCGGCGACCGGTTCGACGACCTCGAGCTCCAGATCCGCTACTTCATGACGTCCATTACCGAGGACCGCCGTGGGCTCGCCGAGGCGATCGCGCCCGGCTTCGGGCTCGAGCCCGACGTCGCGTTGGACTCGGGCGTCGCGCTCGTCGGCACGGTCGACGAGTGTTGCGACCTCCTGGCGCAGCGCCGCGAGGAGTGGGGTGTCTCGTACGTCGTGCTCGGCGACGACCAGTACGAATCCTTCGCGCCGGTCGTGGCTCGGCTGGCCGGGACGTGATCGGGAGCCTCCGCGCCTGCGCGCTGGTCGCTGCGCTCGTCTCGGGTGTCGGAGCCGCGGCGTGCGACGGCGACGGGTCGAGCGACGCGAACGACCGCATCAAGAACGCATGCAACCTGCTGACGACGAGCGAGGTCACGGCGTTCATGGGCACCGACATGTACGGCGGCGAGCAGGATACCGACCGCACGATCCCCGGGACGTATTGCACCTGGACGTCCAAGGACTATGTGGGCGAGGAGCAGGA
>Ga0075423_10005056_pt1 | contig 12294 bp, 9 predicted proteins | sample SoiMethybrSBSTD2_FD_80114 | JGI IMG/M metagenome (GOLD analysis project Ga0075423, IMG submission 80114) | Bulk soil microbial communities from a Populus tree surrounding site in Tennessee, USA - Soil MetaG P. TD hybrid SBSTD2 | ecosystem: Environmental > Terrestrial > Soil > Tree plantation...
GCCCGGGCGATGCCGAGGCGCTGGCGCATGCCGCGGCTGTAGCCGGAGATCAGCGACCCGCCCCGCTCGGCCAGGCCAACCTCGGCGAGCAGCCGTCGCGCCGTCGCACGGGCATCGCCGCGGGTGCGGCCGAACAGCTCGGCATGAAAGGTCAACCAGTCCCGCCCGGTCTGGCCCGGCGGGTAGCCGGCGCTCTCGGGCAGCACCCCAACCCGCCGTCGGATCTGGATCGGCTGGTCATGGGGCACGCCGGCCACCGTGAACCAGCCGGCGTCAGGCCGCAGGATGGTCGACAGCATCCGGATCACCGTGGTCTTGCCGGCGCCGTTGGGACCCAGGAAGCCCAGCACCGTCCCGGCCTCTACCTCCAGGTCCAGCGACTCCACGGCCACGACCCCCCGGTAGGCCTTCCTGAGACCCTTGGCCTGCAGCGTCAGTCCCTCAGCCATCAGCGGAACACGCCCGTGTGGCCGAGGGAGTAGCGGCCGGGCTGGGGGTAGAGGCACAGCCCGTGGGGGCCCTTGCCGACCGTGACGCGGGCCAGCAGCCGCCCGCTGGCGGTGTCGATGGCGTACACCTCGCCGTGGTAGCGGGCGGCCAGCCACAGCACCCGGCCGTCGGCCGACACCCCACCCATGTCGGGACTGCCGCCGCCGGGCAGGCGCCAGGTCGCTACCACCTTGCGGGTCGCGAACGAGACCACCGAGATCGACCCCTGGCCGCGGTTGGAGACGTACAGGACGTGCGAGTCGCGGCTGACATAGAGCCCGTGGGCGCCCTTGCCAGTCGGCACGAACCCGACCACCCGCGGTCGTGTCGCGTCGACGATCCACACGCCCCCGGAGGCCATGTCGGCGACGTACCAGACGCGGCCGTCGGGGGCCAGCTTGACGTCCTGCGGCACCGCCCCCGGGCGCAGCCGCAGCGCTCCCGTGACCCGCTCGCCGGCGACGTCAACTCGGACCAGGTGGCCGCTGAACTCGCAGCTGGCTAGCAGGGAGCGGCCGTCGGCGCTGAAGTCGAGATGGTCGACCCCAAAGCAGGGCACCGACAGGGAGTGGCGCAGCCGCATGGTGTGGGGGTCGCGGAAGTCCAGGCGCCGCAGGCGCTCGGCGACCACGATGGCGCGGCGGCCGTCGGGGGTGAAGTACAGGTTGTAGGGGTCGGCCACGGCGACGGTCCGGCCGGGGCGGCCGGTGGCCGGGTCGATAGCGGTCAGGCTGTTGCCCTGGTTGTTGCCGACCCACAGGGTGCGCAGGTCCCAGGACGGCGTGACGTGCTGGGGGAGCCGGCCGACCCGGAACCGCCTGACGCGCCGGAACGTCCGCGGGTCGATGACTTCGACGGTGCCGTCGCCGCTGTTGGGCACGTACACCAGCGCCGGGAACCGGCGGACCACCGGGCTGAGCCGGCCCGGTCGGGTGGCCGCGTAGACGTCGTGCGGGTCCAGCACCGCCGGCATCCCGGACAGCGCACCGGTCGATACCGCATCCGACCGGGCCGGCGCGCCGCCGGTCCCGGGGTCGGCCGTCGGGAGGGTCGAGGTCCCCGGGCTTGCCGGTGGAGGGTCGCCGCCGGGCACGCTCTGCCGCGAGGTGCAGCCGGTGACCGCCAGCGCGAGCGCCAGCACGGCGGCGAAGGCCGCGGACGTTCGATGCGAGCGCAGGGGTCTTCGCCTCCCAGTCGAGCGGCCTTCGAGCTTCGAGGGCGGTCACCGCGATCCGTGAGGCGCATTGTGGAACGAGAACGCTGAACGTCACCTGAACCCGGAGTTGCAATCGAAGCGGTTCAGCGGGGATTCAGCATCGGCTGGGACAATGCGAGCCGGGCTGGCCCCCGCAGGCGCCGGCGCCCGGGCAGGCGGCCTCCTCGATGGCCTGCAGCCCGGCGGCGTCCAGCTTGCCGGCGTCATGGGCGCCGATGGCGTCGAACACGCTGACGATGGTCAGGCCCTCGCCGCGGAGGCGGCCTGGGGCGATGCTGCCGCTGTAGAGCACCAGCCCGGGCAGGTTCAGCCGGGCCAGGGCCATGGCCCCGGCGGGGATGGTCTTGTCGCAGCCCACGATGACGACCAGGCCGTCGAATATGTGGCTGCGGGCCATCAGCTCGATCGAGTCGGTGATCACCTCGCGGCTGACCAGCGAGCCCTTCATGCCCTGGGTCCCCATGGTGATGCCGTCATCGACCGAGATGGTGGCGAACTCGAAGGCCGTGCCCCCGGCCGCCTCGATCCCGTTCTTGACCCATTGAGCGACCGAGCGGTGGCTGAAGTTGCAGGGACCGGTCTCGCTCCACATGTGGGCCACGCCGATATTGGGCCTGGCCAGCCGGTCGCAGGTGAAACCCCAGCGGGCGCAGCATCGCCCGAGCGGTCGCCAACCCAGTGATCGTCGCGCTCCGCAGCGGCGCGCCACCGTTCCCAGACATGCACAGCCCTCCGCCTGGTGGGCTCGTCTCTCGGCGGAGAGCTTATACAGACAGAGGGGGGTCAGATCGCCAGCATTTTGCCAGCAATCAAGCCTCACATGGCCACAGTCTGCACCATGTGGCTCCAATGCTGATCGCCTGCTGACCAGCACCAACAGCAGGGAACGCGTGGGCGACTGGTGGGCATGAGGAGCCGGCTCGTCAATGGCATGCAAGGGGGTCAGGGGTTCAAATCCCCTCAGCTCCACCCCAGGCCAGAGGCCCGATCCGGTCTCGGCCACCCGCGAATCCCAGCGCTCGCGCAGCAGATGCGCAGCAACCGCCAGTGCGCGGCCGATCCGCTCGTGCAGGGCACGGTCACCCGGGCCACCATCGCCGGGGTCGTCTCGCGGTAGACCCGGCCCATCGGGCTGCCGCCGGCGCTGCGGTCGCGGCGGCCGCTGGTGTGGCCAATCAACTCGTCGATCACCCGCCGGCCGGCTACCGGCAACGGGCCCACCGCACCGCCCTGGCACTGGCACTGGCACGGGCGTATCCGTGCGGCTACGAAGCCTCCCCGGACTGCGTCGTGCGCTCCAGGTCATCAGACAGCGTCCCCGCACGGTAGTACCGCTTCCTGCCGGAGCACGAGTCGTGGCGGTACGAGTCGGACGGCAGGGCCGCCGCCCGGGAATGACGCCACGCTGATGCCATCTGCGACGTGATGCCGCGTCGCCAAGGCGCCCCCAACGCCTGGCGCCGCACATGAAGAGCCCGATCCGCCTCATCGGAGGTGCAGTCCTGCGGCTTCGCGGCCATGGCCAGAGGCTGCTGTAGGACACGATCACCCCGTGGGGACGTGTCATTCCCCGGGCGTGGCCTGGCTGCTATCCTGATCGAACGTACGTTCGAGCATGAGAGGCGGTGGGGCCCCCATGGGCGCTTGGGAGGGACCGCTGACCCGCCGCTCCCTGAGCACGAATCGCCTGGCAGCGCTCTCCTGTGCCCTGCTGGTGTCGCTGTTTGTGGTCATGTCCCTGGGGGCCAGCGCCGAGGGCAGCCCGCGCAGCCAGCACGCCAAGGGCGACATCCCGCCGCCGCTGCTGGCGATCTACCGGGCCGCCGCCGACACCTGCCCCGGCCTGCCCTGGTCAGTGCTGGCCGCCGTCGGCAAGCTTGCCTCCGACCATGGCCGCTCGACCGCCCCCGGTGTCAGCTCGGGGATGAGCCCGGCCGGGACCGCGGGGCCGATGCAGCTCGGCATCGCCGCGAAGGCCGACAGCACCTTTGTCGCCTACGCGGTCGACGCCGACGGCGGTGGTGCCGATGTCTACAGTCCTGCCGACGCGGTCTTCACCGTCGCCAACTACCTGTGCCGCCACGGCGCCCGAGGCGGCGCCGACCTGCGCCGGGCGGTCCTGGCCTTCCATCCCGGTGGCCGGTACCTGGCCAAGGTCGGCCGGCTCGCCACCGTCTACGGCGGGCTGTCGAGGTTCCCGGGCGTGGCTCCGACCCCTGGTCGGGTTGGGCGGTTCGTCGGCCCCGATACCCCGAGCTACCGCAAGCTCACCCCCGTCGCCAAACGCCTGTACGCGACGGTGTGGCGGCGCTTTGGGGTCCGGTCGATCGGCGGCTGGCGCGCCGTCGGGTCGGTCGAGGGCAGCGACCATCCCTACGGGCGGGCGATCGATGTGATGGTCGGCTACCCCGGCGCCCGCGGACGGGTCCTGGGCTGGCGGATCGCCAGGTGGGCGGTGGCCAACGCCGACGCCTTGGACGTCAAGTACGTGATCTTCAACGGGCGTATCTGGACCCGCAGCCGCGGCTGGCATGGCTACCGGCACCCGGCCGACCCGTGCAACTGCAACCCCACCCTGCGCCACGACGACCACGTCCACATCTCGGTACGCCACTAATTAGACCCATGACCGCCGGACAGTCGGGCCCGGCCAGCAGTCGGCGATGAATGCCTCCAGGTCGGGTCGCGACCGCCAGGTCGGGCGGAGGTGACTCGATAGGAGGCATTCCGCCTTGTTCGCTTGGTGTGCTACAACCGTCCGGCGCCTGCCTTGCCGTCGCGCTGGGCCTGTGGCGGCGGGGAGATTGTCGGATGAAGGCGCGATGGCTTGCTCCGCTGGTCCTCCTCCTGGTCGTCGGTCTCGTCGTGCCCGGCTGGATCACGGATGGCACCCAGCGCACCCAGCAAGGTGCTTGGCGTCGTGGTTCCCGAGGTGTGCTGGCGGCGGCGATTACACGACTACCCAGCAAGGCTTGACCAGGCCACTCCTCAGCAGGCGGGCCAGAGTTCGAGTTCCCCGCCCAGACGTGGGAGCGACAGCACCTGATTCGGTGAGTAACGGTCGCACTGATCCTGCGGAAACGCCGCTTTGCACCGCGCATTCTTCGGGCTGCTCCCAAAGCAGGTGCGCTGACCAAGCTGCGCCACGTCCCGTGAAACCGCTCTTGACCTGCGGTTCCTCTTGCTAAGTGGTCTTGAGACGGCCAGCATAGCGCTTCGACACCACCTGGCTAAACCCGGCGGCCTCGCTGCGAGGCTGGACGAGTGGCCGACGCGCTCGTCGGCGCAGGAGCTGGCGTCGCGATAGGGTCCCTCTGGGAGCGCTGGGTAGCGAGTTGTCGACGGCGGAGAGCCGCACACCAATTCACGTAAAAGGAACCGCAGATGCCAGAACTGCTCATCGACTTCATCACCTCGCTCGATGGTTACGGGGCCGCCGAGGGCTGGCCCGGCTGGTGGGGCTTGGAAGGGCCCGAGTACCTCGCCTGGTTGGAAGACGCCCCGGAAGAGGACTACACCGTGCTGATGGGCGCGAACACCTATCGGGTCATGTCCGAGCTGGCCACCGAGGGTGAGCCGGGGACCGATGCCTTAGCGGGCCTGTCGAAGGTCGTCTTCTCGACCACGTTGACGGAGCCGCTGGCGTGGCCGAACACCCAACTGGTCTCCCAGGACCCCGTCGAGACGGTGCGGGAGATGAAGGACCAAGGCGCCGGGTCCATGCGCACCTTGGGCAGCCTCACCCTGTGCCGCTCGCTCCTGAAGGCCGGTCTGGTGGACCGGTTCCGGGTGGTCGTCTTCCCCGTCATCACCGGAGCCACCGGTCGGGACCGGATCTACGACGGGTACCCCGACGTCGCCCTCGACATGGTTGCCAGCCGCACCTTCGATGGTCGGCTGCAGCTGCTCGAGTACGTCCCCACGGTGCTGGACGGGCCGCCCGGCACCACCAAGGCCGACGCCTAACCACGCCCGCCCGTTGCTGGCTGTGCTACCTGGCGTTCTGGTCGCTTGGTCGCTCCGGATCCTGGAAGGCCTCGGGTCGTCCGAACCTCAGCCTCGGGATCCGCCGTATCGCCTTTGTGGTCGATGACCTCGACGCCGCCGTCGCCGGTCTGCAAGCCCGCGGGGCGGAGTTTGCTGGTGGGGTGGGGCGCTACCAGGACAGTTACCGGCTTTGCTCTGTCCGCGGCCGGGAGGGGATCATCGTCATGCTTGCCGAGCAGCTCGGCTGAGGGCTCCGTCCGCCAACCGCCTCCGCAATCGCCTGGTCGGCCACTGGGTTCTGCGGCTTCACGGCAGCCCGCCGACGACGATTGGTCCGTCTGCTCTGTTACGCCGGACGTAGCGATTGGGTCCGTGGCCGCAAGCAGACCAGCCTGAGACGGCGTCGGAGCTGCGCGGCTCCTGCCATCTCGACACGTGCTATCGTTACTCGAACGCCAGTTCGAGGATCGCGGGGGTGCGGAGTGGGGCCGCACTGTTCCTTCTGCGGGACCTTCACCGGGCCCTTCAGCCAGATCGAGGGCTTGTTCACGGTGCTGATCTGCATTCTCTGCCTGGAGGTCCGCCTCGCCCAGCCGGACACCCTGCTCGGACTCCACGACCCGGCCAGCCCTAGGCGAAGTGGGGCTGCCCGATCGACGGCTGCGGCCGCTGGTTCCTCGGCCCCTGGGACCTGGAGAACCACACCGCAGCCGAGCACCCGGCCTGGACGGCCACCTACGAGCTGCTGCGGCCCTTTCCGAACCAGCGCCAGCGTGTCCTGTACCGCCGCAGCGCGCCGCCGGCCAGCTTGACGCTACCGGTCTGCCGGTGGTCCCTGCTGGCCGTCCTCGATCGCGCTTGACCGGGACCCGGACAGGAACGCCGGCAGGCTGGCTGTCCCGATGCCCGTCACGATCGCGGTGACGGCGGGCCAGGGTGCTCGGGCATGCCCGGGCTTGCTGTCTCAACCCGGACCGATCCGCACGGGCCGCCGGTGCGAACACCAAGGAACCGACGTGCGCAAGGGAGGAGACGAGCATGGCATCCATCTCACGCGCCACGGTCGGCCGTCGCCATGGCGTCCTCATCGCCGGGGTGGCCGTGGTCGCCTCGCTCACGGCCGCCACCGCCACAGCCGCACCCCGGCCCCGAAGGGAGCTCCGGCCGCCGGCCCGACCCGGCCCGGCGCCGGCCCGGACCGCCGCGCCGGCACCCTGCCCCCCGGGTTCCTGCTGGAGCGCGGCCGGTTCACGCCCGTGGCGATCCCGCCCGGCCTGGAGGACCTCGCGCCCCAGGGCATCTCCCCGCTCGACCTCAACGACCGCGGCCAGATCGTCGGCAGCTATGCCGATCCCGCGGTGGCCGAGCACGGCTTCCTGCTGGACCGGGGCCGGTTCACCACCGTCGACGTGCCCGACGCCAAGGGGACCCAGGCCCAGGGGATCAGCCACCGCGGCCAGATCGTGGGGGTCTACAGCGACACCTCGAACCCGTCCATCACCGGCGCCCAGCTCCGCGGGTTCCTGCTGGACCGCGGCCGCTATGTCCGCCTCGACGCCCCCGGTTCGGTCACCAGCCAGGCGTCCGACATCAACGACCGCGGCCAGGTGGTGGGCGAGTACCAGGACGCCGCCGGCCGCTTCCACGGCTATGTGTGGGAGCGGGGCCGCTTCACGACGATCGACGTGCCCGGCCAGCCGGGGACCACCGTCACCGGGATCAACAACCGCGGCCAGATCACCGGAACCGCCGGTCCGGCCGAGGCCTCGGTCGGGTTCCTGCTGGACCGCGGGCGCTTCACCACTTTCGCGGTCCCCGGCGCCCAGCTCACCGTCCCCTACGGCCTCAACGACCGGGGCCAGACCGTGGGCCTCAGCGTCAGCGGCCCCACCGGCTCGACGCTGTCGGGGTTCCTGCGCGACGCCCGGGGGCGCGTCACCGCGATCAATCGGCCCGGCGCCGCCGCCACCGCCGCGTTCGACATCAACAACCGCGGCCGGATCGTCGGCGTCGCCGGCAACCCCTAGGACCCCGCCCCGCCCGCCGACCGAACCGTTGGGCCTCGCGGGTGCGAACAGCAGGAACCCGAGGCGCACGGCAGCGAGGAGACGGACATGACCTCGACAGCATCCACGACGGGTCGGGTCCGCTACACCCGCATCGCGGTCCCTGGCGCGCTCACCACCACCGCGGTCGGGGTCAACGACCGCGCCAGGTGGTCGGCCAGTTCAAGACCCCCGACGGCCGCTTCCACGGATACCTGGTGGGAGCGGCGCGCATCGCCACCATCGATGTTCCCGCCGCCGCCGGGACCTCGCTGGTGGGCGTCAACAACCGCGGCCAGCTTGTCGGCACCTACAACACCCCAACGCCACCCCCAGCCCGCAGCGCGCCGGCCCGCCGCCGATGGGGCCGAATGGCCGGACCGTCGGCAGCCCACTGACCGAGCAGGGTGGCCTGGACGATGGAGACAGCCCGTTCCCCCGGCCACCCGATCCCGGCGCAGAGCACCCACCAGGCCGTGCGACCACGGGAACGCCCGACGCCGCAGACCCTGGCCGAGCGCTCGATATCATCGCCGACGTGCCGACCGACTACCACCGCTTCGCGGGCAGCAGCCTCGACCGGGTCGTCATGACGCTGCTGGTGCTGGACTTCCGCGTGCCGGTGGTCGACGGGCTGCACACGGAGGCGGCCCTCTGGCACGAGCTGGGCAAGCTCACGCCGCGCCTGCTCACCTATTTCCTGAGCTTCCTGACCCTCGGCATCTTCTGGGTCGGCCAGCAGACCCAGCTCAACCAGCTCGCCCGCAGCGACCGGAATCTGACCAGGATCCACCTCGGGTTCCTGCTCGGCGTCTCGCTCATGCCGTTCTCGACGGGACTGCTGGCCGAGTTCATCACCTACCGCCTGGCCCCCGTGGTGTACTGGCTGAATCTCCTCCTGCTCGGGGCCGTGCTGTTCGCCAGCCTCGGTTACGCGGAGCGCTCGGGGCTGATGAAGGACGACACCACCGCCGAGATGCTGGCTGCGGGCCGGCGACGCATCGTTGTCTACCAGGCTCTCTATGCCGTCTGCCTGCTGGTCGGGGTCGTTAGCACCTACGCCGGCATCACCCTGCTGGTGCTCCTGCAGCTCAACTCGGCCATCGCGCCCCGGATCCGCCCGCTCGACCGGTTCTGAGCCGACGGGCGCCTTGGCGTTCGAGCAACCGGGTCCAGGACCGTACCGGCTCGACCTGCCCGAGCGGCGTCAACGGGTCGCGGCTTCCCTTCCTGCGTGGTGGACCGCGAACGCCAGCATGAGCTGCTCGAAGCCCCGGAACAGGGCCAGGAAGCCCACCCAGAACAGGATCAGGTAGGTCCGCTGGGCCAGGGCATACACCCGGTCGGAGCCCGACACCCAGAACGCCAACAGGACCAGCAGGATCCCGATGATCAGGTTGAGCCACCAGTAGGGGTTGACCGCCCGCGAGGCCACCCCCTCGATGATCTGGAAGGCGCCGTAGAAGATCAGGATCAGCCCGAGGACCGAGGCCAGGGCGAAGAAGGTGTTGACCGGCCGGAAGAAGCCATACAGCCCGCCGAGGAAGAAGATGGCGGCCAGGATGTAGTGCCAGACCTTCCAGCCGCCGGGGATCATGGCGGCCACGCCGACCTCGTTGATCGCGGCGAACAGGAACACCACCCCCAACAGCACCCCGACGGTCGCGATCGAGGTTGAGTTGAGGCGCAGGACCATCCAGGCGATCACCAGCCACAGGACCCCCGACAGGAGGAAGACCCACCAGTACCGGGCCGCCTCCCGCGTGGCCATGCTCTCACGAGTGAGCATTTATTTCCCCTTTGTCCGGTTCCTCACGAGCCTGCCTCACGTTATGTCCCGAAGGACAGCGAATCAAGCCAGCCTCTCCCCTGCAGCCGGCTCCCGTTGGGGGACGCCGGCCAGCACGGCCGACAGCGCCCGCCCGGCCTCGTCCACCCGTGGCCGCAGGAGCCGCCAGTCCCGCCCGGTCGCCAGCGCCTCGCTCTCGGCGTCCAATGCCGCCAGCAGCTCCCGGAGCAGGCGGCCGATCTGTCCGGACCGGCGCTGTCGCTGGTCGTCGGGTGCGTCCTCGGCCAGGAGGTCCCAGCGCCGCATGAGGTCGACCAGGGCGGCCCGCAGTGGCGGCCACAACAGGGCCCGCTGGCCCGTCGTCCCGGCGGTCAGCACCGGCGGCAGCTGGGTGCTGGTGGTGGTGCGGGTGTCCTGCTCCAGCGCGCCGGCTCTGGCGTCCCATGCCGACTTCCGGCGCGACCGCAAGATCATCCAGCCGGCGACCAGCCCGACGATCAGCACGATCAGCAGGACCCAGCCAAGGGCCCCCAGCCCTTGGGACTCGGAGGAAGCCGGCGTGCCAGCCGACGTGGGGGTCGAGGTTGGTGGCAGGGCTTCGGCCGAGGTCGGAGTTCTGGTCGTTGGCGTCTCAGCCCTGGTCGGGGTCGGTCGCGTGGGCGCCGTCTCCGTCACGCTCGGCGACTCGGTCGCGCTCGGGGCGGGACGGGTGCCGGATCGTTCGGTCGAGGGGCGGGTCGCCGACTCGCCGCCGTCGCCGGTACCGCAACCGTTGAGCAGGACCAGGCCCAGCACGAGTCCGGCCAGGAGCCATGCCCTGGTGGCCCGACGCCCAGGGATGGAGGATCCGACCCGCCGGTCCCTGGTGTCGGGCGCGATCCGCCGTGACAGCCTCCAAGACGTCTGCATCGACACCACCTCCGGATCGGCCAGGGCAGGCGGGGGAGCATGCCCGGCAGGCGACGCCGGCCATTCTTCGGCGCGCGGGCCCTCCCGGCATCACCCGAAGCGGGTGAGAACCCGGTCCCTCACGGCGCACGCCCACCCAGGGGGGTTCGGGCCGGCCGTCGGCATCGGCCCGGGCGGCTGCCGGTTCGGCGACGACTCGGGGCTCGGGCTACCCTTGCCGGTATCGATGGGACCCTTCCAGCAGGACGACGCCCCGTACGTCTCGACCGGCCAGCTCCCCTCGCCCGAGCAGGTGCGGCGCGCGGTCGATGAGGCCTACCAGCGCTACCGGGCGGCCGCCGGGGGCCAGCGCTCGCAGATCTACCCGGCCCTGGCCCGGGTGCCGGCCGGCCTGTTCAGCATCTGCGCGGTCGGGACCAGCGGCGGCGTCCATGCGATCGGGGACGCCGATCACGGGTTCGCCGTCATGAGCGTGGCCAAGCCGTTCGTCTTCGCCCTGGTCTGCCAGGCTCTCGGCCCCGAGGAGGCCAGGGACCGGCTCGGGGCGAACGCCACCGGGCTGCCCTTCAACTCGCTCACGGCGGTGGAGCGCGGCCCCGACGGCCGGACCAACCCGATGGTCAACGCCGGGGCGATCGCCACCACCAGCCTGGCCCCCGGCGGCAGCCAGGACGAACGCTGGGAGTTCCTCCGCGACGGGCTGTCGCGGTTCGCGGGCCAGCCGCTGTCGCTCGACGAGGAGGTCTACACCTCGGCCTCGGCCACCAACCATCGCAACCGCGCCCTGGCCAACCTGCTGGCGAGCTACGGCCGTCTCGGCTGCGGCCCGGCCGAGGCCACCGAGCGCTACACCCGCCAGAGCTGCCTGCAGGTGAGCGCGACCGAACTGGCGGTGATGGGCGCCACCCTGGCCAACGGCGGGGTCAACCCGCGCACCAACCAGCGGGTGGTGGACGCGGCCGTCTGCCATTTCACCCTGGCGGTGATGACCACCGCCGGGCTGTATGAGACCTCCGGTGACTGGCTGTACGACGTCGGGGTGCCCGGCAAGAGCGGCATCGGGGGCGGGATCGTGGTCGTCTCCCCGGGCAAGGGCGCCCTGGCCACCTTCGCCCCGCCGCTCGACGAGTTCGGCAACAGCGTCAAGGGCCAGCTGGCGGCCCGCTTCCTCTCCCGCCGGCTGGGGCTGACCCTGTTCGCGTCCGAACCGGCGACCTAGGCCGGCGGGTCGCCCCGCTGCCGCATCTGGTTCTCCTTGACCGGTGGGTCGGCGACCTAGGTCTGACACTTGGGTCAAGGACACCCGAACCAGGACAAGCTCGGCAGGGCTCCCCTTGCGGGTTGTGGGCACTTTGACGCGAACTGGCTGTTGGGAGCCTGATCGAGGGACGATAGGCGACCATGTCGCGGGATCGGGGGGGTTCGGAGCGGGGGAGTGTCGCCATCACGGTGACGATCTCCCTCACGCTGCTGCTCGGGCTGGCGGCGCTGGTGGTGGACGTCGGGTTGAACTGGGCGGCGCGGACCTCGGCGCAGACCGCGGCCGACTCGGCGGCCCTGGCCGGGTCGTCGCGGCTGACGGTGGACGGGCCGGCGGCGGCGATCACCACCGTGGAGGGCCTGCTCCAGCAGAACCTGGTCACGCCTGGGCCGGCGGGCTGGGCGCTCGACGGGGTGGAGGACAACGGGGAGGTCGTCTGCTGGACCCTCCCCGCGCCGCCGCCCGGCTTCGGCTGCCCGGCCGGGTCGAACGCGCTCCGGGTGATCACGCCGCCGGTCAAGGTGCAGTACGCGTTCGCGCCGGTGCTGGGGAAGCGCTCGAACAGCATCAAGGCGATGGCGGCGGCCGGGGCCGGGCC
>Ga0075423_10005057_pt1 | contig 12294 bp, 10 predicted proteins | sample SoiMethybrSBSTD2_FD_80114 | JGI IMG/M metagenome (GOLD analysis project Ga0075423, IMG submission 80114) | Bulk soil microbial communities from a Populus tree surrounding site in Tennessee, USA - Soil MetaG P. TD hybrid SBSTD2 | ecosystem: Environmental > Terrestrial > Soil > Tree plantation...
GACCATTACCGGCTGGTTCGGACAGGCCAATCCGTTTGCGTTTAACGAGCAATTGCTTGAGTTGGCTCCAAACACCCGCCGGTTCGAGTCGGGGACCCCTTCGATTCCCAGTATTTACGGTGCGAGCGCCGGCGTCGAACTACTGCAGGAAATCGGTCTGGGAAGAGTTGCGGACCACATAAAGATGTTGGCCACATCCCTGCTGGAGGGAGCACGAAGTCTGCGTATTCAGGTGAAGACTCCCTCCGACAGCGTAGGCCCGCTGCTGGTACTGAAGGCGACGAACGCGGATGCGCTGGTGCAGAAATTCGCGGAAGAAGCTGTTGTGCTCTCCAGCCGTCACGACGGTCTGCGCATTTCGTTTCACGTCTATAACACGACGGACGACGTTCAGCGTGTCCTTGGCCTCTTAGAGAGCAACTTGGATTTGCTGGTCAAAATCTGACCCTATCGGAGGCTGACGGAACGCGAGGCAGTGCAGGAGGGACCCGTGCAGTCTTACCATCAGCCTCTCGCGAACAGACTGGTAAACAGACCTCTGCGCGCCTCGTCAGTCGTGCAGGCTTGGGCGCGCATCGCTGCTCTGGTCTTGATTGCTGGTGTCCCGGTTGCTCCTGCGCAGGTGCAACCGGCAGGTGTCACAGTAATTCACGCCGGAAAACTGTTTGATTCTGAAACGGGTCGTCTTCTGGACCATCCGGTTGTCGTAGTCGCGGGGAACCGCATTGAGTCCGTCGGCGCGGGCAATCTCACGCTGCCTTCGGGAGCTCGTGTCATCGATCTGGGAGATGCGACCCTGCTGCCAGGATTCATAGATGTCCACACTCACCTGACGACGAATGCGGGCAGTGGCGGTTACGAAGCGCTCGGTGTCTCGGTCCCGCGCTCAGCGCTGACGGGCGCGAAAAATGCACGTGTCACATTGCTGGCCGGCTTCACGAGCGTGCGGAACGTCGGGGCAGAGGGCTACTCTGACGTCGCTCTACGGGACGCCATCAATGCCGGCGACGTCATCGGCCCCCGCATGCAGGTTTCCGGTCCTCCTCTGGGAATTAGTGGGGGACATTGCGACAGCAATCTTCTCGCCCCTGAGTTCCATTACTCCGCCGATGGTGTCGCCGATGGTGTCGAGGCGGTGATTCACCGAGTGCGTGAAGAAATCAAATATGGTGCGGATGTGATCAAGTTCTGCGCCTCTGGGGGAGTCTTTTCGAAGGGCGATAATCCGCTGCTCGAACAGTACAGTCCAGCGGAGATGCAGGCACTCGTCACCGAGTCTCACCGCCTTGGGAGAAAGGTTGCCACGCACGCCCACTCCTCTTTGTCCATCAAAGATGCGGTGAAGGCGGGTGTCGATTCGATTGAGCATGGGATCTTCCTGGACGAGGAAGGGATCGCGTTGATGAAGCAGCAGGGCACGTTTCTGGTGCCCACTTCGTATCCGCTGTTCTGGTTTGAGGAAAACGCACCTGCGATGCATATGCCGCCCTGGGTAATGGAGAAAGCCGCGATCATTATTCCTGCTGCCAAGAAGAACATGGGTGTCGCGTTTCGCAGTGGCGTGCGGGTTGCCCTGGGAACGGACGCGGGGGTGTATCCACACGGACAGAATGGCGGGGAATTCTGGTCAATGGTTGAGCTCGGACTGTCGCCGGTACAGGCTCTGCAGGCGGGCACCATGAACGCGGCTGAATTGATGGGATGGTCGGACCGTGTGGGCGTGATTCGCAAAGGAATGATGGCGGATATCGTTGCAGTGAAGGGAAATCTGCTTAACGATATACGTTCGCTGCAGCATGTTCAGTTCGTGATGAAAGATGGAGTGATTTACAAGGACGAGATTTCCGCCCCTTCTGGGGCGAAGTGATCGAAGCGTGAGACCACATCAACACGCATGCGAGTGCAGGAGGGGTGTGTCATGCTAGTGAAAACGATCGGTCGAATGATTTTATGTCTGCTTGCGCTGACTGCGCCTGTCGTCGTGGCTCAAACGACCCAGGGCGGAATCGTGGGTACGGTACGAGACGAAAAGGGTGCCGATATCGCCGGCGCCAAGATCACGGTCACGAATGAGGCAACCGGGTTAAAAAGAGACTTCGCCACGACCGGCAACGGGATGTTCCGAGTCCTGGCGCTACCCAGCGGCAACTACGACCTAAAGGCAGAAGCGCCCGGGTTCGCGACCTCCGCCGTAAAGGCCGTAGAGGTCGGTGTGGATCAGGTTCGCACGCTGGATCTGGTCTTGCGGGTCGGAGCGAAGGCGGAAGTCATTGAAGTGCAATCCGACGCAGCTCTCACGCAAACGGAGAGTTCGAGAGTGGGGGAGATCATCGATAACCGCAAAGTGGAAGATTTGCCGCTCAATGGCCGCGACTTCGCGCAGTTGGCACGCCTCAATCCGGGAGTCGCGGTATCCGGAGGAGGTGGAGGGCAGCAGGGAGGCGAAGGTAATGTCTCGGGCTTTTCGTCGAACGGCCAGCGCGCCACTTCGAACAATTTCCTGGTGGATGGGGTCGACAACAACAACTACTTTGCAGGAGAGGCGGCGCAGTTGCCGTCGATCGACTCGATCCAGGAGTTCGAAGTTCAAACCAACACGTTCGCAGCGGAGTATGGTCGCAACAGTGGTTCGGTGGTAAACCTGGTGACGAAGTCCGGCACCAATCGCTTGCATGGCTCGGCCTACGAATTCTTTCGGAACGATGTGCTGGACGCGCGCAACTACTTCAATAAGGCGCAGTTCCCGAAATCAGGGTTGCACCTGAACCAGTTTGGCGGAACACTGGGCGGACCGATACTGGAGAATCGCACGTTCTTCTTCCTGAATTACGAAGGCTTCCGTCGGCGCGCCGGCATCACACGCATCACGAATGTGCCTACCGATGCGCAACGCGCGGGCACTTTCAACTTTGAGGATCCCAACACTCACCAACCCGTGACCATTACGGTTCCGGTGAATGCGGTAAGCGCACAGATTTTCGAAAACCTGTTCCCGGAGCCCAACCTGGCCGACCCCCAGGGAAACTTCATTTCCTCGCCGGCACAAAGCGATGGAACGGATCAGTTTTTGGTAAAGGTCGACCACCGCCTGCGCGCGTCCGACAACTTCTCCGCCCGTTACAGCCGGACCCGGGCTGATATTTTCTTTCCCTTTACCCCCGGACAGAGTGGAACGAATATTCCGGGCTACGGTGTAAATAACAATGGGACCAATCACCTGGTTGCACTCTCCTACACACGGGTACTGAGCCCGCAAACGCTGAATGAAGCCCGCTTCGGATTCACGCGGTCGAACACCCAACTCGCGACCGAAACGGGGCCGCAAGCCGAAACATTTGGTTTCAACACGGGATGGCCAGCCGGAGCCGAGCTGGGCTTGGGAAACATTCCGCAGCTTGCCTTCTCCGGCGGCTTTGTCTCGGGAAGCGCAGCAGTCACAAATCTTGGCGGAGCTATTGATCAGCCCAATCGGACTGCCAATAACACGTTCCAATGGGTGGATAACGTCTCCCATACCACCGCACGCCACAGCTTCAAGCTGGGCGCCGATATCCGGTTCACGCAACTCAACCGCCTTTATGATCTCGCCTTCAGCGGGCAGATCGCATTCAGCGGCGCATTGAATACGGCGGATGATCGTGACCCGAACAATCCCCAGAATGTTCCCAACGCGCTGATTGATTTTGCCGAAGGGCTTTCCAGCGGCGCCCTTCAGTTCGTCGGAGATTCCCATCGGAATTTCCGCACAACCAGCTACGGATTCTTCGGCCAGGACAGCTTCAAAATGCGCAAGAATGTGACATTGAACTATGGCCTGCGCTACGAGTTGAACACCGTGCTGCACGAAGCGCACGGGAGGCTGAGCAGTTTCCGGCCACAGAACTTCACTCAATATCTCGATCCAAGTGATTCCACTATTCAGAGCAACCTCGATGCATTGCGGGCCTCGGGTGTGGTCCTGCAATCGGATGTGGGTTCGATCTACGATCCCGACCACAACAACTTCGCACCGCGCATCGGACTGGCCTGGGATCTTTTCAGTAACGGGAAAACGGTGCTGCGCGCAGGATATGGAGTGTTCTGCGAAACCATCATCGGCAACATTCCCGGCAACGTCATGCTGAATCCGCCATTCTTGCCCGATTTCTTCAACCCGTTCCCCGGATGGCCGGACGCTTTCGCTCCTTCGGGCTTTCCGGTTCTCACCGTGACCCAGCAACATCTGGTCACGCCCTATGCCCAGCATTTCAATTTCTTGATGCAGCAGGAATTGCCGGCCCGCACGCTGCTGGAGATCGGCTACGTCGGAACCCTGGGCACGAAACTGCCGCGCTTCCGTCAAATCAACCAAGCGTTCATCACGCAGGCCCAGGTCGATCAACTAACCCCTGACGTGCGGACACGCATGGAAATCATGGGCATCCCGGACTTCGTGATCGACAATTTCATACTGCCAAATGGAGTTGGAGCGATTCCGAGTGTGGCGCGGACACCCTTCTTTGGCTATGCCCAGCTCTTTCAGGCCGAAGACACAATCAGTTCTAACTACAGCAGCCTGCAGGTGAAGATCGACAAGCGCTTTTCTCACGGGCTGTCGTCTCTGCTGGCGTATACGTGGTCTCACTCCATCGATGGTGCTTCCGTATTTTTCGGTTCCGGCGCGAATGCCACCACCATCTTTCCGCAGGATAACTACAACCTGAATGCGGAACGCGGTAACTCAGACTTCGACATTCGTCACCGTTTCAGCTTGAGTTTTCTTTACCAGATCCCCGGGCCACATCAACTTCCTAAAGTCTTGGCTGATGGTTGGCAGTTGGGAGGAATCTTGAGTTTGCAGACGGGCCAACCGTTCTCGGTACTCACCGGACAGGACAACAGCAGCACTGGCCTGGGGAATGATCGCCCGAACGTTAGTGGGAATCCCAACTCAGGGCCCCGCAACGTCAATCGCTGGTTCAATACAAATGTTTTTACACCTAACCTGCCACTGACCTTCGGCAATGCTGGCCGTAACATCGTAGTGGGTCCTGGATTCCACAACTTCGACTTTTCAGTGGTAAAAAACACCAAGATTGGAGAAACCGTAAACCTGCAGTTCAGGAGTGAGTTCTTCAATATCTTCAACCATCCGAATTTTGCCTTGCCTGCCAACATACTGGCGGCCCCGAATTTCGGCACCCTCTTTCAAACTCCGGATGCGGCCCAGAACAACGTTGGGCTTGGTTCGGGCGGACCCCGGCTCATTCAATTCGCTGTGAAGGTTAGTTTCTGAAAATGAAAGTGCGGGGAATCCGGTTGAGTGGCATCAAGGGCAGCGGCAAACTACTCATCTTAGTCACTCTATGCGTCGTCGCACATGCTTCCCCAACACTCAAGCAGATCGGCCCCGGGTTGTACGCTTACATCTCTGACAATGACGGCAGCGCCAACTCGACGTTCCTGGTAGGGAAGGAAGCAATTCTCGTCGTGGACACGGGGGTCGACGCCAAAGAGGGAGTTAAGTTGCTGGCAGCCATTCGCGGCGTTTCTAGTCTTCCCGTGAAGTACATCGTGAATACCCACTACCATCCCGATCATCAGGGGGGGAATTCCGTAGTTGGGCCGGATGCAGTGGTGATCAGTACCGACTGGACGCGAGATCGCATGATTTCGATGACTCGAGCCCAGCCTGCGGCCAATGCCCCTCGCCTGACGTTTTCTGAAGCACTCACCGTCCATATTGACCCTTATATAGCGAAAGTGTACTTTCCCGGGAAGGCTCATACCTCGGGCGATGCATTGGTCTATTTTCCGGCGCAGCACGCGATCGCGACGGGCGACTTGTTCCTGACACGGTCCAGCCCGGCAATGGATGAAGGTAGCGTCAAGAGCTGGATTCGAGCTCTCGACCAGGTTTTAGACCTGCCCGTCGACGCCATTGTCCCTGGGCATTTTGAATTGGCTGGGAAACCCGAACTGCAACGCTTCCGCGACTACCTGAAGGACTTGTATCTCCAGGTGCAAACGATGCATGACAAGGGCGCGACCGTCGAGGCCGTGCGTCGGAACATTCACATGGAGAAGTACAGTGACTTCCGCCAGTACCCAAAATACGAAGCAACGTTTGCTGATAATGCCGAGACCGTCTACCACCAACTGCAACAGCAGTGACTATGAACACAATTCAATTTCCTATTTCGTGGGTTCGTGAATCCTTTCCAGCTCTCAATAGTGGAGACGATTTCATCTTTTTCGATAACGGTGCAGGAGCACAGGTTCCGCAGACCGTGCTCGACGCTGTGCTGCATCATCTTATTTCGAGAAATGTTCAGCGCGGGGGACGTTACCGCCAAAGCCGGGAAGTGGACGAATCCATTCAGAAAGCACGCGAAAGCGTTGCAGTGTTTCTGAATGCGTGCGACCCGGCAGAAGTTGCGTTCGGGATGAACGCAACTTCGTTTATTCGAATCGTAAGCCAGGCTATCGCCGAGAATATCCGTGATCGCCGGGAAATGATCGTGAGCGACCTGGATCACGAAGCGAATGTCGCCACGTGGCTCGATCTGCAGCGGAAAGGCTGCGAAATCCGCTGGTGGAAAATGCGAGAAGACGGAACCTTACATACATCCGATCTCGACCCGCTATTGAACTCTCGAACCCGGCTGGTGGCGTGCACGATGGCGTCGAACGCGCTGGGCTCGATCGTGGACGTGAAAGAAGTCGCCCGGATGGCTCACGCGGCCGGTGCTGAAGTGTTCCTGGATGCCGTGCATTACGCGCCGCACGGGGCACTGGACGTGCAAGATCTCGACTGCGACTACCTCGTCTGCTCGGGTTACAAAATTTTTGCGCCACACATGGGTTTTGTTTGGGGCAAGCGTCAGGCCATGGAAGCGCTCCCCACATTTCGCGAGGATTTCATTCCAAACCAGGTGCCGATGAAAATCGAGGTGGGTACCTTCGTATATGAAAGCGTTGCGGGTATGGACGCTGCGATTGGGTACCTGGAAGAACTCGCCGCGCGGGTGGAGCCGGGTGTACCACCGGGCTCGCGTCGAAGCCGGCTGTTGCTGGCCATGGAGGCGATCCGCGCCTATGAAGCGTCGCTTTCACGACAGCTTTTACAGGAACTGTCCGGGCTGGACGGGATCGCTCTCTATGGAGTTATCGATCCGCTGAAAGTCGGCCAGCGGGTTCCGACAGTGTGTTTCAATCTGCGCGGAGTCGCTCCGTGCACAGTATCGGAAAAATGTGCGGCTCAAGGCATCGCGGTACGGGACGGAAACATGTATTCGCCGCGTTTGCTGCAACGCCTTAATATTCCGCCTGAGACGGGCGCGGTTCGAGCGTCGCTTGTTCACTACAACACCGTTGACGAGATCACGCGATTCGTCGGTGTACTGCGGAAGATTGGCCGAAGCTAGCATCACGCTCGGAGTGTTCAAATTCCGTTTTTGAGAACGGGGCGCTGCCGATGGATGACCAGGTGGTGGCAGAATCTGTCGGGACAGCGGAGTCGCTTCGGCCCGAAAACGAGGGCCTGCAGCGCAGGCTGAAGCCACGCCAACTCACAATGATGGCCATTGGGGGCGCGATCGGCGTCGGATTATTTCTCGGCAGCAGCGTGACGATCGAGCTCGCGGGCCCAGGCGTCATCTTGAGCTACATACTGGGCGCCATGGTGGCGATGGTGGTCGCTTACTCGCTGGCCGAGATGGCTGTTGTCCACCCGGTGGCTGGTTCGTTTGGGGTGTATGCCGAAACCTATCTGAGTCGCTGGGCAGGATTCACCGTTCGAGTGACGTACGGCCTGGCACAAATTATCGCCATTGGAGCTGAAGTTACTGCGGTCGCAATTTACTTCGGATTCTGGTTCCCGCATGTGCCGGCGTGGACATGGGTGTGCCTGGTATCGCTGGGATTGGTGATCGTGAATGCTCTTCAGGTGGGCAACTTCGGAGAATTTGAATACTGGTTTGCGCTGATTAAGGTTGTAGCTATCATTATTTTCATCGCGGTTGGTGTTGCCCTCATTACGGGCATCGGGCCTTGGCATGCAATTGGTCTGGCTAACCTCACACAGCATGGCGGCTTCCTGCCCCAGGGTTGGCGAGGAGTGTGGCTCGCCCTGACTCTGGCGGTTACCAGTTATATGGGAGTTGAAGTAATCGCTGTGACTGCGGGCGAGGCGCAGGATCCGCAAACCAGTATCCCCCGCGCCATGCGAACTGTTGTTTTCCGGCTCATCATTTTCTATGTCTGCGCGATTACAGTGATGCTGGCGATGACGCCCTGGAGGCAGACAGGCAGCGCAACGGTCGGGGGCAGCCCTTTCGTGAGAGCCTTCGGCGCGGTCGGAATACCATTTGCCGCTAGCCTTATGAACGTCGTGGTGATTACGGCAGCCCTGTCGAGCGCGAATACCAACCTATACCTCTCAACGCGCATGTTGTTTTCGCTGTCTCGTAGTCGCTATGCGCCGCTTTGGTTGGGACGCCTGAGCCGCAACGGAGTACCTCATGTCGCTCTCGGCATCTCAACTGGCGGCATGGCCGCTGCCATCCTTCTGGCGATCTTTGCTCCAAAAGGCGCTTTTCTGCTGCTGTATGGAACCGCAGTCGCAGGAATGTACTTTGTTTGGATCGTGATTTTGATGACTCACATTGGCTTTCGGCGAAAGTTGGGCGCAGATGCGCTCGCCAACCTGCCGCTCAAGTTGCCGTCGCAATTTGTTTTGTCGGTGTCGGGCATCGTTGTGCTCAGCGCAATTGCTGCCACCACATTCTTCGTCGAAGGACTGCAGAACACCGTACCCACCTTCGGCGTATTCCTGGTGATCATGTCGGTCATTTATTGGAAAGCGAGGCATAGAGCAGTCTAGCCGCCAACGCGAGCCACGCCGCCTCGCGACTACGGCTATTCCCATGAGAAGCGGTTGTGGTCCGCAAAAACCCCATCTGGCGAACTGAAATCACTGAAAAGTCGGGAACTTGAGCGCATCCAATCGCCACGGGGAAACTCCGACCCCCCGGGCCCGAAACAACGGAAATTAGCCAAAGTGTTGAATTTTCAATCCATTGTGAGTGGTGCTTCAACCATACAAACTCACGTAATTCCTGCTCGTCGCTCTCATTCATTTTCTGATGGGAGCCCCAGCTTGGGTGCCCCGCACCAAGGGCTCGATTGAAACCGCACTTACTGCAAGGCCATCCACTGGTGCAAGATTGCCACCGACGGAATCGTCTGTGGAAGATGGAACACGCACCGCTTAGCCACGACGGAAAGCCACGCACGTTCAGCAGCGAGAGATCGCTTCCGGTTTACGGTGCGGCTCAAAGGGCCATGTGCCGCGAGGAAGGGCGGCCCACTCCGACGGGGTCAGGTGCTGCGGATGGTGGCCGTGCATCATCAAAATTAAGGAGAAGGGCGATGATGTATCCATTCGTGGTCTCAAAGGTTTGGGGTTGGCGGCAGATGGTGAAAAACCTGCGCGAGTTGGGTGCGAAACAAGACGCTGGGTCACAGCTGATGATGGAGACATGCGCGAAAATCTATGAGCGATGCGCAGACGAGTTGATTCGGGCCTTTCAGGAAGAGACGATGGAGGTTCAGACGCTACTCGGGAAGTTCGGATATGCTGGAGGTGATCGGCGCTATCATGGATAAAGAAGAGCGCCGGGCGAACGACGGGCGGACCGACCACGAAATTCGCCTGCGCCCCGATCAATGTGTGGTGTCATGCGCGGACTGAAACACGCAATTCCCGAATTGTCGGAGTGAGGGTCTGGCGAAGAGAGTCGAGTACGCAACACGCCGGCAATACCAAAAGGTGCAACGCCTATGAAAGAGTTCGAAGGACGGGTGACTCTGGTCACGGGCACCACGGGAATCGGCCGCGCGATTGCGCTGCGGTTTGCCAAGGGGGGCGCCAATGTGATTGCTTGCGGGATCGAGGAGGCGGGAAACGAGGATCTTGCGCGAGAAGCAACGAATCTAGGCTTGGGCGTAGAAGTCGAGAAGTGTGATGTCACTGACGCCGAAGCGGTCCGCCCAATATTTGCCAAAATCGCCAGCCGCTTTGGAGGCTTGGACATAATTGTTAATGCGGCCGCGATTCATCCCTTCGGCACTGTGGTGGAAACCGATTTTGCCATCTGGAACCGGTGCATGATGGTGAATGTAGGCAGCATCTACCTGATGGCTCACCTCGGTGTACCAGAGATGAAAAAACGGGGAGGTGGCGCCATCATTAACGTGGCATCCGTCCAGGGACATGCCTGCCAGCAAGGTGTCGTGGCCTATGCAACGTCCAAGGGAGCGATTCTTGCCTTGACACGCGCGCTGGCGCTGGACCATGCAGCGGATAACATTCGGGTTAACTCGATCAGCCCCGGATCGATACGAACTCCGATGCTGGCGCGTTCGGCGGCGCACTTTTCCCCGGACTTGCCGATCGAAGAGGTCTTCGCGCGTTTCGGAGCCGCTCATCCCATGAAGCGCATCGGCACGCCCGAAGAGGTCGCTGAGCTGGCGGCTTTTCTGGTATCGGATAAGGCCGGTTTCTGCACTGGTGGAGACTATCTCGTGGACGGCGGGCTGCTCGCCGGAATCGGGGTTCAGTGACCTCTGAAGTGCTTTGCGTTGCGCCCACGGGCGACGTTTGTGGCGAGGGCGTAGTGTGGAATGCGGCGCACGCGGCGGCGTACTGGACGGACATCAATCGTTTCCTGATTCATCGCTACACGCCTGCTGATAAGTGCGTTCGTACCTGGTTCTTCGAGGAGCCGGTCACAGCCCTCAGCCTGACGGACCGAGACGACAAGCTGGCTGTCATTCTGGGCTCGCAGGTAATCCTGTGGGAGCCTGATTCGGATCAACGAAGCGAGCCGGTCTACCGACTGGACGAGTGGCCGAGGGTGCGGCTCAATGACGCCCGCGCGGACCGCCGAGGCTCACTATGGCTGGGATCGATGCGGAATAATGTGAATCCCGATGGCTCGGCTGCCGCGGCCGGCGGTCGCGACGGTGTATTGTGTCGCCTCGACCCTGACGGAACAACGTCGCAGTGGTGCTGTGACGTTGGCATCGCGAACACCCTGGCGTGGAGCCCAGACGGACGCTGTTTCTACTTTGCCGATACCTTGGAGAACATCGTCTGGGTGCATGACTATGATCCGGCTACCGGTGCAATCAGCAATCGGCGAAATTTTCTGCAGGGCTTTCCCCGCGGGTTGCCAGACGGATCGTGCGTGGACGCGGAAGGTTATCTTTGGAATTGCCGTTTCTTTGGAAGCTGCCTGGTCCGGATTGCGCCGGACGGCGAAATCGATCGCGTCGTGGAGATGCCGGTACAAAACATCACGACGTGCACATTCGTAAGCTCCGACCGCAAGACGCTGTTCGTCACTACCGCTCGTATCGAGACGACCGCGTGCGATCGTTTGGCGGGAGGGCTATTTACGATACGGACAGAAGTGGAAGGCCAACCGGAGAATCGTTTTGCGGTGTTCGGCAGCCGCGGTCGTGGACACTCCTTCTGAAGCCTGAAGCATCGAAGTGATTGCACGAGTTCTCCTGTTACGATACTGATACACAAAATTGCATGAGCGATGAAAACGCAAGGCGGAGTGTTTATCGGAGTGGATGTCGGCCGTCGAGCCGATTCCCGCCGAATCAACGGGGTACACACACAAGCTGGCACGTGGTCGCGTTGCCGGGAATCAGGACTGAGGGCGAATTGAGATGTCTGTGAATGGCAGGAAAAATCTGTCGAATCTGAAAGCCGTCATCTTCGATTATGGCGAGGTGCTGTGCCTGCCGCCCACAGCGGAGGATGTTTCAACCAGCGCTCGCATCGCGGGGGTCAGCCCGGAACTCTTTCTCAAGATGTGGAATCGCCATCGTGATCCATACGATCGTGGTGATCTGTCGCAGGAAGAATACTGGAAAAAGTTTGGGGAAGATGTCGGCAAGCCGCTGGGGGATCGACAACTCAAGGAACTGGCTGCGCGCGATGTGGTGATGTGGAGCCGGACGAATCCATCCATGGTCGCCTGGCTCGAAAATCTCACGGCATCCGGCATGAAGACAGCGGTGCTCTCCAATATGCATGCCGACATGGTCAAGCATGCGCGTGCGAGCTTTCACTGGTTAACCCGCGTGCACTGCGCGACATTCTCCGCCGAGGTCCGATTGATCAAGCCGGAGCCGGCTATCTATGAGTACTGTCTGCGGTGTCTGGGCGTGGCTGCTCCCGAGTGTTTGTTCATCGATGATCGCGAAGTGAATCTCGCGGCGGCCCGAGCCATGGGA
>Ga0075423_10005060_pt1 | contig 12286 bp, 13 predicted proteins | sample SoiMethybrSBSTD2_FD_80114 | JGI IMG/M metagenome (GOLD analysis project Ga0075423, IMG submission 80114) | Bulk soil microbial communities from a Populus tree surrounding site in Tennessee, USA - Soil MetaG P. TD hybrid SBSTD2 | ecosystem: Environmental > Terrestrial > Soil > Tree plantation...
GGCGGGCAATCTCGGTGAGGCCAATGCCACTGCCTATGCTGTTACCGGCGATACGGTGAACACCACGGCCCGATTGCTGGCCGCGGCCTCAGGCAACATGTTGGTGTCGGAGGCCACGTATGCGCTGACCAAGCACCGCTTCGCCTTTGAGGAGTCCCGCGAATTGAGGCTGCGGGGCAAGGCGGAACCGGTGATCGTGCATCGGCTGGTGGGAAAGCTGGACGAGCCGCGCACGGCACGCGGGCTTGCCGCACACGGGCTGATGACCGCAATGGTGGGACGCGGCGACGAGCTCAATCAGTTGCTTGCCGCCTTCGAGCGCGCCCAGCGCGGCCGGGCGCAGGTTGTGAGCGTGGTTGGCGAGGCGGGCACTGGCAAGTCCCGATTGATTGCCGAATTCATGGCCCGACTGGAGGCGCGCGGTGACCTCGAGCGCGTTGCCCTGCGCCGTGCCGCCTGCGCCTCCCTTGGCCAGCCGACGTACGGGATTTTCGGCAGTATCTTCCGAGAGGGCTATGGCGTCGAAGCCGACGACTCGCTCGCGGCCGCCCGCCAGAAGCTAGCGGCAGGCCTGCGGGCGCTCGGCGCCAAGCCCGAAGTGGCCGAAGCCATAACCCCTGTATTGAGTTACGTGTTGGGTTTGGACGAGGCGCGCGTGCACGACCTGCAGCCCGAGCAGCTCAAGCGGCAGATCGCGCTTGCCGCACGCATGCTGCTGGAACGTCGTTTGCAACAGCGTCCCCTGCTTTTTGTGGTGGAGGACCTGCATTGGGGCGATGCGGCATCGGTTGATCTTTTGCGTGACCTCGCCGACCAGTTGGCAGATCAACCTGTGATGATGCTGTTAACACACCGTCCCGATACCCAAACACCGCGCCTGACGCGGGCGGGCCAGTCCATCATCCGACTTGCTCCCTTGTCCATGGATGAGACCCGGGCGCTGGTTGATGGCTTGTTCGACCACGTGTCCGGGGATGCCTTCGAGCAGCTGCAGGCTTTCATTGTCGGGCGCGCCGGTGGCAATCCGCTTTTTGTTGAGGAGATTGTTCGCGGCCTGCTGGGTCGCAACGTGCTGGTGCGCGAGGGTGAACGCTGGCTGTGCACCGAGGTTAGCGAAACGGTGGATGTTCCCGCGACTTTGCAGGGACTGCTCCTATCGCGCATCGATCGGCTGCCGATCGAGGTTCGCCGCATGTTGCAGGCAGCAGCGGTGCTCGGGGCAGACTTCGACGAGCAGGTGCTACAGGCCATTGCGGGTGAGAGTGAGAACCTCGATGCCGCACTCGGGCATCTTGCCGCTGCCGATCTGATCCAGGCGATAGGCCGCGGTCGCGAGGGCAATCGCTATCGCTTCACGCACGCGCTATTGCACGAGACGGTCTATCAGAACCTGCTGCTGTCCCGCCGCACGGATTTGCATGAGCGGGCCGGACGCGCACTCGAGCTGATGGTCGGGCCGCATCCTCAGCGGTTGAGCGATTTGGAGGCGCTCGGGCATCATTGGAGCCTTTCCACCGATAAGCGCAAGGGTGCCGACTACCTGGTCACCGCAGGCGATTGGGCCCGCACCGTTTACGCCAATGAAGACGCCATACGCCACTATGAGCGCGCGCTAGCGACGCTGTCCGACTGCCTCAATTGCAGTAGCCAGGCGGCGGCGGTGCGTGAACGACTCGCCGATCTGCGCGCGCTCAGCGGCCGGCGGCCCGAGGCGCTGGCACACTATGAGGCAGCGCGTCAGGAGTACGAACTTCAGCTTGATGCGGTGGGTGCCGCGCGTCTCCACCGCAAGATCGGCGGCTTGCACTGGGAGGCTGGGGATCGAGAGCGGGCGAAAGCCTGCTTCGCCCGCGGATTGGAACGGCTCGGCGACGACGGTGATGTGATCGAGCGTGCCCAGCTTTTCCAAGAAGTGGGCCGCCTTGCTTTCCGAACCGGCGATAATGCCAGCGCGATCACTTGGGCCAAGCAGGCGCTCGCGGAGGCCGAGAAGGACGTGGTCGCGCCCTCGGATCGGGCGCGGGAGACGACGGTGATGCGAGCGCAGGCGTACAATACCCTGGGCGTAGCGCTCGCCCGCGCCGGCGAGCTTGAGGAGGCCGTCAAGCAGATTGAACGCAGCGTTGCGCTGGCGGGTGCTCATGACCTGCAGGCAGCCTGTCGCGCCTATGCGAACCTCGGCGTCCTCTACAGTTCGCTCGATCCGCAGCGGAGCATCGAGACCTGCCTCAAGGGTTTGGAGACGGCCAAAAAGGTCGGCGATCTTGGCTTCCAGTCCCGGCTCTATGCCAACCTGGCCGTCGCCTACTGCTCGCTCACCAACCGCTGTGAGGCCGATGGCATCGAGGCGGCGCAGAAGGCCATCGACCTCGACCGGCGGCTAGGCCTCCTCGACCATTTGGCGGTGCCGCTGATTGTTCTGGGCCAGATTTACCAATGCCACGGCGAGCACGCTCAAGCTCTCGTTTGCTACGAAGAGGCGCTCGGGCATGCCGAGAAGGTGGGTGAACCCCAGCTCCTCTTTCCCTGCTACGATGGTCTGGCTACTATTTACCTCGATGTCGGCGATCAGGTGCGGGCCGAGATTTATCTGGCAAGATCGCAAGAAGTTTGCGAGCGGGCCGGGCTCGATCCCGATGGACTCACCATCCTGCCATTCCTGTGCTGATGTCCCACGCAAGGAGGACACATGAACTCAGCCGAAATGCCTCAGCCGGTCTCCCCCGGCCGCCCCGCGCCCGCCTTTAGCTTGCCGGCCCTCGACGGAGAGGGGCCGATCTCGCTGTCGGACTATGGCGGACGCAGTCCGCTTTTCCTCGCCCTTCTGATCGGGTTGTGGTGCCCGTTCTGCCGGCGCCAAATCGCTCAGATCGGCGCAATCGAGGGCAAGCTCAAGACAGAGGGCATCGAGGCGCTCGGGATCGTGGCGACCTCGCCGGAGAACGCGAAACTCTATTTCAAATTTCGGCCGACGCGCTTGCGGCTTGCCGCCGATCCGGAACTTAAGACCCACCGCGCCTATGGGCTGCCAAAGCCGGACCCCTCACCCGAGTTCATGCAGGCGATGCAGACGGTGCGCGTCAATCCGTTCGGCGATCTGCCGGAGGCCCTGCCTATCGCTCAGGTTGTCGAAGCGGTGGCCAAGTCTGACGGTTACACCCCCAACGATCGGGACAAGGTCGACATGGAGCGTCAGTGGCCGCAGCTTAAGGGCCAGTTCCTGATTGATCGCGACGGCATCGTGCGCTGGGCGCATATCGAATGTGCGACCGAGGGCCCAGCAGGGATCGGCAAAATGCCCTCGGTGGAGGAGATCGTCGCCGCGGCACGCCTGTGCCAGTAGGCGGCTCCGGGTCTCGGCAACATCGCTCTAGCGGGCGTTGCTCGCCGGGCGACATGTCCCGCGGCTTCGGCGGTAGGTGAGAGCGGTTGCCGACAATTGATCTGCGCGTGCCATGGCCGCCTCGGCTGAGGTGGCGCCCGCCGCGTACCGCCTGAGCCCGGCCGCTAGCTGCCGCAGTGAGCATCTTGCGGGTGAGGCGCGGCGCGTGGGTGTGGCGAGACGGGTCTTGCTGCCGGGCGAGGGCGGCAGTTTCGGCAAGCGCCTCGCCATCTGCCAAGGGACCGGCGGGCGCCAGCAGCTGGCGGCAAAATCGTAGAGAATGAAGGCTGTCGGCGCTATCATGGCTGCGCGAGGAAGCGAAGGGGAGCATCGCCGCCGTGTCTAAGGCAAAAGTGGTCCTTTGGAGGTCGATGTACGATCCGGTCGGCCACACGCTGCTCGCCGAAGCTGGAGCAGACGTGATCGTCGTTGACAGCAGCAATGTCGACGAGATCAAGCAAGTTTTGTATGGCGCGCGCGCCTTGTGGGTGCGCACGCCGGAGCGGGTCACGGCGGACATACTCGATGCAGGCAAAGACCTTGTCGTGGTGTCGACCTCGGGGTTCGGGACTGACAACATCGATATCCCCGCCGCGACCGAGCGCGGCATACTCGTCGTCAATCATCAGGGTTTGGGGCGCATACCCGTCTCCGAGCACACGGTTATGCTGATCCTTGCCGCGGCCAAACAATTGTTGTGGGGCGACAAGGGGGTGCGGGATGGTTCGGCCTGGGCCCAACGCTCGGGGTTACCGATCATTGAGCTCGAGGGTAAGACCGTGGGCATTGTGGGTCTCGGCTACATCGGCTCGGAGATCGCACGCAAGCTGAAGTATGGCTTCAATTGCGGCGTGCTGGCCTATGATCCCTACGTCAATCCCCGGATCGCGCGCCTCGCCGGGGTACAAATTATGGCCGACCTCGACGCCATGCTCGCGCTCAGCCAAATCCTCGTGCTTGTACCGGAACTGACGCCACAAACACGCAACCTGATCACCGCGCGTGAATTGGCCCTCCTCCCCAAGAAGGCGATTGTCATCAATACAGGGCGTGGACAGGTCCTCGACTTTGCCGCGCTCGACGCTGCGCTCAAGAGTGGACATCTGTTCGGCGCGGGCATCGATGCCTATTTTCCGGAGCCTTTGCCGGCCGAGCATCCTTTGCTCAGCAACCCCAAAGTTACGCTATCCCCACACATCGCCGGGGCCACCAACGAGGCCACGCTGGAACTGGCCCGGTCGGCTGCGAGCCAGATTCTCACCGCCTTGGACGGGACCTTGCCGGCATTTCCCGTCAATGCCAGTGCCTGGGAGGGCCCTTCCTCGCGTCGCCCCGTGCGCCGATAAGCTCGGCATTGCGGGATCGCAGGCATTGCGTGTTGCCGCCCATGCTCATTCACGTTGAGGAGAGGACGGTCGAGTGCCATCGTCCCGCACGGCGCCAAGCCTTGCTCGTGTCCTCTCGAAAACGAACGTAGCGTGATGAACTCGGGTCGGTTGGTCCAGATCGCTCTCAATCGAAGCGGGGACGCTGCCGCCAACCCCCTCCTTACGACCAACACCACGCCATGCGAGACTGCGCTTCGCGATTTCCAGTCGGCTTATGTAACCGGGCCGGGAAAGTAACGTTTATTCCGTGAACCTGTTGAGGCGCCCACGGCATGGGTAGCACCCTGCAAACAGCCAACCGTAGCTGGTGGGCTTGCCTGGACGGTTAGAGGCAACGTCTCCTGAAGGGGGCATCCTTCCTTTCGCGCTTGCGGTATGCGACACGTGGCGCGGTCTGAGAACGAGAATCATTGTCATGAGCTACGTTCAGCGCGTCTTGCAGCCCGGTGAGCAGGTCCGGCACGTCTCGTCCATTCATTGGATCGTGTACTGGCCCGGCGTTGTAGTTGCACTGCTAGCGGTGGTCGCTTACTGCCTGGGTGAAACGCGGCTCCTACCGGGAGTTTGGCGGTATACGGCATACGCCCTTGCGCTCGTCGCGGTCGTTCTCCTGGTTCGGCAATGGCTTTTCTCGTGGGTCACCGAGATCGCAGTCACGGACCGGCGCGTCATCTACAAGCGAGGTCTCATTCGGCGGCAGACCAACGAGATGAACATGGACAAGGTCGAGAGCGTCCAAATTGATCAATCAGTCCTCGGGCGCATACTCGACTATGGCGATGTGAAGCTCCTTGGCACCGGCGAAGGCTTCGAGACGCTCCGCACTATTGCCAACCCAATCGAGCTTCGAAACAGCATCACCGGAACGACCCACAAAGCCTAGGCTGCAGCATGCCAAGGGCTGACAACGGATGCCTCCGGGCGGTCACGCATGGTGTTGGTAGCGGCGTGGCGAGACGGTGGCTGGGTCAGGAACGGCACGGCGATCAAACTGCCGACCTGTCTGTGAGACCAAAGAGCGAAGTGCGACGGTTCGGCGCCAAAAACGCCAGACCTAGCCTTCGGGGCGCACTGCCACCAAGCGACATGCGGGGGCTCATCTCCGGGCGGCGCCAATATGGCGGGTCCTCGATCCCCATCGGCAGTCGCTTACGCAAAAATCGGTACAACAACTGAAAGCCAACATATTGGCGCACGCCTACGCTTGGCATGCCCGATCCTTACGCCCGCTTTGGCGCAAGGGATGCAACACGGATGGGAGTACCACCATGTTTCTACGAAGATTACTATCAAAGCGGTCGTTGCTGACCGGCGGGGCTGCTGCGGTGGGCCTCGCTGTCGCGAATACCAGGATCGCACGTGCCGCGGCACCAATCGATGATCTCGCTAGCAATGAAGGCATCTTTGTCGACAAAGGCAGCTTCAAAGTCATGCGAGGAATGGCGAAGACCGATCCCACAGCGCAAATCATGAAATTGGGGGCGAGGCCAGTGGATCAGGGCGCGATCATCTTTCGCTCTGGCGACCAACTTTACATTGTGGATGCCGTTCCGGCAGGTGCCCACATGTTGAACAGCTTCCGGGACGCCTTTGCGCCGCCAGGCTAGGCAACAATGAAAAGAACGTTGGCTTAGGTTGTCACTTACCGATCGGTCGCGGATCTGCTTCGGCATGGGGTGGTTGAGCACGCTCCAAGCCGGAGCCGTGGGGGTGACGTGATGAAATCGACCTACCAACTTTTTGTTGTGCTTTTCTCTGCGGCATGTCTGTTACTGCTCATGCCGGCGACGGTGGCAATTGCAGACGCGCAAGCGAGACGCATTGGCATCGAGTATGAGCCCCCGAAGAATCCTGAGCATCAGCATCTCTACGAGATGCTAAAAGAACATCGTGTGCTCGAAAAACTGCAAGAAATCTTCAGTCCCTTTCAGTTACCGATTGAGCTGACTTTTAAGACGGCTGGGTGCGACGGCGTATCCAACGCGTGGTATTCACGTCCGACGGTGACGATCTGCTACGAGTATTTGGCTGAGATCCAACGGGATATGCCGAAGGAAAAGACCCCGGCGGGCGTGACGCCCACCGATGCGGTGCTCGGCCAGTTCTTCTATGCCATCGCACACGAGGTCGGCCATGCCATGTTCGATCTCCTGAACGTACCGGTCTTTGGGCACCAGGAGGACGCCGCAGATCAATTTGCCGGCTACATCATTCTGCAATTCGGCAAGGCCGATGCGCGCCGTCTCATCCTGGGCGCGGCTCACTCCTACAACAAGTACGTGAAGAACCCGACCGTGACGGCACCGCTGACAGCATTCTCCGATGAGCACGGCCCACCCGCTCAGCGCTACTATAACCTCCTGTGTCTCGCCTATGGGGCAGATCCAGTCCTTTTCGGCGATGTCGTGGACAAGGACTATCTTCCGAAAGAGCGGGCCAGGCTCTGCCGGGGCCAATATGGGGAGCTAAATTTCGCATTTCACCAGCTCATCGCTCCGCACCTCGACCGCCAACTCGCCAAACAAGTCATGGATAAGAGTTGGCTCCCTCCCGACGATATGCCGCGGGGGCTTCGCAAGCTCAACTGATCTGGCAGCGACTGGAGAAGGGTCTACCTTTGAGGGTCAACGGCGTCGCTCGACTTAAAGAGCCAACGATGCCTGCACACAACCCACCACGTCGTGGAGTCCCAACCAAAGCGAGGAGTAGAGATCATGAGAAGTTTCCTCACCGCCGCCCGCATCGCAGGTTTGTTGATTGCCGTGTTGGCGGTTGACGCTGCAGCCACGTCTGCGAGTGCACAGTATAGGTATAGGTATCGCTATGGCTCGGGCGTCTACGGCTACGGCCCTCCCGTTTACGGCTACAGCTACGGTCCTGCGTACTACGGCTACGGTCCTAGATATTACGGCTATCGGCGTGGCGGCCTTGACGACCCGGATAGCTTGCCGACTGGTACCGGAGCGTGGTGGCGAGCAATGGATAGAACAAATCGCGGGGGCAATGTCGGCGGCAGCGGCAGCCGTTAAAAGTTGTGCGTGTTCGGCGGTATGCAACGGAATACGGCATCGGGTTTCTGGCCTTGTCGTGACCCGGCGACGCTGCCTTGCCGGGCCCAAGGCGCGGGTCTCATGCGGCCGGCCACGGCAGTCCGCGTTAGGTCGGGTTCGGCCGCCGCAACATGCCGTGCCACGTGGTCCCGCTGCTTTGGCTGCGCCCGGATAGCCGATTATGTCGACATCCGGAGGGTCGTCGGTGAAGCATCAGAAACTGGCGCTAAGATCGCGTCCCGCCCTGGAAACCTCTTGCTCTTTGGAGCAATCTCTCAATTTCGGCACGCCAAGCAGGATTGTGGGCCTTGAGTGGGCCGAGTAGGTCGCTCGGATAGGCAGAACCCTTTTCTATTGCCTCGAGGCACCGCTGCGCCTCCTCTGTTCGGTCTACCGCTGCGCAGCAGATGGTCATTGTCTCAAGGGTTACATGCCACCCAGGGCGCAAGTGTAGGGCCTCATTGGCAGCATCAACGGCCTCCGCCGTGTGCCCTGTGAACAGGTGGGCCAGCGCCAGGAAGTCGAGCCATGCGAAGTTGTGGGGATCGCTTGAATTCAACCGCAAGCCGTGCAGAAGCCGTGCTTTCGCTTGCTCTGCCTGCCCGGAGTAGAGATTTGAGATGCCAAGCACGAGGTGTGCGAGGGCAAAGCCAGGGCTGAGCTCCATCGCCCTCATTGCTGCCCGCGTCGCTTGGTGAAATTCCCCAGCGGCACAGCTCGTTATTGCGAGCCCATAGTGGGCATAGGGGTTCTTCTCATCGAGGCGGATGGCCGTGAAAGCGGCAGTTAGGCCCTCTTGGGAAACAGCCGCCACCTCATCGGTCCAACCCCAGAGGACCATTCCTCCGGAGACGCGAGCGAGCCAGATATGTGCTTCCGCGAGCTGGGGATCGAGCCCGGTGGCGGATCGAAAGAGATCCCGTGCTCTTTGATGTGACTCGCGCTCGACCTTGTGGAACTGCCAAATCCCGCGGCGGACGAGGTTCCAGCTCGTCTTGCCTTCTACGTCACCGGCAGCGTCAGCCAAGCGCGATTCCGTCTTGAGCAACTCAGGTTCGATTGCACCTATGACGCTGTCTGTCATCTCGTCTTGAATGACAAAGATATCTGCCACATCCCGCTCGTAGCGCTCCGCCCAGATATGACTGCCGCTTGTTGCATCTATCAGCTGCGCGGTAATGCGGATGCGGTGCTCGACCTGACGATGGCTTCCCTCAACGACATAGCGCGCGCCGAGCCGTTTGGCGATCTCCCGAACGTCGATGCTTGAGTCCCTGAAAGCGAAACTGGAGTTGCGCGCCACAACCGAGAACCATCGGAACCTCGTCAGAGCAGTGATGATGTCGTTCGCAATAGCGTCGCCGAAATACTGCTGATCCGAACTGCCCGACAAGTTGGTGAAGGGCAGGACAGCGATGGAGGGTCTTTGAAAGGTCTCGCGGACGATTTCAGCGGGCAAGTGCGAGGCAGCGTTGACAGCAGCCATGGGGCCAACAAACCGGTAACCGACGCGGGGCACCGTTGCGATCCAATCGCCGCCATCTGGTGAGGTTCCAAGCTGTTTCCTGAGCGCGGCAATCTGAACGGTTAAGTTGCTCTCCTCGACGGCCACTCCCGGCCACGCGGCCTCCATCAGATCGGTCTTGCCCAGCACCTGTCCGGGCGCCTCCAACAGCACCCTGAGAAGCTGTAGGCCCTTGCTGCTGACCACAAGGGGTCGTCCATCGCGGAGAAGCATTCCGCGCTCAACGTCCAAGACGAACGGCCCGAAGGTGAGCTTGCCGGACATGCACGAACTCTAGCGGACTTTTGTAAGATTTCGGAACTTTTCGGCATCGTCTTCAGGACTTCCGGCATCCCACCGGTGATGATGCGGCATCGTCGATTGTTGGAACGGGAGATCGTCATGGCAATGGTAAACACGAACAGAGTGGGTGCGCGTGCAGGTATTGCACAAGCCGCGTCCGTTATCAGGGCCGGAACCAAGTACCGGGCCGAACAGGGATCGGATTACGAACCGGGGGTGAGCGCCGAGACAGTTGGTTCGAAAGCGCTCTTTCTCGGCATCGCGAGCCTTCCAGCCGGAGGGCGCACCCGGGCCCACGTCCACGAGCGCCATGAGACGGCTCTCTACGTGTTGAGCGGTGAGTTGGAACTTTGGAGCGGAGATGAGCTTCAGCATCGCTCGACCGTGCATGCTGGGGACTACATCTATATTCCCGCCAAAGTGCTGCACGTCGCTGTCAATCGAGGGGAAGAACCAGCGGTGTGCATCGCCACGCGCAACGAGCCGACCGCGCAAGAGAGCGTGGTGCTCTACCCGCACATGGACGGCCTCGTGCCCTAGTCCCCGTTGCTAAGCCATGACCCTCGGAGAAGCCAGTGAACGGCACCTGTGACCACGACCCATGCTGGTGATCGACTGAGGTATGGCTCTTGAGCGACAAGCTAAAAAACTCACTGCGAGTGAACGCGTCCGGTCTCGCGACGACCAAATGGACAGCGCACGATCCGGGTGATTTCGGCGTCGCTATGCCGTCTGATGCCGCTTCAGGAACGCGCGTGCGCGGTTGATGGTGCGACCCTTCAGATCCGCCGGCTCCTTCCAGGGAAACACCGTGATCTCGGCGTTCGGCGCCAGCGATGCGATGTCGATGGAGACCTGAAGCGGGTGCGCCACCACGTCGTCGGGCAGCACGATCATTGGCGTCTGGCAGGACTTCGCGAAGTCGCGCGACACGCTGTACACGAAGTCGGGTCGCGTGCGGTAAAGATTATGCAGATATTTCTCGATGGTCTCAATCGATACGTCAGCTCGGCGCGCGCGCAAATCCTTGGCCCAGTTGTCCCTCCCGGACTCGTACATATAGTCCGGCTTCTCTGGCCGGTGCCCGACCGGCTGGCTCAAGATCGCGGCGACCACGCGCTGTGGCGCGCGCTCCATCAGCTTCATCGCGAACGGGCCGCCGATGCAGTTGCCGAAGAAGAAAAACTGGCGGATGCCGAGGTGATCCATCAGCCCCAGCTGATCGTCGGCGAAGGCGTCCCACGGATTGTCGACCGGCACCGGGCCGGTGGATTCGCCGCCACTGGCGTTGCGCTGGTCCATGGTGATGACGCGGAAGTCGTTCTTGAATTGCTCCGGGATGTTGATCACCGCGTTCGGCCAGACCGCCATGCGCGAGTTCAAGCCGCCGCCGGGCGTCGCCAGCAGCGGGAAGCCCGAGCCGATTTCGCCGTAGCGGATGCGGACGTCGCCCTTCTCGTAGTGTCCGATCTTGAGGCCTGCCGGCAAGGCCTGCGGGCCTGCTGCCTGTGGCGCTTGCGCGAATACCCGCGGCGCGGTGGTTGCGGCGGCGGCGGCAGCACCGGTTGTAAGAACGGTGCGTCGGTTTGTATCGATCATCGGCTACCTCCCCTTATCGCTGCACGCGGTCGTTGCGTTCGACCGGGGCGTCCAGCACTCGGGCCGTCGTTATGACTCTTGGAATTTTGAGCGCTGTTTCATTGTACCACAGAATAAGCCAGTTAAGCGCAGCAATCCTGGGCCATGTCCCTGATCCGATAGTGCGTCAATCGGCGGGCGCGAAATGGCGCTGAGAGTCATCGCGGACCTCGTGAAATGACGCGGGCGAGGTTCCCGCTTAGGCTCATTTTCCCGTCGTGGGTACGACAGGTTTCGAGCCAATCCGGACCTAAGATCACAGTGCCACGGTGAGTTGTACCACTTTCTGCCGCGGTGCTCACACGACTTGGCGGCGCCCGGTCAGAATTGTGACCTCGCCAAATCCCCTACTTGTTCGTATTCGTCGGCGACGCTGGCGCCAAGCTACCGGGCATGGCTCCCAACTGATCTGCAAGAATGGGGTTCTTCGATGGCGCACCTCCTGACTGTCGATCCCGAAATCGAGCAAGTCCGAGCAATTGTACGCGATCTCGATAGTACGCTCCTGTTGCAAGTCGTCATGGCAAAAGACAGGGCCCGTGCTGTACTGGAGTAGATCGAATCGCGATTGCGCTTTCCCCTGCAAGCGGCGCGACAAGGCCTCCTCCCCACCTTGCGCGCGAAACTGCCGAAACACCTGGTCGAACGCCGAGTGCATGTATTCATCGTTGGTCGGTGGGGACCGCTGAATGCCATCGCCGACGATATAACCGTAAGCACTCATGGGAATAGCGTGTAGACGCCTCAGCAGTACCCCCATCTGCTGATAGGGCGGCGTCGATGCCAGGCGCGCCGATCAGGCTCCGCACCGTTACGCCTGAGAGCCACGTCGTGAGTGCAAAGCGGAACGGGATCCAGGTTCGGCTCTCGTCAACCCGAAGCCAACGCGGAATTGGGAGGCCAGCCCGCTCGCCGATCCAGCCGGCTACTAGGGCCTCCTTAGCCAGGATCCACGCAGGTTCGTCACTATAAATTTTGAGTACGAGCGGATTTTCGGCGCCCGCGAGGTCGATACGGTAGA
>Ga0075423_10005062_pt1 | contig 12286 bp, 10 predicted proteins | sample SoiMethybrSBSTD2_FD_80114 | JGI IMG/M metagenome (GOLD analysis project Ga0075423, IMG submission 80114) | Bulk soil microbial communities from a Populus tree surrounding site in Tennessee, USA - Soil MetaG P. TD hybrid SBSTD2 | ecosystem: Environmental > Terrestrial > Soil > Tree plantation...
CAAATCCACACAGACGAAGCGAAAGCCGGCTTTGCGAAGACGGGCACTGATGCGCACGCGCACATCAGGCTGACTCAAGCGCGAAAACTCCTCTGCGCCGACCTCGATGCGAGCCATCTCTCCATGTTCTCGTACGCGCACATGCCGAAATCCTTCCTCTTGTAGAATTTCCTCAGCTTGCTCCACGCGGCGCAGACTGTCGATCGTGATTGGTGTGCCTCGAGGAATTCTGGAAGAAAGGCATGCGGCAGCCGGTTTATTCCAATTCGAGAGTCCCAAGGTCTGCGCGAGTGCCCGCACATCGGATTTTGAGAGAGAGGCTTCGACCAACGGACTTCGGACTCCCCACTCGCGTGCCGCTTTGATTCCTGGTCGATCATCCCCGAGATCGTCGAGATTCGTCCCATCCACAATCCAGCGGCTTGCGCGTGGTTCGCGCAGTCCGTCCAGCAATTGATAGAGATCGGTCTTGCAGTGGAAGCAGCGGGTTGCATCGTTCTGAACGAAGGCCGGTACATCGAGTTGATCGGTATGGACCAGTTCATGCCGCGCCCCGATCTCTAAGGCGACCTGCGTGGCACCATCGAGTTCGATCTTGGGAAATGTCGGTGAGACAGCGGTGACGGCCAGCGCATGTTCACCGAGTTGTTCATGGGCGATTTTCAGGACGATGGTGCTGTCGATCCCGCCGGAGAAGGCGACCAGGACGGACTGCATGTCCGAGATCACCTGGCGGAGTGTCGTGAGTTTACCTTGGAGGGGGTCGGTCGTCATGAGTTCTTCCCCGTAGCAGGATGCTGAAAAAGTCCGCCGCCGGCGTTCTCGCTTCGCTCAGAGACTCAACGTACCGAAGCGTACGCCTCGCCTCTTCGCTCACTGCGGCCTTGCTGGACAGCCTTTTTGAGCATCCTGCGAGGTGTCCTCCTGTGGTCCAGGCTGCAGTGACCACCAGCGTGTCGATAAGGTTGCCGCATGGCCTCTAAGAAGTGCGAGATGATTGCCTAGTGCTTGACCTTTGCTTTGGCAATGTTGCCCACGACCACTAAGGCGTATCGTTTGGGGTCCAGATATTGTTTAGCCACGCGCTGTACGTCTTCCTTTGTGACTCGGTCTATCCATTTTGGGTATTCCGAAAAATATTCGAAACCCAGGCCATAGAATTCCACTTGTGCAAGCACTTTCGCAAGTTTCGCGGTGGAATCAAATCTGAGCGGGAAGCTGCCGATCAAGTAGGATTTGGCCTCAGCCAACTCCAGGTCGGACACGGGTGTGTCACGAATGGATTTGATTTCTGATAGGACGCCGGTGATGGCTTGATTCGTGGTTTCCGTCTTGGTTTGGAGATTGACCCAGAATGAACCGGGCATCAGCCGGGCATCGAAGTGGCTCATGATCCCATATGCCAACCCTTGCTTGTCGCGAATCGAATCCATGAGGCGGGAGGAAAATCCACCAGCCCCCAGGATGTAATTCATGACCGTGACTGAATAGAAATCCGGGTGAGTGCGCGGAAGGCCCCCATGACCAAGGACAATGGTGGATTGGGTGAGATCTTTCTCGATGAGTTGGACCGTTCTCCGTTCGACGGGTGAGGGGGGTTTCATGTTCCGTGTTGTCGCAGGCCCTTTTTTCCAGGCTCCAAAATGGGTCTGTGTCAGCGCAGTGGCTTGCTCAAGCGTGAGATCGCCGACGATGGTCAGTATGACCTGGGAAGGGGAATACTCCCGTCCATAGAAGGCCTGCACGTCAGCCAGGGTGATTTTATGAAGGCTTTCCTCCGTTCCATTGACGGGCCACCGGTAGGGGTGTCCGTGGAAGACGAGCTGATTGAATGCCTTCATGGCGATATGGCCAGGGTCATCGTTGTCGCTCGCCATTTCGCCCATGAGTTGGATGCGAATCCGCTCGAATTCCTGCTTAGAGAATGCAGGGTGTTGCAGCATGTCCGCGAGCAGGGTAAAGCCGAGGTCGATGTCTTTCTTGAGTACGCGGGCGGAGGCAGTCGTAAAATCCTCTGAGGCCTTGGCTTCCAGAGCTCCCCCGACGAAATCGATTTGCTCCGCCAACTGTTTTGACGTACGCGTGGTCGTGCCTTCGTCCAGCAGACTGGCCACGAGGTTCGCGAGTCCTGCTTTGTCTGGAGGATCTTGCGCAGAGCCGGTCTTGACCAACGCGTGGATCTCAACGATCGGGAGGAAATGTTGCTCAAGGACGAGCACCGTGATGCCGTTTGCGGTCACAAATTTCGTTGGTACGATGTCTGCCGCCACGCTGGGACCGCTTCCTAAAAGGAAGGCAACGCATCCCAGCACAATAGGCAGGATGACCTGTCGTCGAAGCGTAAGAGACAGTGGCCTCCTCCTAGACATAATTAGGGCCCTACCTGTTGCGCGGCAGCAGAGGGCGTTTCCGGCTGTTTGGGTGGCACGGGAATCAACGTGCCAACGGTCCGATTGTCTTCCGTCAAGTATTGGCGAGCGACACGCTGAATGTCTTTGGTCGTCACCGCTCGAATCCGTTCGACAAACTGATCGATCTTCCGCCAGCCGGCACCAACGGATTCAGCCTGCCCTAGCAACATCGCACGCCGGAAGTTGGAGTCCTGCTCGAAGACATGGGTCGCTTCGACCTGGTTCTTTGCCCGTTGGAGTTCTTGGTCCGTCGGCGGATCGGTCTGGAGACGTTTGATCTCTCGATGAAGGGCTTCTTCGACCATCTCCGGTTTCTGGCCGGGGCTCACGAGGGCATAGAAGTAGAAAAGGCCTGGATCTGTCTGCAGCAAGCTATATTCTGCTCCGACTGCAAGCGACGACTTTTGCTCATACACGAGGCTCTGGTACAGGCGGGAGCTCTTCCCATGTGACAGAATCGAATCCAGAATGTCGAGCGCGTACGAGTCTTCGCTCGTAAAATTCGGCACACGATAGCCCATCATGACAAAAGGGACCTGCGCATCCCGCTTGAGGAGGAACCGGCGCTCACCCTTTTGTTCCGATTCCATGGTGGCGATCGGCTTGGGTTCGGGGCCTCGTGGGATCGGCTCGAACAGATGCTTAATCATGGTGAGCAGGCTGTCGGCTTTGATGTCGCCCACCACGACGAGGGTCGCATTGTTCGGTGAGTAATAGGTATCGTAGTGTCGTTGCAGATCATCCAGGGTCATCGCGTCCAGATCGCTGAACCAGCCGATCACCGGCCAATGGTATGGATGGCTGAGATAGGCTTGGGCGAAGAGGGCCTCGACGAGCGCCCCTTGTGGGTCGTCTTCCGTCCGAAGACGTCGTTCTTCCTTTACCACTTCTCGCTCCATCGTCAACTCGCTCATGTCGAGTATGAGCCCCTGCATACGATCGGCCTCGAGTTCCAGGGCCAGTTCGACACGGTCGGCTGCGAGATTTTCGAAGTAGGCGGTAAAGTCCTGGCTCGTGAAGGCGTTGTCCGTTCCGCCATTCTTGCGAATGAGGCGAGAAAATGTCCCTTTGGGATATTTCGCGGTGCCTTTGAACATCATATGTTCAAGCATGTGGGATAAGCCCGCACGGCCCATGACTTCGTTGCGTGAGCCGACTTTGTACCAGACTTGGACGGTGGCAACCGGGGCTTTAGGAACTTCGACTAACAGGACTTTCATCCCATTTGAGAGGATAAACTCACGAGGTTCCGCGGCGACGGCGGGCGATGCGAAGAATACGAAAGCAAGACTGCTTGCGGCAATCAAACAGCCTATGTACATCGTGATGTGTCGAGAATACAGCCAGGTCATGTTTGGGCGGCAAGCACTCTGCATGCTAGCAACGGGATTCGATTTGTGTCAAGGCGTGTTTGGCATTTTCGGGCGAGAGGTTGCCTAATTGGCCGCAGGCGCCGAGGACGTCGCGCCCCCGGCTTTTGCGGACAAACACATCGAGGCCTGCCTGTCGCACGATGGCTTGAAAGGCTGCAATGTCGCTTTCCGGTGGGCGGCTAAAAGAACTTCCGGGAAATTCATTGAATGGAATCAGATTGATTTTGCACGCGATTCCGCGGACAAGCTTGATGAGTCGGCGTGCATCGTCGGCGTGATCATTCACGCCACCGAGCAGCACATACTCGAAGGTCAGTCGTCTGGTCGGGGGCAAAGGATAACGGCGGCAGGCCGCAAGCAACGTTTTGAGCGAGGCAATACCATTGACGGCCGGCATCAGGCTGGCGCGCTGGTCATCCGTCGTCGCATTCAGCGAGATGGCAAGATTGACGCCGAGTGGTGCGACATCTTTCAATCGTGCCGCCAGGCCTGCGGTTGAGACCGTGATGCGTCTTGGCGACCATCCGAGTCCCCACGATTTGTTGGTGAGTCGTCGAATGGCCTCCGACAAGGCCTCCATGTTGGCCAAAGGCTCGCCCATCCCCATAAAGACGAGGTTGGTGATCCGTTCACCGGAGTCGAGGCGATCTTGGGTGGTCAGTACCTGCTCCATGATTTCATGTGCCTTCAAGTTACGTTTCAATCCCATCGTGCCGGTGAGACAGAATCCACAATCCAGCGTACAGCCGACCTGCGTCGACACACAGAGGGTGAGGCGGTCTTCATCGGGAATCAGCACCGTTTCGACGGTGAGTCCATCGTTGAGGGTGAGTACCAGTTTTCTCGTGTGATCAATTGAACGGAACACCGTGCAACCTACGGTGCGTGGTATCGTTGCCAGTGAAGCCAACGCTGTTCGCTCCGCTTGGCCGAGGTCCGTCATCTGGTTGATGTCTTTGGTTCGACGTTGATAGAGCCACCGTAGGATTTGGCCGGTTCGGTAGCGGGGCCATCCGAATTGCTGCACGAGCCGACCCATCCCTACTTCATCAAGGGACAGGAGGTTCGTGAGAGATGTGGATGATGGGAGAGTGTCTTTCTGATACCGCATGAGGGCAGCCTACCATGGCATTAAAAAGTGGAACAAGGGACAGGACTCGTGCGGCTCTGCTGGCAACAGTGGGGGGACACTGCTATATATTATGGTATAGATCAAATGGGAGATGATGGGTGCACGGCTATCTACGTCGACAGGTCCTACGAAATCTGTTCTTCGCGACATGTATTGGCGTCTGCGCGTTTACTCTGTTCTCCGACCAATCGTCCGCCGATTCCCCCCCTCCGTCGATATCAAGTGACAGCGACGTATGTGAGAAGGCCGAAGAATGCTTTCAGGCTGCCGCACTGCCGAAGGAACGGCTCGGCACGGCCCTTAATAAAGAGCAGGTCCTGTCGCTCAAGCTGAGTCGGCTACAACGGCTGATGGAGCGATACCCTGCCACACTCTGGGCCAAGCGCGCAGGGTTACTGTCCGGCGTATTGCTCCTCGAACGAAACCCTGCTGTGGCTATTCAATTTCTCCGCACATCACAGCGAGACTTTCCGGTTCTGGATGACTATATCCGACTATGGACAGGGGAGGCGTTGTTGAACCTCGGAGACGCCAAACAGGCGGCGGACATGTTCGAAAGCATTCCGCAGGCAGTGCCCGACTCGTATCTGTTGGCCAAGGCCGCGTATCGAGCAGGGGAAGCATGGTATCAAGCGTCGAGTTGTCCAGAAGCGACAGCCTGGTTTGCAAAGGCGGTGGAGTTGGATGATAAGGAGCCAGGGACTCCCCAGGCGTTTCTTCGGCGGGCCGCCTGCCAATTACGAGACAACAACATACCGAAAGGTCGCGAGACACTGAATCAGCTCTGGGTCCGATTTGCCTATAGTCCGGAAGCGAAGGAGGCGGAAGCGCTACTGGTGTCAAATCTTGGTGGCGAACCTTGGGTGGTTCAGTCAAGCGATCGGCTTGCCCGGGCTCAGGTATTTCTTGGTCAATCCTTCCACACCGAGGCAATCGAGGAACTCAAGAAATTTCTTGCGGCTGATCCAAAGTCGCCTCGACGCGCCGAGGTCAAGCTGAAAATTGGTATCGCGCAGGTCCGTCTGAAACTGTATGACCAAGCCCGAGAGACGTTCTATGCACTGGTAAAAGACGGAGGAGTGGGGTCCCTGGAAGCATCGGTCTGGCTCGCCCGTGTCTATCTCCGACAGGGGCAGGGGGACAAGTTGTTAGATCTTGCCCGTACGCTGCCGACATCGTTGCTTTCCGCGGAGCAGAAGGGCCAGATCACCTTGTTTGCTGGGATGTGGCTGGAAGATCAGGGCCGCTTTGACGATGCGATTGTGCGGTACAGGCAGGTGGCAAAGGTTGGAGAGCCGGCGTCTCAGCGAGCCGAGGCACGGTGGCGTGTGGGCTGGGTGTATTATCGTACGGCGCGCTATCGTGAGGCGGGTGACGAACTGCGCCTGCTCGCCGATCAGCACGACGGCGATTTTGAACCGCAGGCACTGTATTGGATGGCACGTGCGGCCGAATTGACCCAGCAGCCTCACGCTCGCGACGTGTATGTACAGCTCTGCCAACGATATGTCTATACCTACTATTGCCAGCTGGCACGCGAACGAGTCGATCTTCCCTTGTCGGAGTCCGTCGTGACAGACCCAATCTCGGCGACGGTCCCTGCGAACGGTGGCACACTGACGAGCGGCACGGCCACAGGCCCGGTGTCGAGCCGGGTGGAAGTCGAGCAGCAGTCGGCCTACCGTCGAGCTATTGAACTCAAGACGCTGGGGCTGGATTCGGATGCCGCGCGAGAGTTGGCGGGGTTGACCGATCGTTACAGCCGAGACCCAGACGTTCTCATGGCGGTTGCGACGATGTTGAACGAGGTGGGGGCCTACCACCACGCGCTCAGACTTGCGAGGGCCAAGTTCCGTGATAAATTGGAACGGACCGGTGGCATCGTCGATCCGTCGTTGTGGAAGGTGGCCTATCCGACCGGTCTCCTTCCTACGATCAAGGGGCAGGGTGCGAACGGTGTCGACCCCTATCTGGTGGCGGCGATCATTCGAGAAGAGAGTCAGTATGATTGGCGCGCGGTGTCGCGGGTCGGTGCGATCGGCCTGATGCAAGTCATGCCGGGAACCGCGAATTCTGTCGCGCAGCGGCTTGGGCTGTCCGCGGTCGGAAGGGATGACCTCTTCGATCAAGAGACCAATATTCGGATTGGCGTTCATTATGTCGAACAGTTACTCGAACAATTTTCCGGAAATGTCATGCATACAATCGCCTCATACAATGCAGGGCCGATAGTGGTCGGAAGCTGGGTTGCACTGTATCGCGGCCGAAGTCAGGATGAGTTTGTCGAATTGATCCCCTATCAGGAGACGCGCCAGTACGTGAAACGCGTATTGCGAAGCTACCGAGAATATAGACGGCTAGACAAAACTTCCTGATGGCTATTTCTTGACAAGGGCTAGACAAGTTTCTATAGTGCGCCACAACCTGTGGGGGGTTCTTAAGGAGGGTAGTGAGAGAATGGCGCTCGATCGACTGGACGCGCTCGAAACGCGTATTAGAGATTTGGTGAAGCTTGTGCAAGAGCTGAAGAAAAAGAATGCAGCGGTTGAAGAAGAGTTAAAGGTCGTTCGACAACGACTTGCGGAGAAGGATGATTCGAATCGGCGATGGGAGCAGGAGCGTGTCGATATCAAGTCTCGTATAGAAAAAGTCCTCGGTGACATTGAGCTGTTGGAGTGCTTTGAAGAACGCAAGGAGGTGGCCCTTGACTAAGACGATTGACGTGGAGATCTATGGCCAACGATACGCGATTCGTGGTGAGGCGGACGAGGCCGATATCCGGCGCCTCGCGAGCTTTGTAGATGGCCAGATGCGCCATCTCGCGGAAGGGATGAATACGACCACTCCCTCCAAGCTCGCCGTGCTGACTGCCCTCAATTTGGCCCATCAATTGTTTGATCTCGAACGGAAGCGTGCTCAAGGTGAGGCGGATGTGGAGCGGCGGATGAAGTCGCTCATGGAATCGATTGAGGAACAGGTACCGATCTCGCTCTTTCGCTAGATTAACCTTGCAAAGAGCGTTCCTCTTTGTTATCGTGAATCGTGTGGGTGAGGACGTAGTGGATTCTACCATAGGGATAGGTGAGGCAACGCTCGAACCGGTTCAGTGATCCGGGGATACGATATAGTCACCACGGAATGGATGTAGGTCTTTGATGCTGGCGAAATTGAGGCAGTCAGAATGTGCACAAGGGTTCGTCCACCTCATGTATGACTTCTTGGAGATGTTTGGCAAGGTCATGGAGTTCATGTTGCCGCCAGGGAGTGCGGTCTGCGGAAATGGCCAGCAGCTGTTTCCGGTTCGTGCGCGGAGTCCTCTCATGCGGATGAGCGCGTACCGACGCAGATGGACCTCGCGGGATTTCTCCCGCACAGGATGTGCTCGCTATCTCAATCCAGCAAGGTATTCATTCCCGTGGAGTCCGTTCTCGGAGTAATCTGTAGACCGCGTTTCCGGCTGTCCTCTCCTAATTTTCTCATCTTTCCACTGCGCTCCCTCCTCAATAGGACCGTTGCTAACCGTGTATTACGACGGGGCTGAGAAGCCGGATTCTTCTCGTCTCGCGGCTGTAAGGGGGTGAGTCCAATTTCGACTTCAATTATTGCGTATATGCTGGCTGGACTCGTTGGAGCATTGCTCGGAATCGGGCTCTTTGAGCTGATTCGTCGCGCGTCGGGCAGTGCGAAGAAGGCGCAGGAAGTGGAGCAGGCACGCCAGGCTGTACAGAACGCCCAGCGTGAGGCCGACAATATCGTCAAAGAAGCCAAGCTGGAAGCGAAAGACCTTGTGCTGCAGTCGAAGGCCGAGATTGAAAGGGAGCAGAAGGCCAAAATGGCCGAGCTCGCTGTTGCAGAAAAGCGTGTGGTTCAGCGGGATGAGGCTCTCGATAAACGGATGAGCGCGGCAGACAAGCGGGATGCTGAGGTTCAGAAGCGAGATCTGGAACTGGCGAAGCGGGAGGAGAAGTTGACGGTGAAGGAGGCGGCCTGTACTCGAGTGGAGAAGGAGCATCGTGAGGCGTTGGAACGCGTTGCGGGGATGACGGCTGACGAGGCGAAGAAGCAACTTATTCAAGAAATGGAAAGTCAGGCACGGCTTGAAGCCGTTGGACATGCCAAGCGGACGTTAGAAGAGGCGCGGGAGAATGCAGAACGGGAAGCGCGCGAGATCATTACCAGCTCGATTCAACGGGTGGTGCGTGATTACGTCTCCGAATCCACGATTTCTGTCGTGCCGATTCCGAATGATGCGATGAAGGGACGGATCATTGGACGTGAAGGGCGCAACATCCGGGCGATCGAAGCCGCAACCGGGATCGACCTGATTATCGATGAGACGCCTGAAGCCGTCATCGTATCGGGTTTCGATCCGCTCCGTCGAGAAATTGCCAAGGTCTCGCTTGAACGGTTGATGCATGACGGGCGCATCCATCCAACGCGAATCGAGGAAATCGTCGAGAAAGTCAAAGTCGATATCGATAAGCTCATGTATGACGAGGCCGAGAAAATCATCTTTGAGTTGGGACTCTCGGATTTTCACCCGGAGTTGATCAAGGTGCTCGGTCGGCTCAAGTACCGGACGAGCTATGGACAAAATAATCTTTATCATTCGCGTGAAGCCGCCTACATTTGCGGCATCATGGCTTCGGAGCTTGGTCTCGATGTGAAGTTGGCGAGGAGAGGGGCCCTGTTGCACGACATCGGGAAAGCCGTCAGTCACGAAGAGGAAGGCCCGCATGCCATGCTGGGCGCTGAGATTGCCAAGAAGTACGGCGAAAGTGAGAAAATTGTGAATGCCATTGCGGGGCATCACGAACAGGTGGAACCGATCTGTCCCGAATCGGTGTTGGTTGCAGCGGCAGAAGCCTTGTCGGCGGCGAGGCCCGGGGCTAGGCGGGAAGCCTTGGAGACCTATGTGAAGCGGTTGGAAAAACTGGAGTCGCTTGCCACGACCATCAAAGGGGTACAGAAGGCCTATGCCATCCAAGCGGGACGAGAAATTCGGGTCATTGTTCGACAGGAAGACATTACCGATGCCGAGTCGTTTCAACTGTCTCGGGATCTGGCGAAGAAGATTGAGCAGGAACTGACCTATCCCGGCACGATTAGAGTGACCGTGATTCGCGAGAGTCGGTATGTGGAGTATGCCAAGTGAAGGTGCTCTTTATTGGCGATATCTTTGGAGAGCCTGGGCGTCGAGCATTGGCCAGGGCTGTTCCCAGGCTGGTGGGTCAGCGGCAAATCGACATCGTGATCGGAAATGGGGAGAACGCGGCCGGCGGGTTTGGCATCACGCCGGAGTTGGCGGAAGAATTGTTCGACCTTGGGCTCGCCGTGATTACCACCGGGAATCATGCGTGGGACAAAAGGGAAATTCTCGACTACTTCCCGCGAGAGCCGCGTCTGCTTCGTCCGGCTAACTATCCGGATGGTGTACCGGGTCATGGGAGTGTGGTGGTCGAGTCAGCCGGCGGAGAGAAGCTCGGCGTTCTCCAACTGATGGGGCGGGCGTACATGCCGACGTTGGACTGTCCGTTTCAGGTAGCCAAAAAGGAACTGGCAGCGCTAAAGAAGCGAGCGACTGCTGTAATTGTTGACATGCACGCGGAGGCAACATCCGAGAAAATGGCGATGGGGCACTATCTGGACGGAGAGGTCGTTGCCGTAGTCGGCACCCATACGCATGTGCAAACGGCCGATGATCAAATTCTCCCGAAGGGGACCGCGTATCTGACGGATATCGGGATGACCGGTCCGCTCCATTCCGTGATCGGTGTGAGGAAAGAGTTGGCGATTGAAAAGTTCCTGACCGGGATGCCACGGCGTTTTGAGGTGGCCTCGGGGCCTTCCGTCTTTTGCGCGGTGCTGCTTGAACTTGATGCGCGCCTTGGGAAGGCGCTGTCGATCGAACGAATTCGCATCATTGATTAAAGGAGACTCACCACGAGCTTATCCGGTTTCTCCGCTTCCCCCTTTCAGGTTGATCCTCCGAAACGGATCTTAACGGTTTCGGAGTTGACGGGACTACTTCGCAGCTCAATCGAAGAGCAATTCTCCGACATCTGGTTGGAAGGGGAACTCTCCAACCTTCGTGCCCCAGGATCGGGACACGTCTATTGCACGCTCAAGGATAAGACAAGCCAAATTCGCGCGGTCATGTTCCGATCCAGCGCGGTGCGGCTGCGTTTTTCCTTGCAGGAAGGGCTTCACGTTATCGTGCGAGGGCGGCTCACAGTTTACGAACCACGAGGAGAATATCAGATCGTACTCGACAGGGTGGAGCCGAAGGGAATCGGCGCCTTGCAGTTGGCATTTGAACAATTAAAAGAACGACTGGCGGCGGAGGGGCTGTTCGATCAAGAAAGAAAACAGTCGCTTCCGGCATTTCCTCGCAGGGTGGGTGTCGTCACATCGCTGACCGGCGCAGCCATTCGGGATATCCTCACTGTCCTGAGGCGACGCTGGCCCCCGCTCCATATTCTTATCACTCCGGTTCAAGTTCAGGGGGAGAGTGCCGGACGTCAAATCGCCGAGGCGCTGACTGCCTTGAATGAACTGGATTCCGTGGATGTCATCATTGTGGGGCGAGGCGGAGGAACGTCGGAAGATCTCTGGAGTTTCAACGAGGAGATCGTGGTGCGTGCCATTGCGGCCTCCCGTATCCCTGTGGTCTCGGCTGTCGGTCATGAAGTCGATGTGACGCTTGCCGATTTCGTCGCCGATTTCAGAGCGCCAACGCCGTCGGCGGCAGCGGAGACTGTGGTTCCGGTGTTGGCTGAGATCGTGGAACGAGTGCGAGAGCTGCAGGTTCGTGTAGGACAGGTGATGCTCCGGCATTGTGCCTCCGAGCGGCAGCGGCTCAAGGTGGGCATAAGAGGGGTGACGGATATACGCTTCCGTCTTCAGGAAGCGTCGCAACGGACAGATGATATGGTGGATCGATTGCACGAAATGGTTCGGCAACTGCTCGTGTCCGGGCGTAAACGGGTTCACGAGGTGCAGCGCGATCTATCCGGTCTCAATCCTATTCTCGCGATTAAGCAAGGGCTGGTGACAATCCCGCAATTCTCCAAGCGCCTTGAAGGGTATATGGGGGTGCTATTGGCACAGCATCGTCACCGGACCCATGCAATGTTGGCGCAACTCAATACCCTGAGTCCATTGGCGGTTCTTGGGCGTGGCTACAGTATTCTTCACACTGTCCCGTCTGGTCAGATTCTTCGTCGGGCACATGATGTAGAGGTTGGACAGGAGGTGGAAGCTCGATTGGCAAGCGGGCAATTGAGTTGCCTGGTCACACGTGTATTTGACGATTCATCAGTTTGAAATCGTGGTGTCGTCGAGTATAATGTGGGCTCTACACTCTAATA
>Ga0075423_10005063_pt1 | contig 12286 bp, 11 predicted proteins | sample SoiMethybrSBSTD2_FD_80114 | JGI IMG/M metagenome (GOLD analysis project Ga0075423, IMG submission 80114) | Bulk soil microbial communities from a Populus tree surrounding site in Tennessee, USA - Soil MetaG P. TD hybrid SBSTD2 | ecosystem: Environmental > Terrestrial > Soil > Tree plantation...
CACCGTGGGCTGGAGGACGTGGTCCACCAGGTTCTGCATCGACCCGACCCGCGAGATGACGCGTGGAGCGTTCTTCATCCCGATGTGGATGATCTGCGAGACGTCCAAGGTGAAGCTGAACCCGTCCTTGGACCGCACCGTGATCGGGCACAGCTTCTCGTCGTACTTGTGCGCCTCGGTCCGCTGCGCCCAGTTGAGCACGATGTTCGTCGTCGGCACGAGCTCCACCTTCATCACCCGCGTGTTGATCGGGTGTTTCCCGGGCAGCAGCGGCTCGACCCACACGCCTTTGCGGCCCTTCTCGACCAGGTCGCCGTGGGTGAAGTCGTCGCCGCTCACGTCGATGTGCTTTCCGCCCACGTAGCTCACGACGACGCCGACGTACCCGATGGGGATCTCCGTCATCGGAATCGGCTCGACGCTGACCAGCCACGGGTTCAGGTTCCACGTTCCGCTCAGCAGCACCTCCTCCTGCAGGCCACGGCAACCGCCGCCGTCGATGAACCGCTGCCCGCTCTGGAAACTGTCGTGCCCCGCGATGGGCGGTCCGGCGAGGTCGCCGGCCGGGATGGGAGCGCCGTCGAGCGTCGTGACGATGCCGACCGTCTCGGGCGCGAGCTGGAACAGCCGAAGCTGCGCGGGATCCATCCCGTGCTTCTGCGCATTGGCAGCGGCGATCACCTCGAACAGGGCAGGGTTGATGCGATAGCTGCCCGAGGTGAGGATGGCCAGCTGCCGGCCCCGCTCGCCGCCGTTGCGCAGGAAGGCGGCTGCGTCCTGGAAGTCGTCGCACTTGACCACGCGGCCGAGGATCCGCCCGGACGGAATCGGCGCGCCGTCCTTGGCGACGACAAGCGCGATCTCGCCCGTCCGCACGATCGTGAGCGGCACGCGAACGACCTTGTAGTGCCACCGCCACACGGGGAAATGCATGCCCGGCGGCAGCAGCGTCGCCTGGTAGCCCGCCTCGCCTTCCAGCGCGATGAGCCGTCCCTGCGCCAGAGGGATGCCATAGCGCCGGACGAGCAGGCCGGCCTCGTTCTCGCCGATGACGCGCAGGCCGAGACGGAGCACGATCAGCGCCCCGACGACGAGCACGCCGGCGACGGCGAAGGTCAGCTCGACTGGGGAGAACGAGAGGATGGCGTTCATCGGAGTCTCCGTCCGGTACCTCGCCCGGGTCGCTTCTCCCTGCTGCATGCGCCTTGCCAGCAGCCAGACCGCGCAACCGCCCAGGAAAACGGCTCCCGGTGGCTCGCTGCAGCAATTGATTCATGTAACGATGAGATTAGAATCGCGATCGATGATTCACTGGATCGGGCCACTACCACCGCCGCGTCTGCCAGGCGGGATCAAGCTTACCTCGCGCGCCGATCCGGGCACCGTTGCGCGCGTCGTTGCGACTCGATCCGGGCGGGGTGCGCCCGCCCCGCCCGCAGGGTCGGTTCCCTGGATCTGGTGTTGCGCAGGAATCCCGTCCGCCGCTGCGACCCGCGAGGCAATCCTGCGCGGCGCCTACGACGTCGTCGGACTGCGCGATCCCGACGGTCCGGCGCGCCTGGGCAGGCGACTCCGTGAGCTCTCGGTAGAACGGCGCGACACGGCCGACGAACCGGCCTTCGTCGCGCGCAGCCCGGCCGCGCGGCGCCTGCTGGCGGACATCGATCAGGCGGCACGCACCTCGCAACCGGTATTGCTCACCGGCGAGACCGGCACCGGAAAGGAGCTCGCCGCGCGCATGCTCCATGCGCGTTCGGCGCGCGCCAAAGGCGCGTTCGTGCCGATCAATTGCGCCGCGATTCCGAACGAGCTGATGGAGGGCGAGCTGTTCGGCTACGCGAAGGGCGCCTTCTCCGGAGCCGTCCGCGAGTATGCGGGGCTCGTCTCGGCAGCCGAGGGCGGCACCGTCTTCCTCGACGAGATCGACGACACGCCTCATGCCCTCCAGGTGAAGCTCTTGCGGGTGCTCGAGGACCGCATGGTGGGCCGGCTGGGAGAGAACGTCTGGCGCAAGGTCGACTTCCGGCTCGTCGCCGCGACCAACCGCAACCTGCGCGACCTCGTCGCCGCGGGCCAGTTCGGGGCCGATCTCTACGAGCGGCTCGCCGTCGTCGCCATCGAGGTGCCGCCGCTCCGTGATCGGATGGAGGACCTGCCCGCGCTCGTCGGTCATTTCATTGCGCGCTTCTACGTCGAGGAGCCTTCCGTGGCGGCCGCGCGCGGGCGCGTCCGCTCCGTCACTCCGGAAGCGCTCGCCGCGCTGGCCGATTACTCGTGGCCCGGGAACATCCGCGAGCTGCGCAACGTGCTCTTCGGCGCGCTCGTCTCGAAGCGCGGCGGCGACGAGTTGCTCCTGTCCGATCTGCCTCAGCGCCTGCTCCGCCGCGCCGAGCGCTCCGAGGGGCTGGTTCGCACGGCCGACATCGGCCGCCGCATGGACGCGGGCCAGTTCAATCTACGGCGCGAAGTCGAGGAGCTCGAGCGGGCGGCGCTGGCCGAAGCGTTGTCGCGCTCCGGCGGACGCGCCGCCGGAGCCGCGCGCCTGCTCGGCGACGTCGGTCGGGGCGCCGCGCGCGACCCCGGAGGGACCGTGCGCGCGATGATGCGGCGGCTCGGCTTCCGCTGACGCCCGTGCGGCGCCGCGCGCATGGACTCGCGCTTGATGCGCCCGGGCTGTTGACACCTGAACGGCCACGGACCAAAGCTGCGCTCCGTCTCCCGCCAAGGAGGGAGCCATGAAGAAGGCAATCGTGTTGGCGATCGCGCTGGGGTTCAGCTCCGCTGCGCTCGCCGCCTCGAAGACCGAGACGATCCAGGTGAGCGGCTGGAAGTGCGATCAGTGCCCGGGGAAGACCGCGGCGAAGGTCAAAGCGGTCGACGGAGTCGAGTCGGCGACGGCGGACCGCGAGAAGGGTCAGCTCGTCGTGAAGTACGACGACAGCAAGGCCAAGCGCGCGGACCTCGAGAAGGCCGTCGCGGACTCGGGCTTCTCGGTCGCAAAGTAGCGGTTCCGGCAGGTCGGGATGAACGCTCTCCGCGTGGTGGTCTGCGCCTCGCTCGCCGCTTGCGCGACGGCGCCGACCTCCCGGCCGGACGTTGCGCGGCAGCTCGCGCCCACGGGCAGGCTGCGCGCGGCCATCAACTTCGGCAACCCGGTGCTGGCGCAGAAGGATCCCGCGACCGGCGAGGCGCGCGGAGCCTCGGTCGATCTCGCCCGCGAGCTGGGGCGGCGCCTTTCGCTGCCCGTCGATCTCGTGCCGTTCGACGCGGCGGGCAAGGTCGTCGAGGCGATCAAGACGGACGCCTGGGACGTCGCCTTCCTCGCCGTCGATCCCGAGCGCGCCGCGGAGATCGCGTTCACCGCGCCCTACGTCGTGATCGAGGGAACGTATGCAGTCCCGGCCAGCTCGCCCTTGGGCGCGATCGAGGACGTGGATCGCGACGGGGTCCGCATCGCGGTCGGAGCGAAGAGCGCATACGATCTGTACCTCGCCCGCAACCTGAAGCACGCGCGGTTGGTCCGCGCGCCCACGTCGCCGGACGCCATCGAGCTGTTCCAGAAGGAAAAGCTGGAGGCCGTCGCCGGAGTGAAGCAGCCCCTGCTGCAGCTCGCCGCGCGCGATCCGGGCGTGCGCGTCCTCGAAGGGCGCTTCATGGCCATCGAGCAGGCAATGGGGATCCCGCGCGGTCGCGACCAGGCGGCGCGCTACGTCCGCGCGTTCGTGGAGGACGTCAAGCAGTCCGGGTTCGTGGCGCGCGCCTTGGAAAGCAGCGGCCAGCGCGACGCCACCGTGGCGCCGCCGGCGCGCGCCACCGACTGACGCGCGCCTCGGGGCGGTTACTTGTGCGGCGGCTTGACCGGTCCTTTCGCCGGGGCCGAGGGCCGCGTCTTCGCCGAGATCATCGTCTTGCCGACGTTCTCGAGCCGCGGCTGGTATTGCTTGAGCGCCCAGCCTTGCCACTTGCGCGCGATCGCCGCCCGCGTCTCCGCCGGCATCTTCTGCCAGGCGTCGCGGATCTTCTCGGCGATGGCCGGATTCGCTTCGAGGAACAGCGCGCGCTCTTCCGTCGTCGTCTGCGCCCACGGCCGCGCGTTCGCCAGCGATTCCATGCCCGGATAGTTCCGCGCGTACCATTGCTTCTGCCACGAGTTGGCGCCGCTCCAGCGCGCCTTGAGCTCGGCATGCAGCTGCGGATGGCCGACGAGGAATGCGAGCTTCTCCTGCGGCGTCGCCTGGGTCCAGGCGTGATGCAACGCCTTGCGCGCGAAGTACGGGTGCTCCAGCGCCAGCAGCTTCCGCTGCTCGGGGCTGGTGCTGTCCCACGCTTCCCTGACCTTCTGCACGGTCCTGGTGCTCGTCTCCAGGAATGCGGCGCGCTCCTCGGGTGTCGCCGCGACCCAGCGGTGCTTCAGGGCGCGCGCGCCCAGCAGAGGATGTGCGCGCAGGATCTTCTTGCGTTCCTCCGGCGACGCCTTGTCCCAGCGCTCCTGGACTGCCTTGCTGCTCTCGCCGAACGCCTCGAGGAAGAGGGCCTTCTCGTCGGGCGAGGCGTCCTGCCAGCTCGCCTGGAACGGTCCCGGCGCCGCCTTTGCGGGGGCAGCCTTCTGCGCAGGGGCCGTGTCGGCCCGCGCGGGTTCCGCAGGAACAGGGGCCGGCTCGGCCGGCTTCGCCATCTCGACGTCGGTCGCCGCGGGCTGCTGCGTAGTCTCGGTGCTCGCGGCCGGATTCGTCTCGGGCGCCGTCTGGTCCGCCGTCGCCGCTGGCGCGCCGTCCGCGTCGTTCGAGGAGGCGGTGTCGGTCGTAGCCGGTTCTTGCGCCGCCGCCGCGGCAGGCTCGGACTTCTCCTCCGCGCGAGCGACGCTCGCGACCAGCAGACTGCAGAGCAGGGCAAGGCACCCATTTCTTCTCATCGTCGACCCTCCGCTCGGGACCCCTTCCGTTCTTCCATGGCCTCGGGTCGAGGGCGAGAATTCGCCCGCGTCTTCCGCCGTGAGCGCCGTCACATCGTTCCAGCGGTGGCGTGCGTTTGCGGGTACGCTGGCGGGACCGCATGGGCTCCGTGGTCAGCCTCGTCGCCGCGCACGTCTGCTCGATGCTCGGCTTCTCGACGTTCGCCGCCCTGCTGCCGCAGCTTCGGGACGCGTGGTCGCTGAGCAACTCGCAGGCCGGCGTCGTCGGGAGCATGTTCTTCGCGGGCTACATCGCCTCGGTGTCGCACTGGACCGCGTTCACCGATCGCGCCGACGCGAGAAAGGTGTACGCGGTGGCGAGCCTCGTCGCCGCGGCGGCGAGCGCGGCATTCGGGTGGCTCGGGAACGGCTTCGCCAGCGCGCTGGTGTTCCAGGCGCTGCTCGGCGCCGGGATCGCCGGCACCTACATGCCCGGCCTGCGGCTGCTGTCGGACCGCGTTTCCGGACCGCGGCAGAGCCGCGCCATCGCCTTCTATACGGCGTCGTTCGGGATCGGCACGGCGCTGTCCTTCGCGCTCGCCGGCGCGGTTTCGTCGCGCGCGGGTTGGCACATGGCCTTCCGCGCGGCCAGCGCGGGCCCCCTCGTCTCGGCTGCGCTGGTGCTCTCGCTGCGCCCCGTGCCGCGCGCAGATCCGCCGCCGCGGATCGCGCCGCTGCTGCCGTTCGCCGCCTGGCGCTCCATCCTGCGGCGACGCGACGTCGTCGGGTATGTCGTCGGTTACGCCGTGCACTGCCTCGAGCTGTTCGGCTCGCGTGGCTGGGTGGTCGCGTTCCTCGCCTTCGCCGACACGCTCAGGCCCGCGGCAGCTCGCCTCGCCTGGTCGCCGCAGTCCATCGCGGCGGCCGTGAACCTCTTGTCGGTGCCGTCGTCCATCCTCGGCAACGAGGTCGCCATCCACGTCGGCCGCCGCCGATGGATCCTTCTGGCGATGGGCGCGTCCGGCGCCACCGGCGTCGTGCTGGGGATGTCGGCGCCCGGTGCATGGCCGCTCGTGCTTGCGCTGCTCGCGGTCTACTCGATGCTGGTGATGGCCGAGTCCGCGACGCTCACCGCGGGCGTCGTCGCCGCCGCGCCCGCGGACCTGCGCGGCGCGGCGCTGGGACTCTATTCGCTGGCTGGATTCGGCGGCGGCCTGCTCGGACCCGTCTTGTTCGGCGCCGCGTTGGACCTCGCGGGCGGCGCCGGCAATCGAATCGCCTGGGTCGCCGGCTACGCGGCGATCGGGAGCGGGTGCCTCGCAGCGCCGGCGGTCGCGCGCTGGTTCGCGCGAAGCCGCTCGGCGCCGTGATGCCGTCCGGCGCGGGCGCGGCTCACGGCAATGATTCGCGATGCTCCTGCTCGAACTCGTGTCCCGAATCGTGGGATCAATGTCCTTGCGGACACAACCGCCCTGACGCAGCATGGCGGGCATGGCGACGTCGCGCTCCCCGGCCAGGCCGCTCCGCATCGCGCTCTTCGTCTATCCCGGCATCCAGGGCCTGGACCTGTCCGGCCCGCTGGAGCTGTTCGCCCGCACGTCGCGGCTGCTCCGCGAGGAGCGACGGGCGCACCCGGGGTATTCCGTCACGGTGGTGGGCACGGAGGCAGGGCCGATTGCAGCCTCGTCGGGCTTCCGGTTCCTCCCGGATACGACGTTCGCGGCGCTGCGCGGCGAGGTGGACACGCTGCTCGTCGTCGGGGGCACCGGGATCGATGCGCTCCTCGGGTACCGCCCCGCGCTGTCGTGGCTGCGGCGCATGGCCGGCCGCGTGCGGCGCATCGGGTCCGTCTGCACGGGCGCGTTCCTCCTCGCCGAAGCGGGACTGCTCGACGAGCGCGCCGCGACGACGCACTGGTCGCGCGCCGCCGAGCTCGAAAAGCGCTATCCGCGGGTCCGCGTCGAGGAGGATCGGATCTGGGTCCGCGACGGCAACGTGTACACGTCGGCCGGCGTGAGCGCGGGAATGGACCTGGCGCTCGCGTTGATCGAGGAAGACGTGGGGGCGGAGGTCGCGCTGGCGGTCGCGCGCGCCATGGTCATGTATCTGCGGCGCCCGGGCGATCAGAGCCAGTACAGCGCGCCGCTGCGGCTGCAAGCAGCGCGGGCCCCCTCGGTGCGCGAGCTGATCGCCTGGGCCGCCGAGCATCCGGCGAACGATCTGTCGGTGCCGGCGCTGGCGAAGCGAGTGGGGAAGAGCCCGCGCCACCTGACGCGCGTCTTCCGCCGCGAGCTGGGCATCGCGCCGGCGGAGGCCGTCGAGCAGCTTCGCATCGAGGCCGCGCGCCGTGCGCTGCAGCAAACGGAGGCCGGCCTCGAGGAGGTCGCGGCGGGCTGCGGGTTCGGCAGCGCCGAGGTGCTGCGCCGGGCGTTCCTGCGCACTCTGCACGTCACCCCGTCGGCGTATCGCGCGCGGTTCGCCGCGCGGGAGGAGCTTGCGTCGTGAGGATCCGGATCCACCCCGCGTTCGTCGTCGCCGGAGCCGTTTTCGTCGTGCTCCTCTGCGCTGCCGCGGTGCGGGCGACGCCGTCGATCCTCATCGTCCCGCTCGAGCGCGAGTTCGGCTGGTCGCGAGCGCTGCTGTCGTCCGCCGTCTCCGTCAACCTGGTCCTCTACGGCCTGGTCGGCCCGTTCGCGGCCGCGCTGATGGAACGTTTCGGCATCCGCCGCACGGTGCTCGTGTCTCTCGTACTGATCGCCACCGGAGTCGCGCTCACCTCGCAGATGCGCGCCAGCTGGCAGCTCGTGCTCGCGTGGGGGATCCTGGTCGGCCTCGGCACGGGAACGACCGCGATGGTGCTGGGGGCGACGGTGGTGAGCCGCTGGTTCGTCTCCCGGCGCGGCGCAGTCATGGGCGTCCTGACCGCCAGCACCGCGACGGGCCAGATGCTCTTCCTGCCCCTCGAAGCGCACGTCGTCGAGCAGCATGGGTGGCGGGCGGTGCCCGTCCTCGTCGCCTGCGTCGTCGCGCTGCTGCTGCCTCTGGTCGCGCTCCTCGTCCGCGATCGGCCGTCGGACATCGGGGCGCTCCCCTACGGCGCCACCCCGGACACGCCCGCGCTCGCGCCGTCACGCCAGAACCCTCTCGCGAACGCCTTGCGCGTGCTGCGCGACGGCTCGCGCAATCCCGATTTCTGGCTGCTGGCCGGCAGCTTCTTCGTCTGCGGCGCAACGACGAATGGCCTGGTGGGCACGCATCTCGTTCCCGCCTGCATGGATCACGGAATCCCCGAGGTGCGCGCTGCGGGCCTTCTCGCCGTGATGGGGATCTTCGACCTCATCGGGACCACGGCGAGCGGGTGGCTCTCCGATCGGTTCGACTCGCGCAAGCTCCTCTTCTGGTACTACGGACTGCGCGGACTCTCGCTGCTGTGGCTGCCGCACGCGTTCGATGCGGAGGTGCTGGGCCTTCCGGTGTTCGCGATCTTCTACGGGCTCGATTGGATCGCCACCGTTCCACCGACCGTGCGCCTCACGACCGAAGCAATGGGCGTGCGCGATGCTCCCATCGCGTTCGGCTGGATCGTCGCGTCTCATCAGATCGGCGCCGGAGTCGGCGCTCTCGGCGCCGGCGTGATCCGATCGACGCTGACTACGTACACTCCCGCATGGGTCACGGCGGGCGCCATCTGCCTGGTCGCCGCCGTGGTCGTGTTGCGCATCGGCCGGCGTGCTCCGGCGGTCCGGCTCGCCCGCGCTGCTGCGGAGTAATCGAGCCTCCCGCCGGCCGTCCGACGGCGATCCCGGCGTACACCGATTGCAATCGGAGCGCGCCGTACCCAGGCTCGGCGCATGCGAGCACTCACCTATGACGGACCCTATCGCGTCAAAGTGCGCAACAAGCCCGAGCCCCGCATCGAGCATCCCCAGGACGGCATCGTCCGCGTGACGAGCGCCGCCATCTGCGGCTCGGATCTGCACCTCCTCCACGGCCTCATCCCCGACACGCGCATCGGGTCAACCTTCGGCCACGAGTTCACCGGCGTGGTGGAAGAGGTGGGGCCTTCCGTGCAGGGGGTCGGGAAGGGCGATCGCGTGATGCTGCCGTTCCAGATCTTCTGCGGCGGCTGCTACTACTGCGCGCGCGGCCTCACCTCGTCGTGCGAGAACACCAATCCCGCGACCGACGTGGGCTGCGGCATCTACGGCTATTCGCACACGATGGGCGGCTACGACGGCGGCCAGGCGGAGTACGTGCGCGTCCCGTTCATCGGAGTGGATGCCGAGAAGATCCCCGACGACGTCGAGGACCTCGACGCGCTTCCCCTCACGGATGCCTTCTCGACCGGCTACCAGGCCGCAGAGATGTGCGAGCTCAAAGGCGGCGAGACCGTCCTGGTGCTGGGCTGCGGACCGGTGGGCTTGTTCGCCATGTGGTCCGCGTGGGCAATGGGCGCCGGACGCGTGATCGCCGTCGATCACCTCGACTATCGCCTCGAGTTCGCCCGCAACTGGCTGTCCGTCGAGACGCTCGATTTCCGCGAGGTCGACATCGTCACCGCCATCAAGGGGATGACGAACGATCGCGGCGCCGACGCCGCCATCGACGCGGTCGGGTGCGAGGCGGCCGGCTCGGCGTTGCACCGAGCCGTCGGCATCTACATGAAAATGGAAGCAGGCTCTCCGCATGCCCTGAACACCGCGATCCACGCGACCAAGAAGGCCGGGATCATCTCCCTCATCGGCGCGTACGGCCCTCCCTACAACCTGGTCGACATCGGCACCTTCATGAACAAGCAGCAGCGGATGAACACGGGCCAGGCGAGCGTGAAGCGCTACATGCCGCGGCTCCTCGAGCACGTCCGCGCGGGCCGCATCCGGCCGCAGCAGGTCTTCACCCACCAGTTGCCGCTCGACCGCGCTCCCGAGGGCTACCGCATGGCCGCGCAGAAGCGGGACGGGTGCATCAAGGTGGCGCTGCTCCCCAACGGGACGCTGCACTGAGGAGACGCGATGGATCCGACACCGCAGGTCACCACCGTCGACGACATCCAGGACGAGTCCGGGTACAAGGCGGTCCAGCCTCCGCGCAAGCCGCCGTACTGGGGCATCGACAAGGATCCCGCGCGCCGCCCCGGAGTTCCGCGCATGCGCGATCCGCAGCCGTGGCCCAACACGCGCTATCCGCCCGAGCGCCAGCCCGGTGAACCGGCCGTTCCCAAGCACGGCCGTCCCAACAAGCCGTTCCCACCCGTGTTCGGCACCTCGTGTCCGCTGCACGGGCTCTCGGGAGCGATCAAGAAGATGGCCTACCGGTTGCCGGACCACAAGCCGACGCACTGGATGCTCATGCTGCTCGGCGATCGCGTCGAGTCGTGGGGCACCCGCGTGGGGCGCGCCGGAGTCGTCGCATTGCCGATCGCCGCGCTGGTGCTGTTCGTGCGGATGGTGCGCTCGTAGCGACGAGCGCGCGTGCGCGGGCGCCGGGCTCGACGAATCCGGCGCCCGTCGTTCGTTCAGCGCGCTCACGGGCCGAACGGGTACGGGTCCCAGTCACCTTGCGAACGGCGGTTGAGCGTGAACGATCCGCTGCTCGGCCCCGAGACCGACCCCGCGATCGAGTCGCCCGCGACGTTGCCTTCGAACACGCCCTCGCCGCCCGGCAATTCGAAATGGACGGTGGTCGGCGTTACGCGCACTTCCTGCAGCGGCACCGAGTCGGCGCCGCTGCTGTAGCGGCCTTGCCAGTCGCGGTCGCGCTCGAAGAAGTCGACCGCGATGGGTGCGCGCGACCCGTTGTGCAGGAGCACGCCTTGCCACCGGCCGGAGACGGGCTCGTCCGCGTACGAGCGCACCGGCGCAGCCGCGCACGCAGCGAAGGCGAAGATGCTTCCGATCAGAAACGAGATTCGCATGGCTCTCTACTCCGTTCGCATCCGACGGTTGTGATTCCGGCCGTCGCCGGTGGATTCCACGCGCCGCCGGCGCCGTCGGCCGCCTCGCGCGATGCACGGCGGCGCGATAGGTTGCGCGCCGAGGAGATCCGTCGATGAGGGACTTCGCCGGAAAGGTGGCCGTCATCACCGGAGCGGGAAGCGGCTTCGGCCTCGAGTTCGCCCGCATCGGCGCCGCGCAGAAGATGCGTCTCGTTCTCGCCGACGTGCAGCAGGACGCGCTCGACGCGGCCGTCGCCGAGGCGCGCTCGCGCGGCGCCGAGGCGATCGGCGTCCGCACCGACGTCTCGATCGCGGAGGAAGTCGCGCGGCTCGCCGCGCGCGCCGACGAGGCGTTCGGCGGCGTGCACTTGCTCTTCAACAACGCGGGCGTCGCCGCCGGCGGCGGGTACGTCTGGGAGGGCAGCATCAAGGACTGGAAGTGGCTCCTGGGCGTCAACGTGATGGGCGTCGTCCACGGCATCCGCAGCTTCGTGCCGCGCATGCTGGAGCACGGCGCCGAATCGCACGTGGTGAACACCGCCTCGGCCGCGGGCCTCGTCTCGCCGCCGCTTTCCGCTCCATACAATGCGAGCAAGCACGCGGTGGTGGCGCTGAGCGAGACGCTGTACCACGACCTGCGCCTCGCGAAGGCGCGCGTCGGCGTCTCCGTGCTCTGCCCGGCCTACGTTCCGACCGGCATCTCGCGATCGGACAGGAACCGTCCGCCCGAGCTCCGCGACGACTCGCCTCAGACGCCTTCGCAGGTCGCGGCGCGGGAACGTTCGGAGAAGGCAGTCGGCGCAGGCAAGCTGAGCGCCGCGGACGTGGCGCGGACGACGTTCGACGCGGTCCGCGAGGATCGCTTCTACGTCATCACGCACCGCAACCTGCTCCCGTCCGTCGAGCTGCGCCTGCGCGACGTCCTCGAGCAGCGCGCGCCGAGCGACCCGTACACGTACCGCCCGAATCTCAAGCGGGAGGTGTGATCGGCGGGGCGGCCGCGGTCATGCCGCGCGCAGGTATTGCCGGTGCCACAGCTCGGCGAAGAGGCCGTCCTTCCGCAGCAGCTCGTCGAAGGTCCCCAGCTCGCGCACCCGTCCCTTCTCGAGGACGGCGATCGCGTCGGCCGAGCGGATGGTGGACAGACGGTGGGCGATGACGAGCGTGGTGCGCCCCTTCATCAGCGGCTGCAGCGCCGATTGCACCAGCGCTTCGTTCATCGCGTCGAGCGAGCTGGTCGCCTCGTCGAGGATGAGGATGCGCGGGTCCTTCAAGAGCGCGCGGGCGATGGCGAGGCGCTGCCGCTCGCCGCCGGACAGGCGCAGGCCGCGTTCGCCCACCACCGTGTCGTATCCCTGCGGGAGCGAGCAGATGAAGTCGTGGATCTGCGCGGCGCGCGCAGCCGCGACGAGCACTTCGTCGCTCGCGTCGGGCCGGCCATAGCGCAGGTTCTCGGCCAC
>Ga0075423_10005064_pt1 | contig 12285 bp, 13 predicted proteins | sample SoiMethybrSBSTD2_FD_80114 | JGI IMG/M metagenome (GOLD analysis project Ga0075423, IMG submission 80114) | Bulk soil microbial communities from a Populus tree surrounding site in Tennessee, USA - Soil MetaG P. TD hybrid SBSTD2 | ecosystem: Environmental > Terrestrial > Soil > Tree plantation...
CTTCGCCGAAGGACTCCTGTTCCTCGCGAAGGCGTACCTCGACCGCGGCCGACTCGCAGAGGCTGAACAGGCGGCGCGGCGCGGGATTGAGCAGAAACCGCTCGGTGATTACGCGCCGCTCGGCTATTTCGTCATCTCCGACGTCTACTCGCGGCAGGGACGGATGACCGACGCTGCTCGCGAGGCGGCGCAAGGCCGCCGCCTCGCCGCGAGAACGAAGAACCGGTAAGCTGCGGCGCGCCTCACCGGCGCTTCACGATCGTTGAAGCGTAAGGGAGATTCTATTGTGCCTCTGCGCGCCTTGCCGTCGTGAAGCGCACTCTTCCCGAGATGACATGAGAACGCGGGCCCGATAGGGTCCGCTGCCCCGCCCGCGACGGAAACATCAGAAGAATCGCAAAGACCACCGCACATGACTATCGCCGGTGCGCCGCGTGTCGCGACACCAGTGGCGCGTGCGCGACCGCAGACGACAACTCTGATCATCGGCGCGATCGCTGCGCACCCGCGCCGACGACCTCGTTGGATCACGAAGCACTCGTCGCCGCGTGCTTGAGGGAAGACTCGTTGAATGGCCGCCGTTATGCGTCCACGGAATACACACGCACCGATCCGCGGAATGTGCCTGCGCTCCGCGCATCACGCGTCCCACGCGTGCACGCCTAGTTACCCACTACCGTATCGAACGGTTACTCGTCAGGCGCGCGCTGCGCTGATTGCTCGATGACATTCGCATGGAGGGACCGATATGACAGTTCGGAACACGCGCGACCGAACCCGTCCGCTCGCGCTGATGGCTGCAATGCTTCTCGCGCATGCAGCGATCGCATCGGCGCAGGCGGCAGGTGCCGAATGGACGATGCCGGCGGGCACCGTTCAGGGCACGCGTTTCAGTTCGCTGGCACAGATCAACGCGACCAACGTCGCGAACCTGCAAGAGGAATTTCACTTCGCCACCGGAATCGAAGATGGACACGAGGGGGCACCGCTGGTCGTCGGCAGCACGATGTATATCGTCTCGCCGTTCCCCAACAGGCTGTTCGCCCTCGATCTCGCCAAGAAGGGCGACGAGCGCTGGGTCTTCGATCCGAAGGCCGATCCGTTCGCGCAGGACAAAGCGTGCTGCGACACCGTCAACCGCGGTGCTGTCTTCGCGAACGGCAAGGTCATCTACAACGTGCTCGACAACACGACGGTCGCAGTGGACGCCAAGACCGGCGTGCAAGTGTGGCGGACGAAGCTTGGCGATCCGGCAACGGGGCAGACAATCACCATGGGGCCGCTCGTCGTCGGCGACAAAGTGCTCGTTGGCAACAGCGGCGGCGAGATGGCGGTGCGCGGGTTCCTCGTTGCCCTCGATGTAGACACGGGCAAAGAAGCGTGGCGCGCGTTCAGCACGGGGCCGGATGCAGACGTGCTCATCGGGCCGCGATTCCATCCGTTCTACGCGAAAGATCGCGGCGTGAATCTCGGCGCCACGACATGGCCGGGCACGCTGTGGAAGAACGGCGGCAGCACCGTCTGGGGATGGCTTACCTACGACCCGACGCTGAACCTGCTGTTCCATGGCACCGGCAATCCTGGCATCTGGAACGCTGACATGCGGCCGGGCGACAACAAGTGGTCGACGACCGTGTTCGCGCGCGACCCGAAGACCGGCGACGCGATCTGGGCGTATCAGATGACGCCGCATGACGGCTGGGACTACGACGGCGTCAACGAAAGCATCGTTGCCGATCTGCCGTTCGGCGGCGCCGTGCGCAAAGTGCTCGTGCGTTTCGATCGCAACGGCTTCGCGTACACGATGGACCGCGCCACAGGTCAAGTGCTCGTCGCGCAGAAATTCGTCGACGCGACGAACTGGGCGACGTCGATCGATCTCGCAACGGGGCTGCCGGTGGAGAATCCCGACAAGCGGACGCACGAAGGCGTCGTCGTTCGCGACATCTGCCCTGCCGCCTCGGGCGGGAAAGACCAGCAGCCGTCGGCGTTCTCACCCCACACGAATCTCTTCTACGTGCCGACGAACAACCTGTGTATGGACTACGAAGGGCTGAAGGCGCTGCTGTTCCAGGGCGCGCCGTTCGTCGGCGCCAGCGTGATGATGAAGGCGGGCCCCGGCGGAAACCGTGGCGAGTTCATCGCGTGGGATGCCGTGGCCGGTAAGAAAGTCTGGGGCATCAAGGAGCGCTTCCCGGTGTGGAGCGGCGTCCTCGCCACGGCCGGCGACGTCGTCTTCTACGGCACGCTCGATCGGATGTTCAAGGCCGTCGACGCGAAGACGGGCGCGGTGCTGTTCGAGAAGCAGCTCGATTCCGGCATCGTCGGCCACCCGATGACGTTCCTCGGACCGGACGGGAAGCAGCGTGTCGCGGTGTACTCAGGGCCTGGAGGCTGGGCCGGCGCGATCGTTCCAGGGCGTCTCTCGCCAGACGATCCCTTCGCCGCGCTCGGCGCCGTGGCTGCGATGGCCGATCTGCCGCTGTTCACCGGGCCCGGCGGATCCGTTCATGTGTTCAAGCTGCCCTGACGCCATGACCCTGCATCATTGGATCGCCGCAGTGTTCGCGGCGGCCCTGACCATCGCGGCGCTTCCGCATGCGCACGACGCAACGGCCGAGTCGCGCGAGCTGCGTGTGTGCGCGGACCCGAACAACCTCCCCTTTTCGAACCGGCGGCTGGAAGGATTCGAGAACAAGATCGCCGACCTCATCGCGAACGATATGAATGCGACCGTGAAGTACAGCTGGATGCCGCAGCGCCGCGGATTCGTCCGCCGCACGCTGAAAGCGGGCGAGTGCGATCTCGTCATGGACGTGCCCGCGGGTTTCGAGATGGTGCTCGCCACGAAGCCGTACTACCGGTCCACCTACGTCTTCGTGTACCGGCGCGACAGCAAGCTCAATCTGCGTTCGTTCGACGATCCGGTTCTGCGCGACCTCAAGATCGGGCTGCACATGGCGTTCGACGATGGCGCCAACCAGCCGCCGGCACACGCGCTCGCCAAGCGCGGCATCGTGAAGAACGTCGTCGGCTTCAGGATGTTCGACGTCGATTCGATCGAGAACCCTCCAGGGAGAATCGTCGACGCCGTCGCGGAGCGTGAGATCGATGTCGCCGTCGTGTGGGGACCGTTCGGCGGCTACTACGCCCGGCGACAGAGCGTGCCGCTGACCGTCACGCCGGTGTCGCCGGCGATCGATCCGCCCGGGCTGCCGTTCGTCTACGACATCGCGATGGGCGTGCGGCGAGGGCAGGAGGCGTTCAAGTCCGAGGTGGAGGGCGTTCTGGATCGCCGGCACGCAGACATCCAGAAAATTCTCGAGGACTACGGGATTCCACTCGTTACGAACGCTGCGCCGTCGTCACCGCAGCGATGAACGGATCACGGCAATCGTGCTGACCTGCAAAGGAGATGTTGAATGCGAACCATGCTCAGCCTGCTGTGGGCAGCAGGCATTGTCCTCGTGACGTTGAGCGGGATGCAGACGTTGAGAGGAAACGAGGCCGCCCGCGCCGACGACGTCAAGGGCAGTCCCACGAACGGCCGAAAGGTTTTTCTCCGTGAGAACTGCTACATCTGCCACGGCGGCCGGGCCGGCGGAGGCATGTGTCCGAGCCTCAGGGACATCCAGCCGGACTTCGGTGACGTCGAGGAGTTCGTGCTGAACGGCAGTCCCTCGGGCATGCCGTCGTTTCGCGCACGCGTGACCGCTCAGGAAATCGCAGATCTGGCGGCCTATTTCCAAACGCTGCGCTCGCCGCAGGAACCGACGTTTACGCACTGGTGGGAGGCGGTGCCGACGCAGTAGGGCCATAACGGCGGTGTCCGGCTGTCGCTTTGGCAAAGCCGGACGCCGCTTTCAAGCGGGCGCGCATTGCCGCGCTCTTCAGACGTCGTAGTGCCTCATCGGTCCCTGGCGGAATCGCTCCCGATCCTCGGGTGTCATCCGCTCCCAACGCTCGGCCATTCGATCCGCCACACGATCGGCGACGCGGCGACGGACGCTCGATCGAGAGCCGCCGGGACTTCCAAGTCCGCCGAAGAGGATCCTGCACAGCAGCAGAAGTCCGAGCGCCTGCCAGAACGTGATCTGCCGCCAGCCGAAGAGCGGCGGCAGCAGCCAGTTCCACAGCAGCCGTACGACTTCACCGCCGATTGCGATGAAGAGCAGCAGCGCCAGAATTGCCGCCGGAGCGATGAATATCCACTTCCTTCTCATGTTCGGTTCCTCATGATTTCGTGAATTCGTCGTGGATACGCTGGAGTCGCGCGCGCAGTCGCCGGACCGCGTAGCGCTTGCGCGACAGCAGCGTGTTCACGTTGACGCCGGTCTCGGCGGCAATCTCTTTGAAGCTGCGGCCGTCGAGCGCATGCGCGATGAACACGTGGCGCTGCTCGCGCGGCAGCTCGTCGATCGCCGACGCGAGCGCATCGACGAGCACGTTGCGCGCATAAAGCGCGTCCGGTCCGGCATCGGGCGACGGCAGCAGGTCTTCGATCTGCAGCAGCTCGTCGCCTTCGCCTTCGACGACATAGCCGGTAAAGCTCTCCGGTTTCTTCTCGCGGAACAGATCGATGATCCGATTGCGCGCGACGCGAAACAGCCATCCGGTGACGTGATCGATCGGCATCAGCAGGCGGTTCGCTTCGACGAGCCGATAGAACACGTCCTGCAGGATGTCCTCGGCGTCGCGCGGATCGGGCACTCGGCGGCGAATGAAGTTGCGCAGCCGGGCCTGCTCCCGCCTGACGACTTCGGAGATCCTCAGGTCCTGTTCGCGCGCCATCCGCTTCAGGCCCGCTGCGTCGGACATCTAAAGTTGTAGACGAATGAGCGGGACGGATATTGTAGGAACTCAGAACGGATTCACGGCCGCGGTTGCTTCAAAACTCCGGGTGGTTTTGCGGACCGGTTTTCGTCGGGGGACTCGCGGTGCGGCGCGTGGTTTCTCATGCGTCACCGGCTGCAGATTTCGAAGCGGCCAGTCGCGCCGGCACGGCTCCGCGAAGCCATTCCCACACCTTTCCGGTGCACGGCGGCAGTGGATCGCAGGCCAGAAGATACAAGATGACGGTCGTCAGCGCGATGAGCGAGTACGACAGCAGCAGAATCGGCCGGCGCACTCCGATATACGCCTGCGCAGGCGGATACCACAGCAGCGGCAGCACCATCAGAAAGAGGAGCGACAGCGTCAGAAAGGAGATACGAAGCGGCGCGTCGCGAATGCGTCGCGGATTCCTGAGACCGTTCGCGACGCGCATGTAGGTGCCCTTTTCGTACGCTTCGATTGGTTCCTTGAAGATGGTCTGCGTCAGGGCGTACCACACGCCCGAGCAGAACAGTGCGATGAAGACACGCACGCTCGTGTCGCTGATCCAGAAGTACGCGAACGTCCACACGAAGTACACGATGATGCTCAGGTTCGTCAGCTGCAGCGCCAGCCAGACGTTCGTCCGGCCGGTCAACAGCTGGAACTTGTGACAGAACCATTCGGAGAAATCGAGGACGGCTGAATCGATGTAGGTCATGGCTCCGCGGCGAACGCAGGCCGATCCTGCCAACGAGAGAGACACCGCGCACGCAAAAAAGTTTCGGTCGACGTCGGTCCGGCGGAGATTGTACAGGGCACGCGTGATCGGCACCGCCTCAGCTTGGAATTCGCCGGTGAGTTCGAATCGGCGGAAGGCCACAACCACTCGGCCTTTCGCGCCAGACTGCCTTCGTTGATGGAGCGGCCGTTTCCGGTCGATTCCCGGGAATAAAACTGCCGCACCGCGCGTCTTAACGTGGAGTAATGCCTCCACGCGCATTCGAGGAGACCGTCCTGCCCCACCTGGACGCCGCGTTCAATTACGCGCGGTGGCTTACGAGAAACCACGCCGAGGCGGAGGACGTCGTTCAGGATGCCTGCGTGCGGGCCATGCGTTTCTTTACGTCGCTCAGAGGCGACGATGCGCGCGGGTGGCTGTTCGCAATCGTGCGAAACACGTGGTACAGCCGGGTCGCGCGCCGGGCGAGCATGACGGAGGTGACGCCAGTGGACGGTGCGCAGGACCAGACCGCGGACAATGCGCTCGATCCGGAGGAACAGCTGCTTCAGCAGCGCGACGTCGCGCGCGTGCGGGCGGCGCTCGAGCAGCTGCCGGTCGACTTTCGCGAAGTGATCGTGCTTCGTGAGATCGAAGGGTTGTCGTATAAAGAAATCGCAGCCGTCGTGCGCATCCCGATTGGTACCGTGATGTCGCGGCTTGCGCGCGCACGTGAACGATTGCTGAGCGTGTTGAAAGCGACCGCACCAATGGAGACGCTCTCGTGATCTGCGAAGACCTGATGCGCGATCTGGACGCCTACGTCGATCGCGAGCTCGATGCCGGTTCGGCGTCAGCGGTTCGTGACCACCTGACCGGCTGCATCGACTGCCGCCAGCGTGTCGCGGAGCGTGAGGCTCTCGGCCGGCTCATTCGCTCGACGCCGTACTACTCGGCGCCGGATCGTCTGCGGGCGCGGGTGTCAGCGCAGGCGATGCGATCGACGACCATCCGCCGTATGGTGCCGTTAGCGGCGGCGGCGATGCTGCTCGTATCGATCGGCGGCGGCATCGCGCTGATGCGATTGACAGCGTCGCGCCGCGCGGACTCGGCCGCTGCGACGTTTGCGTCCGTCGCGATGGTCCCGATGGTTGATGAAGTGGTCGACGGTCACGTGCGCTCGCTGATGGGCGATCATCTGTTCGACGTGCGCTCTACCGATCAGCACACGGTGAAGCCGTGGTTCCTGGGCAAACTCGATTTCTCGCCGCCGGTCGTCGACCTCGCGTCGATCGGATTTCCACTCGTCGGCGGCCGCCTCGATTACCTCGGCGCACGGCCGGTGGCGGCGCTCGTCTATCAGCGGCAAAAGCACACGATCAACGTCTTTGTTTTTCCCGACCGCGATAGTTCCGGGACGATCGCCGTTCGATCGGTCCGAGGATTCCACGTTCGTCACTGGACGCGCGGCGGGATGTCGTTCTGGGCGGTGTCCGATCTGAACGATGCCGAATTGACCGAGTTCGCCCGCGCGCTGCAGGCGTCGTAATCGTCAAACGCGGATCGCGAAGACGATCGCGTCAGAGAATGTATCCGCGTCGATGACGGCTCGCCTGACGCGATCTTCGTCGGCGAGCCAGACGACGCGTGTTCCGGAGCTGGCTGGCGTGTCTCCGCTCATGCGATTCATTCCGTCGGCAGACGCGCAGGAGGAACTCCCAGCGCTAGAGCAATCTCGCGGAGCTTCGTTTTGACGACTCGAGCGTTGTGCGGCCCCATGCGAAGAAGCGCTTTCTGTCCAGCGGAGAGTCCTTCGAGTCGGTCGTCGACAAACGCGTAGCCGATCCCTTCGACGTTGGGCGTAACCCGGACGGGGCCGTCCGGACTCGCCGTACGGAGCAGCGCAACAATCGCTCGTTCGAGAACCCGATCGAAACCTCCCGCAGGAACACCCAGCTCGCGGGCTGCGTCTTCGATGCGCGGTTTGAGCGTCGCATAGAGTTTCGCGGCGTCTGCCGCATCGATCGAGCCGACGGCATCGGCAACGCTCCCATAGCGGTCGTAACTTCGCGGATCGACGTACTGCTTGCCGTCCTTCTCGACGACAGCGAAGTCCTTGTGCGGGCGTAGCGTGCTCAATTGCTTGCCAGGGGAGAGGTCCTCCGCGATGTTCGAGACAGCGACCGTGAACTTCCGAACGAGGTCGTCGCTCGTGAGCCAGGCGGCCGCGACCGGATGATTCGACAACGCGCGAACGAGCGTACGTACCAGCGCGTCGCTCTCGTCGAGTGGAGGCAGCACCACCGGTTCGGCCTGGCCACCAAGTGGTACCGGCTGCTCCCGTACCACCACAGGTGGCGGGGGAGGCGCCTGAACCGCACGCCTGCTGAATCTCACATAGATTCCTGCCGCAACTCCAATCGCGACGATTGCCGCGACGATCCACCATCCGACGGACCGCTGCGGTCGTTCCAGCGACGGCTCGACGTACTCGCGATGGAGTTCGTAATCTTCCAGCCCGCTCATGTGTAAAACTCCATTTCAGCGCAGCCGGATTCGGCGAACGATGAACTCGGTACGAGGCTCAGCGTCGGCGACCACATAGGACAAATAATCGCCGGATACGGTTGTGAAGATCGGGCCGGCGGCCGCTGCAATCGTCCGATCGATGATGGTTGCTGCCGTCACCGCCCGTCCGGAAGCACTCAGGTCGAATCGGACGATACGACGTGATCCGTTGCCATCGCCCATGACCGCAAGAAGCGCACCTCTGTGCCATCGAATGCGCTCAATGTTCGCGAGTTCGATTCCTGGAGGCATAGAAACAGGAACGACGGCCCGGCTTCTGAGGTCGACGCGTTGCAGAGCTGCGGCGCCGGCGACATAAACCACTTCGTCATTCGTCGCAGCAAGGCTCGTCGGCTGGTCGACGCTCAGCGAGAGAACCGGCCGCAGCGTTGTTCCTTTCGGCGGGAGCTCGAGCAGCCTCTTGCCGACGGCATCGAGGGCGAGAATTGTCCCGAGCGGACTCAACGCGAGATCGACGAGCTTCATAGGTCCAAGGGCCGCGTCGATCGGCAGGACTTTCAACGGACGTCCAGAGACGAGCTGCAGCCGGTGCAGCGACCATTGTTCGTCTTCCGCGGTCGCCGTCGCCACCCACAACTCGCCCTGACGCGTGTCGATTTCGAGCGCCCGGATTTCGTGGAAGCCGGCGGACTCGGCGCCCACCAGATTGACGGCATGGTCTGCCCCGTCCTGAACGATGATCAACCTGCGACCGTGCAGGTCGCCAACGACGAACCGGCCCGAAACTGCGTCGTATGCGAGTCCGCTGGCGATGAAGCGCGGAGTCGAGATGCGTACCGCATCCTCGGCGGGTGCCGCTTCGCTCGCGGTGGCAACGGCAGGCGATCGATCTTTGGCCGACACGTCCGTACGCGAACCCGAACTGCGGACGCCTTCGATGAGGGCCTCGACGGCCGGCCAGCCGGGAAGCGATCGCATGCGCTCGAACTCGCCGTTCGTCGCCGCATCCGTCGTAACTCCCATCTCGGCGAGCCGCTGAATCGTGATCAACGCATCGTGCGGCCGTCCACTCAGCACCTGCGCGCGCGCCAGCAGGTACATCAGTGCCGGATCCCGACGCGGCCCGGTCTGCACGGCCCGCCAGGCCAGATCGTGGAAGGTTTCGTAATCGTGACGTTCAGCCGCCTCGAGCGCGAGGCGACGGCACTCGGTCCATTCACGGCAATCGGAGCCGACGCGCGACTGTGAGCCGCCGGGCTGAGGCGCGTCGAGCGGGCTCAGCAGAACAGGCAGAAGAAACAGGATGGCCGCGCGCATGAGTGTTCCGGCGCCGCAACGGATCGTACTTCATTGGCCGGCAGCGACAAACGCGTTCGAAGACACCCGCTGCTGGCGCGTCTCTTCAGGTTTACTACCGGCCGCTCCGCGTCGCGGCCGGAAAATCGCAGTCGACAGCTCGGGTGATTAGTACTGCTTTTGCGTATACGGTCCACTGTTGCGAGATCAGAACTGCGGAGACTCTGACGATTGCTGTCGCGCTTGACTGAGATGCACGAGACCAATGGAGTTCGGATGCTGGGCGAGGTGTCGCGTGAGACAATCGCATCACGTTGTCAGCCTCGCGATCGAAGGGAGCGACCTTTGACGTCGACGCGCTCGGTGGCCGGACGTTCAGCGGCAAGGTCGACAGCATCGCCGGTGCGACCGGATCGCGCTTCAGCTTGCTGCCGCCGGAAAACGCGACGGGTAATTACGTGAAAGTCGTGCAGCGGATCCCGGTCAAGATCGTCGTCGACGGCAACCAGGATCCGGACCATCTCTTGAGGCCGGGTATGTCAGTCGTGCCGACCGTTTACACGAAATAGCGCGGGCCCCAGCGGGACCACACAAATGTCTCAGCAAGAATACCGCGTCATCAATCCCTGGCTCATTGCCGTTTCGGTCATGCTCGCCACCTTCATGGAGGTGCTGGACACGACCGTGGTCAACGTGTCGCTGCCGCACATTGCAGGCAGCCTCTCGGTGACCATCGACGAAGCAACATGGGCTCTGACCTCCTATCTCGTCGCCAACGCCATCATCCTGCCGATGACGGGCTGGCTGGCCGGTGCGTTCGGCCGAAAACGGCTGCTGATGATGTCGGTCGTTGGTTTCACCGCGTCATCCTTCATGTGCGGGCTGGCTCCGAATCTTGCCACTCTCATCGTCTTTCGCATCGTGCAGGGTGCCACGGGTGGCGCGCTGCAGCCACTTTCCCAAGCCGTGCTCCTCGAAGCGTTCCCGCCCGAAGAGCGTGGCAAGGCCATGGGCTTCTGGGGACTCGGCGTTGTCGTCGCGCCGATTCTCGGTCCCGTGCTCGGTGGCTGGTTGACGGACAGCTACAGCTGGCGTTGGGTGTTCTACATCAATATCCCGGTCGGCGTCCTGGCCATTGTCATGACGAAGATGTTCATCTTCGACCCGCCTTACCTCAAACAGCAGATCCGGAAGATCGACTATTGGGGCATCGGCATGCTTGCCGTCGGAATTGGCGCGCTCCAATTCGTGCTCGACAAGGGGCAGGAAGACGATTGGTTTTCGTCGCACGTGATTACGACGCTGGCTGTCGTGGCGGTGGTGACGTTGACGGCGTTGATCATCCACGAGCTCACAACGGACGACCCTATCGTCGATCTCCGGGTCTTCAAGGCACGGAGCTATGCGGTGGGCGTCTTTCTCATGACCGTTCTGGGTTTCGTCCTCTATGGCAGCCTGGTGCTGTTACCGATCATGCTGCAGACGCTCCTGGGCTACCCGGCGCTGCAGGCCGGCATCGCGATGGCACCTCGTGGTGTCGGAGCGTTTTTCATGATGCCCATCACCGGCCTCATGACCGGCCGTTTCGATGCGCGCAAGCTTCTGACGGTTGGGCTCCTCATCGGAGGAGGCACGCTGATCTGGCTGGCCCAGCTCAATCTTCAGGCTGGCTACTGGGATATCTTCTGGCCCCAACTCGTGCAGGGTGTCGGGATGTCGCTGCTCTTCGTGCCGCTCACCACGGTTTCCATGGACCCTATTCCCAGGGAACGCATGGGCAACGCGACGAGCCTCTTCAACCTGATGCGCAATATCGGCGGCAGCGTCGGCATCGCCGCGACCGGCACGATGCTCGCGCGACATCAGCAGTCGTTGACGGCGGTGATCGGAGGAAATGTGACACCGTACGATGCGGCGTCTCAGTCCATTCTCAATCAGTTTCGTGGCGCGTTCCTGGCTGCGGGGGCGGACGCGGTCACCGCGACGAACCGGGCTTACGGGGCTCTCTTCGGGATGGTCCAGCGACAGGCGTCGATGGTTGCGTTCGTGGGGATCTTTCAGCTTCTGGGGATTGTGTTCATCGCGATGGTTCCGCTCGTCTTGCTGATGAAACGGCCCGCGCAACGGGGTCAGTCTGTTGGTGCGCACTAACGGCGGGTCCGACCAACTGCAGCAGACGTCCCAGTGCAGTTTCCAGATGCGTGTAGCGCGGCCCTTTCCTTTCAGGGGCCGCCTCTCGCGGGGTGAAAGCCCCGCGCTACATCAAAATGGAAACCGCGCTAACGCCGACCGTCTGCCGACACCCGGGCGCACACAAGTTCACGGAGCAAGGCGCCGTTGGTTGCGCTTCGCCGCGGTCCTCGCCACAATGGGGATTCGCGGTGTCCCACGGTGTCGCGGTCGTCCCAAGCGTTACACTCTCGGTGACACATGACGCCGAATTCGCGCAATCGGCGCGAAAGAGCGTGAATTTAGGCCCAATTTTTCGACGCGGAGGGATGGCCGAGTGGTCGATGGCGGTGGTCTTGAAAACCACTGTACCCGGAAGGGTACCGGGGGTTCGAATCCCTCTCCCTCCGCCAGATCTTTTAGGAAATTTGTTGATCTAGCAGCTGGAATGGAAGAAGGCTAACGTCGATCTGCCTGCGATTGTCCGCTTTTTGTCCGTGTCATTTCTACGCTCCCGCTTTTCGCTCGTTGTTGGTGACCGGTTCGACGTTCATCTCCTTCGGTAGCGTCTTCACGTACGCCGCGAGTCGATCGACGCCGGCCTTCAGATCGCTCTCGCTCACGATGTTGTAGCGATCGAAAACCGAGCGCGTCTTGTGACCGGTGAGCTGCATCGCCACGCGTTCCGGCGTGCCGCTGCGGATCAGATTGCGCGCTGCCGTCCGCCGGCAATCGTGCACACGCTTGCCGCGCAATCC
>Ga0075423_10005067_pt1 | contig 12280 bp, 14 predicted proteins | sample SoiMethybrSBSTD2_FD_80114 | JGI IMG/M metagenome (GOLD analysis project Ga0075423, IMG submission 80114) | Bulk soil microbial communities from a Populus tree surrounding site in Tennessee, USA - Soil MetaG P. TD hybrid SBSTD2 | ecosystem: Environmental > Terrestrial > Soil > Tree plantation...
ACAGCCGGCGCGGCAGCCGCGTTCGACGTGCGCGTGGCCGACGACGTCCCGCAAATGGATCTGGCCCGCGCGAAAGGGTCCTTCGCCGGCTGGCCGCGCTTCTCGGAGCTGTGCACCGCTCGCCGCAAGGACGCCGATCAGCGCATCTTCTGTGCCGCGCTCGGCCTCGCGCTCTTCGACGTCGCGGTCGGGACGCACGTCGTCGGACTCGCGACCGAACGCCGGATCGGGCGCGAGCTGGAATAGCGCCCGCGGCTCACTCCTCCGACTGTTCCTGCTCCTGCTCCTGCTCGGCGAGCTTCGCCCGCAGGAGATCGCCGAGCGTACCGAAGCCCTTGCCCGGCGGCGGCGCCTTGCGGCGGTACGCCTCGTACTCGGCGCGTCCCTCGGAGCGCTCCGCCGAGGTCCGCGAGAGGCGGTAGCGGCCGCGGTCGTCGATCTCGATGATCTGCGCCTTGAACTGCGTGCCGACCGGCGTCGTCTTGTGGTTGTCCGAGCCGCGCGGCGTCCCCAGCTCGGCGTTGGGGACCAGCCCCTTGCCCTCCGACCAGGAGACGAACACGCCGTAGGCCTCCACCCGGTCGACCTTCACGTCGACCATGTCGCCCACGCGAGGACGGCGGCCGCCCGCCTTCTTCTCCGGCGCCGCCGGCGCCTGCCCTTCGTCTTCCGAGATCCGCCGCAGGGCCACGCGCTTCTGCGCGTCGTCGACCGACTCGACCTGGACCCAGATCGCCTCGCCTTCCTTGACCACTTCGCGCGGGTGCTGGACGTGGCGGTTCGACAGCGCCGAGACGTGCACCAGCCCGTCGACGCCGGGGAACAGCTCGACGAACGCGCCGAAGGGCTGCAGGCGCGCCACCTTGCCCTGGAGCCTCGTTCCTTCCTTGAGCTGCGGGCGCGCCGCGTCCCACGGGTCCTGTTCGAGAGCGCGCAGCGAAAGCGCGATGCGCTCGTGCCCCTTTTCGCCTCCACTGCTCCGCCCTGCGGCCTCCCCCCGTCGCGCGGCGGAGCCGCGCTCCTCCGTCTCGATGCGCAGCACCTGCACGCGCACCTTCTGCCCGGCCTGCACCACGTCCTGCGCGTGGGCCACGCGCTGGTGCGACAGCTCGGACACGTGCACCAGCCCCTCGACCCCGCCCAGATCCACGAATGCGCCGAAGTCGCGCACCGAGCTGACGGTCCCCTCCAGCACGGCGCCCACTTCGAGCTTCTTGCGCAGCTCGGTGGCGAGCGCGGCTCGCTCCTCCTCGAGCAGCGCGCGCCGGGACAGAATCGCGTTGCCTCCGCGGATCTCCATCACGCGGAACTTCAGCTTCTGCCCGACGAACCGCGCCGTGTCCTCCACGAAGCGCACGTCGATCTGCGAAGCGGGGACGAAGGCGCGCAGCCCGCCCAGGTCGACCTCGAGGCCGCCCTTGTTCTGCGCCGTCACCGTGCCTTCGACCGGCACCTTCGACTCGAGCGCCTGCTGCAGCACCTCGCGCCCGGCGCCCTTCGGCACCGAGCGCGTCATCACCGGCGTCCCGTCCGCGAGCGAGAGCACGTAGGCGTCGATCGCCTCTCCGGCCTGCACGAGCAGCTCGCCCTTCTCGTTGCGCAGCTCGCGCAGATCGATGATCGCCTCGCCCTTTCCGCCCAGGTCGAGATAGGCGATCTCCGCACCGACGTGGGCCACCTTCGCCTGCACCTTCTGCCCCAGGCGAAGCTTCTGCTGCTGCGGCGTCCCGCTCTCGGCCAGCATGGCCGCGAAATCGCCGGTCTCGTCGGCGACTGGCTGCGCGAACGCCGACTCCGGCATCGGCCGCGCGTGCTCCGCCGCCGGTGCGCCTTCGGCCGGCCCCGCGGCTTCGTCGGAAGGTGCGGCCGCGGTAGCCGCCGCCTCGTCGGTCTTCCCCAGCGCCGGCCTGCGGACGACCACCGGCATCTTGCGCTCTTCCTTGCGTGGGCGCCGTGCCGGCGGGGGCCGCGGGGCGCGGTCCTCGGGGCGCAACTCGACGGACCCGATGATTTCGGCGAACGTGGGCACTGACGGCTTGCGCTTGGGCGGCTCGGAGGGAGGCGCCGCCGGCTTCTTCGGCTCCTTCTTCTCCGGCTCCGGCGGCCGGGACATCGCGTTCATGATGTCGTCGAACGAAGGGGGCTTCGACTTGTCGGGCATGCGCTGATCGCTTCCGAGGCGAGAGCCGCGCGTCATACCACGGGCGAACCGGGGATGACAGGTCGGCCGGAGCCGTGCGGACCTCGCCGCGCGCGTGCTGCGCCGCCCGCCGTCAGGGAGTCGTCGCGGATCCGTGCCCGCCGATTGTCCCGAGTTGGTGCTCCAATTCGCGCATGCTGCGCAGCAGCGGGACGTCTTCGGGCAGCGCGATCTGTGTCATGCCGGCGCCGCCGACCAGCACGCGCCCGCCGCTGGCACGCGCCGCGCGCGCCGCCAGCTCGATCTGCTCCTGCAACGCGCGACCGTCGGCAGGAACCGTGGAAGCGAGCGCGACCAGCCGTGGCCGGGCACGCTGCACCAGGTCGGCGAGATCGGCCGCGGGCGTGGCCGCGAGCGGCGCGAGCACTTCGAAGCCGCGCGCCCGCAGCAGGCAGGCGACCATGCGCGCCGCCACGTCGTGCTGCTCGCCCGCGACCGCCGCCACCACCGCGGTGCCGCGATTCCCGCGGTTCGGTTCGCCGGGCGGCTCGGCTAGCGGCTGGGCGCGGGCGATAGCGTCGACGAAGGACTGGGTGGCCACGTGCTCCTCGGCCACGTTCAGCTTGTACGCCTCCCAGCGGGAGCCGATGCGCTGCAGCGCTGGTGCGATCACGTCGTCGAAGATCCCCGCCAGCTCGTGGCCATGGAGCCTCAGCGCCGCCATCTGCGCGATCAGGGCGGACGCGTTCCCCGCCAACGCGCTCTTTTCCACGGCCGCGATCGCCTCGCCGCCGCCCGCCTCCTCTCCGGGCGCGAGCTGCGCCGGCAGCGTGTCGGCCACCTGGAAGTTGCGCCGCTGCACGAAGGCGGTCACATCACGCAAGCGGAACTTGCGGTGACCACCGGGGGTGCGGAAACAATCGATCTCGCCGGCATCCGCCCAGCGCTTCACGGTGGCTTCGCCGACACCGAGCAGCTGGGCGACCTGTCGCGTGGACAAGACGTCGGTCTTCACGGCGCGTTCACTCCCGTGTACGAGAGGCTCCATCGACATGCGCCGTGCGCCGCCCTCGTCGACCGATTCGAGCGTTTCGATGCGTCGGGCGATGTCTGGATTCATACAAGCCAGACTGTGCTGATGCCCGTCCGCTCACGAGGAAATAGAGCATGATCGCCCGTGGCCGGTTCGCCCCCAGCCCTACGGGCGACCTCCACCTGGGGAACGCGCGGACGGCGATCCTGGCGTACTTGTGGGCCCGCTCCGAAGGCGGCGGCTTCACGATGCGCGTCGAGGACATCGATCGGCCGCGCGTGCGCGAGGGCCTCGCGCAGCAGCAGCTCGACGAGCTCGCGTGGCTCGGAATCAGCTGGGACGAGGGCCCCGATCCGCGAAGCGGCGCCGACGTGGGCGCGCGCGGCCCGTACAGGCAATCGCAGCGGACGGCGATCTATCAAGAAGCGCTGGCGAAGCTCGGCGACGCCGTCTACGAGTGCTTCTGCTCTCGCGCGGAGATCGCCGCGGCGAGCGCGCCGCACGGACCGCAGGACGACGGGCCCAGGTACCCGGGCACCTGCGCGAATCTGAGCTCGGCGCAGCGCGCTGAGCGCCGCCGCACGCGCGCGCCCTCGCTGCGCCTGCGGGTGCCGCCGGGCCCGGTGCGGTTCCACGACGAGTTGCAGGGATTGCAGGAGCTCGACCCGGGCGCGACGGTGGGCGACTTCGTCCTCCGCCGCGCGGACGGCATTTTCGCGTATCAGCTCGCGGTCGCCGTCGACGACGCGGCGATGGGCATCACCCAGGTCCTGCGCGGCGACGACCTGCTCCCCTCCACCGCGCGGCAGATCCTCCTCTACCGGCTGCTGGGCGTTCCCGAGCCGCGCTGGGCGCACGCGGGGCTCGTGCTGTCGGCGGCGGGCGACAGATTGTCGAAGCGCGACAAGTCCGCGTCGCTCGCTGCGGTACGCGCTGCGGGCCACGACCCGCGCGCCATCGTCGCGCGGCTGTGCGCGCTGTCCGGGCTCCCCGAGCTTCCGGGGCAGCCGTTGAGCGAACGGATTGCCACGTTCTCGCTCGACCGGGTCGCCGCGGGACCCGTACGGCTCGCGCCTTCCTGAACGCAAGGTTGCCCGCCGGTTTCCCGCGTGATACTGCGGCGCGTCCACGAGGCTGCAGTCTTGGCAGGATTGACCGAGGTCGGTTAAAGACGGGGCCGCATGTCGGAGAAGGAACAAGGCATCGAGGTCGAAGGCACGGTGCGCGAGGAGCTCGCCGGCGGGAACTATCGCGTCGAGCTCGACAACAAGCACTCCGTGCTGGCGTACGCGTCCGGCAAGATGCGCAAGTTCCGCATCCGCATCCTGCCCGGCGACCGCGTCAAGCTCGAGCTCTCTCCCTACGATCTGACGCGCGGCCGCATCACGTATCGGCAGAAGTAACCAGGCCGCAGCCTCGCCTGCGTAACGTCCGCGCTTCGAACAGCACAGCGCCGGCGCAGACCGCCGGCGGCCGTCAGCCAAGCCCGTTCAGGCGGAGGAACTTCTCTACCGCGAGCGCGATCAATTCGGGCTGCTCGAGGAGCGCCGCGTGGCTGCCGCCGCGCACGACGAGCAGCTCCGCCCCCGGGATTTGCACGGCCATCTCCCGCGAGCGCGCGATCGGAGTGAACAAGTCGCGCTCGCCCGCGATGACCAGCGTGGGCACGCCCACCTGCGGCAAGAGCGGCGTCGCGTCGTGCGAGAGGAGATCGCGCGCGAGCGCGAAGTAGGCGCGCAGATCCAGCTCGCGCAGGTGCTGCAGGTAGGGCTGGAACTCCTCGCGCGGGCACAGATCGGGATGCACGATGCGCAGCGCGCGTACCGCCGCCCAGACGCCCGGCAGCGCGAGCGCTCCGCGCAACGCCTTCTCGGCGAGAAACGGATTGCGTCCGGCGATCTCCAGCAGGAGCGTCAACGTGGATCGGATCGCGGCGCCGCCCGGGAACCCGGAGAAGGCTCCGCCCGCGCCGCCGAGGATGGGGACGAACCCGCGGACTCCGCCCGGTCGTAATCGATACGCTTCGAGGCAGACCTGCGCGCCGATCGAGTGGCTGAGCAGCACGGCCTCCGTCGCGCCGGCGCGGTCGGCGACGGTCCAGAGATCCCGCGCGCACTGCGCGACGGTCACGCCTTCGGGATGCTCCGGCACGGGCGTGCGGCCGTGGCCGCGGTAGTCCCACGTCAGCACGGTGTGCGTCGGCGCGAAGTGCTCGGCGAGCCCGCGCCAGAAGAACGTCGAGACGCCGATGCCGTTCGAGCAGATCAGCGCCGGGCCGGAGCCGTCGGCGCGCCACCACAACACCGCCCCGTCCGGTGCCTCGGCGGTGCCGACCCGGACGGGCGGGGTCACTGCCCGCCGGGCGGCTTGGGCGGAGGGTTCTCGGCGGGCGCGGGCGCCTGCTCCTGCGGCGGGGGCTGCGCGGGGGGCGGCGTCGGGACGGGCGACGCTGCCGCGGGAGGCGGCGCGGTCTGCGCGGGCGCGGCAGGGGCCGGGCGCGCCGGCGGAACCACGCGGCCCGGAGGTCCCGGAGGAGCAGGCGGTGGCTCGACGATGCGGAACTCCACCCGCCGGTTGGCGGCGCGGCCGGCGCGATTGGTGTTCGGCGCGATCGGCCGCGTCGCTCCGAATCCCTCCGCGACGATGCGCGAGCGCAGGACGCCCTGGCGGACGAGGAACTCCTTCACCGCGTCGGCCCGGCGCTGCGACAGCTTCAGGTTGCGCTCCAGGGAGCCGACGTTGTCGGTGTGTCCTTCGACGCGCACCATCACTCCCGGCGCGTCCTTGAGCGCGCGCGCCACCTGCCGCAGCACGCGGTAGCTGTCCTTGAGGATGAGCGCCTTGTTGGTCGCGAAGTGGATCTGCTGCTTCAGCTCGATCCGGTCCTTGCGGACGATGATGAGCGTCTGCTTGCGCGGGCAGCCGAAGTTCTCCTTCGGACCGGGCTCGTCGGGGCAGCGGTCGTCCTTGTCGGCCACGCCGTCGCGGTCGCGGTCGGGCCACGGGCAGCCGAAGTTCTCCTTGGGACCGGGCTGGTCGGGGCAGCGATCGATGTCGTCGCTGATGCCGTCGCGGTCGCGGTCCCCGCTGAGCGGGCAGCCGTTGTTCGACGCCGGGCCGGGTACTTCGGGGCAGAAGTCCTCGACGTCCGGGACGCCGTCGCCGTCGGAGTCGGTCATCGCCACCTTGGCGGGCTTTCCCTGCTCGCGAATCACCACGGTGACCGCGCCGCACTGCTGCGACCCGCCGATCGCCGCGCGCGCGGCACGCTGCGCGACGGCGATGTGCTCCTGTGCGCGCCCGGCATTGCCCTGCACGAGCTCCACGTCCGCGAAGCGGAGGTTCGCCTCCGCCGCGGCGAGCTCGCGAGGCGCGCACTGATCGGCCCGCTGCTTGCGCGCGACGGCGACGTCGTTCTCCACCGCGTGCATCTGCTGCCGGACCGTGCCTCCGGTCGCGCAGGAGCAGACCGCCAGCGCGAAGGCCACGGCACCTGGCCGCATTACTGGGCCCTCGGCGCTGGCTGCTCCGGCGCGACGCGGCGCAGCTCGCCGGTGCGCTCGGCTGCCTCGCGCGCGAATCGCAGGCTCTGGCGGGCCAGGTCCTCGGCCGCGCCGTACTGGGCGCGGCCCTGCTGCTCGCGCGCCTTCTCCAGGTACAGCTCGGCCGAGATCGTCTCGTACGGGGCGAGGCGCTCGCCGTCTGCGGCGCGCACCCGCGCCACGGCGGCTTCGGCATCGCCGATCACCGAGGTCGCGCGCACCGGACCGCATCCCACCGCGAGCAGGACGAGCAGGCAGGCGGCAGGTCGGAAAGTCGCGCGCACCAAAACTTCGCTAAAGCAATGAGTCCCCTCTGTCAAAGAACCGGCCGAGGGCGGCCTACAGAGGATGACATACGACTGACGCTCGGCGCGCGAGTCGAGTGTTGGCGGGTGCCCGGCCGCGCGGTTAGGCTTCTCGCATGCTCGCGCTCGCGCTCCTGGTTGCCGCAGCCCCCGTGCTGCAGATGTCCGAGAAGCAGCTCGATGGGGCCATCGCGGACGCGCACCTGGTGCCGGCCATCGGCGAGCGGGTCGAGCGGCTCTCCGCGCTGTTCGTCGGCGTCCCCTACGGCGACTTCCCGCTCGGGGAAGGGAGCGGGGTCGAGCCGCAGCCGCGCTGGCGCGTGGACAAGGTCGATTGCCAGACCTTCGTCGAGACGGTGCTGGCGATGGCGAACGCGAAGTCCCTCGACCGGGCCCGCGCGATCCTCGACGACATTCGCTATGCCGGCGACCCGCCCAAGGTGAGCTTCGCCACCCGCAATCACTTCACCGAAGCGCAGTGGCTGCCGTCGAACGTGAAGAAGGGATACCTGCAGGAGCAGACCCGCCTCGTCGAGCCCGGCGCCGCGGAAACGTCGCTGTCGCTGCGGCGGGCGGAATGGGAGAGGGTGCCGGGGTTGCGCCGGCTGATTCCGGCCAAGGTGCCGCAAGGGGATTTCCCCATCCATTACCTGACCTTGGACGAGGCGAAGAAGCGCGCGGCGAGCATCGAGCCCGGCTCGGTCCTCCTGGTCGTGCGGCAGCGCGATCCGAAACGGGTGGTCCGCGTCTCTCACATGGGTTTCGTGGTGAGGAAGGATGGGGCGCTGTACGTGCGCCACGCTTCGATGGGCGAGGAGCGGCGGGTGATCGACCTGGAGCTGTCCCGCTTCATCGACAAGCAGCGCGAGTACAAGAAGTGGCCGGTCGAGGGGTTCGCGCTGTGGACGCCCCTCGATGCGCAGGCGCGCGTCAAGCAACTGACCACCGCTTCCCGTTAGACCGCGCTACCTCGGCTGCCCGGATTCTTCCGCGGCCTCTTCCTCTTCCGCCGCGCGCGCCGCGGATTCGGGGTCCGACTCGAGCGCGGCGCGCTGCTCTTCGAGCAAGGTGCGGGCGCGGGAGAGGTCGCGAGACGGCACCAGCAGCGTGAACAGGTCCACGGGCGCGTCGAGCTTGCCGGCGAAGTCGCTGCGCGGCGCGCGGACGATCGCCGGGATGCCGGCGTCCTCCAAGGCGCGCCAGAGGAGATCCGCCTCCAGCGTGTCGGCGGCGGTGCCGGCAACCTCGAAGTCGCCTGGATCCTCGGGCGCGTCCGTAACCGGTTCCTCCTCCGCCTCGTTCGGGTGCAGCACGTCGGCCATGGCGCGCCTCCGCCCTACGGATAGCGCCGCACGGGACGCGGGACAAGGCCGCCCGCTCGAGCCTCGTTCAGCGCCCGGCGTCGTGGCCGGGCAGATCCAGGTCCACCTTCCAGACGCCGCCCTCACGCACGGCGCGGTACGTTCGTGCCTGACTTTTCTGATCGATGACCTCGACCTCGGCCATGTCCCCGCGGCGCGCGATCTCGCGCACCTGCACCTTGCCCTGTGGAAGCGCCGAGCTGAACAGCATCTGGCGGCCGGATTCGGGAACGCCGGCCGCGTCGGGAGCGGCGGAGCGGACGCGACTCGCGACCTCGTCCGCCTCGCGCTGCGTCCGGATGGAGAGGAGCGCGTACGCCGCCGCCGCGTCGCCGCGTTGGAGCGCCGCCGCGAATTCCTGGACCGCCTCGACGGGACCCGCCGCGCCGGGAGGAGGGGGCGGCGCCGGCTTGCACGCGACGATACAAACCAGCGCTGCCACGATTCGCACGGCCTCGCAGTACCCGGTGCCGGCACGCGGCGCAATCACTTCCGCCGCAGGTCCGTCCATTCGCGTCCCGTCCGCCCCACGCGAACGCGCGCATCCTCCGCGGGAGGACCCGGGTTCGCGAAACGCGCCCGGTAAACGGGCTGCCCGGTGTGCGCGTAGCGACGCTCGCGCGTCGAGAGCACTTCGGGCGGCTCGGTCGCCAGCCGGCCGGCGCCGGACTCGTTGACGAACCCCGCCTCTTCCCAGGTCGCGACGGCAGCCTCGGCGTAACCACGGACGTCGGTGCGAAAATCGACCGTGCCGCCCGCGCGGAGCAGCAGGCGCATCCGCGCGGCAAGCTCCACGTCGACCATGCGCCGCTTGTTGTGTCGCTTCTTCCACCACGGGTCGGGGAACTGGACGTGCAGCGCCGAGAGCGATCCCGGCGCGAAGAGCCGCGGGACCAGTAGCTTCGCGTCGCCTTGCAGGACGATGACGTTCCGCAGTCCGCGCTTCGCCGCTCGCGCGCGGATCAGCTCGCAGTCGCTGCGGCGGGTCTCGATGCAGACCAGATCGATCTCCGGGTGCGCAGCGGCGTGGCCCAAGGCGAACGCGCCCGTCCCGGGACCGATCTCCAGCTCGAGGTCTGCCTTGCGGCCGAAGTCGCGCGCCCAGTCCGGAAATGCCTCGCCGGGGGCTGCGCAGCCATGCGGAACCACGGCGGTTTGCAGAGCCGGACCGTCCTTGCACGTCATGGGAAGTCCTGATAGCAAGTCTCGCGCCTCCCGGCACAACGAGGTCGTCCATGTGGCAGCGTTTCAAGCGCGCGATGCGTTCCATGTTCGGCTGGATGATCTCCGCCGCCGAGGACCCGGAGCTGATCCTCGAGCAGAACATCCGCGACCTGAACGACCAGGTCCCGAAGATGAACGAGTCGATCGCCATGGTGAAGGCGAACGTGACGCTGCTCGAGAAGGAGAACCAGAAGTACATGAACGACACCGCCGAGCTGACCTCCAAGGTGAAGGCGGCGCTCCAGGCCGGTCGCGAGGACATCGCGACGACCTATGCCACGCAGCTGCAGACGGTCCGCGGCGCGCTGCTCCGCAACGAGCAGCAGCTCAACGCCGCGCGGCAGGCCTTCGACAAGGCGATGCAGGTCAAGCAGGCCTTCATGCGCGAGAAGGACCGCAAGACCAACGAGGCGATGCAGGCGCTTCGCGACGCGCGCCGCGCCAAGTGGCAAAGCAAGGTCGCCGACGCGATGGAGAGCTTCCAGGTGGCGGGCATCGACGCGACCCACGACGAGATGCTGCAGAAGATCCAGGAGCAGACCGCGGTCAACGAAGCCCGCATGGACATGGCGATGTCGAACGTCGATACGCAGGGCATGAAGATCGAGGAGGAGGCGGAGAAGATCCGCGCCGGCGAGCTGCTCAAGCAGTTCAAGCAGGAGATGGGCCTGGAGGCGCCCGCTGGCGGCGAGGCGGCCGGCGGCGACAAGACCCTGGGCAAGAAGATCGGCGTTCAGTAGCGCGACATGGCTTCCGAGTACGTCAAGGAAGCCTTCCTGATGAAGCCGAACCTGATCGGGCTCGGCGTCGGGGTGGTCGCCGCCTCGATGCTCCCCTTCACCGGGCCGCTGCTCTTGGGAGTCGCCGCGCTCGAGGGGGCGTACCTGTGGTCGATGAGCCGGAGCTCCCGTTTCCAGCGGATGGTGCGTTCGCGGCGCGGCGGCCTCTAGGACCGCATTCGATGCGGCTTGCATCCGCGCTGCTTCTCTCCGTCGTTGCATGCGCGCGGGAACGGGTCGCGAGCTCGGCCGAAGAGCTGCTTCCCGATGCTGCACAGGGTGCCGTAGTGACCGCGCCGCTCGCCGCGGTGGCGCAGGACTGGTCGGCGCTCCTCGGCCGGGTGGCGACGACGATCCCCGGTGGCGAACGCGCCGGTGAATGGCGCCGCGGCCTCGCCGCACAGCTCGGCTTCGATCCGCTTTCTCGCGATGGGCAGCTTGCCGCCGGGCTCGATCCCGACCGTGCGGCGGCGTTGGTCTTGTTGCCCGGTGCCACGCGGCGCGGGTGGATCGCGGCGCTGCCGCTCGCCAAGCGCGAAGTGTTCTCGCAGACGGTCGATCGGCTGCTGCGCGAGCGAGCCGCGTTCGCGGCCCGGCAGGACGAACAGCGTGGCAAGACTCGCATGGCGGTCTACACCCGGCCAGGCGAGGCCGAGCGCATCGCCGTCGCGGTGGTGCGCGGCTACGGCCTGGTTGCGCGCGGAGCGGACCCCGCCGCCGACATCGCCGCCGCCGCCGATCGCCGGTCGGAACAGTCGCTGGCGCACGACCCGAAGCTCGCCGCCGCGCGCAAGCGGCTCGGCGGCCAGCACGTCGTCGTGATCGCGCCGCCTGGCTCTGCGTTGGGAAAGCTCCCCGACTACTCGATGCTCGCAGGCGCGGAGGTCGGGCTCACCGGCACGAAGGAGGGGGTGGCGGCGAAGCTCTTCTTCGCGCTTTCGCCCGAAGACGCGCGGCGCATGCAAGCGGAAGCGCCCGGAGGTGGAGGCGCCCTGATCCGCTTCCTTCCGCGCGATGCGCCCTTGCTCGTGCGCGCAGGGCTCCAGCCAGCGGACGTCCTGCGCGAGGCGCGCCGCCTGCCCCAGCTCGCGCTCCCCCTGGATCGGTTGGGTGGATCCGTCTTGAATGAAATCGCCGCGTCCCTGCTTCCGGGCGGCGCCCTGTCCGTCGCGCTCGGTCCCCACGCAAACCTCGCCGCACTGGTCGATTTCGGCGTGGTCGATTGGCGACGGCGGAGCCCGTTCGACTCGATCCAGGTCGTCGCGCTCGCTCCCGTCGGGGACCGCGCGCGGCTCGAACGTGCCCTGGAAGCGGTAGCCAAGGAGCTCCCCCGGCTGGGAGGACAGGCCTCGCGCACGGCCTCGGGGTGGCAGGTCCGGTACCCGGGCGGTGAAGGCCCGCGGTTCGGCATCCGCGAGCTCGGGGGCAAGCCCGTGGCCTACGTCACCGGCGGCATCGATCCGGCCCAGCTCGGCGGCGAGGCGCAGCGCTCGGCTCCCTTGGAGCAAGACGCCGGCGGCGCCTTGCTGCTGGACCTGGCGAAGCTCGCCGAGACGGTGCGCCGCCTGCCCGAGACGGCGTACGGCTCGGGCCCGCAGGCCTACGTCGCGCGCTCGATCGTGTCGCAGCTGATCGAGCCGCTCTCCGCCTTGCGCATGACGGCGTCGGTGCTGCCCGGGGCCGACGGAGTCGCGGCGGAGATCGGCATCGCCTTCGCACCGGGAACGCCGTGAGCGCGATCGCGCTGCGCGGCCTCCTGCCGCACCTGACGCAGGCCGATGTGCTCGATCGCGTGTGCGTGACGGCGGTCTGCGACCCGGTGCCGGGCCGCGCGCCTGCGGTCGCCGAGCGTTTCGGCGTGGCGCAGGCGTTCACCGACCTCGAGACCCTGCTGGC
>Ga0075423_10005070_pt1 | contig 12274 bp, 9 predicted proteins | sample SoiMethybrSBSTD2_FD_80114 | JGI IMG/M metagenome (GOLD analysis project Ga0075423, IMG submission 80114) | Bulk soil microbial communities from a Populus tree surrounding site in Tennessee, USA - Soil MetaG P. TD hybrid SBSTD2 | ecosystem: Environmental > Terrestrial > Soil > Tree plantation...
CCGGTTCGCGGCGCTCGGGCTCGCCATCTACGAGCGCTCGCGCGTGATCCTCGCCGAGCCGATCCTGCGCGCACTCGACGACGGTCGCGAACGGAAACATGTACTCCTTGTGAACGACAGCCGCGTCCGCCGACGCGCTGTGTACGATCGTCGGCAGCAGAAATTCGGCGCGGCCGTCTTTGATCACGCGTGAGCCGTTGTGATACTTCGCACTCACATCCGTCACGCCTGGAGCCTTCACGTCTGCGTCGATCGCCTGCGAGATCGCGGACGCAACGCCGGGAACTGTGAACGCCGCAAGCGTCGCGTCCGGGTGATCTGCGGGCAGCGGGCGCACGTCGCCCAACCGTTTCGCAATCGCTTCCGCAATCTCGCGCGTGTGCCGGCTCGCCCAGATCCCGGAGCAGTTGATGCAGCCGCGTCCACTATTGGCGAAGACGCTGTCGACCATGACGTCGAGGTACGACTGCCAGTCGTCGACGACGTCGTCGCCGAGCAGGATCTTCGAGAAGCCGGGTCCGTGCGCCTGCACTTTGGGATTGCCGCGATACCGATCCACCGTCGGCTGCCCACCGAACACCAGGCTTCGATCGCAGCTTGCCAGGACCGCCGCACCAACATCCGCCTCGCCGGGATAGACCGAGATCGCTTCGCGCGGGATACCAGCCTGAAAGAAGGCCTCGGCCATGCGAAACGGCGTCCAGGGTTCCTGAGGACCGGGCTTGAGCACGAGTCCGATCTGCAGCGGAATGATCGGCAGCCATAACGTGTGCACGCCGGGAGAATTGGACGGCAGGACCAGCCCGAGCACCGGACTCTGCGCCTGGTAGCTGATCGGCACGCCGCGCTCCTCACCGAATCCGCGCGATAGCACTTCGAGATCGAGCCCACGCGTCAGGGACGTCAGGATCCGGCGCATTTCCGCCAACACGAACATGTTCTTCTTCATGTTCGCGCGGCACAGGCGCTCGGGCAGGCCGGTGCTCGCCGACTGCGCATGCACGAAGGCGTCAGGCGTCTGCGAGCCATCGCCCATGGGAAGTTCGGCGGTGGCATATAACTCGCCGGCCTTGCCAACGCGGGCGATCAGATCGTCGATGGAAATTTCGCGCAGGGCATCGCGCGCGCGCTGAGCCCGGCGCATGTCGCGCTGGATCATGCCGCCATTGGCGCGGCTCACTTTCGCAATCGGCGCGCCGGTCTGAAAGTGGACAACGTCGTCCACATCCATGCTGGTGTACGGCTGTCCCCATCGAAGCACGGGTAAATGAAGCATGGCGTGTCACTGAAGGATATCGCATACACTGGCGCTCGCATGCCCCTTGCTCCGGCTGCGGACTCCACGTTGCGCCCGCCATTGAAATGGGCCGGTGGAAAGCGCTGGCAGGTTCCCCACCTTCGTCCGTTGTGGAAGCTGCATTCGGGGTCGAAGCTCGTCGAACCGTTTTGCGGCGGCCTCGCGGTCGCGCTGGGATTGAAACCATCTCACGCTCTCCTGAACGACGCGAATCCGCACCTGATCAACTTCTACCGGTGGCTGCAGCTAGGACTGCACATCCGGATGCCGATGGAAAACGCCGAGCCGCTGTTCTACAGCCATCGCGATCGGTTCAACGATCTTCTGGCGTCCGGCAAAGGAGAGAGCGACGAGGCCGCGGCGCTTTTCTACTATCTCAATCGCACGGGATTCAACGGGCTGTGCCGCTTCAATCGGCAGGGGCTTTTCAACGTACCGTTTGGCCGATACACGCGCATCCGATACACGCGCGACTTCTCGCCGTACCGCAAGACGCTGGCTGGCTGGACGTTCATCAGCGGCGACGTCGAAGCGCTTCCGCTTCGCCCCGGCGATTTCGTATATGCCGATCCGCCGTACGACGTGCCGTTTACTCAGTACGCGCGCGGTGGTTTCACCTGGCAGGACCAGGAACGAACGGCGCGTCTCCTGTCGCGGCATGACGGTCCGGTGATCATCGTCAACCAGGCAACGGACCGCATGGAGCGGCTGTACCGATCGCTCGGCTTCGAGGTACGCTTCCTCAATGCCCCACGGCGCATCAGCTGCACCGGCGATCGCACGCCGGCACGGGAGATTATGGGGGTTAGGAATCTCTAGAACTGGTTTCAAAATCCCTTTATGACATGTAGCGCAGGGCTTCAGCCCTGCCAATGAGGCAGCCCTAAAGGGCTGCGCTACACGTTTTGAAACCAGTTCTAATCACAGGAGGCGCGCATGACTGTCCGCATCGTCGCTTTGATCGCGGCCCTTCTCCCAGTCGCGGCACTTCACGCGCAGAACGACCGCGCGGCGGCGTGCACGGCGTTGGCGAACACGCCGCTGCCGAACACCTCGATCACGGCAGCCGAAACGATTACCGGCGGGTCCTTCACGACGCCTGGGTCGGCCAACGCCATCACCAATCTGCCGCCGTTTTGCCGCATTGCCGGCACAATCAAGCCCACGCCTGACTCGGACATTCGCTTCGAGGTGTGGCTCCCGCTCGATAAGTGGAACGCAAAATACGCGCAAGTCGGTAACGGCGGATGGGCAGGGGTGATCTCGTACGGCCAGATGCCGGATCAACTGCGACGCGGCTATGCCGTGGCATCGACAAACACCGGTCATCAGGCCGGTCCTCCGCTCGAGGCCGCGCGATTCGCATCCGAACATCCCGAACAACTTGTTGACTTCGCCTATCGCGCGCATCACGAGACGACGCTCAAGGCTAAGGCGCTCGTCAACGCGTTCTACAGCAAGCCCGCCGAGAAGGCGTACTGGTTCGGCTGTTCTTCTGGCGGCTACGAAGGGCTGCAGGAAGCGCAACGCTTCCCTGCCGACTTCGATGGCATGGTCGCCGCCGCGCCGGCCAACAATTTCACGCGGTTGATGGCTGGAGACTTCGACTCAACGCTTGCCGTCCTGAAGGATCCGGCAAGCAATCTGCCGGCGTCGGCCTTGAGCGTGCTGTATCGCGGAATGCTCGCGGCCTGTGACGCCGGCGATGGCGTGACCGACGGCATGGTGGAGGATCCACGACAGTGCCGTTTCGATCCGGGAACGTTGCAATGCTCCGCGAATCAGAAACCTGACACCTGCCTGTCTGCGCCGCAGGTTGAAGCGGCGCGTCGTGTGTATCGCGGCCCGGTCGATCCGACCACGCGCGCAAGTATCTATCCCGGCATGGCCTTCGGCAGCGAACCATTCTGGCCAAATCGTGACCCGTCCAGTCCGTTTCCCATCCCGGTGTCGTACTACAAATGGCTCGTCTTCGGTGATCCGAACTGGGATTGGAAGACGTTTGACCTGTCGAAGCCGTCGGACTACGAGGCGTACAAGAAGGCAGAAGCGAAGTTCGCGCCGATTCTGAACGCCACGAATCCTGACTTGCGCGAATTCCGCAAGCGAGGCGGCAAGCTGATCCAGTGGCACGGATGGAGCGATCAGTTGATCGCCGCCCAGAACAGCATCGACTACTACGAGAGCGTGTTGTCAGTCTTCGGCGGCAACACCGCCGACGTTCAGGGCTTCTACAGGCTCTTCATGGCACCCGGGGTGACTCATTGCTCCGGTGGTCCGGGCCCGAACACATTTGATATGCAGACCGCGCTCGAGGACTGGATCGAAAGAGACAAGGCACCCGATCAGATCATCGCGACGCGATCGATCAATGGGGTCATGGATCGATCGCGGCCGCTCTGTCCGTACCCGCAGGTTGCCGTCTATAAAGGCAAAGGAGATACGAACGACGCAGCAAACTTTACCTGCGCACTACCGACAAAGGGCGCGCGCTCAAATCGCTGATGGCGCGACTTCTTCCGCCTGAAGGCGGAAGCCACATCGGAACTAATAGTTCCGCCTGAAGGCGGAAGCCAAATCGCATCTAATACTTCCGCCTCAAGGAGGAAGCCGCACGGGGATCTAATACACGCCGACGGTCGTCGTCGCGGCAAAACCTCGGAAGGGCCGCACGCCGCTCACGCCGTCCCACGAGAATCGATCGGAAGCCGGCTCGCGCTCTCCTTCATCGCGTTCGAGGAATCCGGGCATGAAGAACTCCTTGGTCAACGTCGTCAGCTTCACCCGTCCGGTCGCGCCGTACTCGACGAGCTTCGTCGGATCGTCGAAATCGACGACCTCGACAACGGCGCGTGGCTGCGGAGGGTAATAGCTGATCTTGTAGTTATTGAACGGGCCTGAGGGAGCGCTTGCGGCCAGTCCCATGAGCGTGTTGCCGTAGGTCGGCGTCATGTACGCGCCGTCGAGCAGCTCTTCCTGCGCGAAGCGATTCCACTGCGGTGTGAACTCAGTGCCGCCAGAGAAGATGCCGGTGATGCCCGACTGACGGATGGTCGTGCCCATCGATTCGAGCCTGAGCGCAAAAGCCTCGAGCAGCTTGGGTGTCGTGAACATGCAGCGGACATCGTGACCGGCACCGAGAATCGTGACCGCTTGATCGATCACATGGTTCTTGTACGCCTCGAGTTGGTCCATCCAGCCTTTCTGAATGAGCTTGATCACCCACCGCGGATCGAGATCGACAGAGAAGCAGATGCCACCGCGATGCTGCGCCAGATGCTCGACCGCGAGCCGGAGACGACGCGGTCCGCTAGGCCCGAGCATCAGCCAATTCGATCCCTTGGGAAACTTGTCGTCGGGCAGCGTCTCGCTGAACAGTTCGTAATCGATCCGGAAATCGTCGACGTTGATCCGTGATTTCGGCACTCCCGTCGTTCCACCAGTTTCGAACACGTAGATTGGTTTATCGGCGTACGCTTTCGGCACCCAGCGCCGCACTGGCCCGCCGCGCAGCCACTCGTCCTCGAACTGGCCGAATCTCTGGAGATCGGCGAAGCTCTTCACATCCTTCAGCGGATCGAACGCAAATTGCTTCGCGCGCTCGAGCCAGAAGGGGGAACCAGTCGCCGGATCGAAATGCCATCGGACGATTTCGCGGACGTGCTGATCGAGCCGCTCACGCGCGGCACGGAGATCGGTATCGGACATGGCGCCGAAATCTTATCGCAGGTCCCGGGCGGAGCTTCTTGAGAGCTCGCGAAGAAATGCGGAACGCTCGCCTGGCACCGGCTCGGTCTTCAAGTCCTCCACCGGCCACGGCATCCGCCATCGCCAGTTCACGTCGTCGACGATGGCCGGAGTGTTGATGCGATCCTTCCAGCCAAAGATGTCCTGCACTGGAACGACCACGAGATTGGAGCCGGCGGTGAAGAGTATCCGCAGGACGGCATCGCGAAGACGATCGTCAAATGCTGCGTCAGGCGTACGCCCCGTGGCCTTCAGGTATGGCCATTCCATTGCCTCCCGTCGCTCATCGGAACGGGCCTCGTCCCACCATTCAGCCAGGGTCTCGGTATCGTGAGTGCCAGTGGTGGCCAGCGAGAGCGGCGGGAAGCAGGCCGGATCACGGAAGGGCTTTCCTTCGACCTCCCACTCGCGTTCCCAGCGCAGAACTTTGTAGCCCGGGACGTGCAGGCGCGCGAGGGATGTGCGGACGAAATCTGGAACGCTGCCGAGATCTTCAGCGACGATCTGCGTGCCGAAACCACCGAGCACACGCAGAATCCGCTCACCCTGCGCAATCTGCGATGGTTCATCGGGCGGCACGAACGCAGCCCGTTTGTCGCGTTCGCGATAGTACGTGCGATAGAAGCCGATCAAATGATCGACGCGAAATCCGTCATAGAGATCGGCTGACCGCTGCCCCCTTTGCCGCAGCCATTCGTCGCCGCTCTGCTCGATTACGTCCCATCGATAGAGCGGCAGGCCCCAGTCCTGACCGGTTGCCGAGAACGCGTCGGGAGGTGTCCCGACCGATGCATCGATCCGGAATTCGTGTTGTCGCGCCCACACGTCGGCACTATGTGCGCTGACGACGAAAGGAAAATCGCCGAAGATGGCCACCGGCTGCGCCTCGCGACGCATCCGGTGCCACTGCTCATCGGCGATCCATTGCAGCCACGCGCGGTATCGTATCTGTCGTTCAAGGCGGCGCTCCGCATCGGCGAGCGCCTCCGCCCGTCGATCGCGCAGTCCATCGTGCCACTCGAGCCAGTAGCGCCCGCAGTTCTCCTGATTCAAGGCCGCGAAGAGCGCGTAGTCAGCAAGCCACCACGCTTCGCGTTCCCTGAACGCCAGGAATTCGCGGGCGCGGACCGAACCCGCCGCCCACTCACGATCCTCAAACCGTTGGAATGCGGCGGCGAGTGCGCGAGACTTGAGTTCGCGAATGACATCGTAGACGACACGAGGCGCCCGCCGGGCCTCGTCGAGCTTTGTTCGATCCTCGTTGGACAGAGATGCCTCACCGCCGGCAGCCTGGAACTCTTCGACACCACGGAGCGCAATGTAAATCGGATCGATGGCCATCGCGCTCATGGCCGAGTACGGCGAATTCTGACCATCCGCCATCTCATTGACTGGCAGCAGCAGAACGAAGTCGAGCCCGGACTGATCCAGCCACGCCGCGAATCGCGTCAGGTCTGGAATCTCTCCAATCCCCCAGCTCTCGCGTGACGGGATCGAGAAGAGCGGCACTAACGCACCGGCATGACGATGGTCGGCGAAGTTGCCCTCAGGCATGCGCCATCTCCATCACACGCCGAATTCCGCGATCAAACAGCGCCGGCTCAGGCAGAAGGCTCACGACCAGATAGGCTTCGCGGGGAAAGTCAAAGAAGAATCCTGGATGAACGACCACGCTCGCCGTCTCCATCAGGGCGATGACGAGGTCCTCTTCCGAGCGCGTCGAGGGAACACGTAACACCGCCGACCATCCGGCTTCGGCCGGCAGCGCTTCGATCGAACGATAGTGCTGGACAATGTCGCGCAGCGAGCCATCGTTGGTGCGAACACGCTCCAGAATCCGGGCGCGCACCTCGCCGCCCGCCGCAAGCAATTTCGCCGCTGCGTGTTGGACCGGCGTCGAGACCGACAGATATGTGTCGCAAATCAGCTCGAGGCGATCGAGCGCGCTCCGCACGAGCGGCTCGGGCCCCTCTACAACGATCCAACCCAATTTGACCTGCGGCAGGCCGATGGACTTCGAAAGGCCGCCGAGTCGGAACGCCAGGCACTCGGGCACTGGGCTCACCGGAGCCGCTGCGCCGGACAACGGGTAATCAACGAAGACCTCGTCGACAATGAGCGCCGCGCCGCGATTGGCGCACCGTCGGCCCAGATCGCTGATCTCAGAATCGCTGATCATCGAACCCGTAGGATTGTTCGGACTCACCGCGAGCACGGCGCGGATTCTGTCAGTCCAATGCCGGTCGAGCGTCTCGAAATCAACAGCCCAACGGCCATGAAACTCGAGCCGGTACGGAATCGCTCGAACGCCATCGAGATCGGTGAGATGCTCGAACAGAGGGTAGCTCGGCACGGGCACCATGACCGCATCGCCGGCGGGTTCGCACAGAAGCTTGAACAGCAGCGAATACGCTTCACTCGTGCTCGACGTCAACACGACACGGTCGGCAGCAACCTTGATGCCGTTTCGCTGGTAGTCGCGCGCGATGGCTTCGCGCGCCTCCATGAGGCCGAGCGGGGCTGGAGCGTATGTGTATGAACGCGGATCGGACAGAGCGTCCAGGATCGATTCGGGATACTCGATGCCCGCGGTCGTCGGGTTGGTGAGCGTCAGATCGACCAACGGCGCCCCCGCCGCGCGAAGGCGCCGCAAAACTCGAGTCAGCCGGTTGGGCGCGAGACCCCCCGGCACGCGCGAAGAAAACACCGCTTGATAGAGTATAGGAATGATCCGCTCCTTCGTCCTCGCAACCATGCTGATTCCGCTAAATCTCGTGGCCGCCGGCGCGCAACCCGCGAAAGCTGATCAGCGCCCGGCGACAGGGGGTCCTCCCACTACCCAACCCGCTCGACGTCAGTCGCCCCCTGCGACTCGATCGGCGGCGCTGGCCGTGCCGTTCACACAATTTACGCTTTCCAATGGATTGCACGTGATCCTGCACGAGGATCACACAGTGCCGCTCGTCACGGTCAACGTGTGGTACCACGTGGGATCGGCTCGTGAAAAGCCGGGGCGGACGGGCTTCGCGCACCTGTTCGAACATCTGATGTTCGAAGGATCCGGACACGTGAAAGAAGGAGAGTTCGACACCCTGCTCGAGGGGGCGGGGGCGACCAACAACGGATCGACCCAGAATGATCGGACCAATTACTTCATCGACACGCCAAGCAGCGCACTGGAGCTGGCGCTCTTTCTCGAATCCGATCGCATGGGGTACCTGCTCGATGCGATGTCTCCGGAACGCGTCAACGGCCAGCGAGACGTCGTCAAGAACGAGCGCCGCCAGAACTACGAGAACGCACCGTACGGGATGGCGTCGATTGAAATCGACAAGATGCTGTTTCCCGAAGGACATCCGTATCGATGGCCGACGATCGGATATATGGAAGATCTGACCGCCGCCAGCTACGACGATGTTGTCGAGTTCTTTCGCAAGTACTACCAGCCGGCCAATGCCAGCCTGGTGATCGCCGGCGACATCGATCCGGCAAAAACACGCGCCCTGGTGGAAAAGTGGTTTGCCGATGTGAAAGCCGGTAGTGGCCCGGTCCCGCCGATCGATTATCCGCGCGCGATGCTCACGTCGGTCACGCGAAAGACGATTGAGGATCGCGTCCAGCTTCCACGACTTTACATGTCGTGGATCACGCCGTCGTTGTTCAAACCCGGAGATGCCGAGCTCGACGTGGTGTCGCAGATCCTGGCCGGAGGCAAGAACTCGCGGCTGTACAAACGGCTCGTGTACGACCTGCAGATTGCCCAGGACGTCACGGCATATCAAGCGTCGGCCGCACTGGACTCGCAATTCCAGATCATCGTCACGGCGCGCCCCGGCGATCCGAAGTCGACTCCCGCGTCGGTCATCGAGCGGATCAAAGGCATCGTCGACGAGGAAATCGCGAAGCTGCAAAAGACACCGCCGGCGGCTCGGGAATTCCAGCGCGCGATCAACCAGATCGAAGCGTCGTTCTATAACCGAATGGAGAGCGTCGGCGGATTCGGCGGCAAGGGCGACCAGTTGAACGCGTACTACACAGCCACCGGCAATCCCGATTACTTCAACGAAGACTTGTCGCGATATCGCGCGTTGTCGGCGGGCGACATTCAGGCGGCCGCGGCGTTTTGGTTGCCGTTGAATCGCCGCGTCGAGCTCACCGTCGAGCCAGCGAAGACGGCTGAACCCGGCAAGCACGAGTAAGCAACCATGAAAATCCTACGCTTGCTTGTTTTCGCCGCAGGGCTCCTCGCCGTTGATCCGTTGCGGATGCTGGCATCGGTTGCGTTACACGCCCAGGCGCCAGATCGATCCGTCGCGCCGAAACCAGGAGCGCCGCCCGCGCTGAAGGTGCCGGCGATCCAGAAGCGTACGCTGTCGAACGGTCTGCCAGTCTGGATCGTCGAGCTTCACAAGGTTCCCGTCGTCCACGTGTCGTTGGTCGTCAAATCCGGCTCCGGCGCCGACCCGCAGGGGAAGTACGGACTGGCGAGCCTCACGGCTGACATGCTCGACGAAGGCGCCGGTTCGCGTGACGCACTTCAGGTTGCAGACGCTGTCGATTACCTCGGCGCAACCCTCTCCACCGACAGCACGTCGGACGGGTCGTCGGTCGATCTGCACGTGCCGGTGACGCGGCTCACCGAGGCATTGCCGATCATGGCTGACGTCGCGTTACGGCCGACATTTCCGGAGGATGAACTCAAACGTGTTCGCGCTGACCTGCTGACGTCGTTCATCGAGGCCGAAGACGATCCGGAGTCGCTCATCCAATTCGCTTTTCCGCGACTCGTATATGGCCCGCGACATCGATATGGAACGTTGTCCATGGGGACTGCGGCCACTGTGAAAGCACTGACGGCCGCCGATCTCCGACAGTTTCATTCGCAGCGCTACGTTCCGTCGAACTCGTTGCTGATTGTGACGGGCGACGTCAGTGCCGCCGACGTGGTCGCACGCCTGGAGTCCGCATTTGGAGCGTGGAAGGGACCCGCCGCGTCATCGGCGGTGATTCCAACGGCTGCGCAATTGACGTCGCGTCAGGTATACCTCGTCGACAAACCGGGTGCGGCCCAGTCGCAGATCAGGATCGGATGGATAGGAGTACCGCGATCGACGCCGGACTATTTCGCTCTGCGGGTTCTCAATACGATTCTGGGTGGATCGTTTACGTCGAGATTGAACCAAAATCTTCGCGAAGCGCATGGCTACGCGTATGGGGCGAGCTCGACCTTTGACATGCGCGCCTCCGCGGGTCCCTTCTACGCATCTGCCGGTGTGCAAACGGACAAGACGTCGGAAGCGCTCAAGGAGTTCTTCAACGAACTCGAAGGGATACGGAAACCGATTTCGGCCGAGGAAGTCGAAAAGGCCAAGAACTACGTGGCGTTATTGATGCCGCGAAACTTTGAGACGACTGAGAGGCTCGCGGGATCGCTCGCACAGATCTTCGTTTACAACCTGCCTCAGGATTATTTCGCGACCTACACGCAGCGGGTTCGGTCCGTGACCGCGGCCGACGTTCAGCGAGTCGCGGAGCGTTATATCCAACCCGACAAGTTCTCCATCGTCATCGTTGGCGATCGGAAAGGGATTGAGCCCGGGATCGCGGCACTCAATCTCGGGCCGCTCAAGATTGTCGAACCGTCCGAGGTGATGAAGTAACGATGCCGCTGACGATCACGTACGAGGAACTCGTGCGTTACACGAACGGAGAGCGCGAGAAATGGCGGCGCTGGTTTAGCGAACATCCGGCCGCTCTCGATGCGCCTGTGCAACCCGGGGGACGTCTGCCGACCGTCGGCAAATTGATCGATCATATCTTCCTCGTGGAACGGCGACATCTGCAGCGGCTCACGTCGCAACCGCTGTCGGACAGCACCGGCTTGACCGGCAACAACGCCTCACCGCTGTTTGACTACGGTGCGTCGGTACGACGTGAACTGGAGCAATTTGTAGCGGAACCCGGGGAAGACGACCTCGACACGATGCGAGTGTTCGAGGTGCGCGAGCAGAAATGGCCGATGACGCCGAGGAAGCTGCTCTTCCACATCCTCCTCCACGAGACGCGGCATTGGGCGCAGATCGCGCTCGCGGTCAGGCTCGCCGGCTTCGAACCGCCCGGCGATCACGATCTGTTCTTCAGCAACGCGCTCGCGTAGGCGGGCCGTTTAGGAGGCGCTACACATTCGTCGTGGAAGCCGTGGCGCACGGCTCTAGCGAGGCTTCGCCTCAGCCGCGCGCTCGTATTCCGCGAGCCGCTGCTTCCGCACGCGCTCGGCGTGCGCGTACGATCCATTCAACTGCAGCAGCCGCGCCGCGACGACGACGAGATTGATTCCGAGCAGTGTCGGAAAGATCTGCACGCCTGGTCCGTGTTGAAAGTCGTACCAAAAGGACACCCCGGCGATAATGAACAGCGCGATCGCTCCCTGCCTGCGGAGTCGCGTGCCTCTGGGGTTCCCTTCGAGCAGCTTCTGCTTTGACCGATGGACGATGACGACGAGCGGCGCCTGCGCGCGTCCGGTGGAATCGAAAACGTCGAAACGAACGTTGGGCGCGCGATTCACCTGCTCGCGGCAGAATGCCTCCGCACCGGCGAGGCCATCGAACAGAAGGCAGCTCACGTCTTCGACGTCGGCGAACGGTCTTCCATCTGCATCGCACGGTGCGCCCGTGTCGATGGTCTTGGCGAATACGACGAACTGTCCCGGGCGAACGATCTCAGTCCAGCTGCTCGGGATGCGGGAGCGATCGTAAAGGCGGAGCTGGATCATTTCAGCGGTTGGCTGTTGGCTGTTGGCTGTTGGAACTCAAAACCAAAAACCCACAACGAAAAACTGATACCGCTCCGCGTACTCAATTCACATCGATCGACAACGGCACCACCACTGTCCCCCAGTGAAACACGAGTTCCGCATGGTTTCCATCGACGACCGGGAAGTAGAAGGCGAGCGTTTCCATATGCTGCCCCTGACGAGCCGTCGTTTGAACCCGGAGGACATCTTGGTCGGCCGGGTACCGCGTATGGAACACCGGCTGCGCACGATTGAAGATCATCGTCCATCGTTCGGGCTGTGGTTCGGCCCAGAGAGAATACGTGCCCGCCGCAAGCGTCTGCCCGTTGAATTTCACATCGGTGGAGAGCTGGATGGTGGTGCAGTAGTCGGCGCCAGGACACCAGACGCGACCGTAGGGCACGAGCGATCCAAACAGCGTTCGGCCACGCGCGACG
>Ga0075423_10005072_pt1 | contig 12273 bp, 8 predicted proteins | sample SoiMethybrSBSTD2_FD_80114 | JGI IMG/M metagenome (GOLD analysis project Ga0075423, IMG submission 80114) | Bulk soil microbial communities from a Populus tree surrounding site in Tennessee, USA - Soil MetaG P. TD hybrid SBSTD2 | ecosystem: Environmental > Terrestrial > Soil > Tree plantation...
GTCGAGAATCGCGCATCGGTGCGGAGGTCGGGCCGTCCGATCGCGCTGCAGAGGCGGCTGTAGAGATCGTCGCCGGCGGCGGCGATGTTGATGTGGCCGTCCTTGGTCTCGAACACACCGGTGGGAATGCCGGTGGGGTGATTGTTCCCCGCCTGCGGCGCCACCTCCTTCGCCATGAGCCAGCGCGAGGCCTGAAAGTCCAGCATGGAGAGCTGCGCTTCCAGCAGCGAGGTGTGCACCCACTTGCCCTGCCCGGTGGTCTCGCGCTCGATGAGCGCCACGAGAATGCCCTGGGCGAGGAAGATGCCCGAGCAGAGATCGGCGATGGGGATGCCCACGCGCACGGGGCCCTGGCCGGGCAGCCCGGTGATGGACATGAGCCCGCCCATGCCCTGCGCGATCTGGTCCACGCCGGGGCGATCGCGATACGGCCCGCTCTGGCCGAAGCCGGAGATGCTGCCGTAGATGATGCGCGGGTTGATCGCGCGGATGTCCTCGTAGTCGATGCCGAGCCGCCGCTTCACGTCCGGGCGGTAGTTCTCCACGATGATGTCCGCGTCCTTGGCGAGGCGCTTGAAGATCGCCACGCCCTCGGGATCGCGGAGGTTCAGCGTGATCGCTTCCTTCCCGCGGTGGAGGTTCTGGAAGTCGAAGCCGTGGCGGTTGCCGCCCATGCCGTCGCCGTCGCGGCCGCCGGGCAGCTCGATCTTGATGGCCCGCGCGCCCCAGTCGACGAGCTGGCGCACGCACGTGGGCCCGGCGCGGGCGCGGGTGAGGTCGAGGATCGTGTAGCGGGCGAGGGGAAGCGCGGTGTTCTCGGCCATGGTCCGGGGTCTCCGATCAGGTGAAGGGTCGACCGAGGGCGAACGTATCACATCTGGAGCGGCCGCTGGGCCTGAGCCAGGCAAAAGGCGTCGAGGTAAGGCTCGAGGGCGCGGGACATGGCGCTGCGGCTCAGGATGCCGGGGGTGAGCCGGTCCACCGCCTCGGCCACCTGCGCCCGAAGCCGCTCCTCGTCAACGGTCAGCATGCGCCCGTCTCGCAGCACCCACAGCCCGGCGATCATCACGGACTCGATGGCCAGCCCGCTCTCGCCGTTCACCACCTGAAGAAGCGGATCGCGCAGCGGGACATAGCTCACATGGCGGAGATCCAGCACCAGGAGGTCGGCCTGATGCCCCGCGGCGAGGCGCCCGAGGCCGGGCAGGCCTAGCAGGGCCGCGCCGCCGTGCGTGGCCATGCGGAACACATCGTCCACGGACAGCCACTCGCGGGCGTCCACCGTGCGCCCCCGCGAGAGATACGCGGCCAGCCGCATGGCCTCAAACACGCTCTGCGAGTCGGACGTGTTCGCGCCATCGGTGCCGATGGCGACCGTGACACCGGCCGCCTGCATGGCGTGGGCGCGCGCCACGCCGGCGCCGAGGCGGAGATTGCTCAGCGGGTTGTGGGAGATCGCGCCGCCGCGATCGGCGAGCCGGCGCATGTCGTCGTCGCTGAGCCAGACCCCGTGGGCCGCGCTGAAGCCCGGCGCCAGCAGCCCGAGCGCGTCCAGATGGGCAGTCAGGCTTTTCCCGTAGCGCTCGGGGCCGGCGAGCGCCTGCACGCGCGACTCGGCGAGATGCGTCTGAAGCGGCGCGTTCCACTCGCGCGCGAGATCACGGCAGCCGGTGAGGAGCTCGTCGGTGCAGTGGAGCGGGATGGTGGGGCCCAGGCCGGGGCGCAGCCGCGCACGGTCGAAGGGCCAGCGACGCAGCACCTCCGTGCAGGTCGCCAGCGTCGTCGCGGTGGGTGCGGCCTGGATGCGCCGGAGTCGCTCGCGCTCCGGCTCCGGGACGGCGTCGAGCAGCCCGGGGATCGCCGCATACAGCGTGCGGTCGCTGATCATGGGCGCGACGACGGCGCGAAGACCGACGTCGCGATATCCTTCCGCCACCGCGAACACCCCGTCCACGGTTGGCGCCGGGAACTCCACGAAGAGGTCGAAGCAGGCGGTGGCGCCCTTGCGAACCATCTCGACCGCCGACAGTGTGGCGCAGAGGCGCTTGTCCTCGAGCGAGCGGTCCGCAGCGACACTGGGATTGGCGTTGAGCAGGAGCTCGAGCGACCAGCGGTCACCCGCCAGCCCCTTGCCGAGCGTCCCGTGCGCGTGGGTATGCGCGTTGATCAGCCCAGGCATGAGCAGGCGCTCGCGCGCGTCGATGACCTGGGCGTCGGCGGGCGCGGCGAGGCCAGGCGGCCCGACGTCGCGGATCATCGCGCCCTCGAGCAGCACGTCGGCGGGAGCGCCGCGGTGCTCGGGCAGGCTGAGCACGCGGCCACCGCGGAACACGGTGAACGGGCTCGCGTCGGCCATGGGACTCAGGCCTCCGGGGCGAAGGCGCGGCAATCCTCCGCATGCCACCCCACCACGATGGTGTCGCCGCGCTTGAAGTTGGTGTCGGCGAAGCGGATCGGCACCTTCGCGATCAGCTCGAGATCGTCGAGGACGCGCAGGCGGATGCGCGCGATGTCGCCCTGGAAGATGAGATCCTCCACGCGGGCCTCCAGGCGGTTGGCGTGGCCCGCGCCTGTGGGCGCGAGCGCGAGATGCTCTGGGCGGATGGCGACGAGCGCCGGAGCACCCATGCCGCCGGCGTCCGCGGCGAGCGCCTCGATCATCCCACGCTCCGCCACACGCACGCGCCGCCGGTCGCCCCGCGCTTCCACCACCGTCCCCTGCAGGCGATTGCTCTCGCCGATGAACTGGGCCACGAAAGCGTTGGCCGGCTGCTCGTACACGATTCGCGGCGGACCGACCTGCTGGAGGCGCCCCGCGCTGAACACCGCGATGCGATCGGACATGGTGAGCGCCTCCGCCTGGTCGTGGGTCACGTAGACCATGGTGACGCCGAGATCCTCGTGGATCTGCTTGAGCTCGTACTGCATCTGCTCGCGCAGCTGCTTGTCGAGAGCGCCCAGCGGCTCGTCCAGCAGCACTAGGCGGGGGTTGAACACGAAGGCGCGCGCCAGCGCCACACGCTGCTGCTGCCCGCCGGAGAGCTGAGCGGGCCGGCGCTGCTCGAACCCGGTGAGCTTGACGACTGCGAGGGCCTGGGTCACGCGCTGGTCGACCTCCGCCCGCGCCTGGCCGCGGATGGCGAGCGGGAAGGCCACGTTCTGCCACACCGTCATGTGGGGAAACAGCGCGTAGTTCTGGAACACCATGCCGATGTCGCGCTTGTGGGGCGGCAGTCGGGTGATCGAGCGGCCGTCGAGGAGGATCTCGCCCTCGGTCGGGCTCTCGAAGCCCGCGAGCATCATGAGCGTGGTGGTCTTGCCGGAGCCGGAGGGGCCGAGCAGGGTGAGGAATTCGCCGGCGGCCACGTCGAGGGAGAGATCGCGCACCACGAGCACGCGCCCGTCGTAGCTCTTCTGTACCTTCTCGAAGCGGACGAGCGGGGTCACGCGCCCTGCCAGGGCCGTATCGCGGGCGGGAACTCCTCGTCCACGGAGCGCCCGGCCCAGTGATAGCCCGCGAAGCCCGACCACACGCGCTCGGCGGAGCGGCGCGCGCCCGCCAGCACCTCCGCCTCGTCGCACACGAGGAGCCGCTTCCCTTCCATCAGGAACTGCCCGTCGCAGATCACGGTGTGCACCATGTCGGGCGAGGCCTGATAGATGAGGGCGCGGATCGGATCCGTGAAGGGTCCGATGGTGAGGTTGTCCCAGTCGAGCAGCACGATGTCCGCCTTGGCGCCGGGGGCGAGACGGCCGAGATCGTCGCGGCCCAGCGCACGGGCGCCGCCGAGGTTCGAGGCGTTGAAGATGCCCATGGCGGGCGCGGCCTCGTGGTTTTGCTCGAAGAGCTTGCACGCGAGCGCGGCGGTGCGCATCTCCGCCAGCATGTCGAGTGGGTACACGTCGGTGCCCATGACCATGTTGACGCCGGCGGCGCGGTAGCGGTCGAAGGTCTCCATCGAGATGCCGCGCCGGGCGAAGCCGGCCGGCGCGTGCACCACCGAGGCGCCGCCAGCGGCGAGGATCTCCAGGTCGCCGCCGTGCGGATAGGCGGAGGCGCGGTGGCCCGCCACGTACACCGCATGCGCGAGGAGCACGTCGCGGCCCAGCACGCCCTCGTCGCGCAGCACCGCCGCCGGCGTCTTGCCGGTGGCCCGTACGGTGTCGAGGAACTCCAGCACCTGCTCGCAGAAGTGCATGGTGAGGCCGACGCCGAGGCGGGTGGCGAGGGCGCGCGCCTCGCGCAGGAGCCGCGGGGTGGCGTTGTAGAACTCGTCCACGGTGACGATGCCGCGCACGCGGCCGTCCGCCTTGCCGCCGTGCTTCTCGATGAAGGCCTGGGTCGCCTCGAGCCCGCGCAGCCCCTGGGCCTCGTCCACCACCCGGTGCAGTCGCCCATCCGCGTCGAAGTAGTAGCGCCCGCTCAGGATCACGGGGGCATGGTAGACGCGCACGCCGAAGGCGCTCGCCTCCTCCACCATGGTGGTGCCCGCGTCCGCGCCCGCCGGCGCGAAGGGCACCACGGTGGTGATGCCGTGACGGATCAGTGAGGCGAGGCCGAAGCGCAGGGAGGCGCGCGCGTCCGCGTCGCGCATGAAGGACACGCCGCCGTCGCCCTTGGTGGGGAGGTAGTTGGGGAAGCCGGAGCGGAAGAAGTCGCGGCGTCCGCCGTCCACGAGGAGCCGGCCGCCCTCCTGGCCGGAGACATGGGCGTGGCCGCTGATCTGGCCGGGGATCACGAGCTTGCCCCGCGCGTCGATGGTGCGGGCGGCGGGCGGGCCCGCGTGGCGTGAGCCGACGTGAACGATGCGGTCACCTTCGTAGACGAGGACGCCGTCGCGGATGAGGCGATGCTCGGTGCCGTCGAAGGCGACGAGGAGCCCGCCCTCGATGGCGGTGCGGGGGGCGGGAGTGGTCATCGACGTGGCGCTCCGCGGAGGCGCTCGCCGCGACGACGCAGCAGCTCGACCACCGCCATGAGGATGAGGGAGACGCCGATCAGCACCACCGCGGCGGCGACCACCGCGGGGCTCATCGTCTCGCTGACGCCGCTCCAGATCTGCCGCGGCAGGGTGCGCTGCTCCGGGCTGCCCACGAAGAGGATCACGAGCAGCTCGTCGAACGACGTCACGAACGCGAACACCGCGCCGGAGAGCACCCCGGGCAGGATCAGCGGCAGCGTCACCAGCCGGAACGCCTGCAGCGGCGACGCGCCGAGGCTGGCGGCGGCGCGGGGGAGATTCGCGTCGAAGCCCTGAAGGGTCGCCGCGATGGTGATGACGACGAAGGGCAGGGCGAGCACGGTGTGCGCCATCACGAGGCCCCCGAAGCTGCCTACCAGCCCGAGCCGCGCGTAGTAGTAGAACAGCGCCACCGCCACCATCACGTGCGGGATGACGAGGGGCAGGGCCAGCAGGCCGTAGAGCGCGGGCTTGAGCCGGCTGCGCAGGCTCTGCAGGCCGAGCGCGGCGAGCATGCCCACGGTGGTCGCCACTGCCGTGGTCACCACTGCGAGCACGACGCTGTTCCAGAGCGCCCGCGTCCAGATCGGCGCGGTGGTGAACTCCCGGTACCAGCGCAGCGACCAGGCGGGGAGGGGATAGACGAGCAGCTCCCCCGCGGTGAACGACAGCGGCAGCACGACCAAAATGGGCAGGACGAGATAGCCCAGCACGAGCACGCTCAGAGCGCGCACGCCGACATGCGTGACCCGCTCGAGCGCGGTCGCGTGCGGCGGCAGCGCCATCTCAGCGCACCGCGAGACGGTTCAGGCCGACCACCCGGCCCAGCGTCAGGTAGATCAGCGCGACCACCAGGAGGAGCAGGGTGCCCAGGGCGGAAGCCATGCCCCAGTTCACCGCGGTGTTGGTGAAGTAGGCGATGAAGTAGCCGATCATCTGATCGCCGGGACCGCCGACCAGCGCCGGCGTGATGTAGTAGCCCAGCGCGAGCACGAACACCAGGCTCGCGCCCGCGACGAGGCCGGGCAGCGCCTGCGGCACGTACACGCGCAGGAAGGCGGTGACCGGCGCCGCCCCCAGCGAGGCCGCGGCGCGCATCAGCTCGGGCGGAATGTTCTTGAGCACGCTGTAGAGCGGCAGCACCATGAAGGGCAAGAGCACGTGGACCATGGCGATGTAGAGTCCCACGCGGTTGAAGATGAGCGGGATGGGCTTCGAGGCGAGCCCGAGCCCCACCAGCAGCTGATTCACCACGCCGGAGTTCTGGAGCAGGATCACCCACGCCGTGCTGCGCACGAGCAGCGAGGTCCAGAACGGGATGAGCACGAGGATGAGGAGGGCGTTCGCGCGCGCGGGCGAGGCGGCGGCCATGGTGACGGCGAGGGGAAAGCCGAGCAGGACGCACAGCCCGGTGACGACCAAGCTGATGACGAGCGTGCGGCCGAGCAGGCCGAGGAAGATCGCGCTCTCCGCGGGCGCGCGCTCGATGGCGCCGCTCGGGCCGTAACGGAGGTCGAGGGCGCTGAGCAGGTAGAAAGGGGTGATGAGATGCCGCTCGCGGCGAATGGTCTGCCAGTACACGGGCTCGCCCCATCGCACGTCGAGGGCGATGAGCTGCTCGCGCATGCTGCCGGGCCGCGACAGCTCGACCCGGCTACCGGTGCCGGTGATGAGGCCGCGGAAGCCGGCGACGTTGTGGTTCAGCCGGCGGCCCAGGAGGGGGAGTGCGGTGGTGCCGGACAGGGCGGCGAGGTCCTCGGCCACCGCGCGGAAGGCCGCCTCGTCAGGGAGGCCCTCGCCATTCCACCTCACCAGCGCGGCGGTGGTGCGGGGCAGCCAGCCCGGGACCTCCGAGTTGTCGATGCTCCGGTAGAAGAAAAGGCCCAGCGGGGCCACGAAGAACAGGGCGATGAACAGCACGGACGGCGCCACCAGGGCGAGCATCGTCACCTGGTGGCGCCGCCGCGCGCGGCGGACCTGAGCGGCGAGGTCGTCCGTCCTCACTGAGCCGCGAACTTGACGAACCGCTGGAGCAGCGAGTCGCCGTTCGCCAGCCAGAACCCGAGGTAGAGCTTGCCGAGCTGAAGCGATGCCTTGTCCAGGTGCTGGCCGGGCAGCGTGGCCTTCTCCTGGTCGGTGAGCAGCGCGTAGGCGTCACGGTTGGCCGGCCCGTAGCTGATGACGCGCACGAAGTCCGCCTGATGCTGCGCCGTCACCGCGTACTGGATGAGCTTGATGGCGAGCTCCTTGTTCTTCGAGCCCTTCATGATCGCCCAGTACTGGCAGCCGGAGACGTGGCCGGCGCCCAGCTCCATCTTGAGGTTCGTATTGTTGGTCTTGTTGGCGGAGGCGACGCGCCCGTTCCACGCGTAGGCCATAGCGACCTCGCCGGAGGCGAGCAGGTTGATGGACTCCGCGCCGTTCTTCCACCAGTGGATGTGGGGCTTGAGCTCGTCGAGCTTCTTCAGCGCGCGGTCGGGCCCGCCCGGCGCCGCCAGTACCTCCATCGCCTTCGCGGGCGGCACGCCATCCGCCATGAGCGCGACCTCGAAGGTCTGCTCTGCGCGGTAGAGGAGGCCGCGCTTGCCCGGCCACTTCGCCACGTTCCAGAAATCGGCCCAGGTCTTCGGGCCTTCCTTGATGCGGTTGCCGTCGTAGGTGAGCCCGCCCGAGACGAAGAGATACGGCACGCCGCACTCGCTCACGCCCCCGACGTCGCGGAACACCTTGGGGTCGAAGTACTTCGACCAGTCCACCTTCTCGAGCAGGCCCTCCTCGCAGCCGGTGGCGACGTTGATGGCGGTGGTGCTCACCATGTCCCAGATGAGGTTGCCCGTCTCGACCTGGGATCGGATCTTGGCCAGCTCCTGGTTGAACGACTCCTCCTGGATGGTGATCTTGTTCGCAGCGGCGAACGGCCCGTAGAAGACCTTACGTTCGGCGTCCGCGCTCGAGCCGCCGGCGTTGCCGACCACGAGCTTGGGCTGAGCGCCCGTGTCCGGCGGGGCGAGGGATCCCAGAGCGAGGGCGGCGGCGAGAACGATCCAGAATCGCGGCGTGTTCAGCATTGAGGACCTCCGGCGAACGGGTGGGTGCGGGAGCGCGCTCGGCCCGGCCAACGTCGTTGTGGGCGCCGACGCAGGAACCAATGGCAGCCAATCTCGGCGAACTCTCCGCGGAAGTCAAGGCGCGGGGGTTCGTGCGCGCTGCGCTAGAATCCTCCGCCATGAGCCCCTCATCCGCGCCGCTGCCCCCCCGCCGTTCGGTGGATACGATCGTGCTCGGTCGCGTCCTCACCCAGAACCCGCGCCGTGAGGTGTTCGTCGACGGCGCGGTGGCGGTGGCGGGCGGCGACATTACCGCCGTGGGGCTGCGCAGTGAGGTGCTGGGGGCGTATGAAGGACGGCGCACGATTGGCGGGCCGCGCGCGATCGTGATGCCGGGCATGATCGACACCCACACTCACTGCACCCAGTGCTTCGTGCGCGCGCTCACTGCCAACGAGCTGCCGATGATCCCGCGCGTCTACGTGCCCGCGCAGCGGGCGCTCTCGCCCGGCCAGGCGCACGCCACCGTGCGCCTCATCGCGGCGCAGCTGCTCCGCGCCGGCGTGACCACGCTGTGCGATGGCACCGTGATCGGCGCGCATGAGGCCCCCACGCTGGAGGCACTTGAGGAGACGGGCATCCGCGCGTGCGTGGCGCGCGGCGCCCCGGACCAGGACTTCACCCATGCCGCGCTCTACAACCAGCTGACCGAGCGCTCGTCGGTGCGGCCGCGCGCGGGCGAGGCGGAGGCGGAGCTCGCGCGCACTGCCGCCTTCCTCGACCGCTACCCCGCGACGGGCCGCGGGCTCATCCGCGGGGCGGTGAACGTCTCCGCGCTGCCGAGCTTCTCGGAGATGTACTTCCGCCTCGCCGGCGACCTCGCGCGGGAGCGTGGCGCCACGCTCCAGGTGCACGTGGCGCGCGATCGCGAGGAGGTGGAGCTGTCGCTGTCAGTGTGGGGTCGTCGGCCCATCGAGCGCCTCGCCGACATGGGAGTGGTGGACGCGCACCTCGTCGCGGTGCACGCGGTGCTGGCGACGGGGCGGGAGATCGATCTGCTCGCGAAGGGTGGCGCCTCGCTGACCCACTCGCCGATGGAGTGCGTGTACAACCTGAACGCCATCCCCGACGTGCAGCGCTTCCGCGCGGCCGGCGTGCCCGTCGGCCTCGGGTGCGACAATCAGGGCAACGACATGCTCGCGACGATGCGCGCCACGCTTCTGATCCAGGGCGCAGTGTTCGGGATCCCGCGCTACGAGCCCGATCTGCTGACCGCGGACGACGTGCTCGACATGGCCACCATCGAGGCAGCGCGCGTGCTGCGGTGGGACGGCCGCATCGGCTCGCTGGAGCCCGGCAAGGCGGCCGACATCACCGTGCTCGACGGCGGGGCGCCGCATCTCTTCCCCACCCAGGACCTCGTGACCGAGCTGGTGCGCTTCGCCTCGCGCGCAGAAGTGACCGATGTGCTCGTGAACGGACGCGTGATGCTGGAGGGCGGGCGTCTCACCACGGTGGATCTCGAACGGCTGTGGGGCGAGGCGGAGGCGGGCGCCGCGCACGTGCTCGGCGTGGTGGGAGGCCGGCGCTACCGCCCGCTGCGCTAGGACCTGGCTTATCATGGGCCCACCCAGCGTCGGGGAGGGGCTGAGGGGGAGGGGGGTTTATGAGGCCACGGCTCGGCTTGCTCGCTCTCGTCCTCCTGCTCCAGGGGCTGTGCGCCGCGCCCGCGGCCGCCGCCGATCCACCGCCTGCCGGCCAGATGACCTGGGCCGTGCACTTCACGCTCGCGCCGCGCTGGCTCGATCCCGGCGAGAACGAGGGCACGATCACGCCCTTCATGATCTTCTACGCGGTGCACGACGCGCTGGTGAAGCCGATGCCCGCCGGCCCGACCACGGGGAGTCTCGCCGAGTCGTGGACGGTGTCACCGGACGGGCTCGTCTACGACTTCCGGCTGCGGAGCGGGGCGCGCTTCCACAACGGCGAGCCGGTGACGGCGGACGATGTGAAGTTCTCCTTCGAGCGCTACAAGGGCGCGTTCACCGACGTCCTCAAGGACAAGGTGAAGGAGGTGCGCGCCCTCGACGCGAACCGCGTGCAGTTCAGGCTGAAAGACCCGTGGCCGGACTTCCTTACCTTCTACGGCACCACCGCGAGCAGCGCGGGCTGGGTGGTGCCGCGGAAGTACGTGGAGAAGGTGGGCGACGAGGGCTTCAAGAAGGCGCCCATCGGCGCGGGCCCCTACAAGGTGGTCAGCGTCACGCCGGGCGTGGAGATGGTCTTCGAGGCGTTCGAGGGGTACTGGCGAAAGACGCCACGCGTGAAGCGGCTCGTCCTCAGAAGCTTGCCCGACGAGACCACGCGGGGCGCCGCGCTCAAGAAGGGCGACGTGGACATCGCCTACTTCCTCAACGGCCCGGTGGCCGAGGAGGTGCGGCGCACGCCCGGCCTCAAGCTCATGGCGGTGCGCAGCAACGCGATCTTCTTCCTCGACTTCCGCGATCAGTGGGATCAGGCCTCGCCGTGGCGCGATCCGCGCGTGCGCCGGGCGGCGAGCCTCGCGGTGGACCGCCCGATGCTCAACCAGGCGGAGCAGCTCGGCTACGCGGGCCTCACCGGCAACGTGGTGCCGCGCTCGATGGAGTTCGCGCTGACCATCGAGCCCGATCCCTACGATCCCGCGCGCGCGAAGCGGCTGCTCGCGGAGGCGGGGTACCCGCGCGGCTTCGACGGCGGCGAGTTCACGATCGCGCCGCCCTACGAGGGCGCGGGCGAGGCGATCGTGGCCAACCTGAGCGCCATCGGCATCCGCATGAGGATCCGGACCATGGAGCGCGCGGCCTTCTTCTCGGCCTGGCGGGAGGGGAAGCTCAAGGGCGTGGTGTTCGGCGGGCTCGGCCCCGCGGGCAACGCGGCCTCGCGCCTCCAGATCCTCGCCGTGAAGGGCGCGCCCTACGCGGCGGGTGTGCTCCCCGAGGTGCAGGATCTCTACGAGCAGCAGGCACGCGAGACCGATCGGAAGAAGCGCGAGGAGCTGCTTCACCAGATCCAGCGCCTGCTCTACGAGCGTGCGGTGTACGCCCCCATCTGGGAGAATGGCTTCATCCGCGGCGTGGGGCCGCGCGTGGAGGAGCCGGGGCTCGCGCTCATCCCCTACTTTCCCTATTCCGCGCCATACGAGGAGCTGAGGCTCAAGCCATGAACTACACGCGCATCTCCGCCGACTGCCACATCGACATGCCGTGGATTCCCGCCGACCTGTTCACGGGCCATGCCTCCGTCGCGCTCAAGGACCGTATGCCCTACGTCACCGACGGCCCGGACGGCCCGCGCTGGACGGCGAAGAACGGCGCCGCTTTCGGCCTGGTGGGTGGAGTCGGGCCGTCGGGGCAGAAGTACGTACCCGGCATGCACTACCGCGCGGACGTCATGGCGTCTACCGGTCTTTACGACGACGGTAGGCGCGGCGTCTACCGTCCCACGGACCCGCACCTTCGGATTCAGGATATGGAGCGGGATGGCGTGCAGGCAGAAATTATCTTCGGGATCCTCGGCGCGGCCACGCGCCTGGGCGACCACGAGGCGGCGGCCGAGATGTTCCGGATCTACAACGACTGGCTGCGCGACTTCTGTCGCCACTACCCGAACCGGCAGATCGGGCTCGCCTGCCTGCCCTACGGCGACATCGGCGCGGCGGTCGGGGAGATCTACCGCGTGGCCAAGCTCGGGCTGCGCGGGCTCGAGCTCTCGTGCTCGTGGGACATGGAGCCCATGTGGCATCCCTCGTGGGAGCCGCTCTGGCAGGCGGTGAACGAGGTGAATCTCCCGCTGCACTTCCACACCTTCCCCACCATGCCGCCCAGCGTGCGCGAGAAAGCGACCGGCCTCACCCGGCGGGCCGCCATGTTCACCAGCGTGTCGGGCTTCCAGATGAACCTGATCAACATCCTCGCCGCCGTCATCGGCAGCGCCGTGCTCGAGCGCTACCCGCGCCTGCGTATCTCGTTCGGCGAGAGCGGCATCGGCTGGCTGCCGTACGCGCTCGATCGCATGGACTTCGAGTGGGAGGACCGCTTCCACGACCTCGGCCTCAAGATGCGGCCCAGCGACTACTGGAAGCGCCAGTGCAAGGCGACCTTCCAGTTCGACCGCATCGGCACCCGCCTGGTCGAGGAGATCGGCGAGGACACGCTCATGTGGGGCTCGGACTATCCCCACGGCGACGGCGTGTGGCCCGAGTCCTCGAAGTACATCGAGGAACA
>Ga0075423_10005073_pt1 | contig 12273 bp, 9 predicted proteins | sample SoiMethybrSBSTD2_FD_80114 | JGI IMG/M metagenome (GOLD analysis project Ga0075423, IMG submission 80114) | Bulk soil microbial communities from a Populus tree surrounding site in Tennessee, USA - Soil MetaG P. TD hybrid SBSTD2 | ecosystem: Environmental > Terrestrial > Soil > Tree plantation...
AGGCCTAGCATCTGAGGCCATTGCGCCAGAAACGCGGCTCATGTGGGACTTGTTCAGAGGTTCCTTAACCTAATCCTCGACCCGACACGCTGCTCCGTGTCCGCACCCGCCCCTCGCTGGGACATCTTCTGCACCGTCGTCGACAATTACGGCGACGTCGGTGTCGCCTGGCGTCTTGCACGCCAGCTCGCCGGCGAGCACGCCATCGCCGTGCGCCTGTTCGTCGACGACATACGGGCGCTCGCGCGCCTCGCGCCGGAGATCGATGCGGCGACGAGCGAGCAGTGCGCACGCGGTGTCGACATGCGTCGCTGGGGAGGCGCGCAGGTGGATCTCGCCGCAGACCCGGGCGACGTCGTCGTGGAGGCGTTCGGCTGTGGACTGCCGCCGGCGTACCTCGGAGCGATGGCGGCGCGCGGCCGGCCGCCGGTGTGGATCAACCTGGAATATCTCTCCGCCGAATCGTGGATCGAGGGCTGCCAGGGGCTCGCGTCGCGCCATCCGGCGCTCCCGCTCACGCGTTATTTCTTCTTCCCGGGATTCACGGAGCAGAGCGGCGGGCTCCTGCGCGAGCGCGACCTCCTTCTCCGCCGCGATCGTTTTCGAGCGGCTCCTGGTGCGCGCGAAGCGCTATGGCGGATGCTGGGTATCGCGGCGCCGGCGCCGGAAGCGCGGACTGTGTCTCTGTTCTGCTATCCCAACGCTCCGCTTCCATCCCTTCTCGACGCATGGACGGAAAGCGACCCACCGATCCTGTGTCTCGTTCCCGAGTACACGGCGACCGCGATGCTCGAGCGCTGGACCGGCGGCGCCGGCCTCCGCGCCGGCACGCGCTTCGGCCGTGGCCGGCTCACGCTCGCCACCGTACCCTTTGTCGCCCAGGACGATTACGATCAGCTGCTCTGGATCTGCGACATTAACTTCGTTCGCGGCGAGGATTCGTTCGTCCGCGCACAGTGGGCGGCACGGCCGCTGGTCTGGCACGTGTACCCGCAAACGGAGAACGCACATCGGTTGAAGCTCGACGCATTTCTCGCGCGCTACGGCGCCGCGCTGCCACCGGATCCAGCGGCGGCGTTGAGAAGCCTTTCGATCGCCTGGAATGGCGAGGGCGACGCGGGCGCGGCGTGGCAGCAGTTTGCCGCTGCCCTTCCCGCGCTTAGCACAAACGCCGAATCCTGGACATCAGCGCTGGCCGCTCAATCGGACTTGGCCGAGGGCCTGGTCAAATTCTGCGCGGATCGGGTATAATAATTGGTTGTCCGACTCAATGGATTCAATGGATTAGCTTAGGGTGCACTTATGAAAACCGCGCAGGAAGTCCGCGCCGGCAACGTCATCATGATCGGCAACGATCCGATGGTCGTGCAGAAGGCCGAGTTCAACAAATCCGGCCGCAATGCGTCGGTAGTGAAGATGAAGCTCAAGAATCTCCTGTCCAACTCAGGGACGGAGACCGTTTATCGCGCCGACGAGAAGTTCGATGTCGTTCAGCTCGAGCGCAAGGAAGTGACCTACTCCTATTTCCAGGACCCGCTGTACGTGTTCATGGACAGCGAGTACAACCAGATCGAGGTCGAGAAAGAAAACATCGGCGATGCCGTCAACTACCTCGAGGACGGGCTGCAGTGCGAATTGACGCTGTATGACGGCAAGCCGATCTCGGTCGAGCTTCCAAACAGCGTCGTGCGCGAGATCGCGTACACCGAGCCCGCGGTGCGCGGGGATACTTCCGGCAAGGTTCTGAAGCCCGCGAAGCTCGGCAGCGGTCTCCTGGTGCAGGTTCCGCTGTTCGTCGCGACCGGCGACCGGATCGAGATCGATACCCGCACCGGCGAGTATCGCCGCCGCGTCTGACGCGTACGCTCACCGCCGCCACAAGAAACGGGCGCGCTTGAGGGAGACCCGAGCGCGCCCGTCCTTTTTCACCACTCAGCCAGCTTTCTCGCGACCGTGACCGCGGCGGCGCTTCACGTGCCCGCTTTCGGGCGGCGCCTTCCGCATTCCGCCGCTGCGATGCTCGCAAGGTCCCCCGCGGCTGCTCACGTTGCGCGCCGTGTTGATCAACGCGACGTGGGTGATCGCCTGCGGGAAGTTGCCGAGCTGGCGCTGCGCGCGCGGGTCGTATTCTTCGGCAAGCAATCCCACGTCGTTGCGCAGCGCGAGCAGGCGCGTGAACAGCGCTTCGGCCTCGTCGCGGCGCCCGGCGAGGCAGAGGTTGTCGGCGAGCCAGAACGAGCAGGGGAGGAACAGGCCCTCGCCGGGCGGCAATCGATCCAGGTCCTCCGTGGTGCGATAGCGGGCGACAAGCCCGTCGACGAGCAAATCGTTCTGGATCGCAGCGAGCGTTCCACGCACGCGCGGATCGGTCGGCCGGAGGAACCCAACCAGTGGCATCAGCAGCAGACTCGCATCCACCTCGTTGGAGCCGTAGTACTGAACGAACGAGCGCCGCGCCGGGTCATAGCCGTGCCGACAAACCTGGGCGTGAATACGCGCGCGCAATCGGCGCCAGCGTTTGAGCGGAGCATCGAACCGATTCTGTACCGCCGTCTTGATCGCCCGATCGACCGCGACCCAGGCCATGACCTTGGAATGCGTGAAGTGCCGCTTCTCGCCGCGGACCTCCCAGATGCCGTTGTCGGGCTCCTGCCAGCTCTTCTCGAGAAACTCGATCAGCACGCGCTCGAATCGCCACGCATCGGCATCCGGATCGAGACCTGCCGAGCGCGCCACGGCCAGGGCGTCGATCACCTCGCCGTAGACGTCGAGCTGAGTCTGCGCGGCCGCTAAGTTGCCGATCCGCACCGGTACCGAGCGCTCGTAGCCAGGCAGCCACGGCAGCTCGAGCTCGACGAGCTGCCTCTCTCCGGCGACGCCGTATACCGTCTGCAGGTCCTCGGGCTTTCCCGCCGCCGCGCGCAAGAGCCACTGGCGCCACGACTGTGCTTCGTCGCGATAGCCCGAAAGGAGCAACGCATACAGCGTCATCGTCGCGTCGCGCGGCCAGCAGAAGCGATAATCCCAGTTCCGCACGCCACCGATGCGCTCGGGCAGCGAAGTCGTTGCGGCGGCGACCATGCCGCCGGTGGGCGCGTACGTCAGTGCCTTGAGCGTGATCAGAGAGCGGACGACGGCGTCCCCCCAGCGGCCGCCGTACGTGCAGCGGCCGCACCACGTGCGCCAGGTGCGCTCGGTTGCATCGATCGCGGCGTAAGGGTCGATCGGCAGGGGCCGCGGCTGGTGCGAGGGAAAGTACGTCAGCACGAAGGGCACGCGCTCGCCGCGCGACAGCGTGAAGTTGGCGACGGTGGTGAAGTCGACGCCGCGCGTCTCGACCGCCGATCTCAGCTCGAAAGAGTCGGGGCCGGCGGTTGCGAGCAGCGCGTCGTCGACGCGCCGCACCCACGGCGTCACGATGCCATAGCCGCAGCGGAGAATGAACTCCATGCGCATCGGAACGCGGCCGCGCAGGCATTCGACGATGCGCACAAGGTCCGTGCGCTCCGGCCATAACGGCATGCAGTCGATCACGCGGACGGCGCCCGAGGCGACTTCGAAGTCGGTCTCGAGAACCAGCGTCTGGTCCCGATAGCGACGCCGTACGGCGCGCGGTCTCTGGCGCGGCGCCAGCAACCAGCGACCGTGCTCACGCGTGCCGAGCAGCGCGGCGAAGCTGGCACGCGAGTCGAAGCGCGGCGCGCAAAGCCAGTCGATCGATCCGTCGCGACCTACGAGCGCTGCAGCACGCGTGTTGCCGATCAGCGCGTAGTCTTCGATTCGCAATGCCATGTTCGGTCTCCGCGCCGGATCAGGGTCGTGCTGGGAATTTCGCGGCTGCGCCGTGATCTCTCGCGCGGTCCTAGGCCGGACGCTCGTTTCCTGGCGCTCTCGGAGCCGTGCGTTCCCCGGGCTCCCATCCGCCACCCAGCGCCTTCATCAGGTCAACATTCGCGGACAGTAGGTTCTGGCGGCTGCGGATCAGCGCCAGCTCGGAGATATTGAGGCTGCGCTGTGAATCGAGCACGTCGAGAAACCGCGTGTAACCCGCTTCGTAACGGATCGTGGCGAGCCGCAGCGCCTCGCGCGCGGCATCGACGCTGGCTTGCGCGTCACGCTCCGTCGCGGCGTATTGGCGCACATTGGTCAACGCGTCGACGACTTCGCGGAACGAAGTCTGGATCGTCTTCTGGTAATTCGCGAGCGATTGCTGCCGGCGTGCCCGCTGCACGTCGACCAGCGCGCTCAACTTGCCGCCTTCGAAGATCGGCGCCGAGAGATTTGCGCCCAGCGCCCAGATGCGTCCAGGCAGCGTGAACAGCCCGGCGAGCGCGGCGCTCTCGCCGCCGAAATTTCCGGTGAGCGTAATCGTGGGAAAAAGCTGCGCCTTGGCCACGCCGATCTGGGCGTTCGCGGCGATCAGGTCCTGCTCGGCCTGACGGATGTCGGGGCGGCGCTCGAGCAACGTCGAGGGCAATCCGGCGGGCGGGGCCGCAGGTCGCGGGAGCTGCGTGATGTCGCCGGGAACGAGCGTGAGATCGAGCTTGCCCGTCAACGTGGCGAGAAGGTGTTCGGCCAGCTCGCGCTGCCGCGTGAGCTCGTCGAGCTGGAGCGCCGCATCGAAGCGTGCGCCTTCCGCCTGCCGGACGTCGAGGTCCGAAGCGAGCCCGGCCTCGGCGCGCCGGCGCACGATCGAGAGCGTATCGTCACGGGACGCGAGCGTGGTTTGCGTCGAAGCGATCTGCGCATCGAGCGAACGCAGCGAGAAATACGTCTGCGTGGTCAACGCCGCAATCGAGAGCGTCACGACTTCCCGGGCGTAACGCGTGGAGAGGTCCTGCGCGCGCGCCGCCTCGGTCGCGCGGCGGAGCTTGCCCCAGAAATCGACCTCGAACGACGAGGTGAGCGCGAGCCGGAGATCGTTGCGCACGCTGGGCGTGCCGGCGGCAGGCGGCGACGCGACGGCGTTGCTGAAAGCCGTGCGGTTCGCGGTGCCGCCGAGATCGATCTCCGGGAACAGCGCCGCATTGACCGCCCGCAAGTTCGCATCGGCTTCCTCGATGCGCGCGACCGCCTGCCGGATATCGGTATTGTTCTCGCGCGCGGTGTCGACAAGCTCGTCGAGCGTGGGGTCGCCGAAGAGCCGCCACCATTGCGGCGGAACGGAGTCGGCAACGCCGGTTGTCGCGTCTGCGGCGGTGAACGAGTCCGGCAGGGGCACGGCCGGCCGCTCGTAATCCGGGCCGACCATACACCCGGCGAGCGCGAACGCGGCCAGGCCGATCAGCACGCGGCGCAGATTCATGCCGGTTTCTCCTCGACGACCGCAGGCACCGCAGCGGGCTTCGCCTTCCCTGACAGCAACACGAAGAAGAGCGGAATGAATACGGTGGCGATGAATGTCGCGACGAGCATGCCGCCGAACACGCCTGTACCCATCGATCGTCTCGCGGCCGCGCCAGCGCCGCTCGCGAGCACCAGCGGCAGTACGCCCAGCATGAACGCGACCGAGGTCATGACGATCGGGCGGAAGCGCAGCCGCGCCGCTTCGAGCGCGGCCTCCAGCGGCGCGAGCCCCTTCGCCTGCTCCTGCGCCGCGAATTCGACGATCAGGATCCCGTTCTTCGCCGCCAGCCCGATCATCACCAGCAGGCCGATCTGGAAGTAGACGTCGTTGCTGAAGTTGCGCAGGAAGATCGCGGTGAGTGCACCGAGCAAGCCGAATGGCACCGCGAGCAACACCGCGGTCGGCAGCGACCAGCGCTCGTAATTGGCGGAGAGAATCAAAAACACCATCACGATCGCGAAGCTGAAGGCGATGATCGACTGCGTACCGACGCGTTTTTCCTGGAACGCCTGGCCCGTCCAGGCTATGGTGTACCCGGCCGGCAGCGTCTTCGCGGCGACATCCTCGACCGCCGTGATCGCCTGGCCTGAGCTCACGTTGGGCGCGCTGTTCCCGAGCACCTTGGCGGCGAGGAAACCGTTGTAACGTTCGAGCTGCTCGGGCCCGACCACGTTTTTCATGCTGATCAGCGCCTTCACCGGAATCATGCCGCCGCTCGACGAACGCACGTAGACATTACCGAGATCTTCCGGCGTGGCGCGATACGCGCCTTCGGCCTGCAGCTGAACGCGGTAGGTGTGGCCAAACTTGTTGAAGTCGTTGACGTAGAGCACGCCCATTGTCGCCTGCAGCGCGTCGAAGACGTCCTTGATCGGGACACCGAGCGCGACCGCCTTCTCGCGGTCGACGTCGAGATAGAGCTGCGGCGAGGTGGGCCGGTAGAACGACGCGATGGCGGTGAGCTCGGGCCGCTTGCGAAGCTCGCTCAAGAATTGCTGCAGGTTCTGATAGAGCTTCTGCGGATCGGCGTCGGCGCGGTCCTGCAAATACACTTCGAATCCGCCGGCCGTCCCCAGGCCCCGGATCGCCGCCGGATTGAACGCGAGCACCGTCCCCTGCGGCAGCGTCGCGCCCTGAGCGATCACGTACTTGGCCACGTCGTCGGCGGTCGCCTTGCGCTCGTCCCAGAGCTTGAGCGGAATGAAGATCGTCGCGGCATTGGTCTTGTTCGCCCCCGCGATCACGTCGAACCCGTTGACCACGAAAACGTGCTCGACCGCGGGGTGCCCGAGCAGGATCTTCTGCACCGTCGCGCCCAGTTCCTGCGTGCGCTGCAGCGTCGCGCCGTCCGGCAGCGTGAGCGAGCCGATGATGTAGCCCTGATCCTCCGGCGGTACGAACCCGCCGGGCACCGTCCTGAACAGCAGCGCATCGACGCCGAGGATTCCGGCGAAGGCGAGAAGCGCGATGACCCGGTGGCGTGCCGTGACCCGCACGCACGAGAGATAGAAGCGGGTCAGCCATGCGAACGAACGGTTGAACGGCCGGAACAGGCGGTTCTCGATATGCTGGGGTTTGAGCAGCAGCGCACACAGCGCGGGTGTGAGCGTCAGCGCGACCACGCCGGAGATCGTGACCGCGGTCGCCACCGTGACCGCGAATTGCTGGTAGAGCTTGCCGGCGAGCCCGCCGAGGAATGCAACCGGCACGAATACCGACACGAGAACCAATTCGATGGCGACGATCGCGCCGGTGACCTCGCGCATCGACTCGATCGCGGCTTCCTTGGGCGAGAGCTTCTTCTCCGCCATCAGCCGCTCGACGTTTTCCAGCACCACGATAGCATCGTCGACGACGATCCCGGTCGCAAGCACGATTGCAAACAGCGTCAGCGTGTTCAAGGTGAAGCCGAACAGCATGAGACCGCCGAAGGCGCCGATGAGCGACACGGGCACCGCGATGATCGGAATCAGCGTCGCCCGCCAGCTCTGCAGGAAGACGAAAACGACCAGCAGTACCAGAAACGCCGCCTCGCTCAGCGTAATGACCACCTCGTGGATCGATTGCTGGACAAAGCGCGTGGTGTCGAATGGGATGATCTGCGTCACGCCCTCCGGGAAGGTCTGCGCCAGGCGCTCGATCCCCGCACGCACCGCGGTCGAGACCTTGAGGGCGTTCGCTCCGGATTGGAGGAATACCGGAATCCCGACCGTTGGCTTGCCGTCGAGGTCGGTGAACGCGTCATAGCTCACCGCGCCCAGCTCGACCCGCGCCACGTCGCGGATGCGCAGCGCGCCGCCCGGCCCGGTCGAGCGCAGCACGATATTGCCGAAATCCGCGGGCTCCTCGAGCCGGCCGCGCGCGGTGACGGTGTAGACCAGCGACTGCCCGGGCGGCGCCGGCTCGGCACCGATCTTGCCGGCAGCATACTGATAGTTCTGAGCCGAGATCGCGCTCGCGACGTCGGTGGCGGTGATGCCGAGCTGCGACATCTTCGCCGGATTGAGCCAGATGCGCATCGAATAGTCGCGCGCGCCGAAAATGGTCACGTCGGCCACGCCGGGGATGCGCTTGATCTCGTCCAGGATGTTGATCGTCGCGTAGTTCGAGAGGTAGAGCGTGTCGTAGCGCGGGTCGTTCGAGGAGAGCGAGATGACGAGTAGGATGTCGGTCGAGCGCTTTTGCGCGACCACGCCGGTCTGCCGCACGACGTCGGGCAGCCGCGGCAACGCGATGGCGACGCGGTTGTTGACGTCGATGACCGCTTTGTCGGCGTTCGAGCCGACCTCGAACGTGCAGGCGATCGTCAGCGTGCCGTTGGTCGCCGCCGTGGAGCTGAAGTAGGTCAGGTTCTCGACGCCGGAAAGCTGCTCCTCGATCGGCGCCGCGACGGTGCGCGCCAGCGTCTCCGCGCTCGCGCCCGGATAGCTGGCGTTGATCACGACCGTTGGCGGCGCGATCTCCGGATATTGCGCGACCGGCAGCACCTGCGAGGCGATCAACCCCGCCAGCGTGATGATGATCGAGATGACGCCGGCGAAGATCGGCCGGTTGATGAAGAACTGCGAGAAGGACACGGCCGCCGTTCCTACTTGGCCGGCGCGCCCGGTGCCGCCGGCTGCGCCGGCGCGGCGCTCGCCGCCGGCGCTTCGGTCACCGGCACGCCGGGCCGGACCTTCAGCAGGTTGTCGACGATCACTCTGTCGCCGGTGTTCAGGCCCGACATGATCACCCAGTCGGAGCCGATCCAGTCGCCGGTCTTGACCGGCCGCGCCTGCGCCTTGCCCTCGGCGTCGACGACGAATACGAGGTACGCCTTCTCGGTCTGCACGACGGCGGCTTGCGGAACGAGGAACACGTTGTCCCGCTCTCCGGCGGTGATGCGCACGGTGACGAACTGGCCGGGAAGAAGCTGCTCGCGCGGATTGTCGAACTCGGCGCGCAGCTGCTGCGTGCCGAGCCTGGCGTCGAGCGCGGTGGCGGCGAAATTGAGACGGCCCCTGGTCGGGTAAGTCGAGCCGTCGGGAAACACGAGCTGAACGTCGACCGGCGTCGCTCGCGACAACCGCCCGCCCGGAAGCTTCGCGAGATCGGTCTCGGCCAGGCTGAAGCGCACCCAGATCGGCGTCAACTGATTGATCGTCGTGAGCAGGCTGCCGGAAGCGTCGGTCGTGATCAGCGTCCCGATCGAATGTTCCGCGCGCCCGCTGATGCCCGCCACGGGCGCGGTCACGTTGGTGTACGACAGATTGAGCTCAGCCTGGCGCACGGCGGCGTTGGCCTGCTGGATGGCCGCTTCCGCGAACTGCCGTGTCGACGTCGCGTCGTCGTATTCCTTGCGACTCACGGCGCGATCGGCCACCAGCGGCTTCAGCCGCGCTTCTTCACGCCGCCCTTGCTCGACTTGCGCCGTCGCCTGCGCAAGCTGCGCCCTCGCCTGCGCGAGCGCAACCTCGTACGGCGCGCGATCGATTTCGAACAGCGGCGCGCCCTCTTTCACCGGATCGCCCTCGCGGTAGAACTGTTTCTGGAGGATGCCGGAAACGCGCGCGCGCACCTCGACCTGCTTTGAGCCTTCGACCTGACCCACGATGTCGAACCGGATGGGGACACGCTTCGGCTCGACCTTGGCGATATGCACCGGCACCGCGGCCGGCGCGGCAGCCGCTGCGCGCGATGCAGCATCGTCCTTGCCGCACGCGGTGAGTAGCACCACGGTGAAAAGCCCAAGCACGCAACGCGCAGCGGCCATCGACGCCGCGCGGCGGCTTTGCGCCGACATGGTGTTCTTGCTTCGCGACATGAGCGGAGGAGTCCCTCGAAAAACAGGGGCGCGTCCGACGCGCCCCGCGCGCGATTATTACACAATCGCTTCGCGATCGCCGCCGCGATACTGGAAGCCCGCGCGCGCCGGCGACCCGATGACGAGCGTGCTTGAACGCGGCGGTTGCGCAAGCCGCGGCGCCGCGGCTACCATGCCACGCAGGATCGGGGTACGACAGCAGCGCTTCGAAGGAGGAAAGCCGATGCGCACCCAGGTAGGCATCGTCGGCGCGGGCCCGGCCGGACTCCTGCTTTCGCACCTGCTTCACGCCGAAGGCATCGAGTCGGTCGTGCTCGAGAATCGGAGCCGCGCGGACATCGAAGCGACCATCCGCGCGGGCGTGCTCGAGCAAGGCACTGTCGATCTGCTCAAGGCGATCGGCGTCGGCGAACGCATGCAGCGCGAAGGGGCAGTTCACCACGGCATCGAATTGCGGTTCGCCGGCCGCGGCCATCGCATCGATCTCTCCGAGCTGACCGGCGGCAAGGCAATCACCGTCTACGCCCAGCATGAGGTCATAAAGGATCTGGTCGCGGCGCGGCTCGCCGCCGGCGGCAAGATCGTCTTCGAGGCTGCCGATGTGAGCGTCCACGATTTCGAACGGACGACGCCCAAGATCCGCTTCCGCCATGCCGGCGCGAGCGAGGAACTCGCCTGCGACTTCATCGCGGGCTGCGACGGTTTTCACGGCGTCTGCCGCCCGGCGATGCCGTCATCGGCACGTTCCGAGTACACGCGCGTCTATCCGTTCGGCTGGTTCGGGATACTCACTCAGGCGCCGCCGTCGTCGCACGAGCTGATCTACACACATCACGCGCGCGGCTTTGCGCTGGTCAGCACACGCTCACCCGATCTTCAGAGGCTGTATCTCCAATGCGATCCGCACGACGACGTGGCCAACTGGCCGGACGAGCGCGTCTGGGCCGAATTCCGTGCTCGGCTGGCGACCCACGATGGCTGGGCGCCGCATGAGGGGCCGATCATCCAGAAGAACATCATCGCGATGCGCAGCTTCGTCTGCGAGCCCATGCAGCACGGCCGATTGTTTCTTGCCGGCGATGCGGCCCACATCGTGCCGCCGACGGGTGCCAAGGGCCTGAACCTCGCGGTCGCCGACGTGCGCGTGCTCGCGCGCGCCCTGGTTGCGTTCTTTCGTGAAGGCCGCCACGATCTGCTCGACCGCTATTCGGAAACGGCGCTCTCGCGGATCTGGCGCGCCGAGCATTTTTCCTGGTGGATGACTTCGATGCTGCACCAGTTTCCGGGGAATGATCCGTTTCAGGAGCGCTTGCAGCTGGCGGAACTGGGCTACGTGACCACTTCGCGCCCGAAGGCGATCACGCTGGCCGAGAACTACGTGGGGTTGCCATTCGAGTGACCCGCAAGCAAAGCGGGTCACTCGAGCAGCCGGAGTCGCGAGCGTCGCCCTAACGCACGCCGGCCGGCAGGGCTTGCCGGCGCGCAAGCGATACCACGTTGGGTCGGATCTCCGCTTCCGTGCCCGCCTTGGCTTCCTGGGCGCGCAGCTCGCGACGGATTCTAGCGAAGGTCTTTCTGACGTCGGTCTGAACGCTCGGCGTGTACTTGAACGTCGGGTCGAGGATCGATTTCATGCGACCTCCCTGCCTTGGTTGGATGCGCAGAGCTAGGGCTTCAGTTGCGCGCGTATTTCACCGTTCGGGTTCGCGGCGCTGTGAACGTTGACGTACAGGTCGCCCTTCTGGAAGGCCGCGTATTGCGCATCGGTCAGCTTGGCGCCCGCCGCCACCTTGAACGTGCTGTCGCCGTCCTTGGCCAGCGGTACTATCACACCGCCGTTCTTGCCGGCGGCGGCCTCGTGAATATGCGCCGCGGTCGCGGTGACGCCCTTGGTCGTGATGCTGCCGCTCACGGTCTTGTCAGCATTGACGGTGATCGTGCCGGTACCCGATGCCTCGGTCTTGACCGGCGGGACTTCCTGGTCGCCGGACAGCGTTACTTTCACATCTGCGGCCAGCGCTACGCCGGTCGCGAAGAACATGATGCTCAGCGCGGCGGCAAGCGGCCGCCACGGGAACGATTGACGCTTATTCGTATTCATGATCCCTCCGAGTAGTCGCACGCCGACGTGCTGGCGGGTGTCGCCGAATCGCCCATCCGCGCCGCCTCGCCCGTCAGTGCACCGAGCGATGGTCGAGCCTCCCGTGCTGGAGCGTCAATCGGACGCCTGCTCTTTCGCGTGTAGGAGGATATTACCGGCATGTAGGACAGCCTCTGAGGCGGCGAGCAAATTCAGGGCAATCGGCGGCTGTGCGCCTAACCGCGTCTATTTGCGCAGAAAATCGAGCTACATCGGCTGACTGTGCCGGATTATCGATGTCTAATCTCCGCGGCCTCGACTGCGCTAGGATAGGTCAGATGCTCGCGAGACTCTCCGATCACGACGTCCTCCTCGTCGTCGACGTGCAGAACGACTTCCTGCCCGGCGGCGCCCTGGCGGTCCCCGATGGCGACGCGATCGTGCCATTGATCAACGCCCTCGCGCAGCGCTTCGCGCACGTCGCCTTGACCCAGGATTGGCACGTCCCCGGACACCTGTCGTTCGCCTCGAGCCACGCCGGGC
>Ga0075423_10005074_pt1 | contig 12273 bp, 8 predicted proteins | sample SoiMethybrSBSTD2_FD_80114 | JGI IMG/M metagenome (GOLD analysis project Ga0075423, IMG submission 80114) | Bulk soil microbial communities from a Populus tree surrounding site in Tennessee, USA - Soil MetaG P. TD hybrid SBSTD2 | ecosystem: Environmental > Terrestrial > Soil > Tree plantation...
ATCATGCGTTATTTGCCGGCGCCAACGATATCCTGCCCGAGATCCAGGACTTCCTGACCGGCAGCCGCGAGTTGCCGGAGTCCGAACGCGTGCTCGCCACAGTGCTGTTCACCGATCTCGTGGGCTCGACCGAGTTGATCCGCGAACGCGGCGACCGGACATGGCGCGACCTGATCGAGCGTCACAATGCGGCGGTACGGCACGAGCTGGCGCGCTTTCGCGGCACGGAGATCAATACCGCCGGCGACGGATTTCTCGCGAGCTTCGATGGACCTGCCCGCGCGATCCGTTGCGCCATTGCCATCGTCAACGCCGTGAGCGAGCTCGGACTCAACGTACGTGCCGGACTGCACACCGGAGAGTGCGAGCGCGTCGACGGCGAGCTCGCAGGTATCGCGGTGCACGTCGGCGCGCGCATCGCCGCGACGGCAGGCGCCGGCGAGGTCGTCGTGTCGAGCACCGTGCGCGATCTCGTGGCCGGGTCAGGGTTGGAGCTGGTCGATCGGGGCGTGCATCAGTTGAAAGGCGTCGATGAGCCGTGGCGGTTGTTTGCGGTGGCAAGGTGACGATGCCCGCATTCAGCTAGAGACGGGTCAGCCCCACAACGCGCGAATTCGCGACGGGATGTCGACGGCCGGCTTCGGATCGGACGCCTCCGGACAACGCTCACCTCGATCGTCGGCCGGCGGCCAGACGCAGGATTCGAAGACGCCGGTGATCGCGTCAGGAATGAAGCGCGTCCGCGCAGCGTAGACGTGCCGGTCGCCGTGCGCGGCCTGCGCGTGCACGTAGAATCGCTGCGGCACGATGAGGTGCAGATGGTCCTTCGCGCGCGTCATCGCGACGTACAGCAGGCGGCGCTCCTCCTCGATCTCTTCGCTCGTTCCGGTGCCCATGTCCGACGGGATGCAGCCGTCGACGACGTTCAGGATGTGCACCGTCTTCCACTCCTGCCCCTTGGCCGAATGAATGGTCGAAAGAATGAGGTAATCGTCGTGGCGCCCCGGCGCGCCGGCTTCGTCGCTCGTCGCCGCCGGCGGATCGAGGGCGAGCTCCGTTAGAAAACGCTCGCGCGACGGATATGTGGCGGCGATTTGCTGGAGTTGCGCGATGTCGCGCTGCCGCACGAAAGCGTCCTCGTAGATGCGCTGCAGATGCGGCTCGTACCACCGCGCGGCGAGCTCCAGTTCGGCCGGCCACGCGAACTCCGCTCCGCGCAGCGCAAGAAAAACGCGCAGAAATTGCGCCCAATCTTCGGCGACCGCAGGGGTCATGACGAAAGCTTGCATGGCCGCGGCGGGCTCCGCGCTCGCAGCCATCGCGTCGAGCAAGCGGGTCGCCGTCACTGGTCCCAGCCCCGGCAGCAGGCGCGCCACGCGAAATCCCGCCATGCGGCTGCGCGGATTCTCCGCCCAGCGCAATACGCACAGGACATCCTTCACGTGCGCGGCTTCGAGAAATTTGAGCCCGCCGTATTTGACAAAGGGAATGCCGCGCCGCGCCAACTCGAGCTCGAGTTGCGCGCTGTGGCTCGAGCTTCTGAACAGCACCGCCTGCGATTTCAACGCAATACCCGACTCGTGGTATTCGAGCACCCGCTCGGCGACGCAGCACGCCTGATCGGCATCGTCGCGGACCGCTACGAGCTGCGGCTTCTGGAGAGATTTGCGCTCGCTCCAGAGGTCTTTCGTGAAGCGCTCGCTCGCGAGTCCGATTACCGCGTTGGACGCGTCCAGTATCGGTTGCGTCGACCGGTAGTTGCGGTCGAGCGTGACCACCCGCGCCGGCTGCGGAAATTGCGCCGGAAAGTCGAGAATGTTGTGCACCGTCGCCGCGCGGAAGGAATAGATCGACTGCGCGTCGTCGCCGACCACCGTCACGCCTCGCCCCTCGGGCTTGAGCGCGAGCAGGATCTGCGCCTGGAGGCGATTGGTGTCCTGATACTCGTCGACCAGGACCTGATCGAAACGCGCTCCCATTTCGCCAGCCAACGCCGGATCTGCTGCGGCCTGCGCCCAGTACAGGAGCAGGTCGTCATAGTCGAGAACGTTCTGCGCCTGTTTCTCCGCCGTATAGGCGGCAAAGAGCTTCCGCAACTCCTCTTCCCAATGCGCGCACCAGGGGAAAGCGCTTCGCACCACCTCGCTGAGTGCCGTCTGACTGTTGACGACCCGGGAGTAGATCGCGAGGCACGTCGCCTTGCCGGGAAAGCGATTCCTCGTCGCGGAGAGCCCCAGCTCATGCCGGACGATGGCGAGCGAGTCTTCGGAATCGGTTCGATCGTGAATGGTGAATGAGTCGCGCAAACCGATCCGCTCCGCATACTCGCGCAGCAGGCGCGCACCCACGCTGTGAAAAGTCCCGGCCCAGGGTAGAGGTGCGATCTCCGTCGCGCCTGGAAGACCGAGCACGCGATGGAGAATCTGGCCGGCGCGCCGCTCCATCTCGGCGGCGGCGCGGCGAGAAAATGTGAGCAACAGAATGCGCTGCGGATCGGCTCCGCGGCAGACCAGATGAGCGACGCGATAGGCGAGCGTGTTGGTCTTGCCCGAGCCGGCGCCTGCAATGATCAGTAACGCGCGCCCGTCGTTGACCGACCCCTCGCAGTCGTGCTCGACGGCGCGACGCTGCTCGGCGTTGAGAACGTCGAGATAGTCCTTCTCGGCGGCCGCATTGTTCCGAGGCGGCGCGGCGATATCGTGCTGTTCGCGAAGCATGGAGCAGAGGGCCAAGGCCTTGTCGAACGAACGTTCGACAAGCTTACCACGACTCCGGACGCTATCCGGCAGCGGCCGCGGACCGGGCCGCCCGGCCGTTCAACGCGAGGCGATCATGCTTCGACCCGGTCGTCCGCGGCCGGCGATTCCACCGGGTGGCCGGCCGCAATCCATGCCTCGAGCCCGCCGAGCAGCGGCCGAACGCGCACGAAGCCGCTGTTCATCAAGAGCTTGGCGACCTGCGCTGCGGACGCCTCGTTCGGACACGAGCAGTAGAGGATGATTTCGCGATCGCGCGGCAGCTCCCTGATGTGCCCCTCGAACCCCTGGAGCGGCAAATGCACCGCACCGGGAATGTGCCGCGGCTCGAGCGTGCGCGCAATCGACGATCGCACATCGACGATGAGCGGAGTCTCCCCCGCGTCCATGAGGCGGTACAGCTCGTCGACGCTGATCCGCGCCATGCGGAGCATCGCATAGAAGCGGTGCCGTTCCCACCATTTGAACGCGATGTATGCCGCAACCAGCGCGCCGACGAGAAGGACGGCCGCGGCGCCGTAATTTTGGAGATAGTCGAGCAGCCGCTCGATCTGCGACCCGAGCAGCATCCCGCCCACCATTCCGGCGAGCACCCACAGCGCTCCACCCGCGGCGTCGAAGGCGAGGAAGGGCAGCCAGCGGATGCGCGTGGCGCCGGCGAGCGGCGGCGCGAGCAGCGCGACGCCGGGAATGAACTTCGCGATGAGGAGCACGTTGAGCCCAAAGCGCTCGAATCGCGTCTGGGCCTCACTCACGCACGAGTCGGGCGTGAGCGAGATGCCGCACAGGACCCTCATGACCCGGTTTCCGTAACGCCGGCCGGCGATGTACCAGATGACGTCGGCGATGACGCACGCGATCAGCGCGACCCCAAACACCGCGAGCGCGGACAGTTTTCCGACGGAGGCGAGCCCTCCGGCGATGACCAGAGTCGGAATGGCCGGCACCGGAACCCCAATCTGCTCGACGAGCACGTTGGCGAAGACGATAGCCAGTCCGTACTCACTGACGACGGACGCGAGGTCGTTGGTCATCGCTGCACGAAGTAGCTGTGCCGGTGGTTTAGCACCCGCTTTTCGGTTCTGAAATGATCGGACGGTCAGCAATCATCGCTGAAGGACCGATGCAAACAGTCCGAGCATGTATGATATCGCACAGCTCCATTCGCGAGTGTTTACGCTTAGCAGCCCAGGTCGAGCGCCGCGAAACCCGGGGCGGCGCAAATAATGACGATCTAGTGCGTGAAAGACGGGCTATCGTCAATTTGCACTTCCATGCAGACAGTCATCGCTATATCGAATCTCTCCAAGACCTTCGCCTCCGGTTTCCAGGCGCTCAAGAACATCGACCTGGACATTCGCCGCGGCGAGATCTTCGCGTTGCTGGGCCCCAACGGCGCGGGAAAAACGACCCTGATCAGCACCATTTGCGGCATCGTCAATCCGACCGAAGGGACCGTTAGGGTAGACGGTCACGACATCATCACCGAATACCGTGCCGCTCGCTCGATGATCGGCCTCGTGCCGCAAGAGCTGACGACCGACGCCTTCGAATCCGTGTGGGGAACGGTGTCGTTCAGTCGCGGGTTGTTCGGCAAGCGGGCCAATCCCGCGCACATCGAAAGGGTGCTCAAGGATCTGTCGCTGTGGGACAAGAAAGATAGCAAGATCATCACGCTCTCCGGCGGGATGAAGCGCCGCCTGCTCATCGCGAAGGCGCTGTCGCACCAGCCGCAAATCCTTTTTCTCGACGAGCCCACCGCAGGCGTCGACGTCGTGCTGAGACAGGACATGTGGCAGCTCGTGCGCTCGCTCAAGTCGCAAGGCGTCACCATCATCCTGACCACGCATTACATCGACGAGGCGGAAGAGATGGCGGACAGGGTCGGTGTGATCAGCAAAGGTGAGATCATTCTGGTGGAAAACAAGGCTGAGCTCATGCGCAAGCTCGGCAAGAAACAGTTGACGCTGCACCTGGAAAACACGCTGCAACGCGTTCCTCCCGAGCTCGCCGATTACCATCTGGAGCTGTCGAGTGACGGAAGCGATCTGATCTATACCTACGACACGCAAGGCGAGCGCGCCAGCATCGCTGCACTGCTTGAGAACCTCGACAAGGCTGGGATCCGGTTCAAGGATCTGCAGACGACGCAGAGCTCGCTGGAGGATATCTTCGTGAGCCTGGTGCGGGAGGAGAAGTGAACGTTTACGCGATCCGCGCGATTTACAAGTTCGAGATGGCGCGCACCCGGCGCACGCTGATGCAGAGCATTATCTCGCCCGTGATTTCGACTTCGTTGTATTTCGTGGTCTTCGGCGCGGCGATCGGCTCGCGGATCGCCCAGGTCGAGGGAATCAGCTACGGCGCCTTCATCGTGCCGGGACTGATCATGCTGTCGCTGCTGACGCAGAGCATCTCCAATGCATCGTTCGGCATCTACTTTCCGAAGTTCACGGGGACGATCTACGAGCTGTTGTCGGCGCCCGTTTCTTATCTCGAGATCGTCGTGAGCTACGTCGGAGCGGCCGCGACCAAGTCGATCATCCTCGGCCTGATCATCCTGGCGACTGCGGCGCTCTTCGTGCCGCTCCACATCGCCCATCCGCTATGGATGCTGCTGTTTCTCGTCCTCACCGCGGTGACGTTCAGTCTCGTCGGCTTCATCATCGGCATCTGGGCGGACGGATTCGAAAAGCTGCAGCTCGTGCCGCTTTTGATCGTCACGCCGTTGACCTTTCTCGGCGGCAGCTTCTATTCGGTCGACATGCTGCCGCCCTTCTGGCAGACGGTCACGCTGTTCAACCCCGTGGTCTATCTGATCAGCGGCTTCCGCTGGAGCTTCTACGGCATTGCCGATGTAAGCGTCGGCGTCAGCCTCGCCATGACCATGGCGTTCATGACGATATCGCTGGCGATCGTGGCATGGATCTTCAAGACGGGCTACCGGCTCAAGACCTAGTTGGTCGCCTTGCGCCGGCTTGTTTCTTCGTCGCCGCTTAGCGATTCGCAATAGCGCCGTTAAGAGTCAGTCCGCCGCTTGCACTGCCTGGCCGTTGGGGCGTACCGTTGACCGAAGAACGGAGCGTTCCTCTCGGGTCAGAGTCGAACAGGAAAAGGATACGACATGCAACGCTACCAGCTATATATCGATAATCGGCAGGCCGACGCCGCATCCGGACAATGGTTCGAGAGTTACAACCCGTACACGGGTGAGCCATGGGCACAGATCGCGCAAGGCAATGCTGACGACGTCGATCGCGCGGTGCGCGCCGCGCACCGCGCCTTCACCGAGGGCCCGTGGCCGCAGCTCACTGCCAGTCAGCGCGGACTGCTGCTGCACCGGCTGGGCGACCTCATCGCCCGCGACGCAAAAAAACTGGCCGCGATGGAAGTGCGCGACAACGGGAAGCTGCTCGCCGAGATGCAGGGCCAGCTGAATTACATCCCGCAGTGGTACTACTACTTCGGCGGATTGGCCGACAAGATCCAGGGAGCGGTGATTCCGCTGGACAAGAAGGGCTACTTCAACTTCACCCGCCACGAGCCTTTGGGTGTCGTCGGGGTGATCACGCCGTGGAACTCGCCGCTGCTGTTGACTGCGTGGAAGCTGGCCCCGGCGCTCGCCGCCGGCTGCACCGCGGTGCTGAAGCCTTCCGAATTTACTTCGACTTCGACGCTCGAATTCGTCAAGTTGATCGAGGAAGCGGGTTTCCCGTCCGGTGTGGTGAACGTCGTCACCGGCTTCGGCAAGGAGGTAGGTACGCCGCTTGTCGAGCACCCGCTGGTGAAGAAGATCGCTTTTACGGGCTCGGATACGACCGGGCGAGCGATCAACGAGCTTGCCGCGAAGAGCTTCAAGCACGTCAGCCTCGAGCTTGGGGGTAAATCGCCCAACATCGTGTTCGCCGACGCCAAGCTCGAGGATGCGGTCAACGGAGCCGTTGCGGGTATTTTCGCCGCAACCGGCCAGACTTGCATCGCAGGGTCGCGCCTGCTGTTGCAGGAAAACATCCACGATGAGTTCGTCGACAAGCTGCTCGCGCTGGCGAAGACGGCGCGCATGGGCGACCCGATGAGCCTGGATACGCAGATCGGACCCGTGACCACGCAGCCGCAGTACAAGAAAGTACTCGGTTACATTGACATCGCCCGGCAGGAGGGTGCCCAACTGCTGATGGGGGGCGGACCTGCGACGCGTCCCGAATGCGGCAACGGCTGGTTCGTCGAGCCCACCATTTTCGGGGGCGTGGACAACAAGATGCGCATCGCCCAGGAGGAAGTGTTCGGGCCGGTGTTGTCCGTGATCAAGTTCAAGGACGAGGAGGACGCGGTGGGCATCGCAAACGACGTGCGCTTTGGCCTGGGATCGGGCGTGTGGACCAGCGACATCGGACGTGCCATTCGCATGTCCGAGCGCATACAGGCTGGGACGGTCTGGGTGAACACGTATCGTGCCGTCAGTTATCTATCACCCTTCGGCGGCTACAAAGATTCCGGTCTCGGCCGCGAGAACGGCATCGATGCGATCCGGAACTATCTCCAGGTAAAGAGCGTCTGGATCAACACGGGAGCGGCCACCGCCAACCCGTTCGTGATGCGCTGAACATGAGTTACCCTTCTCTTCACATGATGCACGCCCGGAAACCGCTAGTATCGCCTTCAAAGCGCCACCCGGCGCAGCGCAAACCTTTCGGGAATCTTCATGCACAGCCGTTCATTTCTCCATTCAGCGACGCTGGTCGCACTGGCCCAAGCTTCCGGAAATGCCATGACGCCTGACGCCCTCGCCGCCACCGCGACGCAACATGGTGATCCGCTGCTCGACGAATGGACCGGGCCTCACGGCGGCTTTCCGCGTTTCGACATGGTGAGAGTCGCCGCATTCAAACCCTCCATCGATAGAGGCATGGAGCTGAAGCGACTCGAGATCGCCGCGATCGCCGGCAACAGCGCCGCGCCAGACTTCGAGAACACGTTTGCCGCGCTCGACGGTTCGGGCCGGCCTTTCAGTCGCGCGACACGGATCTTTCGAATCTACACGGCGACCATGAACGACAAGAGCGTGCAGGCAGCCGAGACCGAGCTCGCCCCCGTGCTGTCCGCCTTCGACGACGAAATCGTTCAGAACGAGGCGCTGTTCTCGCGCCTGAAAACGGTTTACGACACGCGTGCGACTGCGAACCTCTCGCCCGAGCAACAGCGGCTCGTCGACATCGTCTACACGAACTTCGCCCGTCGCGGTGCGGCGCTTGGCAAAGCCGAAAAATCCCGCTTGAAGGAGATCAACAAGCGCCTCGCCAGCCTCTTCACGACCTTCCGTCAAAACCAGCTCGCCGATGAAGAGAGCTACACGCTCGTCATCGACGACGAAGCCGATCTCGCGGGATTGCCGGACAACCTTCGCGACGCGGCGGCCGGCGCTGCGTCAGCAAGGGGTCACAAGGGCCAATGGCTCTTCACCAACACGCGCTCGTCGATGGAGCCGTTCATCACCTACGCGTCGCGCCGTCACCTTCGCGAAAAAGGATGGCGCATGTGGACCATGCGCGGCGACAATTCCGGCGCACACGACAATAAACCGGTAATTGCCGAGATCCTGCAACTGCGCGCCGAGCGCGCCAAACTCCTCGGTTTCGCCAGCCACGCGCACTGGGTACTCGACAACAACATGGCCAAAACACCCGAGAAGGCCATGGCCCTCATGATGAAGGTATGGAAGGCAGCGGTTGCGCGCGCCGGCGAGGAGATCGCCGACATGCAGGCGATGGCCGACCGCGAGGGCGCCGGGATCAAGATCGAACCCTGGGACTACCGCTATTACGCGGAAAAAGTACGCAGGGAAAAATACGATCTCGATCAAACCGAGATCAGCGAGTATCTGCAACTCGACAAGGTTCGCGATGCCATGTTCTGGGTGGCGGGTCAGCTCTACGGGCTGCAGTTCGTCAAGGTCGAAGATGTGCCCGTCTACCATCCCGACATGAGCGTCTACGAGGTCCGGCGCGACGCCAAGCGGGTTGGGTTGTTTTACCTCGACCCCTACGCGCGCGCAGGCAAGAGCTCCGGCGCCTGGATGAACGAGTACCGGACGCAGGAAAACTTCAGGACCGAGATCACACCAATCGTGTCCAACAATTCGAACTTCGTGCAAGGCAAAGCGGGAGAGCCGGTGCTAATCTCGTGGGACGACGCCTCCACGATGTTTCACGAGTTCGGCCACGCGCTGCACGGGCTTAATTCGAACGTCGGCTATCCCGCGCTCGCGGGCACTTCGGTCAAGCGGGACTTCGTGGAATTGCCGAGCATGCTCAACGAGCACTGGCTGCCCACGCGGGAGGTTCTCAACCGGTTCGCGCTTCATCATAAGACAGGCAAGCCGATCCCGGCAGAGCTTGTCGCCAAGATCGAGACGGCCAAAAATTTCAATCAGGGCTTCGCGACCGTCGAATATCTGGCCGCGGCAATCTACGATATGAAAATTCACCTCGCCGCGACGCCCGATCAAAAGATCGACGCGGGAGCATTCGAGAAAGAGACGCTGGCCGAGATCGGTTGTCCGAGCGAAATCGTCATGCGCCACCGCCCGACCCAGTTCGGCCACATCTTCTCCAGCGACGGCTATTCGGCGGGCTATTACGTCTACCTCTGGGCCGATACGCTGACCGCCGACGCGTGCGAGGCATTCAACGACGCGGGGGGCCTCTACGACAAATCGGTAGCAAAGCGCTATTACGAGAAGATCCTGAGCGTCGGCAATTCGGTGCCTCCCGACGAAGCCTTCCGCCGTTTCCGCGGCCGAGATGTCAACACGGACGCTCTGATGCGCGAACGCGGCTTTCCGGTATCGAAGATCTAGCGCCAGATGGTCCGTTGTTGCACACGATCAAGCGACGGTGGGGCTGGAGACGTGCGCCGCGGATAGGTTACGATACCAACGGGCGCCGGGAGGAGTGATGTCGATGATCAGGCAGTGCGTGTTGGGTCTGCTGCTCGCTGTTGTCGCGGCGACGGCCAGCGCGGAAATGGCGGAGATCAATGTCGCGCAGCAATATGGCGTGAGCTTCCTCCCGCTGATGCTGATGGAACGCGACAAGTTGGTCGAAAAGCACGCCAAGGCGGAAGGGCTCGGCGAGGTCAAGGTCGGCTGGGTCAAGGTCGCGGGACCGAGCATGATGAACGATGGCATCATCAGCGGCGCGCTGCAGTTCATCTCCGTCGGTGCGCCTTCGCTGATTACGCTATGGGACAAGACCAAGAACAATGTCCAGGTCAAGGGCATGTCGGCACTGACGACCTACCCGCTCTACCTCAACGTGCGCAACCCGAACGTCAAGTCGATCCGGGACTTCAGCGACAAGGACAAGATCGCCGTCCCCTCGGTCAAGATCTCGACGCAGGCGATCATGCTGCAGATGGCGGCAGCGAAAGAGTACGGTGAGCAGAATTACACCCACTTCGACCCGTGGACCGTCACCTTATCGCACCCCGATGCGCTGCTCGCGCTCACCAGCAACTCAGCCGGCGTCGACGCCCACTTCGCCACGTCGCCGTTTCACGAGCAGGAAATGAAGATTCCGGGCATCAGGACGCTGACGACCAACTACGAGATTCTCGGCGGGCCGGCGACCGCGCTCGTGATCGCGGCGTCTACCAAGTACCGCGAGGCGAATCCGAAAAGCTACAAGGCGTTCTTCGACGCGCTGAAGGAAGCGATCGACACCATCAACAAGGACAAGCGCGCCGCAGCCAAGATCTATCTCGAGCAGGCGAAGGACACCAAGAACACGGTCGACGAGATCTACGCGATGATCAGCGCCCCGGATTACGCCTATACGCTCATGCCGCAGAAGGTCGGGAAGACCGCGGATTTCATGTACAAGATCGGCTCCATCAAGACCAAGCCGGCGTCGTGGAAGGATCTCTTCTTCCCCGAAGTGCACAACCTGCCGGGCGACTGAGGCGGGCAACCGACATGCGTGAGATGCTCCGCATCGGGGCCGGCGCCGGATTCTCCGGTGACCGCCTGGAGCCTGCGGCGGTGCTCGCGGAGCGCGGCGGCATTCGCTATCTCGTGCTGGAATGCCTTGGCGAGCGCACGGTGGCACTGGCGCAGTTGCGCAAGCGCAAGGATCCAACGCGGGGGTATGACCCGCTGCTCGAGCGGCGCATCGAGCTGCTACTGCCGCTTCTGAAGCGGCACGGCGTGCGCCTCGTCACCAACATGGGCGCAGCCAATCCCGTCGCCGCGGCCGACGCGATCATCGCCATCGCAAAGGCGCAGAAAGCGCCGATCCGGGTTGCGGTCGTCACCGGCGACGACGTGCTGGCGAAGATCGCGCCTGATGAGCTCACGCTGGAGACGCGAACGCTGATCGCGGAATACGGAGAGCTTGTTTCGGCGAACGCCTACCTGGGCGCGGCCGCGCTGTTGCCCGCGCTGCAATCCGGCGCCGACATCGTCATCACCGGGCGTGTCGCCGACCCTTCGCTGTTCTTAGCGCCGATGGCGCACGAATACGGCTGGTCGCTCGACGACTTCGATCGGCTGGCGCGAGGAACGTCGATCGGGCATCTCCTCGAGTGCGCCGGACAGCTCTGCGGCGGCTACTACGCCGAGCCGGGCCGCAAGGACGTGCCCGACATGGCGCATCTCGGCTTTCCCTACGCCGATGTCGACTCGGAGGCCAATGCGACGCTGGGCAAGGTCGAAGACACCGGCGGCTGCATCACGCTCGCCACGGCGAAGGAGCAACTGCTCTACGAGGTGACCGATCCGTTCGGCTACGTGACACCGGACGTCGTCGCCGACTTCTCCACGGTGACGCTGCGCGAGACGGGACCGAACCGCGTCGAGGTGCGTGGAGCAACGGCTAAGGGACGTCCGCCGAAGCTCAAGGTCAGCGTCGGCCATCTCGCCGGATACGTCGGCGAGGGCGAGATCAGCTATGGCGGCGTCAATGCCTTGGGTCGCGCCCGGCTCGCCGGTGAAATCATTCGCCAGCGTCTCGGCAAGGCATTCCCGGACATGCGCATCGATCTGATCGGCAGCTCTTCGTTGCACGGCAGGTCGTTCGACAGTCAAGAGCAACCCTACGAAATCCGCCTGCGCGTCGCCGCACGAGCGCCGACGCCCGAGCGCGCGATGCTTGTCGGCGAGGAAGTCGAAGCGCTCTACACCAACGGGCCCGCGGGCGGCGGCGGCACGCGCAAGTACGTGCAGGAGCAGATCGGCATCGTCTCGACGCTGATCGAGCGCGCGCAGGTACCCACGAAGGTGACGTTGAGAGAGTGGTCGCGCGATGCCCAAGCTGCATGAGCTGGCGCACTGCCGTGCCGGCGACAAGGGCGATACGTCGATCCTGTCGCTGATCGCGTACCGGACCGAAGACTATCCGCTGCTGGTGGAGCGCGTGACCGTCGACGCGGTCAAGAAACACCTACAAGGCATTGTTCTGGGCGAGATCCGGCGCTACGAGCTGCCCGGTTTGTGGGCACTGCAATTCGTGTGCGAACGGTC
>Ga0075423_10005076_pt1 | contig 12271 bp, 5 predicted proteins | sample SoiMethybrSBSTD2_FD_80114 | JGI IMG/M metagenome (GOLD analysis project Ga0075423, IMG submission 80114) | Bulk soil microbial communities from a Populus tree surrounding site in Tennessee, USA - Soil MetaG P. TD hybrid SBSTD2 | ecosystem: Environmental > Terrestrial > Soil > Tree plantation...
CCGACGACGTGCTGGGCTCCTTCTATATCGGGGAGGAAGCGGTTGGGATTTGGAAGTATGGCGCGGAGCCGGGCAGCGGGAACACGCGCACGCAGGTGGACGCGACCGGTGCCGCCGGGCACCTCACGTCGAATGTCGAGGGCTTGACGATCTACTGCACGAGCAGTGGGCAGGGCTATCTGATCGCACCGAGCCAGGGCAGCAGCACATTCGTGGTCTATGAGCGCGAGAACGCCAACGCCTACGTTATGACCTTCGCGATCGACGCCGGCAATGGCATCGACGCTGTATCAAGGACGGATGGCATCGACGTGAGCAACTTCGGGCTGGGGAGCGCGTTTGGGCAGGGGGTGTTCGTCGCCCAAGACGGCACAAATGATGCTGGCCATCAGAATTACAAGCTCGTGCCCTGGCAGAGCATCGCCAACGCGAACACGCCCCCACTGACGATTGATACCAGCTGGAATCCTCGGCAGATTGGCGCTGCGCCGGAACCGCCACAACACCCGGTTTACCTGCCGCTTATGAATGGGCAGTGATCGAAGCTCGCACCAGTACGGCGGGGACGAAGCTTTCTGAAAAGCTTGCCATGCCTCAGATCGCGGTAGGTGCCGATGGCCTGACCGACAACGCTCACATACCCGGTGAGCAACGCTCGCATCGTCCACTCGGCTGCGTACAGTGATGCGGCAGAAGTGTACGCAGCAAACATGGCACACTCCCTGCTACACAAATGCTTTCATTCGCATTTCGTTATGCCGAGCTAAAACTGATGCCTACCGATCCCATAGTTCCTACCGCGCCATCTCAGATGGGCGATCCCGAAATCCGGCGCTTCGCTCTGGTGCGCATATTGATCGACGATCGGCGGCGCCATTGCCTGATGCTCATCAGCGTGCTACTGGCACTCGTGTTGGTTGCTGGACTGGCGCTTCTGGCGCGACTCTACACCGTGCTGCCCATCGATATCTGGTTTACCCAGGAGATCCAGGAGCACCAATGGGTGGTTGTCTCACGCCTGATGTACTATGTGTCGATAGGTGGCTACACGCCCTGGTCCGCACTCACTGTTGCAGTCGGAACGGCTCTCGTTGGCCTACTGCTCGGCTGGCGCGATGGCCTATACCTGCTGGTAATCACCGTGGGCCAGGGCCTCGTGAATGCGTTGATCAAGTGGGCAATCGGGCGCCCTCGGCCAATCGAGGGAGTCGTCGAGGTGTTTGTGCCCGAGCAGGGATTCTCATTCCCAAGCGGCCACGTCATGTTCTACACGGTGTTCTTCGGCTTCGTGCTATTCATCATCCTCGCGCGCCTGCCATACACTCGGCTTCGTTGGCTGCTCGGTGCCCCGCCTGCTGTGCTGATTCTACTGGTTGGTCCGTCACGCATCATTCTTGGCTCCCACTGGCTGAGCGATGTACTCGCGGCCTATCTCCTCGGTTTCGTAATTCTCGCGCTCGCCATCGAGGGCTATCTACATTATCTGGCACCCGCAGCGCTGAGACTGGCGGGCAATGAGATGCAGGAGGACAATACGTGGCAGGGAGGGTAGCGCATCGTGTGGCCAGGTAGATGCAACCCATGTTACCCTAATCAAATTCTCATCAATTCCGTGGTGCTCGCCGTGATCAACGTCGGCCGAGCGTGTGATCGGCGTGCTCACGGCGCTCATTGCGCAGCACGGCGGGCCGACGTACCTGCGCAGCGACAATGGCGCTGAGTTTATGGCGACGATAGTGCAAGCCTGGCTGGCACAGTGCGCCGTGCAACCACTGTACATCGAACCGGGCAAGCCCTGGCAAAATGGCAAAGATGAGCGCTTCAATGGCACGGTGCGTGACGAGCGCTTGAACCTGCATGTCTTCACCTCGGCGACTGAAGCGTGCGTCCGGATCGGCACGTTTCGCCACCACTACAACCACGAGCGGCTGCACAGCCAACTCAGCTATCTCACACCCCTGGCGTTCAAGGCTGCCTGGCTCGAAGCGCAGGCAAACAGCAGGATTCCTAACATTGCCACTTGACTAGTTCTTGGGTCTCATGTCAAAAACCGACCGGAGATACACCACCATTCCACTCCCATCCACGGCTGCCAATGCGAATCGCCGGCACCCAGTGGGAACGAGGGCATGAAATGTGATGCACCGCCGAACGTTGAATCCGTAGGCGAAGCAGTTGCACCCATCGACAGAGTGATCCTATCGATACGGGCAACTGCTTCGCTCTAGCCACGTTGTTGGCGTTGCCGCATTAGTATGAGCGACACCCACATTGTTGTGATCGGTGCCCACGTTCTCGGCGGGCCACGCGCCATGTCGCCGTCGCGGTACGATGTCGCCTACAAGCACCTCGCCGCCTCGTCTGGCAGGTGGTGCGTCATGCTACGGCGGACGCCAGCGAGCACCGCAGTCGCACACTGCTGGCACGAAACAGAGAGGCGTTCCACAGTTGCGATAATGAAGCTTATCGCAACCGTACCGTGCGTTTACCCCGTCAACGGTTGCGATAACATGTTGACTTTGCCCTCCGCCTATGCTATTCTTACGGTTGCGATAAGGTGTGGCCATCGCAAAGCCGGCCCATACCAGCCTCTCCCACGCGCCTGGTCGCCCGCCGCTAGTCGCATCAGCAGGACAAGGAACCCACATGAGCGACATCCTCGACACCTATCTGGCGCAGCTCGCGACGCGCGTGACTCAGCGTGGCCAGCGCCCCTCGCCCGCGACCATCCGTGCCACGCGCGCTGATCTGGCGGGGTTCATCAGCTGGTGGGAGCAGCGCCAGCGCCTGACGTTCGATCTGACGCTGGTCATGGAGCACGATCTGCTCGACTGGCAGGAGCACCGTCAGCTCGCCGACGGCGCGAAGCCCGCGACGATAAATCGCGCGAATGCCAGCCTGCGTGGCCTGTTCGCCTGGGCGCACGCCGAGGGGATGATCGCGCATAATCCAGCTGTGCGCCTGCACGATCTGGCCTCCGACACTGACACCGCGCCGCGCAGCACGCCGCCAGAGGCGGTCGAGTGGCTGTTTCGCCTCGCCGCTGCCCAACGCGACCCAACCGCGCGGCTGCGCGATCTGGCGCTGTTGACGCTGCTGAACGACTGCGGGCTGCGCTCACAGGAGGCCGCCGATCTGCAGCTCCGTGATGTGGACTTGGGAGGCGCACAGCTCACCGTGCGGGCGGGCAAGGGTCGCAAGCCGCGCCGCGTGCCGATCGTGGGCGAGAGCGTCCAGCGAATTGAGCACTACCTGGCGGTGCGCTGCCCCAATGGCCTGCCGGCAATCGGGAGTGACACGGAGCGTGAGGCATTTCTGATCGGACAGCGGGCTGATCAGCCAGGGCAGCCATGGCTGCCGGGCATGACGACCGCCGCCCAGCGCAAGCGCTTCGCCGAGCTGCGCCGTGCGGCGGCGATGAAGCTGCGCGCGCAGGCGCAGAAGGAGCGCAGCCTGGTACGAGTTGGGGAGCTGCTGGAGCTGGCGCGCCAGCTCGATGAGGCCAGCCCGCACCGGCTACGCCACAGCCTGGCCTATCGCCTGCTGGAGAGCGGCGCGACGCCGGCCTACGTCAAGGCCATCCTGGGCCATAGTCGCGTCAGCACCGCGCTCATGTACGGCAAGCCGACTGAGCAGGACCAACGCGACGCGCTCGCCCGCGCGAATACGTTTCGTGGGCGGTGCTGAATGGCTATGCTCAGGAATCCTCTTATTGATAAGCAGGCGCCAACGTATGGTATAATCGCGCGCGTCTCAATGGTTTCACCTATGCCCCATCGGCCTTGGGCTCCTCCCAAGGCTTGCTCTGCCGGACCGCGCTGCTCCGCTGCAGACTGGCTGCCCCGCCTGCACCAACGCTCCATAGGTGAGCGGCCCTTCCTGAAGCTCGCGACATCCCCATAGGCTCCGTGTGGTTGCGCTGTGATTCACGACGCGATCCGGGTGGCTTTCTTTGCAAAAGAGCACAATGGGCAGTCTGCGCCTCCGACCGATATGTGTTTGTCGGAGTTGTGGTCTGCCTCCGTGCTGTTTGGACTGGGTTCTCCTTGCACTCCATCATTCGTGAAACCGCCGCCTATTCGATGGTTATGCGCTGTCCTGGATCACTCCCCGTGATCGCCTGCTAGCGTTGGGAGGAGCTGAAGCTATGGCCAATGGCACAAAAAAAGCGGTTGACCTTGCGAGCCTGACCCCCGAGCGACGCCGTCTGGTTGAGCTGTGGCTGCGCACCAAAGCCGCCGCCCCGCCATCGCCTGCGCCGAGCGGTATCCCTCGCCGCTCGGCAAATGCGCCCTGCCCGCTCTCGTTCGCCCAGCAGCAGTTCTGGTTTGTGCAGCAGTGGGAGCCGGAGAGCGTCGCCTACACCATACCGATCGCCGTGCGGATCGAAGGACCATGCGATCCGCCCGCCCTCGTGCGCAGCCTCCAGGCGATTGTCGCGCGGCACGAGATCCTGCGCACGACCTTCCTCGCCGTCGATGGGCAGCCGCAGCAGATTATCGCTCCTGCACTCGCTCTGCCGCTGCGCCAACTTGACCTGACCGCGCTGCCGCCCTCCATACATGAGCAGCAGACCGAGCACCTATTTGACATGGTGCTGGCGACGCCCTTCGACCTCGAACGCGGGCCGCTGCTGCGCGCGTACCTCCTGCGCCTGGCTGCCGACGCCCATGTGTTGCTGATCACGCTGCACCATATCGTGTTCGATGATTGGTCGCACGCTGTGCTGGTGCGCGAGTTGCTGGCGCTCTATGCGGCGTTCCATGCCGGGCAGCCTGCGCCGCTGCCCGCATTGCCGATTCAGTATGGCGATTACGCCGCCTGGCAACGCCAGCGGGCGGCAACGGGGCAGTTCGACGATCAGCTCGCGTTTTGGACCGCGCAGCTGCGCGATGCGCCGGTGTTGCTCGATCTTCCGACCGACTACCCGCGCCCGCCCATCGCCAGCGCGCAGGGCACCAGCTATCTGTTTGCGCTCCCGGCAGCGCTGCGGGCAGATCTGACTGCGCTGAGCCGGCAGAGCGGGACAACGCTGTTTATGATGCTGCTGGCCGCGTTCAGCGTGCTGATCGCGCGCGTGAGCGGCCAAACCGACCTGCTGATCGGGACGTCGATCGCCGGGCGCACGCAGGCGGAGGTGGAAGGGCTGATCGGGCTCTTCGCGAACGTGCTGGCGCTGCGTACGCGGCTGGAGGGCAATCCGCCGTTTCGCGAGCTCTTGCAACGCGTGCGGAGTGTGACGCTCGCCGCCTATGATCACCAAGCGGTCGCGTTTGAGCAAGTGTTGCAAGCGCTGACGCTCACACGCGATCCGAGCCGCCATCCGCTCTTCCAGGTGGGGCTGGTCGTGCAAACTGCGCCGCAACCGACACTCCAGGGGGCAGGGGTCGAGGTGAAGCAACTTGAGGTGCGCCAATCCGGCGCTGTCTATGATCTCACGCTGGTCTTTCGTGAAGAGCAAGGAGGGCTGCGCGGACGGCTCGAATATCGCACCGACCTGTTCGAGGCGACAACGATCGCGCGCCTGGTCAGGCAGTTCCAGCTATTGTTCGCTGGGATCGTGGCCGAGCCGGATCAGCGTATCGCCGCGCTGCCATTATTGAGCGCGGCCGAGCGCCGCCAGATGCTGATCGAGTGGAACGACACAACCGCCGAGTACCCCCGTGATGCGACGATCCACGAGATCTTCGAGGCGCAGGCCACGCGCTTCCCCGACGCGGTCGCGATCATGTACGATGAAGGACGAAGGACGAAGGACGAACCCAAGCCGTCGTCTGTCCACCTGACCTACGCCGCGCTCGACCGCCGCGCCAACCAACTCGCCCACACCTTGCAGACACACGGAGTCGGCCCAGATGCCCTGGTTGGCGTCTATATGGATCGCTCGCTCGAGTTGGTGATTGCGCTGCTGGGCACGCTCAAAGCCGGCGGCGCCTACGTCCCGCTCGACCCGGCCTACCCCAGCGAAAGAATCACGTTTATGCTTGAGGACGCCCAGGTGCGCGTACTCGTGACGAACGACGAGCTTTCTGACAAGGAGACAAGCAGACAAGCAGACAAGCAGATTGATCCTCTCCTTGTCTGCTTGTCTCCCCCTCTCCTGGTCTCACCGTCGGTGGTCGATCTGGCCGCCGATTGGCCGACCATCGCACATGAGCCCGCTGAGGAGCCGCCCAGCCGGGCCGGCGGGGCGAACCTGGCCTATGTGATCTACACGTCGGGCTCGACCGGCACGCCAAAAGGGGTGCCAATTCCGCATCACGCGGTTGTCAATCATCTTCACGCCATGCGCCAGCGGCCCGGGCTCACCGACCAGGATGCGCTCCTATCGGTCACAACGCTCTCGTTCGACATTGCCGCGCTCGAACTTTTTCTACCGCTGACATCGGGCGCCCGCCTGGTGCTGACGAGCCGCGAGGTGGCCGCCGATGGTGCAGGATTAGCGGCGACGCTCGCGAGCTCGGGCGCCACCGTCATGCAGGCGACGCCCGCGACCTGGCGCATGCTGCTGGATGCCGGCTGGCTGGGGCGCCGCGACCTGACCATCCTCTGCGGAGGGGAAGCGTTCTCGCGCGAACTGGCCGACCAGTTACGCATACGAAGCAGGTCGCTTTGGAACATGTACGGCCCCACCGAGACGACGATCTGGTCGGCTGCGATCCCGGTCGTGGATGCGGGTGGGCCGGTGCCGATCGGTCGTCCGATCGCCAACACGCAGATCTACCTGCTGGACCAAGCGATGCAGCCGACGCCGGTCGGGGTAGCGGGCGAGCTGTACATCGGCGGCGTGCAACTCGCGCGCGGCTACCTGGGTCGGCCCGACCTGACCGCCGAGCGATTCATCCCCAATCCCTTCGCCACAGTCGGCAGTTGGCAGGATGCAGTCGGCAGTCTGCTTTCGGCTACCGGCCCGCGACTGCCGACTGCCGACTGCCGACTGTACAAGACCGGCGACCTGACGCGCTGGCGCGCCGATGGACAGCTTGAGTTTCTCGGACGCGCCGATCAACAGGTCAAACTGCGCGGGTTCCGGATCGAGTTGGGCGAGGTCGAGGCCGGGCTGCTGGCACACCCGTCCGTGCGTTCCTGCGTCGTGTTGCTGCGCGAGGATGCGCCGGGCGAGCAATGGCTGGTCGCCTATATCGTGCCGACCGAGGGGACAGGGGACAGGGAACAGGGGACAGGAAACGGCAGTCCGCAGTCCACAGTCGGCATTCCGCGGTCGAACGACTGGACGCATTCCGAGCCATCGTCCATCGTCCATCATCCATCGTCCCCGAATGAAGATTCCGATTCGTCCCTCATCCCTCGTCCCTCGGCACGCGCGGCGGAGTTGCGGTCGTACCTGGCCGCGCGCCTACCCGCCTACATGATCCCTTCGGCGTTTGTCGTGCTCGACGCGCTACCGCTGACGTCGAACGGCAAGATCGACCGGCGTGCGCTGCCTGCGCCTGGTATGCCAGCCAGCGAAGCGATCTTCGTTGCGCCACGCGACGAGAATGAGGAGTTGCTGGCGGGTATCTGGGCCGAGGTGTTACGACGCGAGCGCATCGGCATACACGACATCTTCTTTGAGATAGGCGGGCACTCGCTGCTTGCCACCCAGGTCCTCGCACGAATGCGGAAGGTGTTCGGCGTCGAGCTGCCGCTGCGCGCGCTGTTCGAGACCCCAACGGTGGCTGATCTCGCCGCCCGTGTCGCCACAATGCAGGATATCGCGCGCCGGCTTGGCGAACGACGGGATAGCGTGCGGGAAGATATGGAGGAGATCGCGTTATGACAACTGAAGAACTCCTCGCCTACCTGGCTGCCCGCAATGTTACGCTCTGGATTGACGGTGATCGGCTGCAGGTCCAGGCGCCCAAAGGCGTGCTTGAGCCGACGATTCTGGCCGAGATGAGCGCGCGCAAGCCCGAGATCATGCAATTCTTGCACAGCACTGCTGGCGTCACACAGCCTGCAGCCGCAGCGATTCCGCCAGCGCCGCGCGCCCACCCGTTGCCGCTCTCGTTCGCGCAGCAACGGCTGTGGTTCCTGCAACAGCTCGACCCATCCAGCTTCGCATACCATCTGCCCTACGCGCTCCGCTTGGATGGTTCGCTCGACCTCGCGGCGCTCCGGCGCACGTTCGCGGCCATCGTCGCGCGTCACGAGACCTTGCGCACCACCTTCGGGCTGCACGACGGCGTGCCCGTTCAGCAGATCGCGCTGCCCACGCCGCCGACACTCCCGCTGTGCGACCTCGCCGGCCTGCCGGTCCCCTACGCCGAGGCGGTCGTGCAGCGCCTGGCGTGCGCCGAGGCGCTGCGCTCCTTCGACCTCGCGCGCGGGCCGCTCCTGAGCCTCGCGTTGCTGCGGCTCGCCCCCGACGCGCACGTGCTGCTGTTGACCATGCACCACATCATCACCGATGGCTGGTCGATCGGCGTGCTTGTGCGCGAAGTCGCTGCACTTTATGCCGCGCGCGGCCGTCTGACCGACGCCGCGCTGCCCGATCTGCCGATCCAGTACGCCGACTACGCCATCTGGCAGCGCGGCTGGCTCACGGACGACACGCTCGATCGCCAACTCGCCTACTGGCGGGCGCAGTTGGCCGATCCACCGCCGCTGCTCGCGCTGCCGACCGATTATCCCCGCCCGACCGTCCAGACCTTTGCCGGCGCGAGCGAAGTCATTCGGCTTGATGACGCGACCGTGCGGGCGTTGCATGCGTTCAGCCAGCAGCAGGGGGCGACCCTGTTTATGACGCTGCTCGCCACCTTTCAGGCGCTGCTGGCGCGGCTGAGTGGACAGGACGACATCCTCATCGGCAGCCCGATCGCTGGCCGGACGCACACCGAGCTGGAAGGGCTGATCGGCTTTTTCGTAAATACCCTCGTGCTGCGGGTGCGCGTGCGCGCCGCGACTTCGTTCACTGCGCTGCTGGAGCAAGTGCGCGTGACCTGTCTCCAAGCCTACGCGCATCAGGACCTGCCGTTCGAGCAGCTCGTCGAGAAGTTGCAACCCGTACGCTCTCTGCAGGTCTCGCCGCTGTTTCAGGTGATGTTCGTGCTGCAAAACGCGCCAGCAGCGGCGATTGAACTGGGCGATGTGACACTCCAGCCGCTCACCACGCCAAACATCAGCGCGAAGTTCGACCTGACGCTGACGCTGTCCGAGACGGAGCAGGGACTGCAGGGCGTCCTTGAGTACGCCAGCGATCTGTTCGAGGCCGCGACGGTCAAACGGCTGGCGAGGCACTTCCACACGCTGCTCACGGGGATCCTGGCCAACTCAGCTCAGCCAATCGGCGATCTACCGCTGCTGCATAAAGCCGAACAGCAGCAACTCCTGCACGACTGGAATGCGACCGAGGTGGCGTTCCCCACCGATGCGTTGGTCCACGAGCTGATCGCCGCACAGGCGGCGCGCACGCCAGATGCGGTTGCGATGGTCGCTGGCGAGCATCAATTAAGCTATGCAGCACTGGATGCACGTGCCAATCAGCTCGCGCGGCACTTGTGCGCGCTCGGGGTCGGGCCGGAGGTGGTCGCCGGGATCGCGGTTGGGCACTCTCTTGATCTCATGATCGGGTTGGTGGGCATTCTGAAGGCGAGCGGTGCCTACCTCCCGCTCGCCCCGACCTATTCAGCTGAGCGTCTCGCGTTCATGCTTGACGATGCCGGTGCTCGCATCCTGCTGACCCAGCAGGCGCTCCTGACGACACTATCGCCCCGAACAGTCACGACCTGCTGCCTGGATAGCGATTGGCCCGAGATCGCGCGAGCGTGCTCAGATACTCTGTCCAGCACTGTCACCCCCGACAACGTGGCGTATGTGATCTACACCTCCGGCTCGACCGGCGTTCCCAAGGGCGCATCCCTCATGCACCGCGCGCTTGCCAATCATATGGCCTGGCTGCAAGCGACCTTTCCGCTCACCCGTGCCGATAGCCTGCTTCAGAAGACCGCGCTCAGCTTCGACGCGGCCGTGTGGGAATGCTTCGCGGCGCTGCTCGTCGGCGCGCGGCTGGTTCTCGCCCATCCGGACCAGCGAGCCGATCCCGCCGCGCTGATCGCCACCATCCGCGCCCAGCGCATCAGCATCCTCCAGGTCGTGCCGACGCTGATCCCGTTCCTCGTCGCCGACCCGAACCTGGCGCGCTGCACCAGCCTGCGCCGCCTGTTCAGCGGTGGCGAGGCGCTGCCGCATGTGCTGGCCGCGGAGGTCGCCCGTCTGCTCCCAGCGACACAACTTGTCAACCTCTATGGCCCGACCGAGGCGACGATCGATGCGACCGCGTGGCCATACGTGGATGGGGCTGAGGATGGAGTGAGCGTGCCGATCGGTCGCCCGGTCGCGAATATGGAGAGCTATATATTGGATCGCCAGATGCACCCAGCGCCGATCGGGGTGACGGGCGAGCTGTACATCGGCGGCGTGCAACTCGCGCGCGGCTATCTCAACCGTCCCGATCTGACCGCCGAGCGGTTCATCCCAAACCCGTTCGCGAGGGTGTCGGGTATCGGGTGTCGGGTGTCAGAAGACGCAGCCCTCAACACCCGATACCCGATACCTGATACCCGACTCTACAAAACCGGCGACCTGGCGCGCTACCGTGCCGACGGAGTAATTGAGTATTTGGGGCGTCTGGATCAGCAAATCAAGCTGCGCGGCTTCCGCATCGAATTGGGTGAGATCGAGACAGTGCTGGCGCAGCACGAGGCAGTGCAGACATGTGCGGTGCTGCTGCGTGAGGATGCGCCAGGCGATCGGCGATTGGTCGCCTATGTAGTAACGAGTGACAAGTTACAAGTAACGAGTAGCGAGCAACCCGACATTGTAGAGCCAAACTCGTCACTCGTCACTCGTCCTTCGTCCTTCGTCACCAGATTAAGGGCATTCCTAGCCGAGCGCTTGCCCGACTACATGATCCCCTCAGCGTTCGTCGCGCTCAAGGCGCTGCCGCTCACGCCGAATGGCAAGCTCGATCGCAAGGCGCTCCCCGCGCCCGACGTTCAGGCTGACGAAACCACCTATGTTGCGCCGCGCGACGCGACCGAGGAGCTGCTGGTGGGCATCTGGGCCGAGGTGCTGCGCCGCGAGCGCATCGGGGTCGACGACAACTTCTTCGAGCTGGGCGGGCATAGCCTGCTGGCCACCCAGCTGGTTGCGCGGGTGCGGCAGCTCTTTGGGGTTGAGCTGCCGCTGCGCAGCCTGTTTGCTGCACCGAGCGTGGCTGGCCTGGCCCAACAGCTGCGCCAGGCGCAGCAACTTGGCGCGCCAGTGCTGCCAGTGCTTGTGCCTCAGCCACGCAGCGCGCACCTGCCGCTCTCCTTCGCCCAGGAACGCTTGTGGTTCCTGCACCAGCTTGACCCTTCCAGCTCTGCCTACCACCTGCCCTACGCGCTGCATTTGCACGGTGCGCTTGATCTGGCTGCGCTGGCGGCGGCATTCGCGCAGCTCGTCGCACGGCAGGAGACGCTACGCACCAGCTTCGTAAGTCTGGATGGCGTGCCGGTCCAGCAGATCGCGCCGCCGGCGCAGTTCAGCTTCCCACTGTTCGAGCTGACGGAACTGCCCAGCGTGCAGGCTGAGACGATCACACAAAGCCTGATCCAGGCCGTGGCGCAGCAGCCGTTCGACATGGAGCGCGGGCCACTGCTGCGCGTTGCCGTGCTGCGGCTGGCTAGCAAGGAGCACCTGCTGCTGCTGACCATGCACCACATCATCTCGGATGGCTGGTCGCAGTCCGTGCTCGTGCGCGAGGTCTCAGTACTGTATGCAGCGTTCTGTGCGGGGGTGACGCCCTCCCTGCCAGCGCTGCCACTCCAGTACGCCGACTACGCTATCTGGCAGCGGTCGTGGCCGGCGGGCGACGTGCTCGAGCACCAACTCGCCTACTGGCGCGCGCAGCTGGCCGATGCTCCAGCGCTGCTCGCTCTGCCGACCGACTACCCGCGTCCGCCCGTTCAGAGCTTTGAGGGCGCGAGTGAAGCCCTGCGGCTCAATCAAGCGACGGTGCGGGGGTTGCACGCGCTCAGCCAGCAGCACGGGGTAACTTTGTTTATGACGCTGCTCGCCGCCTTTCAGGCGCTGCTGGCGCGTCTGAGCAATCAGGACGATATCCTCGTCGGCAGCCCGATCGCTGGCCGTACCCACGCTGAGTTAGAAGGACTGATCGGCTTCTTCGTCAATACGCTGGTGCTGCGGACGCGGCTGGTGAGCACGCAGACCTTCGCCACACTGCTCGAGCAGGTGCGTGCGACCTGTCTTGCAGCCTACGCGCATC
>Ga0075423_10005077_pt1 | contig 12271 bp, 11 predicted proteins | sample SoiMethybrSBSTD2_FD_80114 | JGI IMG/M metagenome (GOLD analysis project Ga0075423, IMG submission 80114) | Bulk soil microbial communities from a Populus tree surrounding site in Tennessee, USA - Soil MetaG P. TD hybrid SBSTD2 | ecosystem: Environmental > Terrestrial > Soil > Tree plantation...
AATCTCGTCGGGCGCCGAGGCGTCCCCGCGGACATCGCGGCGGCAGTGCTCTTCCTCTCGGCCGACGAATCGGATTTCATAACCGCTGCCGACATCCTGGTCGACGGCGGCGCGCTGGCGACGATGCCCTGAGGGAAGGCGTCAGGCTCTATGGGCGACGGCGGTGCCTTTCGCCGCACGTTTACGCCGCACGCCCTTTATCTGAACATTTCCTTGAATTTCTTCGTCCAGGCTTCGCGTTCCGAAGCGGACGGCAGGCGCATCGGCACGAGCTGATCGTCGTTGATGTCGTTCTCGAAGCGGTCCGGAACGTCGGGATGGAGGACGTAATCGCCCAGATTCGCGATCAGCTGCTGCGACTCGGGGCCGAGAAAAAAATCCATGAACAGTCGCGCGGCGTTCGGATGCGGCGCGCCGCGCGCCAGCGCGACATAGCTCGGCGAGACGAGGTATTTGTCCATCTTGACGTAATCGATCGGCCCGCCGAACTGATATTTGTCTTTCGTATAGCCGATCGACATTGGAATCTCGCCCGACGCGAGCGTCGGGATCGCTTCCGCCGGGTCGCGCGTGAGCCGCGGCCGCTGCTTCGCCAGGCCTTCCACCACCGAGCGCCATTTGGAGCCTAAAATCTTTTCCAGATTGAGGAGGAACTGGAGCGTCGGCGCGTGGAGCGCCGGGTTGGGCATCAAAAACTTCCGCTTCCATTTCGCATCCAGCAGATCCTCCCAAGTCTTCGGTGCCTGCTCGGCGCTCAGCCGCTGGGTATTGTAATTGATGGCGAAGGCGAAAACGCGCCACGGCATCATCCTGCGGCTCGGGACCAGGAGCTGTTTGGGATAATTCCGCGCCGACGGCGGGTCGAACGGCTCGAAAAGCCCCTTGGTGTCGAGCGCGGCCATGAGCGCGTCGCCGCCGACGACGACGTCGAATTTCGGCCGGGCGTTTTTCGAATCGGCGGTCGCTCGCTTGAGCAACTCCTCGGAGTCGCCGTGCCAGGTCGTGATGCGCACGTCGTAGCGCTTCTCGAAGAGCTCGCGGAGCGGCCTCAGCGCCTGGCCCGGAATGCCGCCGTAAAGCACGACCTCGCGTTCTTTTTTCGCGCCGTCGACGACGGTGCCCGGCAGCTCGTCGGCCCGAGCGGCGGGCGGAAAAACGGCGGCGATCGAGACCAGGACACCGGCGAGGCGCAGGCAACGGAAAAGCCGCATGAAAAAGAGTCTAGCCGCCCGCGGGGTGGGTCTGCAAGGGAAGGAGAAGCGCTGAACGGGGTACGCGGTTTTCGTCAAAGAGACCTGATTCTCGCTGGAGACGCGAGAATGGATGGCTTCGCCTCGCGGACGATCTATTCTTCGTCGTCGGGATTCACGGCGGCGCCCTCCAGCGCGGGTATCGATTCGCCGACGCGAACGAGCGCCATGTGTTGCCGCTTGTTGGCCCCAAGCGCCTCGCTGATGTCGACGATCTTTACGCCGGCCGATTTCGGCAGCCGATCCCATTCGCTCTCCCACATGAGGAGAAAGAAAGGCGGCTTCGGGAAAGGCGCGTCGGAGGGATACGGCGGAACGTGCCGCGCCGCGTAAAAAACGGCGCCGTAGTCGAAAGAGCGGTACGTATAAAGCGCGGCGGTTTCCTTATCCACCTCGCCTAGAACGTGCGTCATAAACGGCTTCAACGTCCTTTCCGCGGCGAGCGCCGGGAAGTACACCTGCTTTATCGAAAGAGCGGATGCGGCCGTGGCGACGGCAAGAGAAACAAAGACGATATTCCAGCGGTTCTTGATCGCTCCGTAAGCCAGCAGCAAGCCCGCGGCGGCGGTAGCCGCCATAGAGCTCCAAACCAACATCGACGGCGACTCCAGGGAGTTGAGCACGAGAGATAAATCCGCGTGCCGCGCCGCGCCCGAGCGCATCGCGCCGAGTGCGTTCCAACCCAAGAGCCGCAGGAGGAAGACGAAGGGAACGGCCAGACAGACGGCCGCCGCGACGCACGCAGCGACCTTCGCGATCCTGACGCCGTCGCCGAGGTCTTCGGAAAATTCCGCCCACCAGGCGCCGAACAACAGCGCGGCGGCAGGATAAACTGGCAGGATATAAATCGCCCGCTTGCCGCGCGCGAGGGAAAAGAAAAGAAAGACGGTGGCGAACCAAACGAGGAGGTAGACGACTCGCTCGTCGCGCAGCCATTCGCGCTTGCGATAGGCGAAGAGCGCCATAGCCGGGAAAAAAAGACTCCACGGCAGCATATTCGACAGCCAGGCGGGGACGAAATAAAAGGGCGATTGATAATGGCCGTATGCCCCGACCGCCGTGCGGAAATTCTCGTTCACAATCTGCCGGAGAAAGAACGCTTGACCGCCTTGCCCGAGCGCTAGCAGGTACCACGATCCCGCGACGAGGCAGAACAGCGCCGCGCTCGCAAGCAGATGGAATTTTCTTAGCAACGCGAGCTTGCCGCGCAAGGCGAGGAAGCAGAAAAATATAAGGAGCGGAATCGCCAAGCCGACAGGCCCTTTGGCGAGCGTGGCGCAGGCAAGCAGCAGCGCGACCGCTAGAGGAGCCAGCAGCCCGATCTCCTCGCCGCGGTTCCGGTAAACGAGAAGGAAAAGCAAAAGCGCCGCCGTCATGAAAAAGGCGAGCGTCATGTCCACCTGAGCCAGCGACGCGGCGGTCCACCATTCATGGTTTGTCGCCAACACGACGGCTGAGGCCAAGCCGGCTTTCTCTCCCCAAAGGCGCGCGCCGGCAAAGTAGGTCAAAAATATGCCGAGCGTGGCGAAGATCGCCGAAGGAAGGCGCAGCGTGAGCTCGTCGATGCGGCCGAGCATTTCGGCGATCAACAGCGCCGCCCAGTGAAAAAGTGGCGGCTTGAAGGGAATATAGCTGCCGTTCACAACCGGCAGCGTCCAGTTGGAGCTTGCCTCCATTGCCTGAACCACGAGGCCCTCGCGCGGCTCGCCTCTAAGGTAGAACGGAACTTCCCCCAAGTGCCAGAAAAAGAGCGCGAAACAAACGCCGGCGAGCAGCAGGACCGAGCGCGCTTTGACTCCCGTCAGCAGGCCGGCGTCAGTCAGCGCAACGGCCGGCTCTGCTATCGATGTATCTTTCATACCAGAGCTGGAAGACGAGGAGCGTCCAGAGGAACTCCCGGTTGTCCTTCCTTTTGGTGAGCTGCTCCTCCACGAGGCGCTCGATGTAGGCGTAATTGAAAATTTTCTGTGCGCGTATTTTCTCCTCGCTGAAGTAATCGAGCATCAGCGGCCTTAGCTTCCCCGTGAGCCATTTCGCCAGCGGAATGCCGAAGCCTCTTTTTTGCCGGTGGACGATGCCTTTCGGGAGAAATCGCTCCGCAGCTCGTTTTAAGAGACACTTCGTTTTCATCCCGCGTAACTTGTAGTCCGTCGGCAGGCGGCAGGCGAACTCGGCGAACTTGAAATCGAGCAGCGGACTGCGCACTTCAAGACCGTTGGCCATGCTGGCACGGTCGACGGTCACCAGGTTGTTGTCCTGCAGGTACAGCTTCATGCCGAGATAGAGAATCCGCTCCAGCTCCTTGGTCAGCCGGCTGTCGGCGATGTAGCGGAAGATGTCCTCGTAGGCGTTGTGATGACCGAGCTCGGCCTGAACTTCGGGAGTCAGGAGCTCCTTCATTTCCATATTGCTGAACGCGCCGCGCCACAGGAAAAAGCGGATCTCGGAGGAAATACCGGCACCTTTGAGGAACTGCTTGATCTTGAAGTCGAGACTCAAATAGTTGTGCGACACGGCCAGGCGAGATGTACTGAATCGCAAGGCGGATTTTACGAACTCCGGCAAAAGGTCGTAGTACGTCACCAGCTTGTGCGCTTGATAGGTTTGGTAGCCGGCGAACAGCTCGTCCCCGCCGTCTCCGCTCAGCACGACCTTAACTTTTTCGGAAGCGAACCGGGATAAAAGATACAAGGGCACGACCGAAGGATCGGCCACCGGCTCGTCGAAGATCGACGGGAGGCTGGGAATGAGCCGGAGCATGTCTCGCGCCTGAAAGACCTGAATGTGCTGCTTGATGCCGAGATGGCGCGCGATCTGCGCGGCTTGGCCGCTCTCGTCGAAAGAGGGCTCGTCGAAGCCGATCGTAAAACATTCGAGTTGCGGGGCCGCGCGCGCGGCCAACGCGGCCACGAGCCCCGAGTCGACGCCGCCGCTCAAAAAAACTCCGACGGGGACGTCGGCGACGAGTCTCGTCCTCACCGCCTGGTCCAGCATCGCGACGAGCTCGTCCTCGCATTCGATTTCGGTTTTGTCCGAGACCGGATAATCCACCAGCGGGATATCCCAGTAACGGTGGGAATGGAGCTGGCCGTGCCGGTACAAGACATAGTGGCCGGGCTCGACTTTCCTGATCGCGCGGAAGATGCTCGCGGGCGCGGGGACGTACTCGTAACTTAAATACTTGTGCATCGACCGGAAGTCGATATCCCGCGATACTTGCGGGTGTTGTAACAGCGCCTTGATTTCCGACGCGAAGACGATGCCGGTACTAGATAGCGCGTAGTGGAGCGGCTTCTTGCCGAATCGGTCGCGCGCTAGCAGAAGGCTTTTTCTGTTCGCGTCCCATAAGGCGAACGCGAACATTCCGTCGAGCTTATCGAGGCACGCGACCCCTTCTTCCTCGTATAAATGGACGACGACCTCGCTGTCGGAGCGGGACGCGAAGCGGTGGCCTTTCCGCTTGAGATCTTTTCTCAGCTCCTGAAAATTATAGATTTCGCCATTGAGGGTGATCCAGATCGTCCCGTCTTCATTGCTCATCGGCTGTCGGCCGGCGGGAGAGAGATCGATAATGCTCAGTCGTTTATGTCCGAGCGCTACGGAGATGTCCGACGAGCTTTGTATTGTTTCGCCCGAGTCGTCCGGCCCGCGGTGGGCCAATGTCCGGCCCATGCGCTGGAGGATCTCCGGCCGCGCGCGATCTTTCATTGAGGTATACCCGTAAATGGCGCACATGGAAGGGTGGATCAAATAGAAATGCGCGAGCGAGACATAAGTCGAATCGAAGACAGCCGACCACGGCGCGGGCGGGTTGGCCGCATGACTTACATCAACACACCGGAATTGCCTGCGGCTTTCGTGAAAATTACAGTTATGAAAGTTCGCTGGAAGAAAGGCTAAAAGACCATCGACGGGGCGGCGTGAAAAATGCGGGGTGCGTTCAGACGGCGACTGAAAGTTTCACGGGCTGTGGAGCGGCCGGCATGTAGAGCGTGAAAACGGAGCCGCTGCCGAGCGTGCTCTCGACTGCGATGCGGCCGTTGTGAGCTTTCACAACCGCTGCGACTAGGCTCAGGCCGAGGCCCAGTCCGGGCCGGGAGCGGCTCGCATCCCCGCGATGGAGACGGTGCCATATTTTGGGAATCTCCGCGGGCGGAATTCCTGCGCCGCTGTCCTGGACGCGGATGACGATCTGATCGTCGCGCCCGCGGGCTTCGATCACGACGCTTCCGGCGGGGCCGGTATACTTGACCGCGTTGTCCAATAAATTCGCCAGCACCTGGCGCATGCGGTTGCGGTCCGCGCGCATGAAGATATCGTCGGGGACGTTGCAGGATACCGCCACGTCCTCAGCCTCGGCCACATACTCGTACAATTCGACGATCTCACCGATGAGAGCGGAGACATTGACGGGGGCGAGATCCAATTTCATCGTTCCCGTCTCGGCCTCGGAGATGTCCATAAGCGTGTTGAGAAGCGTGAGAACGCGCTCGGATTCTTCGAGGCAGGCCATCAGCGCTTCTTTGCGCCCCTGGCGACCAGAATCCGACTGCAGGGCCGTCTCGGCGATCGCGCGCAGCCTGGCCATTGGCGTGCGGAGATCGTGCGCGACATTGTCGAGGGCGCCCCGCATTCCCTGCACCAAAGTTTCGATTTTTTCGAGCACCCGGTTGAACAGTTTGCCGAGCTCGTTCAGCTCGTCGTCGCCCACGACGGGAACCCGGGCGTCCATGTTGCCCGTTTCGACGATCGACTGCGTGATTTGGACGAGGTTTCGAATCGGCCGCGTCACCCGAAACGCGAAGAACGCGCCGCCGGCCAGGCCGATGACGAGGATCGGAATCATTACCGCGATAGTCGTTTCGCGGAAATCTTCCAGAATTTCCTTGCGGTCCTCGATGTCGTTGCCGACCTGCAGTGTATAACCGTTCGCTAAATGAGCGGAGGTGACTTCCAGAACGTCGGCGTCCGTTCTGGCGTGGAAATATTGCCACCCCGTTCCCACCGGGCGCTCCTCGACCATTTGAAGATCGAATTTGCTCCAGCTTCGCGCCGGGCTCATGAAAACGGTCTTCTTATCCGGTCCGACGACCCGAACGAAAAATTTATTGCGCCGGTCGCCCGCAGCCTGGACTAGGGCGGGGATTCCCTCGTTTTGCGCCAGGCTCGTGAATTTTTTCAATCTCGATTGGATAATCTTTTGATTGTCGCGAACCGACACGGTCAAAAAGAAATAGGAAAGACCGAAGAGCATCATCGTGCTCGCGACAAAGATGAGGGAGTACGAGAGCGTCAGGCGGAAAATGAGGGTTTTGCGCAGGCCGCTAAGAAGATTTAACGGCATAGCCGACGCCTCTCTGCGTGTGAATCAGTTTCCTGTCGAAGTCGCGGTCCACTTTGTTGCGTAGCCGGCAAACGAGCACGTCGACGACGTTCGTTTGCGGATCGAAGTCGTATCCCCAGACGTGCTCCATGATCATGTTCTTGGAAAGCACTCTGCCGGGATTGCGCATGAGATATTCCAGCAGGGCAAACTCGCGCGGCTGTAGCTCGATTTTTCTGTCCGCGCGCGCGGCCTCGCGCGTGAATAAATCGAGCGAGAGGTCGCCTACGGTGAGCCGGCTGGGTTCGGTCACATGCGTGGATCTGCGAATCAGCGCCTGCAGGCGCGCGAGCAGCTCGGAAAACGAGAACGGCTTGGTGAGGTAATCGTCCGAGCCCGTCTGCAGACCTTTTATGCGGTCGTCCACCGACCGCTTCGCGCTCAGGATGATGACGGGCCCGTCGATGCCTTTCTGACGAACCCGGTTGATGAGGGTGAGGCCGTCGAGCCTGGGCAGCATGACGTCGATCACAAGCGCGTCGTAACAGCCCATGAGAGCGAGTTGCAAACCTTCCTCGCCGTCGGCGGCCTGATCGACCGCGAAGCCGGCCTGCTTCAGCCCTTTGGCCACGAAAGCGGCGATCTTCGCGTCGTCTTCTATGACTAATATTCGCATGGCAAGCGACGGCCTAAAGCATAGCGCAGCGGTGCAGAGGGTCAAGAACGAATGAAATAGTCTCCTTCCGCTGCGTCAGGTGCTTCAAAATTGTAATGCTACGGTAAGGTTTGTGCAATATTTTTTATGGTTAGCGGGTGGCCAGCGGGTTAAAATCGGTCTGAATGAAGCATCGCACGGCCTGGCGCGACTTCGTTGTCTTTTTTGCTCCACTCGCCGTGCTTTGCGGCTTCGCTTTTTTTTATCACCTCGGCGCCGCAGCTTTGTTCGAGCCCGACGAAGGTCGGAATGCCGACAAAGCGCGGGATATTCTGCTGCTGAGCGACTGGATCACGCCCTACACCAATTTCGTCCCCGCGCTGGATAAGCCGATTTTCTACTACTGGCTGGTCGCGATCGCTTACAAAATTTTCGGCGTCTCCGAGTTCTCCGCGCGGCTTCCGTCGGCGCTCGCCGGCTTGGCTTGTGTCGTCCTCGTTTATTACTTCGCCAAGAGATACCTCGGGCCGCAAACGGCCCTGTGGAGCAGTCTCGTGCTCGTCGGCAGCGTCGAATATCTGCTGCTGGCGCGCATCGTCATCTTCGATATGCCGCTGGCGCTGACAATGACGCTCTCACTCTGCGCCTTTTACGCGGCGCAGCGAACGGGCGACGCGGCGACAAGAAGGATTTCGTACGCCTTGATGTATATCGGAGCCGCAGCCGGCATGCTCATCAAGGGGCCGATAGGCTTGATTCTGCCGGGGATGATCGTCATCGCCTACATCGTTGCGGCGAAGAAATGGTCGCTGCTGCGCGAGATGCATCTCTTCGCCGGAACTCTGCTTGTGCTCGGCATCGCGGCCCCGTGGTATATATGGTGCGAGATAAAGAATCCGGGATACCTTCGCTACTTCCTCTGGGAAGAAAATTTCGTGCGGTATTTCACCCCGCACTTCAATCGGCCGGGGCCTTGGTATTACTTTGTCGTCGTTTTGCTCGTCGGATTTCTTCCCTGGACGCTGCTGCTTCCATTCGTATTCAGCCGCGCGAGGAAAAAGCTGCGCGACGATGCAATTGTATTCTTGCTGTTATGGGCCGGCCTTCCGTTTCTATTTTTCTCGCTTTCGAGCTCCAAGCTGCCGCACTATATACTTCCAGTTTTCCCGCCTCTCGCGTTGTTGACCGGCGGTACCATTGCCGAACGCCTTGAATCGGCGTCGAACAGACGCGTATGGCCGCTGTCGCTTCCCTGGCTTACGTTGATTTTTCCGCTGATTTTATTGGCGGCCGTTCTCTATTGGCCTGGACTCGCGCCGCCGGAGAAGCCGAGGCCCTTGTCGGCGGTTTTTGACATGCTGCCGCGCGCGTTGATCGTCTTCACCGCGGCGGCGGCTATTCTCGTCGGCTGGGCGAGCGTTCACCATCGGTGGAAAGACTTGGCGTTCCCGGTTTCTTGCGCGGCTATGCTCTTGTTCGTCTGTTTAACCGTTGAAGCGACGGTGGCGGTCTCGCATTTTCGTTCATCGAAAGATCTTGCGGATCGATCCGCTTCGTTGATCGATCCGCAAGATCAGCTCACGTTTTACGATACGTATCCATCGAGCCTGCCTTTTTACCTGCACGTCAAGCAGCCGATACTGATGGTGTGGTCGGGGACGAAAGCGAGCGTCATGGGCAGTTTTTACATCGCCGAGCGGAATCCCAAACCGGCGGCCGACTACGGCGCGGTGCTCGTGACGTTCGATGAATTTAAAAGGCGCTGGCAGACGCGGGGAGCTTCGCTCCGAGTATTCCTCGAAAAGAAGGACTTCGCGGAGCTAGCCGACGGCAGCGAAAGGTCACCCAAAGTCTTGCTCGATACAGGACATTATCTGTTGGTTTCCAACCAATAATTCACCGGCGCTCTGTCTAGCCGCCGGGAATCTTACGGTGGTGCCAAGGCAGGGTACGGCCGAGCAATTTCTCCAAACATTCGATGTCGGCGCGGAATTTGTTTTGCCATCGGAGCTTCTTGATGCTTTAGCGGACGGGGCTCGCCGCCCGCAAACGGCGGGGCGCTATTGACTTGCCTTTAGCGCGGCTTATATGTTCCGAGAGCGTCTTTAAGGCAACGGATAGAAAGGAGCTCAGCATGGCAAAGGCGAAGGTCTTCATTTTCGCGCCCGCCGACCCGACGGGCGAGAGCGACAGGATACTCGAGGCCGCGGGCTGCGAGCTGAAACAGGGGAAGGCCAACTGGGACACGCCGCAGGGCGACAGCGAGCTCGAGATGGCGCACATGTCGGAAGGCGCCGACGCGCTCGTCGGCACGTCGATCCGCAGCACGCCGATTACGCAGAAGATCATGCAGAGCTCGAAGAGCCTCCGCATCGTTGCCAAGTACACGATCGGCGTCGACGACGTGGATGTCGACGCGGCGACGGAACTGGGTATCCTCGTGACGCACTCGCCGACGGAGTCCAACTGGGGCGGCGTCGCCGAAGGCGCGATCACCAATATGCTCGCGCTGGCGAAAAAGCTGCGCGAGCGCGACCGCTACCTGAAGGAGAATCCCACCAAGTGGCGCAACCTGGACTACCAGGGCCTCTATTTCGGCTCGCGCGCCAGCGACGGCTATCCCGGCATTACGCTCGGCATCATCGGTTTGGGCCGCATCGGCGGGCGCATCGCGAAGCTTCTGCGCCCGTGGGAGATGAAGATCATCGCCTGCGATCCGTACGTGCCGGATTCGAAATTCGCCGAGCTGGGTGTCGAGCGCGTCGATCTGCCGACGCTGCTGAAGCGGGCGGATATCGTGACGCTCCACGTCGTGCTGACGAAGGAGACGCGCCACATGATCAGCACGCGCGAGCTGGCGCTGATGAAGCCGACCGCGCTGCTGATCAACACCTCGCGCGGCTACTGCGTCGACGAGAAGGCGCTGATCGCGGCGCTGCAGCAGAACAAGATCGCCGGCGCGGCGCTCGATGTCTTCGAGAACGAGCCGCTCGCGCCCGACAGCCCGCTCCGGAAAATGGGCGACAAGGTGCTGATCTCGCCGCACATGGTGTCGTCCAACATCGGCAGCGGACTCAAGCCCGGCGTCGCGTGGGCGACGCGGTCGGTGGTCACGGCGCTCAAAGGCGAAGTGCCGGACAACGTCTACAATAAAGAAGTCATCGCGCAGTGGCAGAGCCGCTTCGGCGGCAAGAGCCTGCTGTAAGACGGCGGGGGAGAATGACAGCGCGCGCGATGGTGTTCCTCGCCGCGGCGGCGCTCGCCGGGTTTTTCGCCGGCGCGGCGTTCGCGGCGACGGTTTCCATCAGCGCCGCCTACCCGCAGCTCAACGGCGGGCAGACGCCGCTCTGGCTTATCGCCGACACCGGCATCGACCGGCGCTACGGCGTCGAGGTTAAGCCCGTTCTCATTCCCGGCGGCGCGCGCCTCACGCAGACTGTCGTCTCCGGCGACGTCGACGTGGCGCTCACCGGCGGCGCGGCGGTGAACGCGATGCTCTCCGGCGCCGACATCATCTATGTCGGCATGCCGGTGCCGACATTCGCGTTTTCTCTCTACGCGCGGCCCGAGATTAAATCCGTAGAAGATTTGCGCGGCAAGGTGCTCGGTGTCATCACCAAGGGCGCGTCGTCGGATCACGCCTCGATCGCGCTGCTCCGCCGCCACAACATGAGCCAGGGAAAGGACGTGAAGGTGCTTTACTTCTCGCGGCAGGAGGACGCGCTCGCCGCGCTGAATCAAGGCATCGTGTCGGCGGCGGTCCATTCGGCGCCGACCACGCTGATGGCGCGGCGCCTGGGCTTCAAGGAGATCGTCAATATCGGCGCGCTGAAGATTCCGTATCCTTTCACCGGCCTCGCGGTGCGCCGCGCGCTGATCAAGCAGAACCCCGAGCTGATCAAGTCGTTTCTCAGATGTTATATCGCGGGCATCAAGGTCGCCGTCGAGCAGCCGGAGACGGCGCGGCGCGTGCTCGCGCGCTATCTCGTGACCAAAGATCCGGAGATCATCGACGAAGCGTATAAAGGATTCGCGCCGCTCTTCCCGCGCGTGCCGTACGTGACCGAAGAGGCGATCCGCGCCGCGATCTCCTTCACCGACCATCCCAAGGCCGCGACGGCAGATCCCAAGGACTTCTTCGACAACCGCTTTTTGAAAGAGCTGGAAAGCTCGGGTTTCGTCAAAGAGCTTTACGGCAAGAGCTGAAAAGATCGACCGTGAAATACGATCGAGGCGGTCTCGTCAGGCGAGACCGCCTCGGTCGTTTATCGTTCTAGTAGGGCGACCGCTCGCGGTCCCGGTTGCGATCTCTATCGCTATCGCGAGAGTCGCGATGCCCGGGATAATCCCTGCGGACGCGGTCGTGGTCCAAGTGGGGCTCGCGCGCCCAGTTGAGCCGCACACGGTCCCGGTCGCTTAGTCTAAAACGATCCGGGAGCCGCCGGTCATTGTGCCACCGTCCGCCCTCGTACCAGTAGTACAGACCGACATTCGGATAGAAGTACACCTCGGCATCGGGGTAGTAATAATACGTCGCGCCGCCGCCGGCGTAACCCGGCCCATAGCCCGGCTCCGCCGCGACATAGCAGCCCGCGAGGAACAGCAGCGAGCACGCGGCGAGCGCAAGAAACAGCGTCTCTATTCTATTCATTTTTCATCCACCTCCGCCTTACATGATAGCGCAAATCGTCACCCTGGACGAGAGCGGCTATCAGGGGTCCGGCGGACAAAAACCGATTCACAAGATTTTTTCGTGCCTCCTGATAAAATCAGTATTGCGCCCCCAGAATCGCCTGCCAGAATAACCCTCAGATTAACTCTCAAGGAGGAAAAAATGGCGGCGGAACGATCTTATGACGCGATTGTCATCGGCGCCGGCCAGGGAGCAAAACCGCTCTCAATGGTCTTGGCGAAGGCGGGGATGAAGACCGCTCTGGTCGAAGAGAGGTATGTGGGAGGAACCTGCGTCAATTACGGTTGAACGCCGACTAAAACCATGGCGGCAAGCGCGCGTGTCGCCTATCTTGCCCGGCGGGCAAGCGA
>Ga0075423_10005079_pt1 | contig 12270 bp, 12 predicted proteins | sample SoiMethybrSBSTD2_FD_80114 | JGI IMG/M metagenome (GOLD analysis project Ga0075423, IMG submission 80114) | Bulk soil microbial communities from a Populus tree surrounding site in Tennessee, USA - Soil MetaG P. TD hybrid SBSTD2 | ecosystem: Environmental > Terrestrial > Soil > Tree plantation...
ATACTCAGGACGATCCGATTTGGCATGCCGCGCCACGGGCTCCATACCCTCTCCCTGCGAAGCGGGGAGGGGGTGGCCCTCGCGAACCGAGGGCGGGGTGAGGGGCGCTGCCCCGATCTCAGTCGCTCGATGAATTCAACGACGCCAAGATTGTCTGTAGGACCCCGTCGAGATTGCCGAAGACATCTGAATTCCAAAACCGCGGCACACGGTATCCTTCAGAGGCCAGGTAAGCATCGCGCACCTGATCGCTCTCGCTTTCGGCGTGCTGTCCGCCATCCACCTCGATGATGAGATTGCGGTCCCGACAGAGAAAATCGGCCACGTAGGGCCCGATCGACTTCTGCCGTACAAATTTTAAACCGGCCAGTCGCCGATCGCGCACGGCGAACCACAGCTTCGTCTCAGCATCTGTAGCGTTCTGCCGCAGCGTGCGAGCTTTACTCGTGGCTTTCCGATTCGGTCCCCGCATGGCCCCTCACCCGGCTCGCATCTTCGATGCTCGCCACCCTCTCCCCGCTTCGCGGGGCGAGGGTACGGAGTTCGCGGCTCGCGCGGAAGTTAATCCGCCGCTAGATAGCGCGGCCAATTCACGCCCGCGGTGAGCATAAAGCCCAGCGTCAGTCGAATGGGTGATGATGGGGCCGGCGGGTCAAATCCGGCCGTTCTTCCAGCTGGCCTTAGCCCAGCATGATGAGCTGAGCCACCATGCCAGTCAGTCCAATCCCGAAAACCACGAAAACGAACTTTGCCAAAACGGCGGCGTCGTTGGATGCCATGAAAATTTCTCCCGGCGTATGGGCATTGGTCGCCCGAGCCACGCCGCCGGTTCAATCGACCGACATGAATTTTGCCCCTCGGCCGCTGGCCAACCGGGACACGCCCGCTTGCACGCCGGCACCTGATCGGGGCACGGTGCAGCGCATCCAAGACGAGCAGCGAGAGGGCGGAAGGTGACCAGCGGCTACGACTACATCATTGTGGGGGCCGGCTCCGCCGGTTGCGTGCTCGCCAATCGGTTGAGCGAGGACGGTGCCGCAAGCGTCCTGCTGCTCGAGGCCGGGCCGCCCGATCGCCATCCCTACATCTCGATCCCGCTCGGCATGGGCCGCATGCACGATCGCGCCATGTTCGACTGGGGCTACGAGACCGAGGCCGAGCCCAATCTGAACGGCCGCAAGATCGAGGCCATGCGCGGCAAGGTGCTGGGCGGCTCGTCCTCAATCAACGTCATGGCGTACACGCGCGGCAACCGCGGCGACTACGACCGGTGGGCGCAGAAGGGTGCGCAGGGCTGGTCCTATGCCGACGTGCTGCCCTATTTCCGGCGCGCCGAGACCTGGGAGGGCGGCGCCGATCCGTGGCGCGGCGGTGACGGCCCGCTCGGCACCCAATATGCAAAGACGCCCGACACGCTGTTCGACGCGTGGCTTGAGGCCGGCAAGGCAGTCGGCATTCCGGCGACGCCGGACTACAACGGCGAGACGCAGGAAGGCTTCGGCCGCGGGCAATATACGATACGCGACGGGCGGCGCTCGTCATCAGCGCGCGCCTATCTGCGGCCCGCGCGCAGGCGCGGCAATCTCACGGTCGAGACCGGCGCGCACGCGACGCGCGTGCTCATGCGCGGCACGACCGCGACCGGCGTCGAATACGTGACCGATTCGGGCGATCGCAAGCTGGCGGACGCGAGCCGCGAGGTGATCGTGTCGACCGGAGCGTTCAATGCGCCGCAGCTGCTGATGCTTTCCGGAATAGGCCCCGCCGCGCATCTGCGTGAGATGGGAATCACTTGCGCGGCCGATCTGCCGGTCGGCCGCAACCTGCAGGACCATCTCGGCGCCTACATGACCTACGAGCGCCGCTCGCCCGGAGTCTTCCATGGCGAGATGCGCTTCGACCGCATGGCGGTGAGCATGATCCGCGCCTACCTGTTCGGCAGCGGCCCTGCCACGGTGGTGCCGGGCGGGCTGCACGCCTTCATCAAGTCGCGGCCCGAACTCGCAGTGCCCGATATCGAGTTCATGTTCCGCGGCACGTCGCATCACCCGCATCTGTGGTTTCCGCTGGTCTATCCGGCGTTCCGTGACGGCTTCGGCATTCGTCCGACGCTATTGCATCCCGACAGTCGCGGCGAGGTGTTGTTGCACTCGGCCGATCCGCGCGCTGCGCCGCGCATCCGCTACAACTTCTTCACCGCGCCGAACGACCTGCCGACGCTGGTCCATGGCTTCAAGCTCGCGCGCGAGATGGTCCAGCAGCCGGCGCTCGATTCCTATCGCGGCAGGGAGCTCAATCCCGGCGACAAGATGCAGAGCGATGCCGAGATCGAGGCTTGGCTGCGCAACACGGTCATCACCGCGCATCATCCTTGCGGCACCTGCCCGATGGGCTCGACGCCTGCTTCGGTGCTCGATCCCCAGATGCGCGTACATGGCATCGAACGGCTGCGCGTGGTCGACGCGTCTGCGATGCCGGATCTCGTGTCCGCTCACATCAACGCCTGCGTGCTGATGATGGCCGAGAAGGCCGCCGACATGATTCGCGGTCGCGCGCCGCCTGCCCCAATGCTCGATGCCTGACTGTGATGGCTGTCACACTGCAGCATCACTTCCATGCGTGTAAAACGTGAGGTTCAATCAACTACTTGTGCAGCGCGTCAAAAATTTGTGCGTTGCGATATGGAACTCTAGGACTTAACTCCGGCGCGGGCTGCACGACGCAGTCAAGAAGACCAAAACGGAGTTGAAGCTATGAACACTAAGACAATACTTGCTGCCGCGACCCTTGTTGCTTTGGCATCGCCGGCATTCGCCAAGTCCACGCAGCATTCGCGACACGAAGTGCGTCCGGTCGATGCTTACGCGGCTGCCTATCCGAACGCTCGGACCCCGCGTGCGAATCGGGGATCGAACGATGTCTATGACGTCCGCGGCCATTACATCGGCACCGATCCTGACGCGACCGTTCGCCTTCAGCTGACGCGCGATCCGAGTCAGGGTGACTAACCGTCACGCCATTCGCTGGTCCCGGGCATGAGCCCGGGACCGACGCGTGGTTGAGCGTTCAGGGCGCGACCAACTGGTCGATGTGATTCGTAGTGAGGTCACCCAAGTTCTGCGGCCCGCATCATCACCTCTGCAACTAGCGCATAGCACATTGTAATCAAGTGCATATTGAAGAGGCAGCGAGCGCGCGCTCGATATGCAGGGTTGCATGACGTTGCAATGACTTGAGTAGTATAAAGATTTCGTAGAATAAAAATTACATAACTAAAGTTGAGTTGATCAAAAATTCGTGCATTGAAAAGTTGTTTCCCAAGTTTAGTTCGATTGCGGGCGGCAATGCCTAAGTTCTAACCAGGAGACAATTCGATGATGAAGCTGCTCACGACTGTGGCGCTTGTGGCTGTGGTCGCAACTCCGGCTCTCGCGCAGACGCGCGATCGTACTACGCCGCAGCGGACCCGTAATGTCGCTACGCAACAGACCTATCCGCAGGATCAGCAGCGGCGTTCGGTCAATCCGAGCAACGACGTCTATGACATCCATGGCCAATACGTCGGCACGGATCCGGATCCGACCATTCGCAACCAGCTGGCGAACGATCCCAGCCAGGCCGACTGACGCCTGATGATGATGGCGCTGCGCCCTAGTTGTTGCCTTGACGCGTGGTGACGAGCAGGGCGCTCGCCCGATTTCATCGAGCACTATTACATGTCGCAGCCCCGGACAGTTCGGGGCTGCGTGTTTTTTGCGTCTTGTGCCGACTGACTTCGTCAGAGTGAATCGCGGCATCGGTCGTTCGTGCAATTGGTGAAACAACTCGGCGCGCGTTCCATCGGAGATTGTGCGGCGCGTTGGAGTGTCTTCGCTTTCAGGAAGTAGATGTCAAACGAAGGAGCATCGATAGTGAGAATGCTGTTTGGTATTTTGGCGGTGGCCGTCACGCTGGCAACACCGGCGCTCTCGCAGACGCCGGATCGCGTGCCGCAAGGCAATCAGCGAACGAATGATCCCTATTCGTACCAGCGAGAAGTGAATCCTTCGCGCGCTAACGAGAACAACCGGTTCCGCGAGCAGCGCTCGACCAATTCACGCTATGACGTCTACAGTCAGCGCGGCGAGTACATCGGTTCGGACCCCGATCCGGTGGTTCGTAATCAGCTGGAGCGGGATCCCTCGCAGGGCGACTGACGTCCCAGCAATTCGGAAGTGCAGAACGTGGCCGGCATTTGCCGGCCACGTTCGCGTTAGGGAGCTGCACAGGAATCTAACGCTGTTGCTCAGGTTCACACTTGCTTGGTCTGAACCACGGTTCGGTTTTCCCTGGGCTGCGTGAATTTTGGAACTGCCGCTAGCAAAGCGGACGGCAGCAACGTTTCGTGACGCGATCAGTTCAAATGAAACCCGCGTGTTCCATCAAAAAGATGTGGGTTGAGATGTCGGGGTGGCACCCCACCTTCCGGTTGCTAAAGAAACGGAGGATCAATGATGAGGATGAGAACGCTAATTGCCACCATGGCAGTGACCGTCGCATTGGCGACGCCGGCGCTGTCACAGACACGCAATCAGATTCGACCGTATGATCCATCCGTCTACGGGCGCGATCTGAATGGATACGGTTCCTATGGAACCTACAATCAGTTCCGGGACCAGCGCTTGATCACTCCGCGCAGTGACGTTTACGACCAGCGCGGTAACTACGTCGGCTCGGATCCCGATCCGGTCGTTCGTGATCAGCTGAGGCGGGATCCCTCGCAGGGCGACTAATGTTCGAATGATGGCGTTGCAGATCGTGGCCGGCTCTGCCGGCCACGATCGCGTTTGAGGAATTGGAATATGACTATCGCCCGAACGCCAGCTTGGCACGTTCGCGCACGGCCTGCGGAACGTTGAGCGTGCGCACGATGAGTTCCTGGACGCGCTCGCCCGGCAGGGGCTCGAGCTCGACATTGAGCTTCTGAATATCGGCGATGAAGTCGGGATCCCTGACCATGGCGTTGAAGGCATCGCGCAGGATTTTCACGCGGTCGGCCGGCATGTCGGGCGGCGCAATGACGGTGCGGCCGATGGCGCTGCCGCTGGCGTAAAGCTGATAGACCTGCCTGTCCTCCGCGCTGGTCCCGATCTCTGGCAGGGCAGGAGCATCCGGTAGATCCTTGGTGCGTTCCGGTGCGGTCTGCAGGATGATGCGGATCTTCTTGTCGCGCAGCCATTCCTTCTTGCCGACGCTGACGGCAGCCCATGATGAGGAGGCGCCTTCGACTTCGCCGCGCTCCATGGCGAGCATCGCTTCATTTGAGGCTGGATAGCCGCTCACCAGGCGGAATTTGGTGCCCGCCAACGCATTGAGGAGCCGCGGCACAGTCTCGGCGATCGAGCCCGGTCCGGTGCCGGCGAGCGAAGATTCAAGCTTCTTCGAATCCTCGATCGATTGCACCTTCGAGGTGTGCCACTGCATGAAGATGTTGTTGGAGGTGGCGACGCGACCCACATAGGTGAACTTCGCAGCGTCATATTGCGCGGCCGGGTTGCCGAGCGCCTGCTCGAGCGCGGCTGATTCCACCACCACGCCGAGCGCGGTGCCATCCTTGGGCGCCACGTCGTAAATGTATGCGGCAGCCTTTAGGCTGCCGGTGCCTGGCATGTTCTGCGCCACCACGATGGGCTGGCCCGGGATGTGCTTGCCGATATGGCGGGCAACCAGCCGCCCGTAGAGGTCGTAGCTGCCGCCCGCGGTGTAGCCGATCGAGATGGTGATGGTCTTGCGCGCAAAGAAGGGCTCCTGCGCGTGAGCGGAGGGGGACGTGCCCAAAAGGGATGTGCTCACGAGCGGTGCGAGCAGGAGGGCGGCTAGGGGATGTCTCTTTGGCATCGTCATGGTCGGCTCAGGCAGATGACACTACAGTCTTGGCAAGAAACTCGGTCACTATAGCAGCCGTTGCGACGGGCTGTTCCAGTGGCGCGGCGTGGCCGGCGCCGGCAACGAGACTAAGCCGGTCGGCACCCGGCAGCCCTGCGACATAAGCGTCGCCATGGGCGCGTGGCACCATGGCGTCGCGCTCGCCCCAGATCACGCAGGCCGGCATGCGGGCGCGGTGCAGCCGCTCGACCAGCGCCCGATTGTAGAAGTACGGCGGCTTGAAGCCCACGAAGGAGCCGAACCGCAGCATCTGATAGCGCCGCATCTCCTCCTCGATGTCGCCGCGCCCGTTCGGAAAGTAGCGCAGCGCCACGGGTGCGGTGGCGTTCTCGAACAGCAGGGCTCGCAGCGTCGCATAGTGGACGCCGCGCTCCGGCTGGGCATGCATGAACACGTCGCCGATCGGCTGCCCCGCAACGAACAGGCCACAGGCGCCGATCAGGATGAGCCGCCGCACGCGCTCGGGGTGGCGTACCGCAAGCTCGGCCGCGATCCAGCCGCCGACGCAATGGCCGACGAGATCGAAATGAGCAAGCCCGAGCGCGTCGAGCACTTCGAGATAGTGGAACAGCACGTCGTCGATGCTGCAGCCGCCGGTAAGTTCGCCGGTTCCGGCACAGCCCGGATGCGCAGGCGCGATCACGCGGGCTGCTTGCGCAAGCTGCCGATGGAAAGGCTGCAGGTCGGCAGCGACCCCATGCACGTCGGCAAAGCCGTGCAGATAGACGAGCGGATCGCCGCTGCCGGCCTCGAGGATCGCAACCTTGCGGCCTTGGACGTCGAGCGTGGTCATTGGGCTTCTGCAAGCATGTACGTTAGTGCTGCGGGCGATTGGGCGGAGCAATGCCACAACGTTCCCTCCCCCCTTGTGGGGGAGGGACAGGGAGAGGGGTGGCGACGAGCACTGAGTGCGAGGCTTGTCTCCTGTACGAACCGCTCGGTCCGATAGCAGACATGAAACAGTGGCAGTGCGTGAAATAGTGGCAGTGCGTGTTGTACCCCTCTCCCTCTCCCTGTCCCTCCCCCACAAGGGGGGAGGGAACCGTGGGGCACGCATCTTCGCAACTCGTGCACAGTCCCTGTGGAGTGCCACTTACTCCTCACGTCGCCGTCTCCGGCGCGAGCTGGCGCTCCATGTCCGGAAACATGCGGCCGAACAGCGTGGTCGATTCCGCGCGCAGCCGCGGTGCCACCTCGCTCATGAACAGTCGCATGCTCTTGCGGGTGAGCGCGTCGGCCATGTTGCCGAGGTGAAATTGGATCAGCAGATGGCCGACCTGCGCGTGCGCCAGGATTTCCATGATGCGGCGTGCGACGGTGTCGGGACTGCCGACGATGATCGACGCCGACTGCTGCAAGTCGTCCCAGCTCTCGGCATCGCCAAGGAGCGGCGTGCTCGGATCGGAGAACTGTAGATAGCTGCGGAACTCGTCGGGCGGAATGTAGGGAATGCCGGGCCCGAAGGTGAGCTGGCGGCCTTCACGGCGCAGATGCCCCTTGAGGCAGTTCTTGAGAAAGTACCAGACGCCGTCTTTCGCTTCCGATTGCGCCTGCGCATCGGTCTCGCTCACGTAGGCAGACAGCAGAATCCCCATGCGGAACGGCTGATAATGGTCGCCGTGTTCCTCCAGCGTCTTGGCGAATTGCTGCTGCGATTTCGCGGTCTCCCGTCCATGGCTGCGCGAGGAGAAGAAATAGCAGTAGCCGCGGCGCGCGATCTCGGCGAGCGTCTCGCGCGAGCGCGACCCCGGGATCCAGATCGGCGGATGCGGCTGTTGGGTTGGGCGCGGCCACGGGTTGACGTAGCGCAGCGGATAGTGGCGACCCTCGAAGCAGAACGGGCCATCCTCGGTCCAGGCGCGCTGAATGAGCTCGACCGCCTCCCAGAACTGCTCGCGCGAGGAGGCCGACGAAACGTCGTAGTTGAAGGTCTCCGGCCCCGAGCCGGGCGCGAAGCCCGCGATCAGGCGCCCGTCGGACATGTTGTCGAGCATCGCGTATTCCTCCGCGATGCGCAGCGGCGAGAGATGCAGCGGCAGGAGATTGCCGAGGATCACGATCTTGCCGCGCCTGGTCTTCTGGCTGAGCGCCGCCGCGATGAGATTGGGCGAGGGCATCAGGCCATAGATGTTCTGATGGTGCTCGTTGAGCACCATGCCGTCGAAGCCGAGCTCGTCCGCATAGGCGAGCTGGTCGATATATTGCTGGTAGAGCCCGCGGCTCTTCTCCGCGTCCCACAGCCGGTTCGGCACGGTGACCCAGCCGGTGTCGTACTTTTCATCGAAGTCCGCTGGCAGATGCGGATAGGCCATGAAGTGCCAGCAGTAGAGTTGAACCGGGCGGGTCATGGGTCACTCAATGTCGATCGGCAGGCCATCCGGCCCGCCAAGCATTGAGTTCACGGCCCTCGGTGCGGGGCCGACCTCAGCTCTCGGGCTGGTGCTCAATCTGCAATGGCTTGCCGGCCACGATCAACTCCCGCTCCTGCAGGTTCTTCTCGACCCTTTCCGCGCCCTTTGCCAGCGTGGCCTCGTTGAGCAGCGTCAGGAGCGGCGTGAGCCCCTCGCTGTCGACCAGCCGGAAAATCTCGACGTCGCGTTGTGCCGCTGGGCTCCACTTTGCGATGTCGAGCGCGCGCTGCGCCTTTGAGAGGAGCCCATGGTTGCGGACGTGCGGGCCGCCGCCCTTGGGCGGCCAGCCGGTTCGGCCGAACCAGCGTGTCCATGGTTTCGGCGCTCCCTGGGCCGCTTCGTCCTCGCTGCGCTCCTGCCGGAACGGCGTCAGGTCCGTGTAGCTGTCGCGCATCTCCTCGCGGCCGAAGCGCCTGAGCTCGAACGTTGAAAGCCCGCGCACAAGCTTGAGATCGTCGAGCACGCCGGCGAGCTGGTTCATCGCGAGCGCTCGCAATTCCTCGTCCTTGTCCGCTTGATCGACGCTGTAGAGATTGGGAATGACAAAATACGAAGAGCCGCCGTGATGGATGAAATGCTGGCGCACCCATTCGAGGTTGGCCCCCGGTGCGCGATTGATCGCGGTGTCGATCGCGCTGGTCAGATGCCTGATGACCGTTGGCGTCGGAAGATGCAGCCGCGCTTGCGTGGCGGCGAGCGCATCGCGCCGGACGGGGCCGGCGGCGGGCGGATTGAGCGCGACCAGCGCCAGGAGCCCGAGATCGACGCCGATCGTGGCGAGCAGCGCGATCAGGTCGCGGCCGGTGACCGGGTCGCCGCTCGCCGTGCGTTTGCCGGTCTCGCTGCCGCCGGAGATGACATAGCTCACGAGGCTCGACGTATAGGTGCCGATATTGCTCCAGAGGTTCTTGATGGCGTTGGCGACGCCAGCCGGCCCCTCATTGAAGCGCGCCTCGCGCAGGTTCAGATCGACCGCTTGATCGGCCTGATCGGCGGCCTGCCGCAGCCGTTGCGACAGGGTCGGATCGTAGCAGTAGAAGCCGGGCTGGTTCGGCTGAGCCGATACGAGATTTGCAAGCGCGCGCATCTGCGCGGCGGTCGCCCGGCCAAGCTCGTTGCTGCGCGAGGCGATGCTGCGCGCATTGCCGCGGATCTCCGAGGCCTTGGCCTCGAAACGCTGCCGCCGCTCCTCCATGGTGGCGCCATCGAGTCCGGTGACGCTTTGTCTGAGCCGCTCAAGCTCGCTCTGGATCGGCGTAATCCATGTGCTCGTCATGCTGTCGCGCAGCGAGGAAACCGAGTCGCGCACGCTGCGCCGCGCGTTGTAGAGCGGCCCGCGACCGGCGCCGGAGGGCGTGCCGCAGCTGCCGCCGGTTCCTTCCTCGCGCGTCATCTGGCCGTCCGACCAGATCACCACGTTGTCGAGCTGGCCGCGCACCGCGTCGAGCCGCGCGGCCACGGCCGCCGCGGCGTCGCGCGCGTCCTCCTGGAGGTTCTGCAGGCTGGCACGCGTCGTCTCCTCGCCGGCGATCAGGCTCCACCAGAAGCCATACCCGAAGCCGATCGACCAGACTGCGAGGAAGAGATAAAGCGGAAAGGTGATCATTCGCTCGGTGACGCGCCGCTGGGCGCCGAAGGTCTCGCGCAACGCAAGCCACATCAGGAAGCTGAGCGCGATCACGACCGCGATGACGAGAACATCGTTCGAGATCGACAGCCCGCCTTGCGTTCCCACACTGGTCGATGACGTGGAAACGCCGACGATGAAGTCGCGCATGCCGTGCCAGGTGGCGTAGCCCGAGATCAGTAGCAGCATCAGCGAGGCGAGACCGATCAGCGCGTTGCGGCCAAACATGTAGTCGGCCAGCCGCGCCCATGTCGTCATCGATGATGTCGTCATCGACGTGGTCGTCATCGACGTGGTCCGCGCATCGGCCATCTGCAAGCCTCCACTTGGGTTCAGGCGAGACGAATGCTCGTTATGAGAGAAGCTCTTGAGAGAAGTAGCGTGGTCGAGGCCGCCTTGCGCCGGCGATATTTCGCACTCGATTCTTGGTCAGGCGAGGTCAGGTTCAGCGAGTTGCGACAAGTCAGCAAGATAGGCCGCGTCACCCTGCTACCGCAGACACCAGCGCTGTCACAGGAAGCCGCCGCCACGTGTTTCCCTATCGCAGGATGGCCGCTCGCGCAATTTCCCTCGCCGCACAACCACGATGCTGCACGCGGGGTTCCCGTCGTGCAATGCGCATCCCCAACAAATGACTATGCCGGAATGCCGCGCATTTCAGTCGCGCTCTTCCGGCGGTTTCACGTGCCGGAACGAATAGAGCAGTGCGAGATCGTAGGTGATCTTGAGCGCGCCGCAGGCAACGAGCGGCAAGCCAGAGAATGGCGTGGCGAGCAGCATGCCGGCGAGCGCAGGACCGAGCGAGGAGGCGAGGCTGCGCGGCACCGCCGTCACGCTTGCGGCGGCGGTGCGCTCGGCCGGCGTTACCACGGCCATGACGTAGGACGAGCGCGCCGGCACGTCCATCTGCGCCAGCGCCGAGCGCATGAGCAGCAAGCCGAGCGTCAAGAAAAGGCTCGGCGAGAACGCTGCGATGATCAGAAAGATGCTCGACGGAATGTGCGTGAACACCATCGTGTTGATGAGGCCGATGCGGCCGGCAAGCCGCGCCGCGATCGGATAGGAGAACGCGGTGAGCACGCTGGTCCAGAAGAAGAACACGCTGGCGGCCGACAGTGACAGATCGAAGCGCTGAAACAACCACAGCGCCAGCAGCGATTGCACCACAAGGCCGCCCGCAAAGGAATCCAGACTGAACAGCGCGGCGAGCTTGTAGACGGTGCGACGCGACGGCCCGAGCGGCGTGCTGGTGCCCTTGTGCTCGGCTTGCGCGTGCGGAAGCTGTCGATAGAGCATGGCTCCGACGAGACCGAGCGCGGCGTAGGCGTAGAACATCATCTCGAACGATGCGAGCCGCCCGAAGCCAGCCGCAACCAGGAGATCGGGCGTCGCCGCCATGAGCGATCCGGCGGCGGTCGCGAGCGCGCCGGTGAGGCTGTAGCGCGCGAAGGCACGCGTGCGATCGTCGTCGGCAACGGTGCGGGCGAGCATCGCGTGCTCGAGCGGGACCAATATGCCGCTGTCCCCGGTATTGGGATTGATTGTGCCAACGAACGCCACCAACAGCACGAACGCGATGTGGGACACCTGCGGGAATGCAACGCCGGTTGCCACCATCAAGGCGGCGCCAAGCAAGAGCATGGTGCGCAGATCATGGCGCGGTGCCAGGAAGCCTGCCGTCAGCGTCAACAGCGACGAGCCGAGCAACGCCGAGGTAGCTACGATCCCGATCTCGGTCGGGCTCAGGCCGATCGCCGACAGATAGGCCGGCAGGATGATCACCGCAAAGCCGTCGGCGAAGCCGCGCACGCCACGCGCGGCATAAAGCAGAAATACTTCGGAACGAATGGAGGTGGGACGGGTCAGGATTGACATGTCTCGCGCGCCATCGCCCGGCAAGCGGGCAAAGCGCAGTGCTTGGGCGACATGCCTTGAAACCGGGCGACTGCGTTCAAGCCCGACCTGCCTTAGGTGCGGCAAGCCGGGCTTTGAGTCAATGGGCAGGCTAGAGCGGATTTCGCTTGATACGAAGCAGAACGACACAAGCCGAGAGTCTTTATCCGCCTCATCCTGAGGAGGGCGCCAGCGCCGTCCTATCAGCACGACAAGAGTAGCGTGGCGCCCGTCTCGAAGGATGGGGCGGCCCATGGTTCGAGACGCCGCGCACGAGGCTACGAAATCTGTCGAACGCGCAGATTGCGGCTCCTCACCATGAGGCCGAGAGAGACCGCACCGAGTTCACCGGAATCTGCTTTGGCCAAATGGCGGCGGCTCAAGAGCTGAACGGCTTTCTCTTGATCAACCCCA
>Ga0075423_10005080_pt1 | contig 12270 bp, 16 predicted proteins | sample SoiMethybrSBSTD2_FD_80114 | JGI IMG/M metagenome (GOLD analysis project Ga0075423, IMG submission 80114) | Bulk soil microbial communities from a Populus tree surrounding site in Tennessee, USA - Soil MetaG P. TD hybrid SBSTD2 | ecosystem: Environmental > Terrestrial > Soil > Tree plantation...
AATGCCGGTCGCATGTTCGTCCGCATGAAGCCGCGCAGCGAGCGCAAGTCAGCGCAGGAGATTATTCAGGAACTTCGTCCCAAGCTGGCCGCGGTAACCGGCATCAACGCGTTCCCCCAGATGCTGCCTCCTATCCGCATTGGGGGCCAGCTCACCAAGAGCCAGTATCAGTTCACCCTACAAACGCCTGACACCAACGAGCTTTATCAGTACGCTCCGAAGCTTGAAGTCAAGCTGCGCAACGATCCGCAATTTCGAAATCTGATGCAGGACGTCACCAGCGACCTGCTCATCAGAAATCCGCAGATCAACGTAGATATCGACCGCGATAAGGCTTCAGCTCTCGGCGTGACAGCCAATCAGATCGAAGACGCACTTTACACGGCATACGGCCAGCGCCAGATTTCGACGATTTACGCGCCGAATAATGCTTATCGGGTGATCACTGAACTGGAGGGCCAATACCAGCTCGATCCATCGGCCCTGTCACTGCTTTATGTGCGTTCCTCGAATGGACAATTAGTGCCGTTGAGCACGGTTGCGAAATTAACTCGCACTGTCGGACCACTGACGATCAATCACCTTGGCCAATTACCCTCGGTCACGATCTCATTTAACCTGCGCCCCGGGGTCTCTTTGGGGGATACGGTAAACGCGGTGGGCAGGGTCGCCAAAGAAATGCTTCCCGCCACCATCAGCACCAGCTTTCAGGGAACGGCGCAGGCTTTCCAGTCTTCTATTACCGGCTTGGGATTGCTGCTGTTTATGGCCATCCTCGTGATCTACCTCGTGCTGGGAATTCTGTATGAGAGCTTTATTCATCCCCTGACGATTCTTTCCGGCTTACCGTCAGCCGGCTTCGGCGCTCTCCTCACGCTGCTGCTCTTCCATTACGACCTCAATCTCTACGCGTTCGTCGGCATTATCATGCTCGTCGGCATCGTGAAGAAGAATGCCATCATGATGATTGATGTCGCGCTTGAAAAGCAGCGTGAGAGCAACGAACCCGCCCAGGATGCGATTTACCAGGGCGCGTTGCTCCGTTTTCGGCCCATCATGATGACGACCATGGCGGCGCTCATGGGTACGTTGCCGATTGCATTGGGCTTCGGCGCCGGGGCCGAATCGCGCCGGCCATTGGGCCTGGCGGTAGTTGGCGGGCTGCTCTTCTCGCAGCTCCTGACGCTGTACATCACGCCGGTCTTCTACATTTACATGGAGTCTTTCCAGAACTGGCTAAGATCCAAAAAGCGACGAAAGACGATTCTCGAACCTGCCTTTGAACCTGAGCCCGAATTCGCCGGCAGAGCAGGAAAATAACTGGGTGTCTTTTGTGCCTGGCGGTCAGAGTCTTGTCTCGTCCTCGGAACATCCCAGCGCCGCAGGCGAACGGTAAGCAGTGTAGACGCAGTTTGTTTAGCATACTTCCTCGTCTCACAAGCGAGGCTAGACGATTTTTTTCCCGCCGTCGAAGCTCGCTTACAATCGTTGAGTGGCAGTCTTGCGAAACCTGCGCGTAACTCTGGAGATGATCAAGTGGGAACATTCTGTCTTTGCTCTCCCGTTCGCTTTGTGTGGCGCGCTGCTTGCGGCGAATGGCTTGCCTGGTGCTCGTCAGCTGACCTGGATCGTCATCGCTATGGTTTCGGCACGTTCGGCAGCGATGGCTTTTAACCGCCTGGCTGATAGTGGAATCGATGCCGCCAATCCCCGCACTCGAACTCGCGCGTTGCCAGCCGGAACGCTTAGCGCGGGGTTTGTAACCACATTCGTGGCTTTTTCCTCGGCGTTGTTCGTGCTTGCCGCGTCGCAATTGAATCGCCTGGCATTTGTGCTTTCGCCCGTGGTTCTCGCCATACTGCTGCTCTATTCCTACACCAAGCGTTTCACTCGCTGGTCGCACCTCATTCTCGGATTTGCGTTGGGAATGTCACCGGCCGCCGCCTGGATTGCAGTCCGGGGATCGCTCGATCCCCGCATCCTGCTGCTTACTGCCGCCGTGACGTTCTGGGTGGGAGGCTTCGACGTGCTCTACAGCTGCCAGGATTACGAATTTGACCGGACCACTGGCTTGCACTCTATCCCCCGATTCTGCGGGATCGGGCGCGCCCTCACGCTGGTACGCATGTTTCACATGATCATGCTTGGCTTCCTGATCTGCACGGTGGTGGTGTTCGGACTAGGGAAGCTGGGGTTCGTCGGGATAGTTGCAGTGGCGGCATTGCTCGCCTACGAGCATTCGTTAGTCTCGTCCGACAATCTGAGCAAACTCAACGCCGCATTTTTCACGATGAACGGTGTGATCTCCGTAGTGTTCCTGTTCTTCATCGCTACTGCCGTGCTGTTGCGGCGCTGAGACCTTATCGCCCAGCGGCGGCGGTCATCCACTCTGGCGCAAGGCTCTGCAGTGTGAGGTGCTTCTGGTTGCACAGCGCAAGCCGAATCCAGTTTGAAACTGCCCACCATCTGCTCCAGATCTACGGCTAAGGCCGACAAGTCATGACAAGCCGCCGCCGACCGTTGTGCCTCGGAAGCCGGCTCGGTCACCAGCTTCGAGATCTTATCCAGATTCCTGGTAATTTCCTCCGTCGTGCTGGACTGCTGGCTCGCAGCAGTCGCGATCTGGGTGATCATCTCGCCAACGTGTTCTGCCATCTGCATGATCTGCTTCAAGGAGTCCCCTGCTTTAGTTTGCGGTTGACCGAACACCATCCTCCACTTGCCGCGTACCTTGTTCCATCGCAGTTACCTCTGCTTTCGTACCGTCTTGAATCGTCCTTATCATCTGGGCAATTTCTTTGGTTGCAGTCGTGGTACGCTCCGCCAGTTTTCGAACCTCGTCGGCAACCACGGCAAGCCCGGGCCCTGTTCTCCCGCGCGTGCCCCGTGCGCCTGCAGAAACAAATCTACCAACAGGCCATCCACTGCCCCGTGGTCCAACACGACCTTCTTGTAACGCGCCTGGGCCGTGGCTGTGGCCGGGGGTCAGTTCCAAGCGATTCAAGGTGCTTTTTCCCGCCAGCACTTCTTGGCTGGGATCGGACTTCTCCACCAGCACCGCCAATAAGGGATCGTTCCTTAACTGATCGTGGTCGTTCAGATCTTCATAGCCCAGGGCCAGACCATAGACCCGCTGGGCCACCAGTTCTTCTAGCCGGTGCTCGATCCGTTCCGGATCGCGATAGTCGGTAAAGCAGGCGGCGAACTTGCGGATGATCCCCGTGCGCTTGTCACCTCCCGCAGCAACAAGACCCCCACCCTCACTGCTGATGGCTCCCCCATCGAACTGCGCCCGGATCTGGCGATGATTTAGAGAGTGAAATTCGAAGCCAACCTGGGTACACTCTGTGGTCATAAGGCTGTTGCTCCTTCTCGGCACAATTACTTTTCGACAAAAGAGTTATGCCAGAAGCGACAGCCTTTTTCTATTTCTTTGTGCGATATCCCGGCTAGTTGCGCTTGTCGAGGCCTGGCCCCTGCAAGGATGCTGATGCTGAGGCAAAGGATCGAGCAAACTGCGATTTTGTGAAATATCACGAATGGCTTCTGCAACATTTGCGCTCCCAGGGCCCACGGTTCTTCGTCAGGACCTGAACTACTTTGCTCTTTCGGCATGTCGGCTCCGAACTTTGAGGGCAATCGTTCTGTTCGAAATAAGTTTGCTGTAGATCGCCTGCTGAGACCGTCAGCCTTGGGCGGTGTTTTGGCTGTGTTGCGGGCTCTTCCGCGCGCTAACAGGTTGCCATGCACCGAGGCGCTCTCGCCTGTGGCTTGTGACTGTCGACGTGCGTTATGATTCGCAAGAAATGCACACGCATCGCTTTTCGACCGACGATCCGCGACTGATCCCGATAAGGGACAAAGTGATTACCGGGGTGCGCCTCAGCCACGCCGACGCGCTCACGCTCTATCAAACCACGGACATTCTTGCGGTCGGCTGGCTTGCCAATTACGTTCGTGAACGCATGCACGGCGACGAGACCTGCTTCAATGTCAATCGCCATATCAATCCCACAAACGTCTGTGTCGCCGCCTGTCGTCTCTGCGCCTTTGGCCGCAAGAAAGACGCCCCCGGCGCGTACACCATGGCGCTCGAGGAAGTTTTCCAAACTGCTGCCTCCGGCTATATGGAAGCAGTTACCGAGTTCCATATCGTCGGCGGACTGCATCCCGATCTTCCATTCCAATACTTCCTTGATCTGATCTCCGGCTTGAAAGAGCGCTTTCCGCAGGTGCACCTTAAGGCTTTCACTATGGTGGAAGTCGCATACCTTGCCAAACGGGCAAAGCTCTCTATTCGCGAAACTCTGCAGCAGCTGAAAGAAGCAGGGGTCGATTCACTACCGGGCGGCGGAGCCGAGATTTTTGCCGACCGCGTGCGGCATATGATCTGCGACCACAAAATCGACGGCGACCAGTGGCTCGAAACCGCGCGCCTGGCGCATCAACTCGGCATGAAATCAAATGCGACTATGTTGTATGGGCACATCGAAAGTGACGAAGATCGTGTCGATCATCTGCTAAAGTTGCGCGCCTTGCAGGATGAAACCGGCGGCTCCCAAACCTTCATTCCCTTGGCTTTCCATCCGGACAACACGCCGCTCCAGCATCTCCCGAAAACTACCGGCATGCTCGACATCAAACAAATCGCGGTAAGCCGCCTGGTGCTCGACAATTTCCCCCATATCAAGGCTTACTGGCAAATGATGACCCCAAAAATCGCGCAGATCTCACTGCGCTTCGGAGCGGATGACATCGATGGAACCGTAGTCGAAGAGAAGATTTACCACGATGCCGGAGCCACCACTCCGCAAGGCATGCGCCGGCAGGAGCTGATTCGCCTTATCCGGGAAGCCGGCCGCGAACCGGTCGAGCGAGACAGCCTGTACCGCCCAGTCACCCGCACCGATACTTCGATCACACTGGCGGTCTGACAAACAACAGCAGAGGTTTCAGCTGTATCGCGCTTCGGTAAAACCTCAACGCGACCCAGCACACACCATTGGGATAACTGGGAGTGCGGGCGTAGCAGCTGCCGATCGCAAAGGCGCGAATGTCACGATCTTCCAGCACTCGTGGAGAGCCAGCGTCTTCGACCCTTCCGGCGGATCGCTCTACGGCCTCCCGCACTGTCGCCCTGCCTGAGCGGCAACTCCGTCCAGGACCGCCGGGAACTCTGGACAAACATTTTCTGTTCCTGCAACACCTCCGCAAATCCGACCTGACTGAAGAATTCTGCTTTGATAACCCCGAAAGCTCGTATCCTTGTGCCGTGCAAAGCCCCCTTACCCGGGCCGAGCAAATCCCAGAAAGTTCTGAAAAGGAGCAACTCAATGAAAAACTCAGCAGTCCATCTCTCCCTTGCCACCTTGCTGCTCGCCAGCCTGGCAATACCGGCTCTGGCGGACGGTCTCCCGGTGCCCTGGCCGAAGAAGGCTGCTACACCGGTTCTCCTCGTCAATGGCAATTCCAGCGTTCTGACACAAAGCCCGCCGAAAGTGGTCGCTGACGGATTGCCGGTGCCGTGGCCGAAAAAGACCGTCGTCCGTCCGCAAACGACCCAGGCTCCAGTTTTGCTGGCCGACGGATTGCCGGTGCCGTGGCCCAAAAAGTAAAGTAGCACTACGCAGCTGACCGCACGTTGGCGATGCTAGGTAAACCGGGGCGGACCGGGGCGGAGCGCTTACTTGCAGCTTGTGGGTGGCTCGTATAATCTGGGCCACCTATACGCTCTTATGGATTCGCTCGGTTCATTCCTGCCGTGGCTGTCTGCCGCCATGCAGATTTGGATTCTGGCGGTGATGTGGCGGCGCAGTCTTTTTGCCAGGTTCCCGCTGTTCGCCGCTTACATCGCTTTTGTGACGCTGCGCGCCATTGTTGGCTCCCTATTCCTCTCACATCAGGAGTTGTACTTCTTCTTCTACTGGACTACGGCTCCGCTGGAAGTGGCCCTCACTCTCCTCGCTGCCCATGAAAGCTTCATGAAAGTGTTCGGCAACTTCTATTTGCTATGGTGGTTCCGATTTCTCTTTCCGAGCGCCATAATTACTGCCTTAACCTACTCCGGCTGCAACGCATACATCCATCCACCGGTCAACGCGAATCCTGTCGGCATGGCCATCATTTCTGCCCAGATGGCCTCTCAATATGTGATTCTCGGCATCTCCGTTCTTTTCTTTTCATTAATTAAATTCCTGAACATCCGCTGGAAGGTTTACGAGTATCGCTTCGTCCTGGGTTTCGGTATTTCGGCGCTCGGCATGGCATTCGCCGGGGCTCTTCGTTCGGAGTTCGGAACAAAATTTACTTTCTTGAATGAAATGCTGCCGCCCGTGGCATATCTGATTGCACTATTGGTATGGCTTTCGGCCGTCCGCGAAACCGAAGTACAGGCCGGGCCCGCTCTGGACGACAGGCCATCACCTCGGGAGTTAATGCAGGAATTGCGCTACCACTTAAGAATAGTACGCACATTCCTCAAAAAAGGATAAGCTTGCACACCAGCGGGCGGCTGCACTGCTAGTTTCGTGCCTGCGCCGAGTGCAGGTTGAGTCCGGCGTAACTTTGGATATTGCATGAGCATTACACTTTTTCTGCCATTCCTCTTTGGCGTGGTTTTCTTCGTCGCGGTCGCCCGCACTGCTTTCAATCGGCCCCGCCGGCGGAAAATCGATAGCGTCATTCCTTTTGTACGCAAACTCGATGTTTCCGAGCTGGAAGTCCTGATGGATGCGGGCGAGGAATGGAGTCTTCGCCATTTCCTCACCGAGGATGCATTCCGCTTAGCCCAACACGAACGCATCCGCCTGGTCGGCGAATACCTGCGCCGCGTGGCCCACAACGCTTCCGTAATTCAGCTCTGGATGTCCGGCGAGTACGAACCCATCAAGCACAAGGATCGCGATAAGCTTTCTGAAAAAGAAGCGTTGATTCTGGAATTGCTGCAAATCGCCACTGAACTGCGCATCTATTCCATGGGCGCGCTCCTCAAAGTCTGGTTCTGGAAGATGTTTCGCGTAGATCGCTGGCCCGCCAGACTGGTTCCCGGATTAACCGACTTGCGCGTGACGTGTGGCGTGAATGTCTGCGACAAATATCGTCAGCTGACCCAGATCGCTTCCGCTCTGAGCGGCACCTACGGCCAGAGCTGCCAGGAAAAGCTGCTTTCCGCGCTCTAGCCGCAATGTGTAGCGGCTCCGCTCGTTTACAGAATTTACGACTTGGGCACGAACCCCAGGCAACTCGGATCTCATCCAACAAATTGACCACGATTCCCATCATCTGCACACACTCAGGAGACTCACATGCCCAAAAAGCTTACCTCTAACAATCACGGAAGACTGAACGCCCAGCCTCGCTTTCATCAGAAAGCTCGCGAGATCCAACCGTACGGGACCGTCAATCACGCCTTGCCGCTGGAACTTGAGGAACCGGTCCGCCTGGAAATTTCTGAACAACTCAACCAGCTCCTCGCCGACACCATGACCCTCCGCGATCTCTACAAAAAGTCGCACTGGCAGGTAGCCGGCCCGACTTTCTACCAGCTCCATCTCCTGTTCGATAAGCATTACGAGGAACAGGCGGAGCTGATCGACACCATCGCCGAACGCGTGCAAATCCTCGGCGGCGTGAGCATCGCCATGGCCCACGACGTTGCTGAAACCACGCAAATCGAGCGCCCGCCGCGGGGCCGAGAAGAAGTGCCCGTGCAACTCTCGCGCCTGATCGACGCCCATCAGATCATCATCCGCCAGTGCCGCGCTCTGGCTGGCCGCGCCTCCGTGTTGGGCGACGACGGCACCAACGATATGATCGTCAGCGACGTGCTGCGGACGAACGAAATGCATGTGTGGTTTCTGAGCGAGCATCTGGTGGAAATGCCTCTGGTCAAAGCCGAGGATTGAGGCGCGGCGATGTTTTTGAGGTGTCCCGGAAATGGACAGTGAACAGCCGGGAACATTCCTGACATTTTAGACCGGACACATGCCTGACACCGCTCTGTGCGCTAATCCTTGCCATCGCACAACAGGAGGAGAAAGACAATTACCGCAACGCTTTCAGAAATGACGTGCAGGACAGCCAGGAGGATCAGCAGAACTACAAACGCAAGGAGTGCGTACAACATCTGCCGGTTATTTCGCCGTTCTGTATTTGAGACGAAGCTGGGAGGGCGAAGATGATCAACGCCAGGATGCAAGAACCACGGAGCACCAGGTTACTCATGGCTCCTCCTACCCGGGAAGACTCAGGCCCGGCCGGCGCCAAAAAATGGGCCCCGGCGTGTCCAGGTAGCGAGCCCTAACAATTTCTACACTGGATCTTCCTCACTTACCGTGAAACAGGACTATACACCTATTTCTTCTTCTTCACAGGACAGTATGCATGGTATAGACTAGCCATTTTCTGCCTGCGGAAAAGCACAGACCAGGGTGGGCTTTGGGAAACGCACGAGCTACAGAAAGCCTTTTGACTTGATTTTCGAGAGGGCGAAAACAGAGGAATCGCGCAGCACCCGTCCGCGACTTCGAACTCGGAGCCGAGATTACCGCGAAGGGAAACGCCCTATCCGACCTAATTGCGAGTATTCGCAACGGCTTAGCAAATAAAGAGCTTGCTAGCCCCGTCCGTGGCACTCAAACAGAAAAACGGCACCCGACGCTGGTAAACATCGGAATAGCCTCGCCTTATATACCCCAATGCCGTGTTGAACTCTGTATGCACTGTGTTGACTGCGTTATAAACGACACTTGCCCCGTGTCACACCTAGTCCATGTACCTGCAAGTGTCTGATCCGCTCTGTTCCATCTCCCGCATACTGTGCACCGCGCCCGACACCTTAAGAGATCGCACGAACTAAAGTGTAGTAGCCAAGACTTGACCTTGCAGGCCATCCTGTCGAATGGGATCGCTACTGTCAAGGCAGACCCTTAAGGCGGATGTTTAGCGCAATGGCTGCTGAGAGTTTCTAGTTAGAGGGCGGAGGATTGGCAAATTGGCATTGGCGCGTGAAGTTGAGAACGATTTGCGGAGGCCCGTGCCTAGCCATAAAGAAATTCCTGACTCCTAGCCACCCGAGGATAATTTCCAGACTTGTTTCCATGGGTTGATCTTTCGGCTGACCTTTGCGTGGTTTTGCGAATGATGCGTCAACAAAGCAGTGCTTGTCCGGTTTGCCTTCGACCACAAGGCCTAGCGCGTTCTGGCAGGTAGATTTGCCTCTAGCCTCAAACGTTGCCATCTGAGCATCTATCTGAGACTGCAGCCGCTTGAGCAGCTCTCCGGTGGTTAGGTTGCGGAACCCCTTGTAGTTGATTTGGATAGCCTCCGCCAGTTGGAACTGGCAGTCGAGTTGTCGAACGAGCGCAGGATCGGCGTCTGAACGAACTGATTCCCACAACCGATTGAAAATCACCACTGAGCATCCCTCTGGATCTTTGTCGCCGCAGGACTCATGCAAAGCGACATTGTCACCCCACAGTCCGAACTCGTTGCGGACACCAGTGCCGAATGGCCGATATAAAGTCCAGACGACGTGCTCTTTAGGATTGCGCAGTATCCAGTCGAGATCCTTCGGCTTCAGCCATTTCGTTTTAAGGACTTGGACCGCCTCATCGACAGTCTTGGGCTTTTCCGCCGAAGTACCGACGGCACACAAGGCGATGATGATTGCTGCAAGAGAAACTGCTTTCATTGAAATTCTGGTGGGAGACATTTTACACAGCGACAAATCGCGTAACATCGTCGATTTCGCTCATTGACATTGGAACGATAAACTGAGGCTGCAATGCTTAAGCACCGAGCCACAGCGCCCTTAACCCGCATCGTCGCGGGTCTCGCCGGTCTAGCGATGATTTCTCTTGGAGTTGCCCCCATCCTCAACCGAGGGGATATTTTTTACGCGAACTGGTTTGGCGGACTGGTCTTCTCACCGTTAGCGATTATCTTTGGCCTTTTTACCATTGGGTGCGCCGTCTTCAAGCCGAGTTGGCTTTCCGCCACACGCGAAGCGGTGCGTCGAAAACGATAGTTGGTGAAACATCGCAATAGCATTCAGAACGAGTCAATGAGCGCTAAGGCCTGTTGACGGTAGTTATGATCCTGGGCAATCGCGTAACCACCGGCAAGGTTGGAGGTAGGCTGTCTGCTAGCATTAAGGTCGAAGAACCTCACTAGCGTATGTACACAACGGCTTCCTGGATTTTCCTCGGGATCCTGGTTTTGGGATCACCTCTTGCGGGATCTATTTTTTTCGCTATCGAGGGGACGAGGAATGGTCCAGTGTGAAGGGGACCGTCGAAACATTGTTGGAAATCCGATGTATGAGGACCAATACCCGAGGGCGTTGCTTCGCTGTCATCTCCTACAGCTATGAGGTCGAAGGGGAATACTATTCGGGTGAGTGGAACGGTCCCGCTTTCCCTACGGAAGAGGAGGCCGCTTGCATTCGCTGACGCCTACTTGCCCAGAGGATCGTCCATCCTCGTGCTACACCACCCCAGCCATCCAGAGCGGAGTACTCTGCAGGTTGACCCGCGACTGGGTCAGCCCTGACGGAGCTAAAACTTTGATTTTGTAATGCGCGAATCGTCCAGAGCGGACGATACCGTGAAAAATCGCGATTGCGCTCAAAACGTGCAATCGCCTGTTGAACGCCAACCATCCTGCCTTACCATATCTCAGTGAGCGACTGGACCGCCAAAAAGGCCGCAATCGTCGGTCTCGTATTCAGCGGAACATCTGTGGTGTTCCTCTCTGCACTCGTCATAGCGATGAATTGGCAGCATGCGCGCTCACCGGGCCAGAAGGATTGGGGAGTAGTATTTGCGGCCGCCTTTGGTGTTCCGTTCGTCTGTTGCAGTGCCGCTGCCGTTGTCAGCTTTGTCGTTAGTGTGTCTCTCATAGCCTACAAACGGTGCTTCGGATTGCGGCAGGCTTCTCCCCCCGGTCTGACGTCTGTCTCCGACCCATACCGCCGAAAAGTACGACACCCCGCTGTCATTACGTTCGCTGGATTCGTGGTGCTGATCGCATCTGCGCGGTTCGGGACTGCGGCACTGTTCTTCGTCGGCATTCCTACGATGCTTGTTGCATGCGGAGTTGCAGGTGGGGCGCGGTCACCAATGAAAATTCCACTCAGCGATGCCATCCTTTACGTCGCTATATCTGTAGCAATCGTTGTCGGAATAGCCGTATACGTGGTGTACAACCATTGAGAACAACGATCCTTTAGTTCTTGAACCCTAACTGTTGATAAATCGCGATAGCGCTCAATGACCAGTCAAACGTGCTATTGCCTGTTCTCGCTAGTCAGCGAGGGCCAAAGTTGATTATGAATCTAACCGCCACAGGCTTGCCCTGCTTCGTCGCGGGCTTAAATGTCCAGTGTTCCGAGATGTACTTGGCGGCTTTCTCAGCGGACAGGCTGTCCTTCGCGCTCAGCACTCGCGTATCGCACACATGGCCTTCGGAATTAATGAGCACTTCGAGCGAGAACGGGCTACGCAAGTCTGGGCCACCCTTGTCTTTCTTGCTCGGTTGAGGCTGAGGCGGGGTAACGCCGTCCGTTCCAGGTCGATAAATGTACTCATCCGGCGCGATACAAGACGTGTTGGTTGCGGTTGGATTCTCTTGGGCATAGAGGTGGCACACGCAGGCCAACGCTACTAAGAGGGGAATGACGGCAATCTTTCTCGCTTTTATTCCAGCGATTCGCATGTGTCGCGTCCTCGCGTAGTCAGCATTGGGAGTTTAGCAGGACACCGAAGGGCTAAACGCATGGTTGGCGTTAAATCGCGATTACACTCAAAATCCCCCAATCGAATAGCAATCTGTGTCCGATACCGTAGAAACTCGCCAACGCTGTCCGTAAGGTCTAGTCCAAGCCATTACAACTAAAGTAACCTTGCCGCATGTCCCCCGCAGAGCAACTCACCTCCTTTTTGCTACAAGATGTGTTCTGATAATGTGGGGCGGCCCGGCAGGACTTGAACCTGCGACTGTCGGATTCGTTTCCGATCCTCTGTCCCTCTGAGGTACGGGCCGAGGCTGCCATCATCAATGGAAAGAGGTCATCGCGGAAGATGGGTAACACCACCAGAAAAAAATTGGACCGAGTAAGGGGAGCTATGGCTAGCCTCCGCGCTATCGGGGGCCTCCCCCTTTCACACGCTCGAAATCAAAGTCGGTGGCACTACACTTGCCGACGCTTGGACCGTTCGCAGCTCCCGTCGCTTCAAGACCAACATCCATCCCTTAGAAGGATCATTGAGG
>Ga0075423_10005081_pt1 | contig 12269 bp, 12 predicted proteins | sample SoiMethybrSBSTD2_FD_80114 | JGI IMG/M metagenome (GOLD analysis project Ga0075423, IMG submission 80114) | Bulk soil microbial communities from a Populus tree surrounding site in Tennessee, USA - Soil MetaG P. TD hybrid SBSTD2 | ecosystem: Environmental > Terrestrial > Soil > Tree plantation...
ACACGTCCTGCTCTTTCATAGAATTCAGCCAATCTTGAAGCGAGATATGATGGATAACCTTCCTCGGCGGGCATCTCTTCCAGACGGCCAGACATTTCCCTTAGTGCCTCTGCCCACCTGCTTGTAGAATCTGCAACCAGTACAACGTCAAATCCCATGTCTCGGTAATACTCCGCTATTGTAACCCCCGTGTAAATAGAGGCCTCTCTTGCTGCGACTGGCATGTTACTTGTATTTGCCACAAGTACAGTCCTCTCCATAAGTGGACGTCCGGACCTAGGATCTATTAAGTGTGGAAATTCTACTAGCACCTCTGTCATCTCGTTACCGCGTTCACCACATCCTATGTAGACTACTACTTTAGAATCGGCCCACTTTGCAATTTGGTGCAAAGTCACGGTTTTACCCGTTCCAAACCCACCAGGAATTGCACCTGTCCCACCCTTGGCGATGGGGAAATACGTATCAATCACACGTTGTCCTGTAACTAGTGGAACCGACGGATCGTATCTCTCAGCATATGGCCGCGGTTTTCTAACTGGCCATTTGTGATACATTTTCAGTTCAGATTTCTTGCCATTCTTCTCAACAGTAGCTATAACATGCTCGATATCATAATCGCCTTCAGCTGCAACATCCGTGATTTTACCACCATCATGGTCAGGTGGGACTAGGATACTGTGAGTTAGCAGCGGAGTTTCTTCTACAGCACCAAGAATGGACCCTCCAGTAACCTCATCTCCTTTCTTAACACTACTTACAAATCTATATTTTTTCTTCATGTCTACCGCGGTGGTCATTACGCCTCTTCCAATGAAGGATCCGGATTTCTGTGCTATATCTTCAAGTGGTCGCTGAATTCCATCATAAATCTTGCCTATTATACCCGGACCTAGCAAAACTGAAAGTGGCTGACCTGAACCAACTACTGGCTCGCCCGGCTTTAAGCCAGATGTAGATTCGTAAACTTGGATAAAGGCAGTATCTCCTGTTAACCTGAGGACCTCTCCAATTAACTTTGATTCGCCTACTTCGACAGTTTCATACATTTTTGTAGAAGACATACCATCCGCCCTTACCGCTGGGCCGCTGACCCATACTATTCTTCCTTTAGATACCATAGCCTCATTCTTCGCTCCTCAGCATTTGCACAATATTCTTCCTTATTAAAGGTTTGAACCGTTCAATACGTGAATCCAAAGTATTATCATATGTCGTTGATCCATCAACGGATCTTACACGAATCCCACCAATAACGTTTATCGGCTGTTCAGATAACGTCATCCGCACATTCTTATTAGACAGATTAGCAATCGCCTTTTTGACTAGGTCAAAATCATTTCTATTGCATAGTATGATGACTTCGTCTGCTCCTATAGCAGCAATACTTTCTTCAAGCATTTTTGTAATCAGTATTTTGTAAACTTCTTGTTTATCTGAAGATCTCAACTTTGTCTTGGCCTTCTCAAACGCATCATTTACAGCTGTCTCGATAAGTACAAGTTGCTTGTTTCTGGCGGCCAGGCGACTTGAACCGACAATCTGTCTTCTGAGGTTTTCTGCCTGTTTCTTGGCTCCTTCCAAAATTCTTGCATATTCAGATCCTAATTTTGTTCTAGAGGATTCTAGGTTGGCTACTGATTCATTGTAAGCGGAATCGAGCTGTTTGATCAAATCTCCTTCTTTCTGGGAGAGAACTTTGTTTATTGTTTGCTCCAGAGCAGAAGTTGAACTCATTATATAACCTGGTCTTGCGTTACGTGATTTTAACCTTTTGTTGAGTGAGTCAATAAAGAGATGGGAAGAAAAATAAGTGGGAATAATGTGTTCTCAGTTGCAGCAGAACAATTTAATCTTGTGTGGCGCCATTGATAAATAATGTTAGATATCTTGTATTTTCTCCACCTGGTCCAATGAAAACTAACCGTTTTCCCAGTGCGTTATAGAATTAATTTAGTCAGTCGTCCTGCGTAATCCGGAGTCATACATAATTTTACGAGATTATAGACAGGTTCGAGGATTTTCTTTTGATTAGGAAAAGTCATTGAGAGTTGGGAATTCTAAAGTATCATAAGTGTATTTGGTTATTGCATTTCCATTTCCGTTAATTTTTCCTTGATCTTAGTATCTATATTCTTTGCCAAGGATCGAATGCGGGTAAGATGACTGCCTTCCCAGTAAATTTTATGACAACCATCACATCGAAAAAACTCTTTCTGCCGTTGAATGATGTTGGGATGTACATATTTCTTGGACTCTTCATGCGTTTCTCTTGACAGTAACCCATTGCATTCAGAACATCTTGAATTCACCGTATCGAAATTTACGGAGGAGATTCCGTATTTCGATAATGCGTGAACTAAATCTTTAGAATCGTTTGAACCTTGAAGCAAAACTCCATGCGCCCCTGCTTTTATGATTCTTTTGAATAGCTCTTTATCACGGGTCAAAATAATTCTGTTCTGTGCAATCCCAATTTTTAATACATCATCATCATGGACATGATTAAGGTATAAGGTGTCAAAGCCGAAAATGCGTAATTTGCGAGCAATGCTCCCGAGCATTGCATCTGCTAAAAAAGTTGGCTTTGAGTTAACTAACTGATTCGCCCCTACACTCTTCACACATAAAGGTTCCTTCATTGAACTGTAGAAGGTCAGACCATTCACCGCATTCGTCGCAGTATCCTGAAATGTTGCCAGCCGATCGTCCTATTTCCCCTCTCATGACTGCTGCCTTCTCAGAGATTACGTCAACTAGATCTGGGGTGACGGCAATAACATCCGAAGCAGAAATAATGCCAACAAGTCTGTTTTTATAAACTACGCCAAGACGTTTGATGTTATGTTGTCGCAGGACTCGCGCGGCCTGGGTGACCCCTTCTTCCCCTTCAATAGTATGCAATGTTTGCATGATATCTGAAGCCTTAACCTCACTTGGTTTGACGTCCTTAACAACAGCATTTGAAACTATATCCCAATCGGTAACAATACCCACTGCCTTTTCATTTTCCATAATTACAATGCTTCCGATCCTTTCCTCTTTCATCTTTGTAGCAATATCCTTGATAGTATGCTGAGGTGAAGCCGAGATAACAGTGCTATTCATAATATCTCTGACGAGAACCCTAGTCGTCATATTAGCATCACCGTGTTGCCTGACTGGCTTTTTTACCACAATACCAGATCAATTAGTTACCTTTAATTACTTTGCTCGGTTGATGTAGCCAAAGCTTCTGTCCGTCCTGTTCTTCTTTCTTCTCCTTTTTCAGTGAAAGAAATTTTTGATTTTCCATACGGAATAGTTCTGACAAACTCATCCACACTCAATGATTTGATAAAACCAGCCAATTCATTATCATCCCCAGATTCTCTAACAAACTCACTTTTGATTTTTTTAGCAATATTCGCTGGGTCAGAACCGCCGGGAACCAAAATCGAATAGATCAAGGACCTTTTCTTTATGGCATCAGCAGGTCCACAGAACAGAGTGTATCCGTTGTTGGTCTTCTGTATAATTCCAAGTGCGAGCCTTATTTCGACGCCCTTTATGTAATTACGTTTGCCTTCAATGACAAATGAGCCTTTTGGAAGAAATTGCCCTGTTGGGGCACCCTTCTTTATTTGATCTGCCTTGACCCAATACGCATCTGCACTGGATAATCCATCCTTCCATCCTCTACTAAAAGAGACGGTTGCCTGGGCTACTTGGTGTAAGCTCTTCTCTATTTCACCAATACCAGCCGAATTCTTAAGAATAAAGAAAGGCGAACCATAAATTTCTGCATGAAATACAATATCCTGTTCAGTTAAATGTTTACGAACGAGGGCAGAGTTGGATGAAGAATCCCTACCGCCGACCGCCAGCAGTCCGTCACTTGTTATGAACCAGTGATAGCGTTCATACCACTCCTTGCTGATATGCTGTTTGATAACAATCCTACTATGGATCAAATCTTTTTGATTCCGCAGTTTATCTATCTGAGTAAGTAGCATTGCTTTGGCTTCTTCTATAGAGGCACTACCTCTCTCCATCTCCTTAGCTCTAGAATATAACAAAGATGCTACCTTCGGCAGATTATTGTATCCGATCGAAACACGTTCATTTACTACTTCTAAAAAATTCATCCCTTTTTCATTGATGATAGATGCAGAGTTTGTGACAAGTAATTGTTTGATTAAATCATCATTAAAGCTATCGACACCTCTATATGATAGCATCATTAACTGATTAGCAAGGCTTCTGATTACAAAGGATTTCGAAATGACTTTGTCCTTAGCCTTATTCTGTTCTTCCAAGTCATGTTCTAGGATTGCTATCTGTTTACCCATCTCGATAGTTTGCATATTACGGCCAAGGTCCAAGATGTCACGGGTTAGCGCTCCATCTACTGCATCCATGTAAGAGTCTACTCTTTTTACTGGTAATTTGGTGGCATCATTTGTTATTATAGGAAGTGCATCTTGCGGCTTTCCATCTGTTCCTAAAATAATTATAGGTTCATGATTTTTCCCACTGCTGACATCCGTAACTAGAGTCTTTATCGCGTTGTACATTTTTTCCAAATCCTCATCTGAAAGCTGCGCTACTTTCTTGTTCGCTATGCCAGCTTTTCTTGCTATCTCTTCTACAAACTTTTTAGGCAAAGAAATATTTCTGCCGATCCATCTTAAAATGTCAAGTTCCTTTTCCGCTGCACTTCTCATAGCTCTAATCTGTTCTACTGATATGGTGAATACATCGATTCCACGAACAGGTGGATGAACATAACGAAAACCAGCCTTTAGTGTCCTATGTCTCACTTCGATCGGGTTAAGAATAGCAAGAATTTGCATGCTCTCATCACATAATATTATATTGCCTTGGCCAAAAAATTCTCCGACCATTATCCGTGTTTTACCATCCATGAGCTTAAATTTGATCGTAATTATACGCTCGCTATCAATTTGCTCCACTGACTCGAGCTTGGCTCTTTCAAGTTCAGTTTTGATAATACCGATGAGTATATTCTCTTCTATTTGTTTGAACTTTAGTCTTGTTATCCAGAGTCCTTTGGTCGAAACCATTAGCATTATATCAGGCTCAGTTGAATGATGCATCTTGAAAAGGAAAGAATCTTTAGTAATTGCTGTGATGTTACTCACATAATAGCCCTTGATTACTGTGTTTCTAATCTCGTTCACGAGATAACGTAACTCTATGCCAGACAATTCCATAATTAGCAAGAAGCATATCACAAATATTAACCAAAACCTGATCTAATCAAAACGCTATGACAAACAATAAACCGTAAGGAATTAAACCAAGTGCTATTTAATGACACAAGTAACCTTTGGAACCTCTAGATCGAGTTTTTTATATGAGAGCATTTGTGGGATTGATTGCTGGCGTAATTACTGGCATTGTAATAGCTCCAGGGACTGACCAGAACGTTGCGGGCGGAACAATAATTATTATCGGTATAGTGTTCTATATTATATCATATGGAGTTGCGAAGAATATTGCAAAGAATATCCCACAGACTATGCGCAGAAAGTTAGTTACAAACGGTATATTTCCATTTATTTTTATGTTGCTAATGTTTATGATAATTGTCTATACCGGATTGCATCAGAAAATCGCAGGTTAAAATACTAGATGCCATAGAATACAAACACACATTGCTTTGGAATTACAGAACTCCTGGGATACCTGACGAGTTATTTGAAAGAACAGAGCAGGTTCCGATTACGAAGGAGGATGTAAGAGCTCTTGTCCTGAGTAAATTACGGCTGAAAGAGAATTCTTCCGCAATAGATATTGGCTGTGGCAGTGGCAGTATCACGGTGGAGCTTTGTTTGCAGACAAAAGATAACAAAGTGTATGCTATTGATTTTGAAGAAAAGGCAACCGAACTAACTAGGAAGAATCTTTTAAAGTTTGGCTTGAAGGCTGAAGTAATCCTATCTAAAGCACAGGATATTTTGCCACTGCTTCCACAGGTTGACGCGATAATCATTGGTGGGACTTGGGGAAATATCGAACAGATTATACGGTTAAGTATAGACAACTTAAAAAAAGGTGGTAGACTAGTAATTGATACTATTTTAATTGAGACGATGTATAAGGCATTAACGACTATTAACGAGGCTAGTCTAGATGAAGTAGATGTTACGCAGGTAATAATCGCAAAAGCGAGAAAAGTGACCACAGGAACAATGATGCTGGCAAGGAACCCTGTACTAATAATTTCGGCGACAAAGCCTTGAAGAGAAGGATCAAGCCATATAAGAAAATAGACAAACTTTCTCTTTATCTGGCAGATTATATAACGGTCATGAATGTAATTCTTAATACAGCATCTGTCGACGTGGTTGTCACTTCATCGCCAGATAACAGTGGGGTTGATCACCATAAGTATGATGATAGCCTAAGAGAAAATTTTCTCTGATGAATAAGAGATTTCGGCGATGCAATGAGACATATTTTGAACCCAATGGCTACTTCTTTCTCAATATAGGAACCAAGCCAACAATACCGTCACTTCCATTTGAAGTGACATTATGTTAGTGTTTAAACTATGGAATATAAATCACGATAAAATCAATAGCTATTAGCAAAAAAGATAAAAGGGGATCCAAATATCCATTGGTGACATAGCAGTTGGACACTTGAATCCGATTGTAAGCAAAAAATTTAAGTGATTGCCGTGCGTATATTTTTCCCTTTACCAAGTGTAGTACTACAAAATGAAAAATTGGCAATAAGGGTACCGTATCAAGACAAAACAAATATCGGAAGATGGAAATCAGCAAAATGTGACTCGCTCGATAATGGAAACACATGGTTTATTCCTTGTTAACAATTCGCAGGTTTGAGGACAGGCCACATCCGTCGCCATTTCCAAACAAAACTTCCTGAAATTTGTATCAAACTTCGCGGAAATGTAAAACTTGTAGTGGGTATTGGATCCTCGGCAGTCGCCTCTCTCAAATTGAACAAATCTTCTATTAGATTTGAAATTGACAACTTTTATTTAGACATAACAGCTAAAAGACTTGAATCCCTACCGTAGATTATCCGATTTTAGTAATTGCTGTTATCCGATATCTAAGGTAAGGTTATCAAGTCAAGTAATATGTTATCAAATTGAATAAGAGTATACCGTTTACATCGACGCAAATGACAAACCTGTCAGAATTATTATGTCTAAAAAATCATCCATGTACATGGAAGCAATTCCTCGGAGACTATTATTCTACCCTTCAAATGCAATCCTACTTCTGCATAATGTCAGCTCTGGCATATTGTTTGAGATAGAGTTGCCCGTCTTTTAATTTAAATAACTCTTAATTTTACAAAATATGAGAATGAAGCTTTCGTGCGTGGGATGTGGACCAGGCGACCCGGAATTGCTTACCATCAAAGCCTTGAACCTGATTAAAGATGCAGAGATCATTTTTGCACCCACTGCAAAAGAAGGCAGGCCTAGTATAGCGCTTTCTGTCGTAAAAAAATATATGGATAAATCAACTGAAACTGTCAGCCTTATATTCCCTATGCTCAAAGATAAAGACGCACTAAAGGATTATTGGAAAGAGAATGCTAAACAAATCGCCGATGCAGTCAGGTCAGGAAAAAAGGTTGTCTATTTGACGGTTGGAGATCCTTCAATATATAGCACTTGGATATATATTCATAAGGAGCTGAGGAAAAACCATAATGATATTGAAATCGATATTGTGCCAGGCATAGCATCGATGTTTGCATTCGCCGCTGAGGCAAAGATGAGCCTTGTAGAAGGAGACGAAACCCTCGCAATAGTTCCAGCTTGTTATGATTTGGATAGAGTTAAACGAACTTCAAATGTCTGTGATACGGTTATCTTCCTTAAAGATGGCAGATACTTTGACAGTGTAATTGAGACACTTTCTAGCGCGGGATTCGCAGAAGATTCAATGATTGCAATTGCACAAGATGTTGCGATCCAGGGAGAAATAATGAAAATGAGTAAACTAGCCGATTTACACAGAGAAAAAGGACCAACAGAAAAATATTTCTCTATAATGGTGGCAAAGAAGAAAAGTGATAGAGAATAAGACTGTTTATTTCGTAGGTGCTGGCCCCGGTGATCCGGAGCTTATTACAATAAAGGCAAAAAAAATATTACAACAAGCTGACGTTGTGATCTATTCTGGGTCGCTTCTAAATCCGACGATACTGGAATATGCCAAGAATGGCACCCAGTTTTATGATGCATCTATGTTAGACCGAGAAGAGATCTACCATATTTTAAGAGACTCGACAAAGGAAGGTAAACTCGCCATCCGATTCCACGATGGTGATCCAGGACTCTTCAGCACCATTAGAGAGCAAATTGATAAATTGGAAAGAGACGGGCTTCAATGTCAGGTGGTTCCAGGAGTAACATCATTACTTGGAGCTGCGGCAGCGATGAACTTGGAATTAACTCTTCCAGGCAACACTCAAACTCTAATAATAACAAGGGCAGAATTTAGGACTCCGGTACCGGAAAGAGAGAAAATATCCGAACTAGCTAAACATGGCGCTACAATGGCTTTCTATCTTAGTGTTCATTTAATACCACAAGTTGTAGAAGAACTTTTGAAAGGTGGAGTTTATACCAAAGAAACTCCTGTGGCAGTTGTTTATCGAGCATCATGGGAAGATCAAAAAATAGTGAAGGGGATACTTGGTGATATAGTAAAGAGGACAAAAGAATCCAGGGTAATTAAGACAGCCTTGATTATTGTCGGAGATATAATCGCGCCAAAAAAATATGAATATTCAAAAGTTTACGATGCAGGGTTTACACATGGGTATAGACGAGCAAAAAAGTAAAGAAGAACTAACTACTCATAATTTATCGATTGTAAGAAAATAAAGAAAATTAGGTTGGACAACCTTCCATTTTCTGGATGTAATAGCCGTTTGTTGTAATGTCTTTTTCGATCATCGGTGGTGCCTCTTGAATGTGACAAAACTGGCACTCTTCCTGAGTCATCTTTTGTTCTGCCTGGCCGACGTTGGCGAGATATTTTTTACCATATTCAATTGCCTTCTCGTGTGGAGTGGTAGCTTCTACAACTACATCAAAATGCATGGTCTTTCCATCTTTCCTCGTTACATAGGTATCATAAACAGCGCATTCCATACAATATTTTCAAAATTACCATATTTATTCTAACCTTTCATTGTCTCTGAATATATCGTATATGTCATCATAAGTGTTACTTTTAAAGAACTGCTGTTTTCCAACGACATCTTGCATACACAGAACATTTATCAAGGTAACGGGAGTTCAGGGATTATCAAATGCAACTCACAGCAGAAGAGGAAAGGTCACTCAATGGAGAAGATGGTAAGACAATTGCATCTGCGTATAGAATTTTGCTTGCAATAGGTGCAGCTACTGAAGCAAAAAAACTTGTTCCCATAAAATGGGCCCATATTTCTGGAGTAAATTACAATACTATCGGTGATGCAGGAACTGAATTTCTCGAAAAATTTGCTGCAGATGATGCCAGAGTTGCAGTCAAAACTACAGTTAATCCGATGGGCTTTGATAGAACTAAGCCTAATAATCTTGATGAAAATTTTGTCAAACAGCAAATGAGGATAGTGAAATCGTTCGAGGGATTGGGGACAACTCCTTCATTTACGTGTGTTCCATACGAAATCTTTGAAATTCCACAGACGGGAACTCCTGTGAGTTTTGCTGAAAGTAATGCTGCAATATACTCAAATTCAGTGTTAGGATTATTGACAAACAAAGAAAGTTCATTGAGTGCAATTGCGAGTTCGCTGACAGGCAAAGCACCTTATTCAGATTTGCGAATAGAAGAATTTAGACATCCAAAAATTACCATCAGACCGGAAGTTGAACTATCGACAGAACTAGATTATGGATTGCTTGGTTATTTTACCGGAAAGGTCGTAAAGGATAGTTGTGTTGCACTCGATGGCATAACAAGAATAAAAGACGACATCATAAAAACAAAATCTCTATCGGCAGCACTGGGTACCTCTGGAACCTGTGGGATGTTTACATCATCACCATCAGAAGAACAAGTGCAGAAGAGAGAATCCATCCGGGAAGTAATTCCGTTTGATAAAGCAGAACTTAGTGGAATTAAAGACGAGCTGAGTACGGCAGACGAAGGGAATGTCATTGTTCTTGGCAGTCCTCAACTTGGCTTAAATGAGCTAAATCTTGTTGTAGATCTAGTAAAAGACAAAAAATTTTCAAAACGTTGTATGATTTTCTGTTCTAGGACAATTCACAATCAGGCTACAAAGGTTGGCCTGAACGACAGGATAGAGAAGATAGGAGGTGAGATTGTATGCGATTCCTGCGCTTGTCTGACTCCCTTAATTACTAAAGAAAATGTTGATTCAATAATAACCAACAGTATAAAGGGCGCCTACTACCTGAATCATTTTAACCGGATGGAAGTTGTCCTCAAAGATCTCAAGACAATTGTAAGAGATTATACCAATTAGATGCCTTTACAAGTTAAATGTAGGAAGATCGTCGGAGGAACTGGCAAGGGGAAAGCAGTTGTCACCAAAGATCCAATTAACTTTCTCGCAATGCTGGACACTAGAGAGGCTACCATAATAGACCAGACCCATGAATTATTTGGAAGATCTATAAAAGACATTGTTTTGGTCTTTCCAAATGCAATTGGAAGCAGCGTAGGAGCATATACTATCTATTCATTAAAAGTAAATGCAGTTGCGCCGACAGCAATAGTGTGTAGCAACAAGGCAGATATAACAACAGCATCCGGCTGTGCAATTTCAAACATCCCTCTAGTAGATATGCTAGAAAAACCACCGTCGTTTATAATACATTCAGGAATGGATGTCAGAATCGATGCAGACAAAGCAATCGTGGAAATACTCTAACCTAACAGTTTAAATTTTTGAGCGTCAAAAATATTTTTTATCTCGGTGCTGGCATTTGACGGGCGAACTGACCACTGCGCGTTAAAGGTGGAATGACGATTAAAGTCCAGGCACCGAGACTTTTAGTGCGAGAAGAATGTTGTTATTCGGTTTTCATTGTAAGCTCAAGAAAATATTCCATATTTAGGTCACGTTTTGACATGTTAGAATATTTAAGAGATCTTTCAAGACGGATGTTTCAAGCGAGTAGAATATGGATAATAAACCGTCATGTCTGGTTTTCATAAGACTACAGATTGATATATGACGATAGCTCCCTAGATTTGGTTTCATAATACTTTTATTAGGAACCAGGGATACAAAACATGTTTGGTAAATTTCTGTCCAGAATGCGGCGGTGAATTGGAATTCGATCCTGTTAGCAAGAATTTTATATGTAAGAGCTGCGGACTTTTTGCTCCAAGGGAAAAAATCGATGAGTTACGGGACAAGGCGGAAAACAAATTTGTGGATGAAAAAAGGCGAACACATGATGCTTATCTGGAATGGTGGCAGACCTCAAAGAAGGATAAACAGAAAGCAATGCGTTAAAAAAGATTGGATATAGAGGCCATGTAGAAACCATCACTATAATTACAAGATTTGTTAGTCTGTGCATATTATACGCTATACATCTAAACGACAATTCTCTATTTTGTGTTTTTACTGACCTTGATGTAACATGTTCTCCAAATAGTCGTTTTATGACTGAAATCATGGTTTCATCTTTGTTTCTCTCCTGGTGGTAGAGTAACTTGGGTAACCAGACTTCATCCGTCTTCTATCTATATTTACTATATGTTCTCCATATTGGTATGTATTCAAATCTAGATGGTATTACACTAAATGCGTGCAGCTGTTCTCTAACTATAATGTGATTATTACCTTCACTATCATAACCATTGTCAGCAACAACTACTGATATTGGTAGGTAGAACTTCTTCTGATGTTCTTATGATTAGAGGTTGAAAATCTATGTTGTCATGTCTTGCAAGTGCTCGTCTTATTTTGAGAGTACATATAATTTGAGAAAGTAAGTAAATCTGCACAGTTATAACTTAAGATACTTATTACGCAGTTCGGCCTTATCTGTATAATCATGTGAAGCATTGGTTACTTACTTTGAATGCTGATGAGTCTATGCTTATGAATAGTCTGTTGATATAGATCAGTAACAATATAAACGAGGAAATTATCTTTCTTAGCCAATATACTATCATTTATTCTTGCAGCAAACTTTTGAAGAATGGTGTAATGTGGCGTATATGATAAGCGGAGAGCTATACTCAGATAATATGCTTCAACTAGCCAATCTACAA
>Ga0075423_10005082_pt1 | contig 12266 bp, 9 predicted proteins | sample SoiMethybrSBSTD2_FD_80114 | JGI IMG/M metagenome (GOLD analysis project Ga0075423, IMG submission 80114) | Bulk soil microbial communities from a Populus tree surrounding site in Tennessee, USA - Soil MetaG P. TD hybrid SBSTD2 | ecosystem: Environmental > Terrestrial > Soil > Tree plantation...
AGCCCGTCGACCTTCTACCTGCAAGGGTGCGCTGAGCCGCCACCCAGGGTCGCGAGGAAGCTTCGGGTCCGAGGCGTCGGACGGGTTCTGGGTTAACGGTCGACGGGCGAAGCCCGTCGAGCTTCTACCTGCAAGGGTGCGCTGGGCCGCCTTCTAGTGGCACGCGTCCTAATTGGTCGAGATGTCTAGCTTGTCGAGGTCGATCGGCGCTACGAACTGGATGCGCGGGCACTGCGCCTCGTCGTCGGAGGCGTCGTCGAGCGCGGCAAAGGCGTCCTCCCGTCGGATGAAGACGTGGAGGGCGAGCCGATCGCCGAGCTCGGCCACGGCATACGCGCGCATGCGGGCCAGAATAACGTCGTGCCCGGCGCGGAATTGGGTCGAAAGGACGGGTTTTCTCGGACGTTCGGCTGACGTCGAGGGCGCCTTTCGGCGCCCTCGAGGTCTTGGTCATTCGCCGCGTTTTAGCTGTGCGCAGCCGCGACGAGATCCGGGATCAGCGATGCCGCGTTCGGCGTGCCGAGGCCGGTCACCGGGTCCCACCCGTTCGTTGCCGGATAACCGGGGACGCTCGGATCGCCCTGGTTGTTGTTCTCGACGCCTGCAGCGGCGGTGTGGTTGATGTCGAAGAAGTCCGCGCTGTACTGACTGGCATTCGCCGCCAGCTTGTAGAGCGCCGGATTGATCAAGCCGAGGCCGAACTCGTTCGGATGGCTCGCCTTGTTGAGCTGGTCGGCGATCGCAACGAGCCCCGCCCACTGCGGGCAGCTGAGCGACGTGCCGCCGATGTCGTACCAGCCCGTGTGATTGATGTTGCTCCCGGTGCCGTCGGGCGGCAGTGACAGATACACGAGCGCGCCCGTACCAGCGCTCGCCTGCAGCGCGATGTCCGGGACGCCGCGTGCCGAAGCCGGGATCGGCGTGCTTCCGGCCGGAAGCGGCCCCGCCTGGTAGCTCGGCCGCGAGAAGACGCGGCTGAACCCGCCGCCCGAGAACGTCCAGGCAACCTCGGCGGCATGGGCGGCGTTGAAAGTGTTACTACCGCACTTCGCGCCAATCCCCACGTGGAAGTACGTCGCCCTCGACGGGCTTCCGGTGGCATTCGGGTCGGTGCAGAGGTACGTGCCGCCGACACCGGTGACCAGCGGATCCGAGGCGGGCCAGACGACCGTCGGGTACGGGATCAGCTTGCCGCCGGTCGCGACGGGGGACTTCATCCCGTTCGCACTTCCGCCGTCACCCGACGACCCGAGCACCGTGACTCCGTTCGCCGCGGCGTTCTGGAACGCATAGCGGAGGTTCTGGAGCGACGCGGTGCCGTTGAAGGCGTCTTCGGCGGAGGCGAAGCTCTGCGAGATCACCTGCGCCAGGTGGTTCGAGACGACGTAGTCCTCGGCCTTCATCATGTTCGGGAACCCCTGCACGCCGAGCGTCTCGGCGTTGTTCGAGTGCACGAGCAGGATGTTCGCCATCGGAGCGATCGCGTGCGACGTCTCGACGTCGAGCGCAACCTCGAGCGCCCAGGCGCTCTTGTCCTCCAGATGGGTGCCTTTCCCGGGCTGGGCCTTCGTGTCCGGCGAGCCGTTGATCGCGAGCTCGCTGAACCTCGGCATTCCGGGAGCGCACGTGACGCCCTCCTCGCCGCACATCGCCTGCAGGCCGAACGCCTGGTTGAAGACGTGCAGGTCATGGGCCATCGTGTCGCTGCCGTACGAATCGACGATCGCAATCGTCACGCCCCGCCCGTTCAAGCCGGCCGCGTAGAGCGGCGCGAGGTTGTAGGCCGACCGAATCGCCTGCGGCGTGAAGCACGTTCGCGCTACCGCCTCGCAGTCCGCTTCCGTCGGCGTCGACGCCTTGATGAACTGGAAGTCCGTGACGGTCGGCCGTGGAACCGGGTACGCCGCCCTTGCGGCTCCCGAGCTCCCGATCGACCCCGCCAGAGCCGCCACAGCCGCAACCAGCGCGACGAGCATGGCGGCAACAAGCAGCCTTCGCTTCATTCCTCCCCCTTGTGTTCTCCCACTTTCGCCGCGTCTGCGGCGCCCGGCGAGGGAGGGTAAACCAGCGACGGCAACTCCACAAGCCGTAACCGCTCGCGCGCATCGCTCGCGCACAGCTCCTGCTCGGGCACACTGAGCTCATGCTCTTCGCGGTTTTCGCCGGCCGGTACGACCGGCTGATCTGGTGTGCCGTGGCGATCGCCACGGCCTTTGTCCTCTCGCGCCTGCTTCGCCTGGTCGTGGCGCGGCTCGAGGCGCGCCATCCGGACGAGGAGCGCGAGCTCGCGCGCCTCCGCCGCGGGGAGACGGCGTTGGCGCTGATCGCGACGGCGATTCCGTACGTCGCCGCAATCGCCGTGATCCTCATCGTCGCCAGCGCGTTCCTGCCGCGCACGGTTGCGACCCTCGGCGGCTCTGCGCTCGTGCTCGTGCTCGTCGGCTTCGGGGCACAGCGGTTCCTCATGGACGTGATCGCCGGAGCGCTGATCGCCTTCGAGCGCTGGTACGGCATCGGCGACTTCGTGCGGCTCGAGCCGGCGCAGGTGAACGGGATCGTGGAGCAGCTCAGCCTACGGACGACCGTCATCCGCTCGCTCAACGGCGATCGCACCTACGTCCCGAACTCGCAGATCATCTCCGCGAGCCGAAGCCCTCGCGGCTACCGCCGCTACAGCATCGAGGTCCTGACGACGGATCCCGAGGAGGCGCGCGCCGCGATCGAGCAGGTCGGCGGGCGGGCCCCCGTCGGCGAGGCGCGCTTCCTGCGTGCACCGCGTGTGATCGAGGAGCGCGAGCTCGGCGAGGGAACGTGGCTCGTCCGGGGCCAAGCCGACGTTGCGCCGACGATGGAGTGGCTCGCCGAGAGCCTGCTTCCCGGGCGTCTGAAGGCGACGCTGTCAGCCGACGCGCTGCTGACCGACCCGATCGTCTACACGATCGACGAAGGCACCTTCTCGCGCTACCAGCGCCGCGTTCTCGTGCGCTAGAGCTCTTCTGGCGGAAGGCTCGGACCGCCCGGGTTCAATAGGCCGTTCGGCCCATTCGAGTGAGGTACGGTCGGCGCGATGACGCTGCTTCACCTCCTGGGCGCCACCGACCTGGGGAAGCAGGCGTGGTTCTGGTCGGTGACGGTCATCGTCGTCGGCAGCCTGTTCCTCCTCAACGTGCTCCTGATCGTCGTGGTCCATGCACATCACCTGAGGGAAGACCTGCTCAGGCGCCGCGCCGACAGCTTCCGGGGGCGCTTCGAACGGTTGCTGGCGGAGCAGGGCCCGGGCACCGCGGACGTGTCTCCCTTCATCGCGGAGGCGAAGCAGTTCAGCAACTTCCAGCGTCCGCTCGCCGCGGCGATGCTGGCGGAGCGGCTGCGCGAGGCCCCGCTGGAGGACCGGGAGCGAGCGCTCGAGTGGATACGGCGGGTTGGCGCGATCGACGTGCTACTGCGCTCCACACGGCGCTGGCAGCCGTGGCGCCGCGAGCTCGCGGTGCGCACACTCGGCATCGTCGGCGCGCGAGAAGCGGTGCCGCGACTGATCGAATGTCTCTCGGACCGGAGCCGCCATGTCCGCGAGGCGAGCGTTCGCGCGCTCGGGCGGATCGGCGACGAGCGCGCCGTGCCGGCGCTCGGGCAGCTCTACGCCGATCCGGGAAGCGTCGCGCCGGGGGTCGTGTACGAGGCGCTGCGCGCCTTTGGGGCAGACGCAGCGCCGATGTTCGACCGCGGACTGCATTCAGCGGACGAGGAGGTGCGCGTCGCCTCCGTCTTCGGTATCGGCTCCGCGCTCGCGCGCGAGGCCGCCGCGGCACGGCTCGACGACCTGCTCGCCGACGAATCGCCTCTGGTTCGAGCTGCCGCGGCACGCGTGCTCGCGCGCGACGGCGACGGCTCGGTTCCCGAGGGGCTGAGGCACGCAACGGGCGACGAGGAGCGAAGCGTGCGCAGGGCAGCGGTCTCCGCGCTGGCGAGCTACGACGACCCCGAGGCGCTTCGCCTCGCGCTCCATGCACTCGACGATCCGGACCGGGACACCGCTGTCCGCGCCGGCGAGACACTGGTACGGCTCACTCGCCAGCCGTTGGTCGGCGGCGAGGCGCAGCGGGCAATTGCCGTGACCGACGCCTGGCCGCTCGAGCATGCACGCGTGCTCGCAGCGCTGGGGAAGGTCTAGCGACAGTGCTGACGCCGCTGGTGATCGTGTCGTTCGTGATCTTCTGCTTCTCGATCGCCTACGCCGTGTCCACGCTGAGCCTGATCGCGCTGTCGCTCTTCCACGCGCTGCATGAAAAAGCCGAACGCGGCGAGACCTACGGGCTGCGCAACCGCCCGCTCCGCCCCGGCATCAGCCTGCTCGCGCCCGCCTACAACGAGCTACCGGTGATCGTCACGAGCGTGCGTTCATTGCTCGAGTCCGACTACGACCCCCTCGAGGTCGTGATCGTGGACGACGGGTCGACAGACGGGACGACCGAGGCGCTGATCGACGCTTTCGAGCTCGTCCAGCTGCCGGTCGGGGACCGTCTCCGCCTCGAGACCGAGCCCATCGAGCGCCTCTACGTCTCGCGTTCCGACCCGCGCTTGTACATGGCCCGCAAGCGGAACGGCGGCCGCCCGGATGCGTTGAACGCCGGCATCAATCTCGCACGCAACGACCTGGTGGTGATGACCGACGTCGACTGCCTGTTCGAGCGGGACGCGCTCGCGCGGATCGTCGAGGTCTTCAGCATCGATCCGGAGCACATCGTCGCGGTCGGCGGCACGGTCAGGGTCGCGAACGGGTCGGTGATCGAGAACGGAGAGGTCGTGGAGCCCCGCGTACCCCTCGGCGGCACGCCGGCCTCACAGGTCGCCGAGTACCTCCGCTCGTTCTTCGGCGCAAGGATTGCCTGGTCGGCGCTCAACGGCCTCATCATCCTCTCCGGCGCATTCGGCGCCTATCGGCGCGACCTGCTGCGAGCGGTGGGCGGTCTATCGACGAACACGCTCGGCGAGGACATGGAGCTGACCATGCGGATGCACGAGCAGCTACGGCCGACGCACCCTCGGACGCGCGTGGCGTTCGCACCGGGAGCGGTGTGCTGGACGGAGGTCCCGCCGGGCCTCGGCTCCCTGCACGGCCAGCGTGTGCGGTGGCACATCGGGCTCCTCGACAACCTGCGCCTGCACAGCAAGATGATCGGCCGCCGGCGCTTCGGCGCGGTCGGCACCCTCGCTCTCCCCTACAACATCCTCTTCGAGGCGATCGCACCGATCCTCCAGGTGCTGGGTTACGTCATCTTCCTGGTCCTCGCTCTCTACGGCGCGATCGCCTGGCAGTACGCCGTCGCGTTCTTCGCGCTCGTGCTGCTGGGCGGCCAACTGCTGACCGCGGGGTCCTTGCTGATCGAGGACGTCGCCTTCGGCCGTTACCGCGCGCGGGACCTCGCCAAGGTCGGCTCCTGGGGGCTCCTCGAGATCTTCTGGTACCAGCCGCTGACTGCGCTCTGGCGGATCTGGGCGACGCTTCTCTTCGTGACCGGCCGCCGGCCAGGTTGGGGACGGATCCCCCGCGGCGTCGCGCTGACCGAGGCTCCGGAGCCGCTCCCGCGCTGAACGGGCGCCGCCGCCGAGACCTCGTCCTCGTTGAAGCCGGCGATCTTGCCGAGCATCTTCTCCCGCTCTCGCGTCTCCTCGGGTGATCTCGAGCGCCTGGAGGATGCAACGAGCGTCAAGAGCGTGCGCGAGAAGCGCGCGACCGTCACCCATCGCTTCGCTCGATTGTTTCAGTGTGGTGGCACCGTAAGAAGAGCGATTCGTCCCCTGCGGGTGATGACGAGGCGAGGCCGTCCCGACTAGCGTCATCCTCGTGCCGCCCGGGATGCAACTTGACCCGAACCCGACGTGATGACGACGAGGGAACGGCATCCGCGCGTGCTCATCCTCGGCGGCGGCTTCGCCGGCGTCGGCGCCGCGCAGAAGCTCGAGAAGGCGGACGCCGGCGTCGTGCTGATCGACCGGCACGACTACCACACCTTCCAGCCGCTCCTGTATCAGCTCGCGACCGGTCTCCTGGGAACGAGCGCCGTCGGACACTCCTTGCGCGACCTCGTGCACAGACAGGACAACGCCGTCGTCCACAAGACGACCGTGACAGAGATCGACGTCGAAGCCCGCGAGGTCCGGTTCGATGACTTCGAGGCGCTCGCTTACGACTACCTCGTCCTCGCCCTCGGCGCGCAGGTCAACTTCTTCGGGACGGACGGAGCCGAGCACGCATTCCCCATGTACACGCTTCCCGACGCAGTCCGCCTGAAGGAGCACGTGCTCGCCCGTTGGGAAGCTGCGGACAAGGATCGCGCTCTCGTGGACGACGGCGCACTCAACATCGTCGTCGTCGGCGGCGGGCCGACCGGCGTCGAGACCGCCGGCGCGCTCGCCGAGCTCTACCGCGCGTCGTTCTCGCGGGACTACCCGGACATCCCGCAGGAGCGCGCGCGGATCATCTTGGTCGAGGCCGGGCCGGAAGTGTTCGCGATGTTCAAGCCGGAGCTTCGCGACTACACGGTGAAGGCTCTGGAGAAACGGACCGTCGAGTTGATGACCGGGGACCGGGTCGCGTCGATCACCCCGACACGTGTCAGCCTCGAGTCCGGCACGGAGCTGAAGGCACACACCCTGGTGTGGGGAGCCGGCTTACAGGGGAACGAGCTCGTCCGCTCGCTCGACCTGGAGCTCGAGCGTGGCAACCGTGTCGGCGTCGGCCCCGCGCTCAACCTTCCCGATCATCCCGAGGTGTACGTCGTCGGCGACATCGCGGCCATCACAGACGCGAAGACGAAGCAGGTCCTGCCGCAGCTCGGGTCGGTCGCATTGCAGTCGGGCGAACACGCCGGCGAGGAGATCGCGCGCCGTATCGCGGGTGAGAAGGCGCGCGAGTTCAAGTACCACGACAAGGGGACCATGGCCGCGATCGGACGCGGATCGGCGGTGGTGCAGATGCTGGGCGGGCGCACCATGAAGGGCAAGGCCGCGCAACTCGCGTGGGGCACCGTGCACCTCGCGCTCCTCCCGACGAATCAGGACCGCGCGAAGGCCGTGGTCGATTGGTCGGGTGCCATGCTGACACACCAACGCGCCGGGCGGATCACGGTGGCTGCGGACGACTGAGCTACAGAGGGAGCAGGAGATGACGGCAAGCGCGGAACCCAGAGTGCAGACACCAACCGCCTCGGCGACGGAGACGGAGCACCAGCCCGCCGACGTATTCGTCGCGTTCGGGATCACCGGCGATCTGGCGAAGGTGATGACCTTCCGCTCGCTCTACCGCCTCGAGAAGCGCGGCCTGCTGCGCTGTCCCGTCGTCGGCGTCGCCGTGGACGACTGGACGGACGAGCAGCTGGTCGAGCGGGCGCGCGACTCGATCGTCGGCACCGGCGAGTCGCTCGACGAAACCGTCTTCGAGCGGCTGGCCGATCGACTCTCGTACGTCCAGGGCGACTTCGGAGACGCGGCCACATATGAGCGAGTCGGCGACGCCATCGGTGACGCCAGGACGCCCGTCTTCTATCTCGAGATTCCGCCGTTCCTGTTCGGCACCGTGATCAAGGGTCTGTCCGAGGCCGGTCTGGCGAAGACGGCGCGATTCGTGATCGAGAAGCCGTTCGGCCACGACCTGGCGTCGGCACGCGCGCTGGCGGCCGAGCTGCACGAGTACATCGCCGAGTCGCAGCTCTATCGCATCGACCACTACCTCGGGAAGATGGGCGTCGAGGAGATCCTCCACCTCCGGTTCGCGAACGCGATGCTCGAGCCGCTCTGGAGTCGAAACCATCTCGCGTGCGTACAGATCACGATGGCGGAGAGCTTCGGAGTCGAGGATCGCGGCCACTTCTATGACCCCGTCGGCGCGCTTCGCGACGTCGTCGTGAATCACCTGATGCAGGTCGTCGCCGCATGCGCGATGGAGTCGCCGGCTCGGGGTGACCCGTTGACGATCAAGGACGCACAGGTCTCGCTCTTTCGTGCCGTGGCCGACGCGGATCCCGCCCACTATGTCCGTGGACAGTACGACGGCTACCTCGACATCGACGGCGTCGCGCAAGACTCGGCCACGGAGACGTACGCCGCGCTGCGCCTCGAGATCCAGAACTGGAGATGGGCGGGTGTTCCTTTCTTCATCCGGACGGGGAAGCGGCTCGCCGCAACCCAGACCGAGCTTCGGCTCGTGTTCAAGGAGCCGCCGAAGCTCGGCTTTGCCGCGTTCGGCAGCAGGCCCGAGCCGAACCAGGTGATCGTCAAGCTGGACCCGTCGACCGGGATCCGGCTCATTGTCGACGCGCACCGTGCGGACATCAGGATGTCTGCGCCGATCGCGTTCGACGTGGAGTTCGCAGAGGAGGGCGGCGAGGGCCCGACGCCCTACGAAGTGCTGCTGTACGGCGCGATGACGGGCGACAGCTCGCGCTTCACGCGCCAGGACGGCGTGGAGGAAGCGTGGCGGATCATGCAGCCGCTGCTCGACGACCCACCGCCGGTTCACAAGTACACCCCCGGATCATGGGGACCGAAGGCCGCCGACGAGCTGGTCGCAGGTTTCGCCCGGTGGCATGAGCCGTGGCTGGCGTCATGACCGACGTCGCCACACCGGTCGAGCCGAGCGTGCAGAGTGCGGCCGCGCCGTCGCCGTTCCCGCCGATCGCCGATTACGCGTTCCTCTCGAACTGTCACACCGGGGCGCTCGTCGCGCCGGATGGTGCAATCGACTGGCTCTGCGCGCCCGCGTTCGACTCGCCGAGCGTCTTCGGCAGCCTGCTCGATCGCCAGGCGGGATTCTGGCGTTTCGGCCCGTTCGGCATCAATCACCCGTCCGCGCGCATGTACGAGCCGGGGACGAACGTGCTCGTGACGACGTGGAAGACGCCTTCGGGCTGGATCGTCGTCCGCGACGCGTTGACCATGGGGCCGCCGGACCACGAGGATGAGGTCACACCGCACACCAGGCCGCCGGCGGACGATGACGGCGACCACATGCTCGTTCGCACGGTCGAGTGCATCAACGGCGAGGTCGAGGTCGAGCTCGTCTGCGAGCCTGCCTTCGACTACGGCCGCACACCGGCGGAGTGGAGCCTCGTCGACGGCAGCCGGCACGCCGCAGACGCCGCCGGTGCCGGGCAGACGATCAGGCTCGTGACGGATCTCGCCTTGGGCGTCGAGGAGAACCGTGCCCGAGCACGGCACACGCTGCATGCCGGGGAGCGCGCCTATTGCGCCCTCTCCTGGGCCGAGGGCCTCCGCGCGCCGCAGGACGTGGACGCGGCGGATACGCGGATCGCGGCGACCACGCGCTTCTGGCGTGCTTGGCTCGGGCGCGCGCGCATCCCGGACCACCTCTGGCGCGATCCGCTCCAGCGCTCGGCACTCGCGATCAAGGGCCTCACGTACATGCCCACCGGCGCGACGATCGCGGCGCTGACCACGTCGTTGCCGGAGACCCCGGGCGGCGAGCGCAACTGGGACTACCGCTACACCTGGATGCGCGACACGACTTTCACGCTCCAGGCGCTGCATTGGCTCAACCTCGACTGGGAGGCGGACGAGTTCATGCAATTCGTCGCCGACCTCGAGCCCACGGAGGACGGGTCGCTCCAGATCATGTACGGGATCGACGGGCGCCGGGACCTGACCGAAACGACGCGGGACGAGCTTTCTGGGTACGCGGGCGCACGGCCTGTGCGGATCGGCAACGGTGCGTTCGACCAGCGCCAGAACGACGTGTTCGGTGCCGTCCTCGACTCGATCCTCCTGCACACACGCAGGAGCGCCCGCCTGCCGCGCCGGTTGTGGCCGATCGTCGAGAAGCAGGCGGAGTGCGCTACGAACGTGTGGCGTCAGCCCGACCAGGGAATCTGGGAGGCCCGCGGGGCTCCGCAGCACTACGTCTCCTCGAAGCTGATGTGCTGGGTCGCACTGGATCGCGCGGCGGCGCTCGGGCACATACGCGGCGACCCGGACAAGGCGGCGGCGTGGAGTGAGACCGCCGAGGAGATCCGCGCCGACATCCTCGAGCACGGTGTCAGTGAGAAGGGCGTCCTCAAGCAGCACTACGAGACCGACGCGCTCGATGCGTCCGTGCTCCTCGCCGCGATCTTCGACTTCCTGCCCCCTACCGACGAGCGCCTTCGCGCCACCGTCCAGGCGATCGCGAGCGACCTGACCGAAAACGGGTTCGTCCTTCGATACCGGACCGACGAGACCGACGACGGGCTCTCCGGGAAGGAAGGAACGTTCCTCATCTGCTCGTTCTGGCTCGTCTCCGGGCTCGCGATCGTCGGCGAGCTACAGCAGGCACGCGACCTGATGGAGCGGCTGCTGCGCATCGCATCCCCACTCGGTCTCTATGCCGAGGAGTTCGACGCCGAGACGGGAAGGCACCTCGGCAACTTCCCGCAGGCGTTCTCGCACCTCGCGCTCATGGAGGCCGCCGCCCGGATCATCGTTCCCGAGCTGCTCGCGCTGAGCTGACCGAGGGATCGAAAACAATGGACACCTATGACGTGATCATCATCGGCAGCGGCGCGGGCGGCGGCACCCTCGCCCGGCACCTCGCTCCCTCGGGCAAGAAGATCCTCGTCCTGGAACGCGGCGACTGGCTCCCGCGCGAACAGGCCAACTGGTCGGCCCACGACGTCTTCGTCGACAACCGCTACGTCTCGGAGGACACGTGGTACGACGCGGAGGGCAAGGCGTTCCAGCCGCAGGTCCACTACTTCGTCGGCGGCGCCACCAAGCTGTACGGCGCGGCGCTCTACCGACTTCGCAAAGAGGACTTCGGAGAGCTCCGGCACCACGACGGAATCTCGCCGGCGTGGCCGATCGCCTACGAGGAGCTCGAGCCCTACTACACGCTCGCCGAGCAGAACTACGAGGTGCACGGCGCGCGCGGCGAGGATCCGACCGAGCCTCCGGCGAGTTCCCCGTACCCGTTCCCGGCCGTCTCGCACGAGCCGCGCATCCAGCAGCTCGCAGACGACCTTGCCGCGGCCGGGTACCACCCGTTTCACGCGCCCTGCGGTATCAGGCTCAACGAGACCGATGCCCCGCACAGCACGTGCATCCGCTGCCAGACCTGCGACGGCTTTCCCTGTCTCGTGCATGCGAAGTCGGACGCGGAAGTGTTCGGGGTTCGCCCAGCGCTCGAGCATTCCAACGTCACGCTGCTGAGGAACGCGAAGGCGACCCGCCTCGAGACGAGCGCTTCGGGCGCTACGGTCACTCAGGTCGTCGTCGAGCGAGACGATGCCGAGGAGCGCTACGCCGCCGACGTCGTGGTCGTCGCGTGCGGCGCGGCCAACACGGCGAGGCTCCTGCTTGCTTCCGCAAACGACAAGCACCCGAGCGGGCTTGCGAACGGCTCCGATCAGGTCGGGCGCAACTACATGTTCCACGACAGCGTCGCGGTACTCGCACTCTCGCGCGAGGAGAATCCGACGACGTTCCAGAAGACGCTGGGACTGAACGACTTCTACTTCGGGAGCGACGACTTCGACTACCCGCTCGGCAACATCCAGATGGTCGGCAAGTCGCAGGCGGAGATGTTCCGAGGAGAGCGGCCCGGGGAGACGAGATTGGCGCCCGAGTGGACGCTGGAGCGAGTAGCGCGCCACGCGATCGACTTCTGGCTCTCCACCGAGGACCTGCCGAAGCCGGAGAACCGTGTCACCGTCGAGCCCGACGGCAACGTCAAGTTGTCGTACACCGAGTCGAACACGACGGCCAAGAAGAAGCTCTACGAACAGCTCCGATCGCTGCTGGGGAAACTCGACATGAACCACGGCCACCTGATCCATCGCTGGGCGTACATGCAGAACAGCATCCCGATCGCCGGCTGCGCGCATCAGGCGGGAACCTGCCGCTTCGGAACCGACACCGCGACTTCGGTCCTGGATACCGACTGCAAGGCGCACGAGCTGGACAACCTCTACGTGGTCGACACGAGCGTCTTTCCGTCGATCGGCGCCGTGAACCCGGCGCTCACGGCGATGGCGAACTCGCTGCGCGTCGGCGACCACCTGCTCGAACGCATGGCCTGATCGCCGTCGCCGTTATGAACGCGCCTTCCGGCGGCTCGCCGTGCTGATCCTCGCCTCGAACCTGGCCGCGGCGCGTGGTCAGATGGCTTTCACGCTCGGGTTCCACATCATCCTGGCGTCGCTCGGCGTGGCGCTGCCGGCGATGATGCTGATCGCGAACTACCGCGGCCTGCGCCATGACGACGCGGACGCGCTGAG
>Ga0075423_10005083_pt1 | contig 12265 bp, 9 predicted proteins | sample SoiMethybrSBSTD2_FD_80114 | JGI IMG/M metagenome (GOLD analysis project Ga0075423, IMG submission 80114) | Bulk soil microbial communities from a Populus tree surrounding site in Tennessee, USA - Soil MetaG P. TD hybrid SBSTD2 | ecosystem: Environmental > Terrestrial > Soil > Tree plantation...
AGTTTGAGATTCGCCGGTTCACAACGAAGGCCTCGCGTTCTCGCGAGGCCTTCCGTTAATTGGGATTTCTCTGCACAACCTCTGCACTGTGACCACCTAGACAATCTTAGTAGTCCATGGTATTCTGAAGCCCTAGAACATCTAGGAGGTGCGCGCGGTGAGTAAATCAAAGGCGGGCTTACTTCAGGGGACTCTGGACATGTTGATTCTGAAAGCGCTGTCGCTTGGCGCTCTGCACGGCTACGGCATCGGTCAACGAATTGCCCAAATCTCAGGCGACACGCTCAGGGTCGAGGAAGGTTCGTTGTATCCGGGCCTTTACCGGCTTGAGCGGCGCGGGTGGATCGAATCGGAATGTGACGTCTCAGACAATAACCAGCGCGCGAAGTTTTACAAGCTGACCCGCTCGGGTCGAAAACAATTAATTGTCGAGGAACAGAATTGGGAGCGCCTGGCGGACGCAACCATGAAAGCCATGCGCGTGGTCTGAAGAGGAGAGGTCATGTCCTGGATCAAAGCCACACTAAGTTTCATTAATGCGCGCCGGCATCCGGATGAAATCATCCGTGAAGTTGAAACGGAATTGAGGTTCCATATTGAAATGCGGACCAGAGCAAACATCGATGCGGGAATGAAGCCGGATGAAGCACGCACTGCGGCAGTGCAAAGTTTCGGAGACTTCGAGCGCGTTAAAAACACCTGTTGCGAACTCCGGCGCGGCCTTCCGTTCGATTCCATGCTTTTGAAAATGGGATTGCACATTACCATCGCGGTTGTCGCGGGCCTCGGTGCGCTGTGGGCGGTCAACGTTCCCCATCACACCTTCACTGGTGTCATGCGCCAGTTAATCGCGATCGGTGTTTTGGGTTATCTATTCATCGTCGTTCGCCGCGCCAAGTCACGAGTCGCGCTCGGAGGCCCAGGCGAGGCGTTCCGCGCCGATCAGAGTTTGACGAGTGATATGACCGGCGCGTCCGCCGCAAAAATCACCGCTTATGATGAACAGGGGAGCACCCCAGTTGAGCGAGTATTCAAGTCTGAATAAACGCACCATCGCTAACTAACTACTGAAAGGGGCCGGCTATGCGAGTTCGCTTTGCATTTCGGATCGTTACACGTGTGTCTACGCTGGTTGTTATGACTGCGAGTCTGGCAACGAATGCACCCAGATCTGCAACCTTGCCTGTTTTGGCGAGCAGGCTGAGCGATCCAGAAAGCGCGCGAACACTCGACGACGAGTTGGTGAGCCCGCGTTTGCTAGCTCTTCGGGATCGGATTACTTCAGGTGATCGCACTGCGCTTGATAACTTCTGGAAGGAAATTAGCGAACAAGGCGCCCCGATAATTGAGCCTGTTGCAGGGAGCGACGGCGACTTGCTCGTAACGATGGTTTGGCGAGCCAGGGAAGAAACAAAAAACGTTTTCGTCTTTCGCCTCGGTGATGTCAATAAGTCGATGTCGCGGCTGCTCGACACTGACTTGTGGTACAAGACATTCCGCCTTCAGAAGGGGGCGCGTTTCATCTATCAATTCGCAACGAACCTGCCCGACCCGAAAGAGTGGGGCGGCGTGGCCCGCTTCGCGGGGGTGGTACGGAATGATCCGTTTAATTCGCTCCGCTTCACCGAGCACTATGACGAGTTGAACCCGTATGAAGGGAATTCCTTTTCGGCAGTTGAACTGCCCCTCGCCGAGCCGCAAAGTTGGATTGCTGTCCGTCCAAACGTTCCCACTGGACGAGTGCAGCGCGACAAATTCCGGAGCAAACTCCTCGGCAACGAACGTTCGATTTGGATTTACACTCCGCACGGCTACGCTGCCGATAATAAGAAGCCTTATGGATTGCTGGTGCTCACAGACGGCGGTATTTACGTCAACACTACGCGAGTGGCAACAACTCTCGATAACTTGATCGCGGCCGGCCTGATCCCGCCGATGGTCGCTGTGATGGTGGATAATCCGACTCGCTGGCGCGAGTTGTCCTGCAATTCAACGTATGCCGATTTTTTGGCTCAGGAAATTGTTCCGTGGGCGCGCGCTAACTACCATGCGACGGATCGTCCTGAGCAGACAATCATCGGCGGCTCCAGCCTGGGTGGATTGCAGGCGGCTTGCGTAGGACTAAAGCACTCAGAGGTTTTCGGCAACGTGCTTTCCCAGTCTGGTGCTTTCTCTTGGAAGCCGGATGGCGAAAAGGAGTGGGAGTGGCTGAAGCGCCAGTTCGCCGTCAGCCCGCGTCTTTCTTTGCGCTTCTCGTTCGAAGCAGGACTGTTGGAAGGGACCTGGTGGTGGCGTGATCTGATGGCGAGGGGACCCAACGCGCAGCCTGCTAATTTGATAGACCCGACACTGCTCGCGGCCAACCGCAATTTGAGAGACACGCTACACAGCAAAGGATACCCGGTGCACTACACTGAGTTTAACGGCAATCATGGTAGCTTGAATTGGCGCGGGACACTGGCTAGCCACTTGATAGCACTTGTAGGCAGCAAGCCCGAACCGAAAATTTCTGAGCAGGATCGCACACCCAGCAAACGATCCTCGGTTGCAAAGAAACCCGTCGCGATAGCTCAAGTCAAAGTGGCTCCTGCTACGTTGCGACAATACGTTGGCAGATACGAACTGGATCCGAAGTTCGCGCATGATTTCGTCCTCTATGTAAGCGTCAAGGATGATTCTTTGTGGATTAGGCCTTCCATCATGAGGCAGCGCCAACTCATCGCGGAATCCGCGTCGAGGTTCTATGACAGCGAACTTCCAGACCTGCACCTCACCTTCATCAAAGACGAAAGAGGCAACGTCACTGGTCTTACTCTAAATATTGGACAGGGAGACATGCTGGTCAAAAAGATGCCGCCGCCAGTGCCCAGTCTCACCGGCAATACAACTTTTACTTTGCCGGGACACACGGATGCGGAGGCCGTGGCCATCTACGGATCCTTCAACAATTGGAACCAGACTAAAAACTACTGCGCAAGACAGAGTGACGGGTGGATCTGTCGCATTGATTTAGCGCCGGGCAAGTACACGTATAGGTTCCTCGTCGATGGGATTGATCTGAACGATCCGGCCAACTCCGCCACTGAAGATGACGGAAACGGCCACACCGGTTCGGTCATCATCATCAAGCCAAAATAAGTCTTTTTGTCATACCGATAATCCGTGTAATCCGTGGCTGAACTAGCCACGGATTACATATATGTAGACCAGTCTTTAGAACTCCACTCGCCCACCAACCTGGACCGTGAATGGCAGCCCAACAGGAGGACCAAAACCGGGACCATACAACGAGACCGGCTGCAGAAAGAGACTCGAACTAAGCGAGCTGAAACCTAATCGATCCGCAAACGACAGGTTCTCGCGATTGAGCAGATTGAAGAAGTTGACGTACGCCCTCACTTTCGTGTTCTCACCGAAGCTGAAGGTCTTTTGCGCCCGCAGGTCGACGTTGAAAAATCGCCCACTGCGTTCTTCAATCTGTCCGTTCTCGACCACAAACCCAGTCCGCTGACTATTCACACTGGTCTGCGTGCAGCCGGGCGCTGTAGCAGCGGCAGGCAATGGCTGACCAGCCAGTTGCGCCTGGAGCAGACTCAAAGGATCAACACCGGCACAAATTCTATCGATGGAGACTCGTCCATCCCCGTCTATATCGATGCCGGCAAGCGGAGAATACGGCCGTGCCGTCGCAAACTGGACAATTGGCGCAAGCTGAAATCCGTGTCGAAAATCAAAGACTCCGCTCGCGACTATCCGGTGGCGTTCATCGATTCGTGTTGGTCCAAACTCTTCCGGTCTGAACTGATTCTCGGGCGCGATGGCGATGCCGTTACCGCTATACGAGGCCGTCGGTTGTCCTGCCCAAGCCTGCGATTTCGACAAGACATAACTTACCGAAAACAGTCTGCTGGGTTTGCGATAGCGAAGAGTGCTGACCCAACTGTCGTATCGCGATCGATTCGTAGAGGTGAACATGTTGATCTGCTCCAGCCGTCCTGCACCGAGTCCCGCATCGACAAAAGCCTTGTCGAAGAATCTCGTGTTACTCCCTCTGACACAGAGAGGCGAGGCGGGAGTCGAGCCTGGAAAACTCGGATCGCAGATACTTCGAATCCGCGGGTTGATGTTCTGTACTCTGTTTTCATGAAGACCGAGCGTATGCACAAAGTCACTCGACAGAATGAAGTTGTGACCAAGTTTCGTCTCCACTCCCAGCGACCACTTCTGCACATACGGATCTCTCAGTAGTGGATCGTTGATACGCCCAAAGCCTCCAAATTCGAGATTAGTCGGCGAGAAGCTTGCCGGCGGTGCCGGCAACGGATCGACGCCGAATCTGAATCCGGCTAGTTGACCGACGCCAACTGAGTCGTTCACCTGATCGAGCACCGTTTGGTAGATGGTGTCGTTGGACTGCTGTTTGGCAAACAGTATCAAATTCTGGAAGACCTGATCGTAGAAGATCCCATATCCTCCTCTGATTACTGTTTGGCCAGTGCCGGTCATATCCCACGCGAATCCGAGACGTGGTTGGAACTCTTTCAAACTGGCGGTTGTGTTCTTCAGTTGATCAGCATCACCAGCAATCGCCTGGGCTCGACCGTTGTTCAACTGTTTGAGTAGCTCGATGGTGCGATTGTTGGTTTGATCGATCAGCATGTGTATGTTGGCATCCCAACGCACACCGAGGTTTAGAGTCAATCTCGGAGTAACCCTGTAGTCGTCCTGAAAATACAACGCCACCTGATGAAACGGTGGTTGACCAGTATCTCCTGAGCCGGTGTTGAAGGTTATCTCTCTCACGGCGCCTGGCGTGGCGAAGCCCAATGGATAACAACCCTGATTTGCCGGAACCGTTGGGCAATTGCTGGTGTGCAGGTTGTTCTTAATCGCCAGGGGATTGTCGAAGAAGAAGATCTGATACCCGTTGGCGCCGAAAAAGAAAAACCCGGCCAGTTCCGTCCTGATGTAGTTTGCTCCAAACTGCATCGCGTGCTTGCCCTCTATCAGGGAGAAGTCATCGCGGAACTGAAACTTCCGCTCGATTGTCTGCTGGGGCACATTGACATTGGCCCCGGTCTGAACGGAGGGGAACACAATGTTCGGATTGGTAGTGACACCCAGAATTGCATTCTTGAAATCCTGATAGTGGAACGAGAATGTATTCAACTTCGTCGGGCTCAACGTGTAAGTGTCGCTGCCCAAAACGCTGTAGAGTCGATTGTTATTCAGGTTACCGCCAGTTAGATCAGCAGGGACGCTCGGATCGAATTGATCGTTAGGAGAGTCGTTCTTCTGATAAGCAAACCGGTACATCAATACCTGCTTGTCGCTGTAATGATGATCCACTTTTACCGTGAGCAGAGTGTCATTGTAAGGAAGCGGGATCGTAGACGACGCGGTCACACCCGGTATGGCTGCAATCTCCGGAAGCAAGGCAGGATTGACAAGCAGATTCTGCCGCTCTCTAAAACGCTCCAGTGCGGTAAAGAAAAAGAGCTTGTCTTTGACGAGCGGGCCACCAACCGAACCTCCAAACTCTTCTCGGTTGTAACTAGGCTTTGGATTTGTTGTCTGTTTTTCAAAGAAGTCGCGCGCGCGCAGAGACTGGTTCCGAAAGTTGAAGAAGCCCGAACCATGCAGCTGATTGGTTCCCGACTTCGAAACCACATTAACCACACCGCCGACTGAGCGACCGCTTTCCGCCGTCCAGCGATGCTCTAACACCTGGAATTCCTGAATGCCTTCGTACGCGAAATTCTGGAGCAGGCTGCCGACGACATTGTCTTTGTTGTCACCACCGTCGACGTTTACATCTACCTGCCGGCCATCACCACCACTGAAGGCGACGTTTCCGACGTGCGTTTTTGTGGGATCGAAGGTGCCGGCTGGGCGCGCCTCAGGCGCAACGATCGAGAGAGCGGCGAATGTTCGGTTGAGTAGCGGATAAGTCTGAAGCTCAGTGGGCGTTATACTTTTGCCTAGCTCTGAAGTCGTTGTATTAACAGCGGCAGCCTCGGCTGATACGGAGACTGTCGCCGTGATCTCGCCCGGCTGTAGCTGGAAGTTCCTGGTTATCTTCGCGCCGACGTTGAGTTCAACGTCTTGCGCTAACGCTTTACTGAAGCTCTGAGCCTCGACGGATAGATCATACTTTCCGGGAGGCAGTTGCGTGATTGTGTAATCGCCGGCGTCGTTAGTCGTCGCCGTGCGCGCGACTCTTGTGCCCTTGTTGGTTGCAGTGACAGTAGCCCCTGGAACAACACGGTCCTGTTGATCTGTAACACGTCCGGTTATGTCGGCGGTACTCACTTGTGTATAGGCGGGGAGAACAAGAAGAGAGACTAGCAGGAAACCTGCGCTTAGAACTCGGCAGTACAGTTTCATGATCCACTCCTTGGGTTACGAACCGATGTGTGAGTGACCGAATTGCCTGAGAGATGGGAAACTAAGCAGGGAAATCACCAAACATGGGGTGAAAAACGATGCTGCACTCACCTCCGCCGGAATTCGAATCCGTATGCTTGTCGATTTTGGGCTCTGGGAGTGAGTGTATCCTACTCCTGTAGCAAGGTACCCGCAATAAATTTCCAGGCGTGATCTTCGCGCTGAGGTAGAGCTGCACTTGAGGTACAGGTGCGCTATGGACATGACTTTCAAGTGCCCCGCAGGGATTCGAACCCCGGTTTTCATTGTCTTTAACAAACCACTTAACTATATCGAGTTAAATACCTCTGCCAGTCCGTACTGACTAGCTGCGCGTATGTCTTCGGGTTGAAGGGTACGATCTGGTGGTATGCGTGAAGATTCACGAATAACGTCGGTCACATTTTCAAATAGTTCCTTAGCTATCCTCATCGCAGTTGTTACGGTTCGAGCAGACATGTTCGGGCGAACTTCATCTTCCCACACGGTCCTTAGACTTTCGAGCGATGCACCAAATAATTGGAGAGTATCGTGAATGTAGAGTAGGTCCTGCGCCCTCTTGTGAACATCGCGGCGGCTATGAATCAGAAACTTCTGGATCATGAAACTAACTGCATTCGGTACCAACAGATCTATCGGTTGATTGGTCGGAACATCTGTCTTCGATGTGAGCCTGATACTCCACGGCGCAATCAGAAGCACCTCAAGATAGCGAAGCTTTTGTGCTGTGATTCCTGCTTTCGCCAGAGTCAAATCACGTTGTCCACCGCGTCGCAGTCCGTCGCCCTTCAGAACAGTTAGAAACTCAGCATAGAATCCATACTCCTCTTCCCCCAATGCATAGTGAGTGACCGGAGGTATTGACTCCCCGGATAACTCTTCCCTAAACCCCGCCTGAGATAAAGCTTGCTTCAGATCACCAGCGAGTGGCGCGTGGGGCGAAAACGCCAAATCTACGTCACGTGTTCGCAACGGCTGATAAGGCAGAGCATTTGCCAGTGGGTGGAGCCGATGCAGCCGATGAGCCCAACCACCTACAATCACGACGTGAGGCAGCCATGGTCTAATCGCTTCGATTAGACGCGCGAAGCTAGGTATATCCTCCACTAGCGCTTCCCTTCTATTATTTTCCCAAGGACCTTGTTGCGAATCAGGTCAGCCTGTTCACGTCCGCGTGACGGGTGCGAGGACACGTCCAACCATACTTGTAAGACATCGCAAGCAGCCATACTGTTCGCGCTAACCATCCCGCGAAATACCGACTCCGGCGCAGGCGCTTGGCGAAGAATCAGGTCTGGCGCTTCGCCAGGTTCGCATTGCCGAAGGTTCTTGAACGACGCGAGGTCCGAAGGTCGAATGCGTTCTACGTAAATGTATGGCGGCACACCCTCGACGAATCCGAGCTTCAGTGCTTCTGCCGCCGCAAACAGTGCCAGACATGAGCGACCACTATTAAGAACTTTGCGCAACTGCACACGTGGGTCTCCTTTAAGCAGGTAGCGCATTGGAATTTCCTTGACGGACCGCAATGCTGATGCTTGCCAACGACGAAAGAGATCTTCACGTCTTACCAGGGTCAAATATGAATCAGACTCGGATAAGTAACCTTCATTTTGGAGTTGTTGGACCAGTCGAAAGGCACTCATCATTGACACTTGCGCGGCCTCTGCAAGTTGCGAAGCATTTCTGCACTGCTCACGCGGACCGGAAAGCAGTTCCTCAGGAACCTCGGGTGCCAAGAGTACCTTGAGCATCCACTGGTTTAGATCTGAAAAGAGATGCCCCGAAACTCGCTGCGATTTCGGCGCCATTGACGACTTTGGTGCCTCGGCATTAAGCGTTTCGAGATGTGGCCCGCGAAATAATCGAAGACCCTCGAAATCGATAACGCCAGCCGCCGCATCGGGAGCGTAGCGCCCTGCAAACTCTAGGATCTGCTGTGCGGCCCGCTGACTAATCTTAGGAGCCGCGACGACGGCGAGAGGCGCCGCATTCTTGCCCGCACCGTGTCGTGACTGTAGAACGGCCAGCGAAAAAAGAGGCAGTAGACGGTCAAAGCGACCCTCAACAGCGGCCTTCACCTCGACGGCATATACGACACCCTTCGAGTCCCGGACAATCATATCGAGCTCAGATCTTTGGTGCTTTGGTTGGCGCTCCACCCTCCAGCCTGCTTGCTCGAAGATGTCAGCGAGCAAGCCTTCAGCCCGTTGCCCTCTTTCAGCGGCTGGTGATTTCTGCGGTTTTTGGGCGTTCTTCATCACTTTTCAACTGGCTTGACTATCACGGCCGTACTAATTACCATGGCCACGATAATTACCACGGCCATGGTATCACCGGTGGTTGTACCTCTACAAGATCAAACTTTAGGCTTGCTTCAAAGTTGACTCGGAAGACGAAAAGTAACTCGGTTGCGACGGGCGGTGGGGGCGCTCGCTCTGAGAATCAGGTCCAGACTTTGTTTGTCGTGCTTATGTTGACTGAAAGCTTTGCCCCCTAAATGACCTGGCCTTTGCCGATTAAGAAGATCAAACTTCAGGGGACGCTATGAAGGAATCACCCAAAATGATCCAGTATTCGAAGATGTCATTCAGGCAGCATGGTCAGACTTTAATGACAAAGAACTTTTTGATGAGGAAGAGATACTTTTGCGCTGATCACGGGACCGCTACTGCAACGGACACTGAGGCAAGAACTATATTCTGTGTAAGGCAGTGAATACGCTTGGACAGACAAGCTGGGCAAGGTAGTGAGATTCCAAAAGAAGAAGCGCGATCGTAGCATCAGCCAAATCGCGCCATCTTCGCGCCATCGTGAGGTTGATCAGCTATCAGACCAACATCACGAATCTGTAAATGTAAGAAACCTCGCTAGTTGATTGGTGCCCCCGCAGGGATTCGAACCCCGAACCAACAGATTATGAGTCTGCTGCTCTAACCGTTGAGCTACAGGGGCACAATGACGGGTGAGTGTATCATGCGGTCATTTGCCCCCTGCAAATCGTGCGGCTGGTGGTGAGGTCGGTTAACTCCCGAACCTCTCCTTCATAATCTGATCGATTTCCTCGAGCGACTTATGTTTGTCCGGACCGGAGTCGGGTGTGAGCTGGATGTGCGGCCAGTCCTTGAAACTTGTCCAGAGTCCGCCGGCAGTGAGACCCATTTTCTTGGCCTCTTCGGCGTAGACGTGGTAGCCATTCAACCCATTGATCTTTATTTCGGTTGACCACTCAGCGTCATTGTCAACAACCCAGAACGAATCAAAAGCTTCGCCCCATTGATGCCATGAAAGTCCCGGCACTGAGTTAGTCACGTGTTTGCCGGACTGAGGACCAACGCTCTCGATGCAGAACGCTAAAAACGGCGCGCCGTTGTTCTGAAGCTCGCGAATTTTGGAGCGAACTCGTTCTTTCGTCCGCGATTGTCTCCAGAGCTTTCCTTGTTCGAAAGGATCGCGCAGGGTCTCATACGGTCGCATTTCGATGCCACGCGCCAGGCAATTCGCGATGAGGGTTCGAGCCTTCGGTTGAAATTCAGCAACCAAATCTTCGATCTTTCGGGAGGCCATAAGTTTTCTCCTTTAACTTAGAGTTCTGACCAGAATGACAATTTCTTCGAAGACATTTCCCGCCCGGTCAAACTAGTGACAAACTTGCCTCGGCAGCGTTACCCTACGCAGCATCAATTTGCGCAGGTCACGTAACAAAACCGCCGGAAATACTCATAACCTATAGCTCGACCTGCTCGTCTAATCGCTTTCGCTGCCCCAAAAGGAGATCCTCATGCACTTGACTGTCGCCTACCAGGAACCAACGGGTTACAAATACGTTGAGACTTCTGAAGAGTTGAAAGAAGCCGCCGCGGCGCTGCCCTGCTTCCGAGCGCTCGAATGGCCGGACTACGCCAGCACCATTGTTGAAGACACCATCAACGGCAAACCCGTAGTGATTCAGTTATGGAAAGGCTGGTGCCAACAGTTCCTGAGTTCTCCAAACTTTCCGGGCGGCATCGGCGGCGAAGTCGGAATTTATGAACGAGTGACCGGCAAAGGTTTTCCGGCTGAAAGACCTGAGTGGTGCCCGCAAGCGTTGTGGATCTTCCTGCAACAGAAAAGCAAACTCGCGAACGGTGACTTCTGGTGGCCCGTCGCCGAGAAAAACGAAGTCGAGTATGACTTCATCAATCCCGTCAACAACACTGTGATGTTTCACGCAGACATGGAGCAGACTTACTGGCGCAACAAGTGGATGGACAACGAAAGCTACGAGCAATATAAGAAAGACCAGGGCAAGCGATGGTCATGGCTGCCGTCGTTTATTCCCGGCAACTCGCGCACGCCGGCGCTCGCCGTTCATTACGTATTGCAGTACAAGATCAACGGCAAGAGTTATCCACGTTGGTGAGTTCTGAAGGACGAGCGTTCATCCACAGATTACACAGATGATCTGTGTAATCTGTGGATTGATTTCTTCCTAGTGAACAACGCTGTACGAATCGTCCTTCGCGTCACCGTTGCCGTTGCTACTCCAGTCAGGTTTCAGCACGACCTTGATGCAGTTGTCCTCTTTCTTCTTGAAGATGTCGTACGCGTACGGCGCTTCCTCAAGCGGTAAACGATGAGTGACGACAAAACTCGGGTCGATGTCGCCCTTCTCGATCATCTCCAACAACGGACGCATGTATCGCTGCACGTGCGCCTGACCCGTCTTGATCGTCAATGAACGCTGCATTACCGAGCCGATCGGAAACTTGTCGATGAATCCACCATAGACTCCGATCACGGAGACCGTTCCGCCATTGCGACAACACATGATCGCTTCACGCAACGCATGCGGCCGATCCGTTTCGAGCATCATCGCCTGCTTAATGCGGTCGTAAGCAAAGATAGCAGCGGGAGCGTGTGCTTCCATGCCGACGTCGTCGATGCAAGCGTCAGGTCCGCGACCGCCGGTCATCTCCATCAGCGCTTCATAAACATTTTGCTCTTCGTAGTTGATCGTTTCCGCGCCACCCTCTTCCGCCATCAGCAAACGCTCCGGAATGCCATCGATGGCAATCACTCGCTCAGCGCCAAGCAGGAAAGCACTGCGAATCGAGAACTGTCCGACGGGTCCGCAACCCCAGATAGCAATCGTGTCGCCCGGTTTAATGTCACACATCTCCGCGCCCATGTAACCGGTGGGGAAAATGTCGGACAAAAACAAAACCTGCTCGTCGCTCAAGTGACTCGGAACTTTGATCGGACCTACATCAGCAAACGGCACGCGCGCGTATTCCGCCTGTCCGCCCGCATAACCACCCGTCAGGTGCGAATAACCAAAGATGCCCGACGCCGCGTGGCCAAACATCTTCTCGCCCATCCACGCATTCGGATTCGAGTTCTCACATAACGAAAACATCTGGTCCTGGCAGAAGAAACATTTTCCACACGCAATTGGAAAAGGAACGACTACGCGGTCGCCCACTTTCAAGTTTGTGACTTCTCGACCAATCTCGACGACTTCGCCCATGAATTCATGGCCCATTATGTCGCCCTTCTGCATGGTCGGAATGAAACCGTTATACAAGTGCAAGTCAGAACCACAGATCGCGGTCGAGCTGATTTTTACGATCGCGTCTCGCTGATTCAGAATCTGTGGATCGGGAACGTCTTCAACACTCAGCGACGTTTTGCCATACCAACAGTTTGCTTTCATTGCGGCATCGTCCTCCTTTGCGAGTCGTAATTAGTTGCTGTTTGACTCTGCAGAGACTCGGCGGCTTCGAGTTCGCTCGCAGCCGCCGGACGTGCGGGTCGTTGTTCCATGTAACCGGTGCCAAGCAGAGTCGCATCTGACACC
>Ga0075423_10005084_pt1 | contig 12263 bp, 13 predicted proteins | sample SoiMethybrSBSTD2_FD_80114 | JGI IMG/M metagenome (GOLD analysis project Ga0075423, IMG submission 80114) | Bulk soil microbial communities from a Populus tree surrounding site in Tennessee, USA - Soil MetaG P. TD hybrid SBSTD2 | ecosystem: Environmental > Terrestrial > Soil > Tree plantation...
GGCCCGACATTCCGAACACTCCTCCACGTGTGCCCTGATCCGGCCTTTCATGTCACCCGTCGCTGCGTCGAGCAGCGCATCTCGATACCTGTCGCACTTCATCTGAATTTCTCCGCCAGTTGTTTCCGCGCGGAATGCAAACGAGATTTGACCGTCCCCACCGGCACCTGGAGCAACTCCGCGATCTCTTCCGACGAATGCCCGTCCATACTCGCTAGCAGCAGGACCAGCCGCAATTTTTCGGGAAGAGACTGCATGGCATGCATCAGTCGTTGCCCGAACTCACTGGAGGCAGCCAGATCTTCCGATGTTGGTTTGGGAGTCGCCACCGCCCACAACGTCTCCCGTTGTCCACGTCGCTGCGCCGAACGCGTCTGGTCCAAAGCCAGACGAAAGGTTGTTCGAACCAACCATGCCCGGAAGCGCGAACGGTCACGTAGGCGGTCGAAGCGCCGGTAGGCGCGGAGCAGGGCCTCTTGTGCTACGTCCTCCGCATCAGCCGCGTTGTGTAAGACGCCGCGAGCGACTCGAAACGCCAGCGTCCCGCACTCCAGCAGGCGCTCTTCAAACTCGCGCCGCAGTGCGGACTTCTCGGTTTCGAGCGCCAACTCGGTCTCCGTCATGCGACCGGGCCGGATCAGGGCAACTTCCTGCATCCGCTATCTCCGTACAATTGCTAGACGCCGCCGAAGGGCGCCGGGTTCAGTGGAGGTTGAGATGTCGACCAGGAAAAGGGGCAGCTGAACAAAAAGCTACGGCACGGGCCAGTAGACCACCGAAAGCAGGAGTAAGCAACGATCGATGGGAAACACAAGGTCCCCCCGACTTACTTCGGGGCGCAGGGGCGCGCCTCCATCTGCGCTCGGGATGACAGGGCTGTTTATCTAGGAACTTATTTGTCGTAGTGCAACAGGGAAAACACTTCGTATTGCTTCAGCTTGTCGCGCCCTCTGAGGAAGTCTAGTTCGACTACAAATGCGAGACCTGCGATCTGAGCACCTAAAGACGCGGCAAGCTTGGCAGTAGCTTCGGCCGTCCCACCGGTGGCTAGGAGATCGTCCACAATTAACACACGTTGACCATGTTCGATCGCGTCCTTGTGAACTTCAAGAGCGTTGCTCCCATATTCCAAACTGTATTCAATGCGAGCGGCTGCCGCCGGAAGCTTTCCGGGTTTGCGCACCGGCACAAACCCCGCGTTGAGACGATAAGCCAGCGCAGGCCCGAATATGAAACCCCGGGCCTCCATGCCGAGAATCAGATCCACCTGCTTGCCGATGTAGTGTTCTGAAAAAAGATCGATGAGCTGCGCGAAGCCAGCTTTGTCGCGGAGCAGGGTGGTGATGTCGTAAAACAGGATTCCCGGCTTGGGGAAGTCAGGTATTTCGCGGATCAGTTTCTTCAGCTGCTCAACGGACATCGCTATCTGCGATCGTTGCGACATCTACCATGCTCCTTCAATGCGAAATGTGGTCATGTCTTGCGTCAGATTAGCTTCGGATTCGTCCACATAGTCAACGCGCGCCGCCCGCGGTCCCTGCTGCAGGCGATCGCGTAGGCCCGATAGCTGCTCTCGTGTTCCCTGAGCGAGCACCTCGACCGCGCCGTCGGCGTTGTTGCGGACCCATCCTGCGATGCCGAGAATCCGAGCTTCGCGCTCGACAAACCATCGAAAGCCTACACCCTGTACACGCCCGCGGACCAGGAAACGACGGGCATGCAAGGATTTGTCAGAAGTAGCCATGCCATTCGTGCAAGGGCTCGTGCAATTCTGAAGAGCGCACCCACTGGGAAAGTACTGCCCTCTCGCGCTTAGGAAGAGCTTTCGCTCGCACCAGAAAAAGTAGCGCCCCCGTCTCGGCGGCTGTCCGGCGGGCCGTTGAGGGCGAAACGGCCGCGGGAAAGCCGGCAAGAGGCAGGCGCTACAACATCACGCTCTTGACAAGTACGTGCCTTCCGCCGTATCCACCTTGATCTTCTCGCCTTCGTTAATAAACGGGGGCACCTGAACGACCAGACCTGTCTCGGTCTTCGCCGGCTTGGTCACGCTTGAGGCTGTCGCACTTTTCAATCCGGGTTCAGTTTCGACTACCGTCAGCTCCACGGTTTGCGGCAGCTCAATTCCCACCGCTTTGCCGTCAAAGAACTCCACCTTGATCTGCAGATTGGCCGTCAGATACTCCACAGAATCCCCAAGCGTGTCCCTGGTGAGGTGAGTCTGCTCGTAGTTCTCGGTGTTCATGAAGTAGTAGTCGTCGCCGTCGTTGTAGAGGTACTCCATGTTGACTTCGTCGACCGTGATCTTCTCGATGGGATCCGGCGAACGAAAGCGGTGCTCGAACATAGCGCCAGTGCGCAGGTTACGCAGCTTGGCCTGGATAAAGGCGCGCAAATTACCAGGAGTGCGATGTTCCACGCTGAACACAGAGTGCAGATCATTGTTGTGCCTAATGATCATGCCGGGACGCAGTTGGGTGGCAGGAATCGACATTGCGGCTCAGACTCTCCTCAAGAAAATGGCAATCGATGAACCCGGCGAATGGCGGGACAAGCCACAGCTCCGCCGGACAGGAATCCAAAGCCTTATTTTACACGGAGTTGACGATTGGGGAAACGCAGCGCACGCTCGCCAGGAAGTTCGATTATGATCTGGCAGCATTTGCCGGTTTGGCACCTTGCCGCGTGCTGCGCACTGCCCACTGGGCACTAAGCACTGCTTTGGGTGCTAAAATCCTGATGGAACTCGATGCGGGCCATTAGCACCCGTCACGCCTTTTCCGTTGTCCTTTGTCTCTTCCTGGCGACGCAACTCCAGGCGGCGAAGCGGAAGCCGCTCCCTGCACGAATTGCTGACGTTCTAGCCGAACCTGACTTGGCCCGGGGATACTGGGGTATTGAAATTGTCTCTCTAAGTACGGGGAAGGTTCTCTATGTGCAGGACGGAGACAAACTCTTCACCCCCGCTTCGAACACAAAGCTTTTTATTACAGCGGCAGCGCTGGCCCTCATCGGTCCAGATTACAAGTTTCGAACGTCGGTTGAAACGACCGGGAGCCTCGACCGCCATGGCCGGCTGAACGGCGATCTAATTCTGGTCGGGCGCGGCGATCCGAACCTGTCCGGACGTGAACTACCGTACGATCTCCGCACCCAGCGCAACGACCATCCGATCAAAGTCCTCGAAGATCTGGCCGATAGCCTTGTGCAAAAAGGCGTGAAGTACGTGGATGGCGACCTGGTTGCGGACGACTCCTACTTCGCCTTCGAGCGCTACGGAGAAGGGTGGAGTCAAGACGACCTGGTGTGGGGAGATGGCGCCCCGGTTACAGCGCTGGCCATCAACGACAATGTAGTTTTTGTAAATATCCTTCCCGCAGATCGTCCGGGCGATCGCGCGTTCGTAAGCATCGTCCCGTTCGCCGACTACTATCGAGTCGATAATCGGATCATCACCACTCCAGCAGGCACGGCGCGCAGAATCTTTTTCAATCGCGAGCCAGGGTCGACAGCCCTCACTCTCTGGGGCGAGATGCCGATGGATGACCAGGGTGCCAACCAGGCCCTCGCAATCGAAGACCCGGCGGCGTTTGCTTCTGAGTTGTTCCGCACTCTGCTGGAGAAGCGCGGCATCACCGTGTATGGCCGTCAGCGGGCGCATCACACCGAACTCGCCGGGTTGTCAACCTTCAGTGTCACGGCGACAGCAGAGGCGCGCGGCGGGGGGGATGAATTGCTGCGTCCCAGCCTTCCGAACCAAACGATGGTGCTGGCTAGTCATGAATCGAGGCCGCTCATCGAAGACATTCGGGTCATCAATAAGGTGAGTCAGAATCTGCACGCCGAAATCCTGTTGCGACTCCTGGCTCGGGAAAAAGGGACTGCTCCAACGGTCGCGAATGGTTTGGAAGTACTGCGTGGATTCACAAACAAGGTAGGCCTGGCGAGCGATCAATACGTGTTTTTTGACGGCTCAGGTCTATCGCGACAAAACCTGGTTACGCCTCACGGAATCGTGACGCTGCTGGAGTATGCCTCGAAGCAGACCTGGAGTAAGGAATTTCGCGATACGCTGCCGTTGGCGGGTGTCGACGGATCGCTGGCGGATCGGTTCAAGGGAAGCGTGGCGCAAGGTCGCGTCTTCGCAAAAACAGGCTCTCTCGGTGGTGTGAAAGCGTTATCTGGATATGGCACCACCAGCCACGGAGATCAGATAGCCTTTTCGATTCTCTCCAATAACTCCAACGTTCCTGCCAAGAGAGTAACCGACGCGATCGACGCAATCATCGAGTGCGTGATCGACGATAAGCCGCACCACAAATAAGGGACTGGAACCGGGAAAATTCCTGCTAGGCCGGTCTTCGTGCCGCTTTTCGTAAACGTGCAGCGCCCGCCGCGGCCGGCCCCGTTCCGGTGGGTGGCTTTTTCATTCCGTCCAGAAGGTCCTTCAGCACAACAGCATTGTTGTGTACTTCGTCCTTAAAAGCGTACAGAAGTGTAAGGCGCTTTCGTTGGGCTGCTAGGTAGTAGAGTTCCTGCAGTTGCTCGGTTGCCTCGGGCCGAGCAAGCTCCTTCAAATATCGCTTTCGGAACATCGGCCAGGCTTCCCGATGCTGGTGAGACCATTCGCGCAGCTCGTCAGAAGGCGCCAACTCCTTCATCCATGCGTCGAGAGCCGCGTCGTTTTTGGTCAGCCCGCGCGGCCACAAACGATCGACAAGCACACGAGTTCCGTCGGCTCGCGTCGGTCTTTCGTAAACGCGCTTGACCGCGATGGCCATGACTGTGCTCTATTATTGTACGTCTATCGGAAGGTCGACCGCCGTGTAACGGTCGACTCGTTGGCGTGATTACGAGACAACATGGAAACTGCGTCGCTCAGGAAGTGGTTAAGGCTTTCGGCCTCGATCAATCTTCTGTCCGGTACGGCTTGGTTGCTTCTGGTTTGCTCTGGCTGCGAAGTGGAGCGCCGCAAGTCTGACGCAGAACTGGGACTCAACCCGCAGCAAGTTGCTGGACGCCGGGTCTACGATCAACACTGCGGCAGATGTCATGAACCGTACTCCACGCGGGGGAAAAACGGTCCCGGGCTGAAGGGTGTCTTCAAGAAACAGTATTTGCCGTTGAGCGGCTTGCCTGCCAACAACGAGCGGGTCGGAGAGATCGTGATGTACGGTCGCAGCAAGATGCCTACCTTCAATCAGGCGATGGATCAGCAGCAATTACAGGATTTACTAGCCTACATGCGCACACTCTGACTGAGGGCCAACGCTTCGTGCGACACCGGCGTGGGATAATTCTTCCACGTGAAAGCTTCCTCCAAATCGGATCTCTACCGCCAGCTGCCTTCGGTCGATGAGTTGATGCGCATGCCGGAACTTGTCGCACTGACGGAGCGCGAGGGACGGAACACAGTCATTGAGGCAGTGCGGGCTGTCCTGCAGGACTTGCGGGAAGATGTGAGCGACGGGCGCCTCGAATCCCTGGAACCATCCAGCAACGATTTGCCTGGTTTGGTGGAACGCCGGGTGCGGGACAACACGGGATTTTCCTTGCGCCAAGTGATCAATGCGACGGGAGTCATCCTTCACACCAATCTTGGACGTGCACCTCTGCCTGACGCCGTCATCGATCGCATTCGCGAAGTAGCGGCTGGATACTCCAATCTCGAGTTCGATCTCGCGGATGGCAAACGCGGAGAACGTGATGTGCATGTAGATCGATTATTCCGGAAGTTGCTGGGCGACGCGTGTGAGCGCGCCACTCAGGATGCCTCCGGCCTTTCGACGATCGTTGTCAACAACAATGCAGCCGCAGTCTGGCTTGCGCTCAACACTCTGGCAGCGGGTGGCGAGGTGATCGTCTCGCGCGGAGAACTGGTCGAGATCGGCGGCTCCTTCCGGATTCCGGATGTGATGGCGCAGTCTAATGCCATCCTTCGGGAAGTTGGAACAACCAATCGGACGCGCAGCAGCGACTACGCACGAGCAATCAACGACAAGACCCGTGTCCTGCTTCGCGTGCATCGCTCGAATTTTGAGATTACCGGGTTCACCGAGCAACCCGCATTGGGAGAACTGGTGGAATTGGCCCATTCACGCAACCTTCCGCTAGTGGAGGATCTTGGCAGCGGCGCCCTGCTGAACCTGGACTCATTGGGACTTGCTAACGAAGCAGGCGTGGCCGAGAGCTTGCGTATGGGAGTAGATATCGTCACCTACAGCGGCGACAAGCTTCTCGGAGGACCGCAAGCGGGAATGCTCACTGGGCGGGCCGACCTGGTCGCCCGGATGCGTGCCAACTCTCTCTTCCGGGCTTTGCGTGTGGACAAACTAACCTACGCTGCGCTCGAGGCGACCCTCCTTTCGTACCTAAGAGGTGCCTACGAGGCCATCCCCATTCTCCGCATGATGCGATTGACGAAGGAAGAAATTGCACGGCGTGCACATGCGATTGCGGAGAAGCTGCAGGCGATCCCTGGGTTGCAGACCGAGGTTGTTGATGGGCAATCCGTCATTGGCGGCGGAGCGGCGCCTTCTGCCGTATTGCCTTCGCAACTTCTGGCGGTAAACATGAAAGGCATGAGCACCGACGAACTGTTGGCGGATTTGCGCAACTCGACCCCGCCGGTCGTCGCCCGTATCGAAAGCGGAAAGGTTGTACTCGACCCGAGAACCGTATTCCCCGAACAGGACGAGGCCATAATCGCTGCGCTTCGAATCATTGCGGAAGGTCACGCCTGAGCGCAGCCAACCGAAGATGCCCGGGTTCCATCTATCCGAGCGGGGTTGAAATTTCTGTTGCCAACGCTCCACACCATCGGGCATTCCACACGCACGCTGGAAGAACTGGTCACAGTTTTGCAGGCACACAAAATCGAGACGCTGGTCGACATCCGGTCGTTCCCTGTATCGCGACGACTGCCCCACTTTAATCGTGAGTCACTGGAGCAAGCGCTGCCCAATGCAGGCATACGTTATGTTTGGATGAAATCCCTGGGAGGCTTTCGCAAGAAACTGCGGGAGGACTCTCCGAACGTGGCTCTGCGCAGCGCGCCTTTCCGAAACTATGCCGACCACATGCTGACAGCCGAATTCGAAGAGGCGGCCGCGGAACTGGTCCGCCTTGGCGAAACGTCTCGCACTGCCTACATGTGCGCCGAGCGCGTGTGGTTTCACTGCCATCGCATGCTCCTGTCCGACTGGCTGGTTGCCCACGGCCACACCGTGCTGCACATCGACGGAACGTCGTCGGCCAGGCCGCACCGCTTGACTCCGGAAGCTCATCTTGTTCACGACAAACTCATCTACGGTGAACGTACGCTGTTTGCATAGGCAGGTTCTCACCGCGCATGGCAGGTATGCTAACGTTTCCGGCATGATTGTCGGTACTGGCATTGATATTGCCGAGGTTCATCGCATCCGCGAAGCCATCGAGCGGCACGGGCAACGCTTCTTGAACCGTGTCTTCACGGAAAGCGAGATTCAATACTGCGAATCGAAAGCCAATCGCGTCGAACGCTATGCAGCTCGTTTTGCCGCGAAGGAAGCGGGGATGAAAGCGATCGGCACAGGATGGAATCACGGCGTTCGCTGGCGCGACATTGAAGTCTCCCGCAAACCCGGCGGACGCCCGACTCTTCTGCTGCACGGCAAGGCGGCGGAATTTGCCGGTAAGCTGGGGGCCACCAACATCGCTCTGTCTCTCACACACACAACCGAACAAGCGATGGCCCAAGTCATCCTCGAAAGCTGAAAGGCTCTGCTAGACTGACGCCTTCACATCAGACTTATGGTGACGATCGCATCTCCTCCATTTGTGAAGCAAACTTCTGTTAATCCTCGGATCTTGCTTTTCGGAATCGGCCTTAGCAGCTTCGCAGCATTGTTGTTAGAGTTGGCGCTCACCCGCCTTTTCTCTGTCGTGCTCTTCTATCATTTCGCCTTCTTAGCGATCTCGATTGCCTTGCTTGGCCTCGGCGCCGGTGGGGTCTTCGCGTATGTTAGACGGAGCACACTAGCCAGAGTCGATACCCGAGCACTGTCCGCACGGCTCTGCTGCTGGAACGCGGTAGCGATTCCCGTGGTCCTTGGGATTGTCCTGCACATTCCTGTCTCACTGGCGCTGACCTGGACCAACCTTCTGCGACTGGCGGCGATGTATCTGGCAGCTGCGATTCCCTTCCTTCTGACCGGAATTCTCTTTTCCGTTGTCTTCGCTCGCGAGGCAGGTACCATCACTCGCCTTTACGGAGCCGATCTGCTGGGTGGAGCATTGGCCTGCCTGGGTGTCGTGCCGCTGCTGAACTGGGTGGGAGGGCCGAATGCAATTTTGTTTTCGGCCGCCGCCATGGCTCTCGCCGGATTTCTCTGGGCTCCTTCACCAATCACCCAACGGGTGGCGGGTGTGCTCGCGGCTGCATTGCTAGCGCTGATTGCCATCAACCACGACGGCCGCCGCATCGATGTCATCTACGCCAAGGGCATGTTCCGGGATAAAAGTTGGGTCGAGTTCGCCCGCTGGAACGCCATTTCCCGTGTAGAGGTCGACAATCAGGGAAACAATGGCAAAGCAATCGTGATTGACGCTGACGCTTCCACTTACGTGATGAATGTGGACCCGCACGCATGGCAGGGCACGGACTGGCAAAGGAATCTGATGTCAGCGCCCCCTGCGCTTGCTAATGTCCTGAGGCCGCATGGAGAATACGCCATCATTGGACCGGGCGGCGGCGTCGATGTTTTGCGAGCTTTGGCGAACGGAAGTCCCAACGTCACGGGAATCGAAATCAATCCCATCATCGCCAACACCATCATGCGCGATCGCTATGCGGACTACTCATTTCACTTGTACCAGCGCCCGGAAGTTCACCTGCACGTGACAGACGGGCGTTCCTTTATCCGCAACGCGACCCAGTTGTTCGACGTTGTGCAGATGACCCTGGTCGATACCTGGGCATCAACCGCCGCAGGAGCCTTCGCGCTCAGCGAAAACAGTCTCTACACAGTCGATGCATTTCGGGACTATTTCGAACACCTCAAGCCGGACGGAATGATCGCCATCACCCGCTGGGAATTCCGCCAGCCGCGCGAGGCGCTGCGCGTGGTGTCGGTGGCGACGGAGGCGCTTCATCAATTGGGCGTCGCAGATCCGGCCAGGCATTTTATTGTGGCTTCCCAGGGAGATCTCAACGAAGACGGGATTGCGGTTGTCGTGCTGGCGAAGAAAACGCCGTTCACCGCCGAGGAGGAGCAGGCTGTGCGCTTACATCTCGAGAGCCACAACAAATTGGCGGCGCTATATTTGCCTTTTGAAGCCCGACAGAATCCATTTGCTGCGCTGATTGCGCGGAACGACCCAGCCGGCTTTGCGCGCGAGTACCCCTACAACGTAGCTCCCGTCAGCGATGATGCTCCGTTCTTCTTTTTCACGCTGAAGACGGACCAGATTCTGCATGGGGTCGGACTACGGCGCGGCATAGATTGGAAGGTAAACCTCGGCGTCGTTGTGTTGGGAATTGTTTTTGTGATTTCCGTGGTCGCCGTCGTCGCGTTCCTTGTGTTGCCAATGGCCTTGCGAGGCGGCCGGCAAAGAGCGCTGCCTGTGCTCTACTTCGTGGCCGTCGGTTTGGGCTATATCCTTGTTGAGATAGCGTTCATCCAACGCTTTGTTCTTTTTCTCGGTCATCCTACATATGCGCTAACAGTTGTTATCTTCCTTCTGCTACTCTCCAGCGGCGGAGGAAGCCTTTTTTCCCGGCGCTGCTTGCCCGACGCGTCCCGTGGATGGATACCCCTGGTACTGCTGATCGCAGCCATCTCACTCTACACGGGTGTGCTTACGCACCTTTTATCCGCACTGATTGGACTGTCTTTTGAGGCTAAGCTGATCGTGAGTGGTGTCGTTCTGGTGCCACTGGGCTTCGCGATGGGCATGCCCTTTCCTACGGGCTTGCGATCGTTTGCACAAGCTCCCGGTCTTGACCTGCCGGCACCAGAACTCGGCGAACCAACGAATACTGCGGGCAATGCGGTCGAGTGGGCGTGGGCCATGAATGCTGCTTCGAGCGTATTGGGCTCGGTTCTGGCAATGGTGGTTGCCATTCATTTCGGCCTGAACGTAACTTTGGCCTGTGGTGCCGCCGCGTACCTGTTGGCTTTGGCGCTTCTCCCAACCCTCAGAACACGCCTCGTGTAGCGTGAAGTCGCCTCGGTGGTCTGCTATCATCACCGAAAACCGCCAGCCCTTTGGGGAGAGGATGATGGCTTTGCTCGAATGCCGGGGCCGGATGATGGAGTTGCCTGTGCGGGGGGCGATTGCCTAGCCAAAAACAGCTCAAATGGGCGCAATTGCGGGTCGGCCTTACGGTGCTGTTTGCCAGCATCACGCTGGCTGTTCTCACCTTTCTGATGAGCGGCACGGCCGGCATTTTCACCCCGAAAATGGCCCTCAGATGCTATTTCGACAATGCCCAGGGGCTGCGGAACGGAGCGCCTGTCCGACTGCAGGGCGTGGATATCGGCAACGTGACGGGTGTTCGAGTGGTGCCGAACAAGCCGCGCACTCCCGTGGAAATCACCATGAAGGTCAACACCCGCTATGGCTTCAACATCCGGAAAGACTCGGTAACGTCGCTGAGCACGGCGGGCGTGTTGGGTGAAACCTTCATCGACATTGACAGTGCGCTGGCCAAAGGTGCAGAAGCACGAGACGGAGATACGCTGCCCACGCGAGACACACCGGAGATTCAGGACGTGGTGCGCGCCAGCCAAGGCACTCTACAGAACCTGGACGCGCTCCTCAAGCGAACCGACCGCATTCTGGCCTTCGTAGAAAGCGGTCAAGGATCGATTGGAAAACTGATCTATGATCCGCAGCTCTACAACCGCTTCGCCGATACCGTCACCGAGTTCAAGGGAATCGTGGACCAGGTTCGCAATGGCCAAGGCAGCATCGGCAAGCTGCTTGCGACCGACGAGGCATATAACAAAGTGATCGCAGCGATCGATAAGGTGAACGTGCTCATCGATGACCTCCAACAGGGCAAAGGCACAGCTGGCAAACTCCTCAAAGATCCCGCCCTGTATAACACTGCCAATGAGACGATCGCGAACGTGAAGAAGATGACCGACGATATCAACGCCGGGAAAGGCGCCATCGGCAAGTTAACCAAGGATGAAGCCTTGGCGCAGAAACTCGATAACACGATCAGCAAGCTGTCGGCCCTGACGGATCGCCTGGAGGCGGGCGAGGGTACGGCCGGCAAGCTGTTCCGGGATCCGTCGCTTTATAACAACCTCGATTCGACCCTGGTGGAAACGCGGCAGTTGGTCAAGTCGATCCGCGAAAACCCCAAGAAGTACCTGACGTTCAAAGTGAGAGTATTCTGAGTAGCGCCGGCATCTTGCCGGCTGTCCCGAGGGCATCCCACCCTCGGACCGGCCTGGAAATATTCAACATGTTCCGATCATTCGAGCACCCAAGTTGCAGTTCGAGGAAGTCCCGAATTTGAACTTGCTCTAAACCTAACCGTATACTTGTCGCCCGCCATGAAGGTCGTTGTGATTATTCCGGCCGCGGGCTTGGGGACGCGGATGGCCTCCGCCACCCGCGCAAAGAGCAAGAAGCCTGCACCCTCCAAACAATTCACGGAATTGGGAGGAACGCCGATTCTGTTGCACACTCTGCGCAAGTTTGTGGCAAACCCGCAGGTGGCCGAGATGTTTGTGGCGTTGCGACGAGACGAGATCGTGGGGTTTCGCGAACGGCTCGAAAGCGAGGGCAAAGACATTTTGCGCAAGCGCGTGGAACTCGTGGAGGGCGGCGAACATCGCCAACATTCGGTAGCGAACGCCCTCACAGCGATATCAGCCGAGCCCGGCGACATCATCCTTGTGCACGATGCCGTTCGTCCCTTCGTGACCAGCGAGATCATCGACGAAGTCATCCGGGGTGCGGCCAAACATGGAGCAGCCATTGCTGGCATGCCCGCAGTTGACACGGTGAAACAGGTCGAACGCACGGCAGATGGGGCGGTGATTACTTCTACCGTGCCGCGCGAACGGGTGGTGATGGCGCAGACGCCACAAGGATTTCGCTACGACATCATCAAGAAGGCATTCGATGAGGCGGCTGCGGACGGCTTTATCGGAACTGACGAAGCATCTCTGGTGGAACGCTTCGGGAAGGAAGTCGCAGTCGTGATGGGCTCGCCGCGCAACTTCAAGATCACGACTCCAGCCGATATGGAACTCGCCGAGTTCTAC